>ULRB01080027.1_pt1 | contig 34446 bp, 29 predicted proteins | sample 1955051 | NCBI WGS metagenome assembly ULRB01 (sample SAMEA4835671, study PRJEB28245) | human gut metagenome | biome: gut microbiome; material: fecal sample | place: Denmark | collected 2008 | reverse complement strand
CACTCCGTTTTTATTTGGTTTTCAAACATAGGGACTGATTATTCGTTCAGTTCTTTCCGTTGACCAGATAGACGAAAGTGCCGTACTTAAGCTTGGCACTGTTCTTCTTGATTGATTTGCTGACAGCATTCGTCGTCCTTGTATAGGCGTTCTGGATGGCCTGCATACCCCATTGAGAGAAACTGTTTGAATAGCCACCCTGATTGAGGTTCATATTACTGCTCAATGCACCGCTGGCCACGTCCTTGGCCGTCTCGCGGAAACTGCTTCCAGGCACGTACAGGCCTTCCAGACCATCTGTGTCATAGACGGACAGACTGACCTTGATGATATTATCGCCGACAAGCACGCTGGTGACATTGCCTTTCACTCTCTGGCTTCCGAAGCCGTTCATGATGGCATATATGTAACTGCCTTTCTGCATTGTCACCTCACCGACCTGAACGTCATCAAGAAGGCGCAGCCTTACCCGGCTTCCATCCACGGCCTTGATGTCCTCGTCGATGATGGCCTTTATGAGATTGGGCTGTGGGTCATTCTCAGCAATCGTATGGAAATAATCCGACGGCTGCATGATGCGCTTAACCACCTGCTGCACCTCATCATCCTCCGTCGGTGCCGACACCGCATTTTCGGCATCGGTGATGGACTTTTCGGTAGGAGAGTCAGCGGTGATTGCTTCCGTGACAGAAGACTGCACCTGGCTTCTCAGACTTGACAGTTCAGCCTCCAGTTCCTGCTCGCGCTTCAGACTTGCCGCAAGCCTTTCGTCATCAGTCATCTGAAGGTCTGCCAGTCCGACATTCATGGACTGGCCACGCTCGGCACTCTGCCTGAGTTGTTCCTGCATCTCTTGCATTCTGGCCTGATTGCGTGCATGTTCCATGGCAAGCGAATCCATTGCTGCCATGTCCTCCTCGCTGTATTGTGACTGGTACTCCTCCTTCGGCTCGTCCGTTCCGTCACGCTCGATGTTGCCGATGGCGCTCAGGTCACTGATCTTGCCGTATGATTTGAGCATACTCTCGTACTTTCCTTCCAGTTCGTCCTTCACCTTTGCCTGGGGCAGGTTCGGATTGATGTAATCCGTGGTCTCCATTTCAGGATCGGCGACCTCTGCCTTCTTGGTGTGGAAGGTGTCTATGAGAAAATATCCCGTAAACAGCAGGGGAAAGTATATCAGAGCCGGAATCATGTATTTCGGTCTCTTGAACTCAATCTTCTTCAGTAGATTCATATTCCTTCATTGTTATTGTTCTATCATTGTCAAGCCGTCTGGCCTTCAGCCTTTCTTCCTGAATCTTGGTGGCGCTCACCGGGTCCTGCCGCTGTTTGTATGCCCTTGCCAGATGGTAGATGTTCAGAGCAAAGCACCCTATAACGAAACCGAACACGATGGCAAGGAAGAGCTTGCCGTGTTTTGTTGCGAACTTCTGGACATGACCGGCCAGGCTGTCAATCTTGGTGGCACGTGCGAACCTGCGCCCGGCTTCCACATCCTTCTCATACTTGTCCCTGTATTTCGGGTCATCCTTATCCGGCATCTTCTCGCCGAGAATCATTTTCTTCAGGTTTCCCATGGCATCAGTAATTTATCTTGTTCTTCTGCTCAATATCCTTGTTGATGAGAGTCCTCCAGTTCACGATAAGAAGGCCGTGAGGATTGTTGTCTGTCCTCGGGACTCTCTGGAGCTGTCCTGCGGTCACAAGTTCACGCATGAGGATGCTGCTGCGGCGCTCAATCCTCTGACGACCGTAATAGGTGAACTCCATGTTCTTGGTGTCCACCCTGATGCTGTCGCAGTAGATGCTGAACACTGCACTCGTACCCATGATGTTGGAGTAGAAGCCTTTCTCCTTGAGGGTGTTGTACTGTGCAAGACCGGTCTCATCGACTAGGTACATGGCTTTCTCCATAGTGTATTTGATGTACTTGTCATCCGGAGCGAGCGTGAAGAAATAGTGATGGAACATCTCAATGTGGCTCTTCGCCTCGACCTCCAGCGTTTCGTCCATTGTGCTCCTCTCGACGAGGATAGGGACGTTGCCGTCCAGCACGTACACTTTCTTCTGCGCATCCGACACCATGCCTCTCGCCGTCAGTATGCTTGAAATGCTGATGACGATGCAGCCAACCAGAAAGAGGCTGCACACTATGCCTACCAGCTTAATCTTGTTTTCCAAATTCTTTATGACCATATCTTCTTGTTATTGTTGTCAAAGTATGTTTCCGCTGAGCATTCCAGTGGCAGTGGCCTTGGCCTGCTGTGCCACGCCTTCGCCGAAGTTTCGTGTCGAGAATGCAGTATCGCCTTCCGGTATCATCCAAGCCGCAAGGTCTGGGACTAGGTTCAGACACTTTAGGGCAACTATGCTGGCCGCCATCATGTAGCCCGTTGAGAAGAAGGCGTTCTGAAGGAATGCCGCCATTGTAGCCTGGCTCTGGGTGATGGCCGTGAGGTCTTCGACCTGTATGCAGAGCACTATGTCGAAGAGAAGAAGGACATAGAAGCCGACGAAGTATAGCATGGCTCCATAGAAATGTACCGTCAGATAGCGTATGAGCCACTTGGCCCATGACCCTTCCCATTTCGGAAGAAGGGAGAATGCCCATTGGATCGGTCCGAAGATGGTGAGCATTCCAAGGAGTATCTGCTGACAATATATCGTTCCCCACCAGCCGATACGGAACACTATCAAGGCTATCAGCATGATGATTTTGTCCAGACCGACAACGGCTCCTGCAGTCAGTGATGTGAACCACAACTTCGATGCGTCCTTCTCCATGTTCGTCACCTCATCAACCCCGGCATGTTCCATGGTAGCCTCCACAAGGTTCGGGTCCGATGTGCCGCTGTGTGCGACCTCGGCCTGTGCCTGTAGGTCCTGATAAAGCGTATCCCTAACATGCAGCAGTTCCTGAACCTCGTCAAACTTGTCGCTTATCTGCGATGCTTCCGCTTCATAGAGGTCATGCGTGTAGGAGCCTATGCAGTTTGGTATGTAAGACAGGAAGTCCAGTATGCACCAGTTGTTGCCGCTGTTGGTGATGCCGGTGTCAGCAGGCGGGTACCACCAGCAAAGCACGATGCTCACGGCCAGTGGCCGGAAAAGCTTCATGATGTCTAGGGGCTCGTGCTTGACCATCATCTTGTAGGCCATGCCCGCAGCTACGATGATGGAGAACAGTGCTGCCAGTGCCATACACATCTGCAGGATCCACCAGAACGGACCCTGTGAACCGGTGAAGGTAGCGTCACATAGAAACTCATTGGTCTGGAAGATGACATCGTCGATCTCTTCTTCAAGGAGGTCAACGCCAAGTCCTGAAATGATATCTGCCATAGCTCTATTCCGTTATCTGATTTGACGTTACCATGCTCTTCCAGCGGCTGCCCGCCTCTTTTGCTATCTCAGACTTCCGTCCAGGCATGATAAGGACGGAGGACAGGGACTCCGAGGTGGACTGTCTGTTATTCAGCATCACGATATACGAGAGCAAGGTCTCGTTCTGGCTGCACAGATCCGAGTAGATTCTCAGATATTCCCGCTTGCGCTCCGAGTTGGGTAGATAAGACTCCCTGACGCTGCGGATGGCTGTCTGGAAGACGTTGTAGTATTCCTCCCAGCGTTCCTTCTCCGAGGAGCCGCCACCTACCGATGATATCCTTCCGATATTGTCCTGAAAAGACTTGAGCTTGGACTCAATCTTCGGTCCTTCGGTCTGCCAGGCAATATCCACCTTGCGGTCAGCCATGTTTAGAGCCTCAATCTTTGCCCGCTGCGAGAGCGACGTTTCAACGGAATCGGCCATCTGTGTCTGCAGGAATGCCGATGCGCCAGCTTCTGTACGATAACGAAGCTTGTTCTTTGACGAGGCAGTCTCGCTGTATTTCCTATGAAGCAGGGTATAATAGGCATCAGGGGTGAGTGAGCCCGCTCCTGTTTCCATCACCGTGACCTGATTCAATTTGGTCTCACTGTGGTTATATGTCACGTACTGCGCCTGTGCTGATAAGGCACAGACGGCTGCAATGCATGAAAGAATGATCCGTCTCATTGTCGTACTTCTTAAAAATCCAATCTGCCGGCCACCCGCCATCTGCCGAATGACCCTTCAAGTATCTCTGGTAGGGATTTGGCCCTATAGACCTGCGCCTTCCAATAGCCAATCCTGACCTGTATGTATTTCCATGTCTCGAAATATGCCGAGTTCAGATGAAGCCTTATGCCGTCCATCGCATTGTTGATACTTCCAAGAACCAGCAGGAGGTCAGACGAACTGCATGCTGCCGTTCCGGTGACATACAATACAAGGTCGCTGAATGACCTATAGATGTTCTGGCACTCATCGGCCACCATCTCCAGCATGTGCCGGTTGACAGATATGATGAGCGTGTCGGTAGTGACGATGTCACCGTGGCTGAGACATTTGTCGTAGTATTGTGTCAGCATGTTCTTGTAGTCACCAAGGCGCTTGCTGATGTTGTCGTATGTGTCGTAGGCATTCAGGGATGTCCGAAGTGTCTGGTAAAGGACATCAATAACGTCAAAGGCACGTGTGTACTTGTCCAACTCCACGTTTATCTCTTTGAAATCAATGTTTGCATCCTTGCTGTAGTCATGGAGCAGGGCATTGCTCTGCTCCAATGTGGATCTGGCTATGAGAAGGCTTCTCTGTTCCTTATGGTCATTGATATAGGCCTCAATAGACGGAACGTCAAAGCTCCACTGGGCATGTGCCATGTCCGGGAAGAATGCCAGAAGGCAGATGATGATGTACAGTACCTTTTTCATGTCACTCCTCATCCTTCTTTCCCTTGCGGGCATTGCTTATCCATTGTTTCTTGCACTCCTCAGCCACAGTCAGCTTGCGTCCCTGTTCTGAATCCACGAGAGGACTGACATCACGCAGGAAGTCGATGAACCTGTATTTGTAAGCCATCATCTTCTCAAGGGAGACGAGGTCTGAGTATATCTTGGTCAGCCTGCTGTCAATCTCACGTGCTATCTCCAGTCTGTCGCTTGACCAGAGCAGGTGATAGGTGTCGTCAGTGTCATCTTCCTGGAGCGGGTCACTCTTGACATATTCAGTCGAGACCTTGCAGGACGGGTACATCCTTGCCACTTCCGAAACCCTGTTGTTGACCAGGTCGGCTTTCTCCCTTTCGCTCATCGAGCTGTCAAGGGTAAGCACGTCCACAACCTGCGTGCTGGTTAGCTCAGAATAGAGTTCCCAGTCTATCTGTACAATGGCACGATGGATCTTGAACCAGAGAAAGTATTTCGGCTTTCTGGCAATGGACAGTTTGGCCTTGAATGTCACAGTGCCGTTCATGTCCGGCAACTTGGCTGTCCTGATGAAGGTGTAGCCGCTCCACGAGCCCGCATCCTGCCAGGTGAGCCCGTAGGTCCTCTGGCATTCCTGCATGAGAGCCGGAATCCTGCGGTAGTCATCCGTAGGCACATCATCGTCAGAATCGGCCTCGGAGATGGCTTCTGTGACCTCGTTGAGCTGGCTTTGGTAGTCTGCCAGCTCAGCCTTGAGAGCGTTTATCCTGTCCTTGTTGTCGTTGTATTTCTGCCGCAGTCCCACTGCGTCCTCGATGCTGGCGGTGGATATCTCTTTCAACAGGGCATTGTTTTCTTTCTCCAATGCGCTGATTTGCGAATTGAGCTCATTAATCTTTGAACGAAGTTCTGATTCCATCGCCTCAAGTTCCGACGTGTCTGTGCCGGACTCGATGATGGATGTCTTCATGGAGCATTCCTTCGTATGGGATGACAGCGTCCCGTCACATGATGAACACTTGTACTGGGTCGAGCCTTCTCCGAGCTTGGCCCCGTCGGTGCAGGTCACGCTTATGGTCACTGCTTCCACACCATCGATTGTCTTTTCATCAGTCGTCTGGTAGTAGTTCTTCTCGTCAGATCCGATGTAGTAGGTGACACCTTCCTCATTCTCGTTCATTTCGTTCAGCCGTGCCTGTAACTGAGCCTTGAAAGAGTTCAGGTCCATGGAATAGGAATCGAAGTAGTCCTCATAGACTTCTTCCTCAATGTTCCATGACCTGGTGACTGCTATGGAATAGGCGTATGCCTTTGACTTGACATTGCCGAAGAGTCCCTTGATGACATAGCTGTTCAGCCAATATGAGATACTGTATCTTGTGCCGTCATTGGCTGAGTTCAGATTGTTGACCCTCGTCTGGGACCATCCAGCACGGGCTTCGCTATTGGCCTTGGCAGCCGCAAGCTGGGAGGAGGAAGGAGTGAAACTTGAACTGGAAGTACTTATCCTATACCAGTGATTGCCGTCCGTGATGTCTTTCTTTCCTGTAGGAGGATTGTAGTTACAGACGGTCTCACTTCCTGTCTCCCTTCTGTATATGTACCATCTCTGGGTGTAGTATTGTCCCATCTGCTCCCGGGCATAGTCGTCAATCCAGGAGGTCAGGCTGTAATCGGAGATATTGAAGAGGTTGCCAACTCCTTCCTCGCCGCCGACAAGATTAAGCAGCGTCTGACCGGCATTGTTCTCGAAGGACTGGAATAGGTCCTGATAGTTGTCCACAATGGTCAAAGCCGCACCAATCTTTCCTTCAAATAGGTCGTTGAAGTTACTCTTCTGCAGCAGGCTCTCACCAAGGTTGCTGATACCGGTGGCAGCCAATGACACTCCTTTCTGATATAGTGTCCCCAGATCAGTCTTGAGATTGTCGAGGGTGATATGATCACCGGCCTCTCCAAAAGCATCAAGCATCCCACGGAAGTCAATGTCACCGAGTTTCGAGAGATTCAGCAAGTCTGCCACATTTGAGTTTAACTCAAGAAAGGCAATATCGCTGAATGAAAGCGTGCTATTGGTTACAACAGACTCGAACTGCATGCACAGCGACTTGGTGTCATCGCAGGTCTTCATCAGATAGGAACCCCAGTAAAGAGCATTCTGTGGATTCCTGAGCATCATGCCGCCGACAGTCCATATTTTCGGCATTATCTTGGCCGAAACCATGTTGTAGATACGACGGTAATAGTAGTTCTCAGTGGCGTTTGCCCATATTCCCAAGTCGGTCAACGCACGACGGTCAAGATATTTGGATGAAAAGATGGCAGCAGCAGCCACCTCGGATGCCCGGTAGTGCTTGCGTATGTCCTGTATCTGGGCATTGTAGTATGCCTCGGCTGCCGTTCCCGTACCGTATGCCGCAACCATGGCCGCAGCAGTCTTAGCATCAATGTTGATGCTGTAGTACTGAGCCATGGCGTTCTTCGGCACAAGAAGAGCAATTGCGGATAATATGAGACAAACTACCTTTCTCATCTTACTTTGATTTGATATTCAACACATGTCCCGCCTCGTTGACCTTCTGGGCGAACGGCAGTGACTTGGTGATGCCGCTGCGATCCCAATCCCGGCAGTAGGCTTCGATGGCCTGCTGATGGTTGCACCGGAGCTCCGCCTTGTACAACTTCAGAGCATCCTTCTCGGCTCTTTCAGTGGTGTAGGTCATGTAGCACTCATGGGGCTCCTCGACACCATATACAGCTCCGACCTGTCCACGACGAATGAAGACCTCACGGAAGAAGCTGCGTCCTTCCTTGTTCTCAAGCCTGTTGATGGTGAAGATCTTCTTGCAATCCACCTCAGTCAGTCCCAGAATGGCCTGAATCTCATCGAATCGCTCCCTGAACTTGCTCTGGTCAAGCAGCATCACGACATCTGAATTATTGATGATGGCCTCCTTGACGATAGGGGAGCCTACGATATCCTGAATCTCTTGTGTCACCACTCCGACGCTTGCCCAGAACTTTCGGGCGGTCTTGTACAAGTACTTGATATATTCTGCCATCATAGGGGAGGCAATGGCCTTCCATGCCTCCTCAATGACCAGAATCTTGCGGTTCTTCTTGATTCTCATCTTCTGGATGAAGAGGTCCATGATGATGAGGGTGACAAGAGGGAAAAGGAGAGGGTCATCCTTGATGGAGTCAATCTCGAAGACTATGAACGTCTCATCAAAGAGACTGGTGTCCAGGTCCTCATTGAGAGTCACATCATGATTGCCGCCCTTGTAGAACTCCTTCATCAGATAGTTGTAAGCCGACAGGTCGATGCCGGCAAGGCTGTTCTCGTTACAGATTTCAGGAAGCCTCTTTACGCTGAATTCATAGAAGGTATTGAAGCAGAGGTTGTCAATCTTGCCGTCAAAATGTGCCGCAAAATACTCTGTGATGGCCTGCTCAATCAGCTTGTCCTCAGTCTTGGTGACAGTGCCCTGCGTACCTTTCCAGATGAGCATGATGAGGTTCTTGAGGAAGCCAATCTTCTCAATGTTGTACTCCTCGCGCTTAATGCGGAACGGATTCATCGTGATAGGATGCTCGTCCGTATAGCTGATGTATTTGCCACCGACATATTCGCAAAGTCCCTCATATGAGTTACCGGTATCGACAAGGACGATGTCCGTGTTCTGCTCCCACATCTGTCTTACGACGCTGTTCATGTGGAAAGACTTGCCACTTCCGGAAGGTCCAAGACAGAAGAAGTTGGAGTTGTCCGTTATCTTTTCCTTTCCCTCCTTTCCTGTCAGGTCAATGGCCACCGGCACGCCCTGGCGGTCGGTGTAGTATATCTTCAGCGGAGTCTCCTCGCTGTGCTGTATCTTCTCCTTGTACATCAGACCGGCAGCAGCGTCACTCAGCGTGAGGAAACGGTCATAGTCCGGATTCATCCCGTAGCAGTTGCCCGGGAATGAGTTTACAAACAGCTCAAGCTGGTTGTATGCCCGCTTGCTGATGTGAATGCCGAGTCGCCCGAAGGCGTTCTCTATATGGTTGGTGCACTTCTGGAAGTCCGTGTCACGGTCTGTGATCACTGCAAGGTTGAAGTGACTATAGACAAGCTGCTTGCTTTCCCTCGCAATGACCTCCTGCACATTCTTGATGTCCTCCACCGCCATCTGGTTGGCAGGGCTAGGAACGCTGGAATGTCTGTTTTTCTTCTTGTCCAGGATGGCAAGTTCGTGCTTCTGTCCCGGAACGAAGATGATCTGGTTGTAAATTACGGCCTGTGCTCCGGGAATGCTGTCAACGGCATTGAGAAGGTCCACAGGCATGGTTGCATTGTTCACCTCGATATTGGTGAACGGTCTGATGAGTGACGGCAGGTTGATGCTGTCCACATCGACAAGAGAATAGAACTTGCACTTTCGGTCTCCCATGGAGATGGTCTCGTCATCGACCTTGAATCCGGTCATTGAGACAATCCTGTCAGTGAAGTTCATGGCAAAGTAGCGGTCAACATAGTTGTTGGCCTCTTCCTTTGAAAGGAACCGGGCTTTCACGCCCGCATCCCTCAGCTGGTCAAGAACCTTATGTGTCTTGACCTGGAAATCCCTCCATTTCTTTGAATCGTATGAGAAGAGACGGCCTTTCTTGCATTCCTGGGTGATGACAAGATATGTCTCTGCATCTGTGTACTCACGTCCCTTGAAATAGCGGAAATAACTGTCGGAAAGATACTCATGGCTTTCACCGCTCTCGTCGCAGAAATGTCTCCGGCTGAATACGTCCTGCTTGTGTATCGCATATCCCTCACCGAGAGTCTGGGCGATGGAGGTGAAGAGCTGGGTGAACTCATAATAGGCATCGATGTTCGCTGAATACTTCTGGACCGGATTCTCCATCTTCAAGACGGACGAATACTCCCCGGTCTTAGTGTAGAGAACGGCAACGCCATCCACTTCCTCAATCGTGAAGTAGATGTCCTGGAATATCTTCTTGCGTTTGCCTCCGGTGCCGAATGCAGCCACCGATATAGCCATTCCACCAAGTATCGCTACGAATATCAATATAACATAGAGTGTCATTCCTTTTCTTTGTTGTTTGAAAGCAGGCTCATCCGGAACGGGTGAGCCCGCCTTGAAAGTTTACAATCTCTTTGTGTAAGCGAAGATGTACACGCCGTGGTCGTTCTTCTTGGAGTGAAGTCCTTTCCTCTTCCTGATGAGGATGAGACCGGCTCCGACCGTAATGGCGACGGCGAGGGCTATGAGACCTGCAACGAATCCTGCGATACAGTACACGATGATGAAGCCCAGAATGGCCGCACCTGCCGTGCCCGCCGCCCAATAGATGTACCGTCCTTGAAGACCCATAAATTCAAGGGGGCGTTGCAGGCCCTTGAACAGTGGGTAATCTGGGTAGCGGCTGTCCTTGACTGTTTTTTCCATCCATCAGTCTGTTTGTGATTTACTGGTTAAAGACCGAAGAACAGAGGCAGAGCCTGTGCTGCTGCCACGAGGAAGATACAGGCACCGACGACCATCATGATCTTCTTCTTGACATCCTGTTCCTCGTTGTTCATGGCGATGTACACACTGATTGCGCCGATGATGGCCACTACGCCTGCGATGGCATAGCAGAGCTTGACGACAATCGGCACATATTTCGCGATCTCCTCAGCCACAGTCGAGAGGGCATTGGTACCTGCGGTGTAGTCACCTGCCGCATTCTGCGCGAACGTGACAGTGCTTACGAGCATCGTGAGAGCCAATGCTTTGACTCGTGACAGGGAGAAAAGACTTTTGAGTCGTTTTCCGAACTTTCTCATTGTTGTCTGATTGTTGATTTGTTACATTGTTTCTATATCAGCTCTTCTGCAGCAGAGCTTTTTCTTGAACCATCGCCTCATGCTGTTGGCCTTCCAGCAGTCAGTCCGGGTGGTCAAGCCGTTATATGTGATACCCGAAGAAGGCCGGGAATACTATCGGAGCTCCTATCATGAACAGGCAGGCACCGCCGAGCGACTGTATGTTCTTGGATATCTCACCCTCACCATTCTGCATCTTGATGTATATCTGCAAGGCGGAAATAATCACCATGATGCCCGCTATCGTATAGCATATGTACAGGACATATGTCATCATAGTCACCGTGAAGTCATGGGCAGTTGCGAGGGCATCGGCTCCCCAGGAGTAATTCACGCCGCCGCACTTCGCCGCAGCGTCAGGTATATGGATTACTACCATCAGAACGGTCATCACGATGAATCGCAAAAGCCGTCCATTAGAGCCTGTCAATACCCTTCGTGCCATTCTCTAATCCTCCTTCGCCGGAATTGCCGGCAGCTACCTTATTTATTTTAACAGGGAGAGGCTTGCCTGTCAGCATGGCAGCTTTCATTGCTTCATCCATAAGCTCGCCGTTCATCTGGACATCAATGTCCTCCATGTTCTCCTCGGTGCGTTTAATCTTCTCCTGTGCAGGGGAGAGTGAGGCTCCCGTAGCGTCAAGCTTTGGAGCATCCTGCTGTTCGGAAGGAGGTGTAACCGTCCTGGTCAGAGTCTCATTCCACTTGTTGCCGCCGTCTCCATCATTCTCTGATATCCGGAATCCGCCAGATGTTTCCTCGACAGCCTTGGGCTGTTCGAACTCCATATCCTTGAACTCAAATGTTTCCTCAGAGCCTTTCGACTGCTCCTTGGGCTTCCCATACAAATCTATGCTTATGATGATGCCGTAATAGAGCACATAAGCCACCGTTAGGATGATTGCGAAAATCCAGAATCCGCTCATTTTTTCTTGTCTTGTTTTGCCATTCAATTTGCCATTCGAGGATGTACAATGGTGCCAAAAATCGGTCTATTTTGCCGTCCTCAATGGTGCAAGCTATAAACAAAATTCATATTCCAAATATTTGCTGAAGAATTTTTTACGAAAAAGTGCAAAATATCCAGAAAATCGCCATTTTGGTACTTGTAAATGGTACTTAAAACGGAGTTTTTGTGCAAAAAGAAAACTCCCCCGAAATGGAGGAGTTTTGGCACGTTTGCCACAAAACAGAATTTGCATTGGACATCCGATTGCCAACAAATTCGTTCGCTCATATGAGTAAACTTTCTTCAGTTTAAGGATGGCATTACTTTCTGTGCATAAGGAAATCATTAAGGTCATTGAAGTCGTAGTAAAGGTCCGATAGGGAAGTGACCTTACCAGGCATTGCAGATGCCATGTGGTCAAGAGCCATGCGTCCGGCAAGATCATTGTCTGTAAAGGTGTACACCTTATCATAAATATCAATAAACGGGATGGCTTTATTGACGATGCTGGTTGAATTGAGAATTATACAATCACTGTCAATAAGACTGGGAAATCCTTTGGCAACAAGGGTCTTATAAGACAGAAAATCCATGAATCCCTCAAAGACACAACAAGCTTCGGAATGATATTGTTTGGAAAGTGGGATGACGGATGGAGCTTTTATACCATGACATCCCTTAAAATAGGCGCTTCGGATTTCCATACCTCCAAGTATGTTTGTGAAACAAATCCCATAGAATTGCCGCCCTCTGACAGTGTAGTGTGCTTCGCGGCAGAACCGCAATCCAATCTCAATTGGAATATGCCTCTTTTGAAGATAAGAAAGAAGCGCTCGGCTTGTAAGATCTGTGACCTTCACATCTGATATCATCGGTCCTGTATCATTAATTATTGGGACAATGATTCTGCTTGATGTGTCTCGCCCAGGGACGAATCCGAATGATCTGGATTGCATCTCAAGCCACACGGCGGCATCATGGAAAGAACAGTTGCCGTTCATGCGGATGGCGAGATCGATAACATTGCCTCCAGATCCGATTGCATAGTCATGCCAAAGGTTCTTTGTGACTGATACCGAAAACGACGGATGCCGGTCATCACGAAAAGGGGAACGATAAAGTAGTTGTGTTCCACCTCTCATTCTGGACACAGGCTCATAACCAAGATTGGACATGAGCTTGTCAATAGGAATGCTTTTCAAATCTATTATTTCCATATATGATACCTGAAGTTTTCAATGGCATGGAGCTAGTCAAGTAAAGAATCGGTATAGTGGTTTAATTCCCTATATGCACCATACTAAACTATACTGCCTCAATGCCTCTTTCCCGATGGCAGTCCAGTAGTTTAAAGTCCCTATGCCCACTATACTAAACTATACCGGTTCTAACGGGTCTCAAGTGGACTGTAATGAAACTCCCTGTTGTACACATATCCTTTGTCTTCTTTTCTGACAATATCGTGCGCAACAAGGAACTTCAGAAGGTTCACATGAACGTTGCGAGAACGTTCAAATCCGATACTTGCGTACCCGACATAGAGTCGCTCCAGCAATACTTTGTAGCCGACTGGCTCTGTCATATCATCGAATGCAACATCAAGAGCTCTTCGATGAAGCTCCTCGGCCATTATCTTATAGTCAAAGCTGCGTTTGCTTATCTTCGGCTTCAAGTCAATGTCTTCGGCAAGTTCCGGAAGACCATCCTCATTGATTAGGAAAGCGAAGGGAGGAAATTCCTTATCACGGATAAGAGTAGCGTGGACTTCGCTGATATTGCCGTCATTCTCGTTCTTTGTAATTTGAAGGATAGTCTCAGCTTTGTGATTGAGCTCGGTTCCAATATGACCTCGTACATTGTCATCGGCCTTGTTAAGATGAAGAACGGTGTGGATATGCAGATTGTATTTACTGGTCCATCTCATCAGCAGGCCAATGACTTCTCCGGCTTCAGTTGAAGAATTTATATCAAAAAGGAGATCTCTCAATCCGTCGATAATCACGAGGCCGACATCTGGCCTTTCCGCCAACGCTAATTCTATGATTTGCTGCCTATCGACAGGACTATATTCGCGCAACATGACGAACTCTATAAGGTCACAGTCTTGCTCTGCAGGCAGACCGGCGAGTTTGTTGATTCTCTCAAGCACCTTGTGACAGTGATAAGAACTTTGCTCCGTATCAAAATACAGAACCTTCCTTTTGCCCTCGGGGAAATGGGCCTCGTAGTTGAGTATCTTCTTTCCGGTCAGTGCAGATGCTACAATGGCGCACACGTTGAATGTTTTCTTTGACTTCCCCTTGCCGGTGGAAGCACTGAAATTCCCCAGGGTGCTTATAGTGGAGTTACTTACATGTATTACTTCAGGTGGAGTGTCGTATTTGTCTGTAGCCCTAATGACTATTCTGTTCCAAATAAGATGGAAATTCTCTTCAGTGATTCTTGTCTCCATTATACAAATATGTAGGGATTGTTATTGTCTGAATTTTGCTTAACCCACTCGTCCAGGTTTTGCCGTTCAAAAAACATCTTCCTGTTCGGCTTGAAGAAGGGAAGGTTCTTTGTGCGAACCAGGTCATAGATCTTCTTCCTGGATATGCCAAGATATTCAGCGGCTTCTGAGCTTGTCATGACGTTTTTGTAACCTTTCTGAAGAGTTTCCAGTTTCTTTACCCTCTCAGATAAGTCCATAACCACTGTCATGTCAGACCTGCTGAAACAGTCGAGCCGCCGCGACAAGGATTCGACACGGCAGCTTAATTCCATAAACTCATTTGCGTCAATCCTGTGCTTCATTTCCCAAAAAATTCTTCATATTTGGGCTCCGCCGGATTCATCATGACGAAACCATTAATCCATTCGTTCAGTTCCTCTCTCTTAAAATAGTAATGCCTGCTAGGAGGATTATAGAGCTTGATTTCTCCTCTTTGTGCTGCATTGAGAAGAGTTCTTTTGTTGATTCCCAGGAGACTTGCAGCTTCATCTGTCGTCAGGAACGTCTTGCACACGTATATCTTTTCCTCTATTTGACGTAAGGACGCAATCAAATCATCCATATCTCCGAATCTTCTCAACATTTCTTCCGCTCTCTCAAACCTCTTTATAAGGTCAAGCATCTTCTCTTGGTTCTTTGGCGATTGTTCTTCCAGAAGCGGTGTGTTGGAAGTCTTCGCATCTTCTTTAGATTGATTTCCCATATTGATTAGTTGTTTATGAATATGAATGCCCCCTGAAAATCCGAGGACTCTCAGGGGGCAAAGGTAAACCGTGCTTCTTGTTTTAATAAATAATGAAATTCAGAGCAAAGCTGTATGAACTTTGTTCTTAACTTTCAAGTCGCTTATTTGGGTAATTTAGTGCCGAAATGGACTTCCTTTATGGCAAACACCCAATCGTCAATCTTTCCACGAAGCGGATTGACCTGGAGGCAGAACTTATGAAGAGCCGCCGACAAATCATCTTGTGTGAGGACCTTCTTGCGTGTTGAGCTTTTGAGCAGTCCATTAACGGCGATGGCTTTTTGATAGTACGTTCCAATGATTCCAGAATTGTTCAATTGGCACAGAAAGTACGATACAGCTCCATTGTGTGACGACACAAGAGGGCCGCTGGCGGAAGGGGAGCAGCTGTTGAAGAACAGCTCAATTTCATGAGCGGATACGACGGTATCGAATAGCGGAATGTCATTCGCCGCTTCCGTGATGATGTCTATGGTTTCCTTGGACAGCATACAGCAGAAGTCCGTCTTTCCAGAGCGTGTGTTGCTTCCATCATTCACTAAGAACGCTTTCATGCAGGACCGGAATGACTCAAACGATCGTTCCGAATTCCTGGTGTACAAGTCCAAAAGATCCCTTCTGGTCGTAAGAAATATCTCGATACGACCAAGATTCTTCTGATGTTCATTCCTTGAGGAACTGTCGATACTGTCATGGAACGTGTGAGAATTGATGAAATCTTCCACAAATACATTGTAGTGGATTTTTCGGTTCTCGACAGCATCAATGTACTGATCTATGGCTTCAAGCCACAACTCATACAGGCCTTCGTCACCGACGTAGGCCACACTCTTTTTTGCATGACTCTGTGCTTTGGGCAAAAAGAGAGATGTTAAATAACTTTTTTTTCATATTTGTTTTGTTGTTTCAGGCATATGCCTGGAAGCACGGTTCATCTATGCTGGATTCACAAGGCCTCCGCTCGGCTTGTATCAAAAGCAAATCCATGATTATTTCAGCTGCCACGATTTTCGTTCATTATTAGTATTTCACTAATTTCGCGACAAAGTTATCATTCAGTAGTGCAGCCATTCTGCATAGATGATAAAAACAAAAAAAATACTGTATTGAATAAATATGTGTCCCTAACGCAAAGTTGAATCTACAATCTGATCCAGGTCTTTGCACATGCTATCAAACTTGTCCATATTCCTGAAAATGTATGATCGCTTGCTTTTTAAGGTTTCTCGGTTTAATTCATCCCTTCCATCCATATTAAACCAAAGTGTCGTAAGATACCATACGTCGCTGTTGGTGTCAGAAAAGACTCGCGCGACAAAATAGACGAGCTCATACATGGTGGATGTCCATTTTATCATATGAGGTGGCATATTCACAAGTCCGGCCATCGTCAAGAAATCCTCCGCCTTAGTGTTGGACGCAATGTAACCGTTATCGACTAATGCTTTGAATAATGCTCTGGCCTGCGCCTCGGACAATTTGCAGATGAAAGACTTCTTTTCATCGTTTTTAGAGCTCAATAATGGTCTGAAGTCAACCTCGGGGTAGAGCTGTACTATTTTAATAATTTCATTCCCTTTTGTCCGGGGAATGCGGAATGATGTAATCTTCGAACTGGTGATTCCCCACTGATGGTCAAAATGTACCCAAGCGTTCCTGGAAGGCATCTGTAAGATGCTGATGATGGCATAGGCAATCAGTTTCAGCTGATAGTGGTCAGTGTCCGGATTAGGCTTGTAGTTATAGTCAAGGTAATTGGCGTTAACTGCCCTGTCAAACAGTTCTTTGGCCGTCTCGCTATGAAACACGGGCAATAGGTGAGGGTAGTCACAGTTCGATTTATCCGTGATTCTTGAACCGTAATCGTACAGCTTATCTATAGAATCAGCGAGATTGACAATGTCAGATTTGATAGTGCCACTAGGAAGAGTTTCGCTGTACTTCCGGATATTGCGAGTCTCGTTAAAAAGCATAAGTTGCCGGGCCAACTTATCGGCCGGTTCTTGATCCAGATATTCTATCAGTTCATCAGCCAATTTGCTGAAGTTAAGCCTATCTTCGAATAGAGCCTCTAAATCTACAACGTGCCCGACGGCTACTTGATAGTCAAGGGTCTTTGATATCTTGTTGATGACGGCTATCAGCATAGCCGCCTTTTGTCTATTGTCAATCATGATTTATCCCTCAAAGATTTCAGAAATTTTAGATACTGCATCCTGCTTCTTCTTGTCAATCAGATGTGCATATATCTGAGTTGTACCTAGCTCTCGATGTCCCAAAAGTTTCGACACGGTATATATGTCGGTGTCGGAGTTCAGAAGAAGGACGGCAAAAGTGTGGCGGCTGCAATGGAATGTGAAGTCCTTGGAAATGCCCGCAGCCAATGCCCACCTGCGCAGTTCCAGGGATGTTTCTGACGAATAGCGGAACAGAGGAAAAACAAGATCGATTGATTTAGCGTTGCCTCGCTCGCCAAGGTATTTTTCAGCAGATTTTGGAATGTCCAGATATTCCTGCCCGCCAGTCTTTTACTGTTTGAAGACAAGTCTTGTGTATTCTCCGAATTTTTGAACCTCACCCCAGGTTAATTTCATGATGTCACTCTTTCTCAAGCCGGTCAGACAGCCGAATAGAAATGCTCGTTTAAGCTGAGGATATTTGCATTCTGTTTCTGCGAGCCTTTTAACCTCGTCCATGGTCAGATACTGACGTTCAACATCCGGAGTCTTGAAGCCTTTTACTGAGTCGGCAGGGTTATTATATATAATGTGTTCCCGATGAGCCTGGTTCAGGCAGGCCTTCAGCTTATTGAAGTATGACACCTTCGAATTCTGTGAAAGACCATTAAAAGGATGATTCCTTTGCATGGTGGTGACTTTGTATGAATCCTTTTCAACATGATCGAGATAATCCTTGAACCCCTGTACCCATTTTGGGGTTATATCCTTGAAAGTGGTGGATTCGGAACAGTATGCTTCAAGGTACCGGAGGCAGCTTCTCCAGTTACCCCAGTTCCCTTGTGATTCGGGATTCCCGTGCCTTGCAGCGACCATATCACGGTAATAGGGGAGGAACGGGGTGTTGATGCCATCATTGTCAACTAGAAACTTTCCGCTGAGTATTTCCTTTTCTCTCTGGATGCGGATAGTCTCAGCCTTGAGCATTGTTTCAGTGTTCTTGTCTTTCTGTGCAGCATTCTGTGCATCCATGAGTGTCAGACCAAGAGATTCTCGAACTCTCTTGCCGTTTTTGACATAATCCAGATATAGTGATGAATTACCGCTGGGCATTAGACGTGAACGAAGCTTTACCAGCTCTTCTTTTACCGATGAATTTTTGTTTGTAGCCATACTTTCCTCCGATTCTTTTGTTGAATTTCGCTGCAAAGTTATCCATAAATCGGTAACTTTTCAAACATTTTGAATGAAACTTAAAAAAAAATTTAAAAGTATTTGCTAAAACACAATATATCAATGTATTGCAAAAAGAAATAAAGTACCATAAATTGTGTGTAAATGTTGGTATTTCTGCGTGCAAATTTAGCATCTATAGGTGTTAAATGGTCGTGAGAATTTCATAGATGCTGGAAAATCGGTAACTTTTCTAAGAAGTGTGACAAATATCTGTCACATGCTGTCACACGTGTGACAAGCTGTGTGACAAAATCACGTACACACAGATGCATTTCAAATACATGGATTGATTCTGTGATGCACGCAGATGCAAAAGCAAATTATTGCAACTGAGTGTATTACAAATACGATAGGCTGTATCAGCGTGTATTTGAATGTATGCCTACTTTCCCACGCAGAATTAGCGGAAAATGTTGCAGTCGAAAGTGAGAGGGCGTTAACTTATTGATATAGATAGGGGAGCATCGTCACACACCTCCAAATTTGTCACATTTTTGTCACACGTGAGACAATTCGTGTGACAAACCGGTAAAATTTGCGAGAAGCGGCAAATATAACTAATTGACTAACAAATAGTTATAGGGTAAATTTATTTGCCGATGCAAAACCTGCTGAAAATTTCGCCCAAAACTTCGTCTGAGCAGATTTCGCCGGTGATGGTGCCAAGCAGCGATAGTGCTTCGCGAAGGTCCTCTGCGAGAAGGTCTGTGGGGATGCCGGCGTCAAGTCCCGCAGATACTTTCCCAAGGGCCTCGGAGCTTTCCTTCAGGGCCTTGGCATGTCTTGCATTTGTCACCAGAATCTCTTCGGAATTGGAGATGTGGCATGTCTCGACGAGCGCTTTTTCCAGTTTTTCTATGCCGGAACGCTTCTTTGCGCTGATAGAGAGGATGCTTGTGTTACTTTTAAGTAAATCAGACGACATAACAAAAGCGTTTAATTCGGAAACATTTTTGTTAAGTGTCTCTCCGGCGTCTTTTTCGTCATTTTTATTGACGGCGATAATGAGTTTTTGAGTCTCGAAATCTATATGATCGGCTATGTTGGAAATTTGCTCCATGACTTCCCGTGAAGGCAGAGTTCCATCTGTCAAACCTATCACCACGGATGCTTCCCTGAGTTTGGAAAAACTTCTTTCGATACCCATTTTTTCTATTTTGTCCGAGGACTCGCGAATGCCTGCCGTATCGATGAATCTGAACAGTATTCCGCCAAGTACGCAGGTTTCTTCTATGGTGTCCCTCGTCGTCCCAGGAATGTCTGATACTATGGCGCGGTCATCTTTGACCAAGGCGTTGAGCAGGGTGCTTTTGCCGCTGTTGGGCGCACCCACGATCGCTACCGGCACTCCGTTTTTGATGGCGTTTCCCATTCGGAAAGAGTCTGCAAGCTCGCAGCACCTGCGGCGAGTCTCTTCAAGGAGTCCTTTTAGCCTGCTTCTGTCGGCAAATTCCACATCCTCGTCACTGAAATCAAGCTCCAGTTCAAGCAGTGCGGAGAGTTCCACCAAATGCTCCCTTATGGAACGCAGTTCTGCCGAATACCCGCCTCTGAGCTGGTTCATGGCTATCCTGTGCTGCGCCGCGGAACTGCTGGATATCACATCAGCGACCGATTCGGCCTGGGCAAGATCCATTTTCCCGTTCAGGAAGGCCCGCCTTGTGAATTCTCCAGGCTCGGCCATTCTGCATCCATGCGTGCCGAGCTGATCCAAAATGCAACTTACAATATAAGGGGAGGCGTGGCAATATATCTCAGCCCCGTCTTCTCCGGTGTATGAGTGCGGAGCCTTGAATATGCCTACAAGCACATCGTCCAGGTCCAGAAAATGTCCCCGTTTGAGCCTATATCCCTCAGAAGATGCAGCATCCCCTTTAAGGAACGAGACCAGAGAATCCACAACCCGGAAACAATTCCCGCCGCTGATTCTTATTATTGAGACCGCTCCGCCTGTGCCTGAAGCAGGTGCGCATATCGTATCTTGGTTGTCTGTAAATGCCATCTGAATCATTAGAGTTAAAATCGTACAAAATTAGTTATTATGTTTCAAAAAAATATAAGTCCGTATCCCTAAAAATGACTATATTTGCACTGCTAAATTATTTTTAGGGATTACTAATACAAATTCATAGTTCTAGAATATGATTTACACAAAAGAAGTGCAGCAGATGTGCTGCGTAACAAAAGGCGCAAATCACGCCAATGCACCTATTCCTGAGGAAGGAAAGTGGGTGCATTCAAAAGAAATCAAGGATATTTCCGGCCTTACTCACGGTATCGGCTGGTGTGCTCCTCAGCAGGGTGCCTGCAAATTGACTCTTAATGTTAAGGACGGTATCATCGAAGAGGCTCTCGTGGAGACTATCGGATGCTCAGGAATGACTCATTCAGCCGCTATGGCTTCTGAGATTCTTCCTGGTAAGACTCTTCTTGAGGCACTCAATACCGACCTTGTCTGCGATGCCATCAACACCGCAATGCGTGAACTCTTCCTTCAGATTGTCTATGGCCGTACACAATCAGCTTTCTCTGAGGGCGGACTTCCAGTCGGAGGCTCCCTTGAGGATCTTGGAAAGAACCTTCGCAGCCAGGTAGGTACCATGTATGGAACCAAGGCTAAGGGCTCCCGCTATCTTGAGATGACTGAAGGATACTGCACCAAGATGGCTCTTGATGCCAATAACGAAGTCATTGGATACGAGTTCGTTAACCTCGGAAAGCTTATGGATGCTCTTAAAGGTGGTGCCACTGGACCTGAGGCTATAGAGAAGGCCAAGGGAACTTACGGCCGCTTCAAGGACGCAGTTAAATATATTGACCCACGTAAAGAGTAAGAGACTTATGGCACTTTTTGAAAGTTACGAGCGTCGTATTGACCAGGTCAATGCAGCTCTCAACAAATACGGAATCAAAGACCTCGAAGAGGCAAAGGCTATCTGCGACGCCAAGGGAATCGACCCATACAAGATGTGTGAGGACACCCAGAAAATCTGCTTTGAGAACGCAAAGTGGGCGTATGTAGCAGGTGCAGCCATCGCTATCAAGAAGGGTGTCAAGGACGCAGCAGAGGCCGCTGAAGCTATCGGCGAGGGCCTTCAGGCGTTCTGTATCCCTGGATCTGTTGCAGATGACCGTAAGGTAGGTTTGGGACATGGTAATCTTGCTGCCAGACTGCTTCGCGAGGAGACAAGCTGCTTTGCATTCCTTGCCGGACATGAGTCTTATGCTGCCGCAGAGGGAGCTATTAAGATTGCGGAGATGGCCAATAAGGTTCGTAAGAAACCTCTTCGCGTCATCCTGAACGGACTCGGAAAGGATGCTGCAAAGATTATTTCCCGCATCAACGGATTTACTTACGTTCAGACCGAGTTTGACTATTATACCGGAGAGGTTAAGGTTATTTCCGAGACAAAGTACTCTGACGGAGTTCGTGGCGGCGTTCGCTGCTATGGCGCTGACGATGTGCGCGAAGGCGTTGCCATCATGTGGAAGGAGGATGTGGATGTATCCATCACCGGTAACTCTACAAACCCTACACGTTTCCAGCATCCTGTAGCCGGCACCTATAAGAAGGAGCGCGTGCTTGCAGGCAAACCGTACTTCTCAGTGGCTTCAGGTGGCGGTACCGGACGTACCCTGCACCCGGACAACATGGCAGCCGGTCCTGCTTCTTACGGTATGACTGATACTCTCGGACGTATGCACTCAGATGCACAGTTTGCCGGATCTTCATCAGTTCCTGCTCACGTAGAAATGATGGGATTCCTTGGTATGGGTAACAACCCTATGGTAGGTGCTACTGTAGCTGTTGCCGTAGCAGTATCTCAGGCTATGTAATTCGGAAAGGTACGAATATTATTATATGTGGGATGGCAGAAAATATCATCCCGCTTTTATGTTTGAGATATTATCACTATATTCGTTTAAATTTAATGAATACATAATGAAACAATTTCTTTTGTCTGCAGCGCTTGCGATAATGGCTTTCTCTGGCTCTGCACAGACTTTCGACGAATGGCGGAATCCGCGGGTCAATGAAGTAAACCGTGCGCCTATGCACAGCTCTTATTTTGCCTACGAATCTTTTGAACGGGCAGAAGAGTTTACCAAGTCCAATTCTTCTAATTATTTGAGTCTAAATGGAAAATGGAAGTTTTTCTGGACAAAAAATTCAGATACTCGTCCGGTGAATTTTCAGAAGCCTGATTTCGATGACCGCAATTGGGCGGAGATGCCTGTTCCGGGTGTATGGGAGCTTAACGGATTCGGTGACCCTACTTATGTCAATATGAGCTATCCGTGGCAAAACCAGTTTCGTAACGATCCTCCGAACGTGCCGGTCGAAAACAATCATACCGGGACCTACCGGCGTTCTTTCGTGGTTCCGGATAACTGGGCAGGAAAAGATATCATAGCGCATTTCGGCTCCGTCACTTCCAATATCTATCTGTGGGTCAACGGCAAATTTGTCGGCTATAGTGAGGATAGCAAGCTGGAAGCTGAGTTTGATATTACCAAATACATCAAACCAGGCAAGGAGAATCATTTTGCGTTTCAGGTTTTCCGTTGGTGTGACGGCTCTTATCTTGAATGTCAGGACTTTTTCCGCTTCTGCGGTGTAGGACGCGATTGCTATCTTTACGCAAGGGACAAGAAGCGAATCGAAGACCTTCGGGTGACTACTGATTTTACGGATGAGTCGTTTCGCGACGGCAAACTCTCCGTGCGCCTTTCCACTAAAGGCAGAGTTCCGGTGAGTCTGAGCCTCAGGGATGCAGACGGTAGGGAAGTGGCTTCTGCGCAGACTGATTCGAAGGGCGCGGAACTCGAGGTTAAAAGCGTGCATAAGTGGTCCGCTGAAACCCCATATCTATATACTCTATATGCGAGCTGCGGATCTGAAACAATACCTGTAAAGGTCGGTTTCCGCAGGATAGAAATACGAAACTCCCAGCTGCTCATTAACGGACAGCCCGTTCTTTTCAAAGGAGTCAATCGTCACGAAATGGATCCGGACGAAGGATATGCAGTGTCCGAAGCGCGGATGATACAGGATATTCAATTGATGAAAAAGCTGAATATCAATGCGGTACGTACAAGTCATTATCCTAATGACAATCGCTGGTACGACCTCTGTGACAAGTATGGGCTGTACCTGATAGCGGAAGCGGACATAGAGAGTCATGGCATGGGATACGGTCCTGCTACGCTTGCGCTAAGAGAGGATTATCAGCTCGCGCATCTCCAGCGCAACCAGCGCAATGTGCAACGCTCCGTCAATCATCCGAGCGTGATTACATGGTCTTTGGGCAATGAAGGAGGTTATGGACCTAATTTCTCTCTGGCCTACGACTGGATTAAGTCCGAGGATCCGACGCGTCCCGTACAATACGAGCGTGCCGACTATGAGAAGGACGGCAAAACGGACATCTCAAGTATCATGTATCTGTCTTACGAGGATTGCGAGAAGTACTGTCAGGATGACACCCGTACAATGCCGCTTATCATGTGTGAGTATGCGCATGCCATGGGAAATTCCGAAGGCGGGTTCAAGGAATATTGGGACATCATCCGAAAATATCCTAAGTTCCAGGGCGGATTTATCTGGGATTTCGTAGATCAATCCATCAGGTGGACCGGGAAAAACGGCCGTATGATATATGCCTATGGCGGGGATTTCAACCGATATGACATCAACGATCAGAGTTTCTGTGACAACGGCCTGATTGGACCTGATCGAATCCCTAATCCGCACGCTTACGAGGTGGGGTACATTTATCAGAATATATGGACGGAGCCGCTTGATATCCGAAAGGGAAGTCTCAGTATTTACAATGAGAATTTCTTCCGCGACCTGTCTGCATATTATCTTGAATGGGAGGTTCTTGACAATGGCGTACCGGTGCTCAACGGCCGCATCGATACCATTGATGCCGCACCGCAGCAGAAGACCACCGTTCAGTTGCCTATTTCAAACTTAACCTCCGAGGGAGAGTTGCTGCTCAACCTGAGTTACAGGTTGAAACGGGAAGAACCTTTGCTTCCTGCCGAGACCGAGGTGGCCAAACAGCAATTGGACATCGTGCCTTATTCCCCGTCAAGTCTTGAAATGAATCATAAAGGAGCTTGTCCTTTACTTAAGGATAATGACCGTAACTATTTTATAATAACCGGTGATGATTTCACGGTTGAGATATCAAGAAAAACGGGATTCATTTCGCGGTATGCTATCAATGGGCGAGAACTCCTTGAAGATGATACAGAGATCAGGCCTAATTTCTGGCGCGCTCCTACTGATAACGATTTCGGAGCTATGCTGCAAAGAAAATGTGCAGTGTGGAAGGCTCCGCAGATGAAACTTGAGTCTATAGATGCAAAAGCGGAAGATGTCGTGACGGTTTCTGCCGTGCTGGATATGCCTGAAGTTTCGGCGAAGCTTCACCTGGATTATTCTGTCGATGCCTGTGGTGCCGTGATAATCCGGCAGCGCATGATTACCGAGGAAGGAAAGAAGGTGCCTGACATGTTCCGTTTCGGTATGCGTATGACTATGCCTAAGTCATTTGAATATCTTGAATACTATGGACGTGGACCGATTGAGAATTATTCGGATCGTAACAATTCCACATTTGTCGGCCTTTGGAATCAGACCGTAAGCGAGCAGTTCTATCCTTACATACGTCCGCAGGAGACCGGAACCAAGACAGATATACGCTGGTGGAGAATTCTTGAAAGAAGTGGCAGGGGATTGGAGGTTGTCGCAGAACAGCCGTTCTCTGCATCCGCGCTTCATTATAGCATCGAATCGCTGGATGACGGTGACAGAAGACATCAGCGCCATGCCGGAGAACTTGACGAGGAGGAGAATACGTTCATATGTATTGACAAGGCTCAGACCGGACTCGCATGCGAAAACGGCTGGGGTGCCATACCACGTCCGGAATACAGACTTCCGTACGATGATTATGAATTCATATTCAAGTTGTCGCCATACAGGAAATTCTGACATTCTGTACAAATGATAAGGGGAGTGGTCAATTGACTGCTCCCCTTTATTGTAACTACATGTCGGATAATAACTTTTCAGCTATTATGCGTGCTGCCTCACCGATTGTATGCACGCAAGGTCTTTTGCGGTAATATTCGGGCGTTCTCTCAGACGGCGCCGGCGATTCTGTCTGCTTCCGCTCTCCAAGTCCGAGGAGTTCCCGGCATACAATGCTTCCGCCGTTAGCATCCTTGAACTTCTGGGCAAACTCCTGTACTATGGCATAATTGGCTTTTCTTGCCGCCATATCCGCCGGGACATCTGCCGGGGAGATGAATCCGGCCATCATGGTGCATGCGCTGAATGCTCCGCAAACTTCCCTCAGTCTGCCCATTCCGCCGCCAAATCCCGAACCAATCACTTTGAGCAGGTGTTCGTCGGCAAGTCCTGAGGACTCAAGTATGTCGGCGAAGCTGAGTATTACGGACTGGGCGCAATTGTAACCCTGCTTGAAGAGTTCCATGGCCCGCTCCGCCCTTTCCTGAGGAGAAAAATCTTGAGGTAATACTATTCTGCCCATAATCAGTCGTTGCTATATCCGAGGAAACTGCGCATGAACGAGGTATGTGGAATTTCCTTGTCCGGAACAGGGATGAAATAATTCAGGAACATGAGCAGCCTGTGCGCCTCACTGTATTCTGGACAGTTTTTAGGTACGGTCCGCAAAATGGCTTCGGCATGGTTGCGCAGCACTGCAAATTCAAGCAGGTAAGCCGAGTTGAAAAGAACATCGGCGTCTTCCTGATAAGGGTATATCCATTTTACTTCCGCACGGCGCACGTTCGGCCAGTTGGCGATGGTTTCTTTCGCGCCATAAGCGCCTTTCTTATAATCTCTTACAATTCTGCGTAAAAGGCGGTTGTCGCTGGTAGGAATGCAGTTGTGGTCGTCCAGAGATATGCTGGTGATGGCATTTATGAAGATTCTGAACTTGGTTGATTCTTCAATTTTTGGAAGCAGTTGCGGATTGAGCGCATGTATTCCTTCTATAAGAAGAATGGATCCTTCATGTAAGGAAAGCTTCTTTCCGTTATATTCTCTGATTCCTGTAACGAAGTTATATTCAGGTACTTCCACTTCCTTTCCTGAAACGAGCTTGAGCACGTCATCCTGAAGTGCAGCGTGATCTACCGTCTCGAAATTGTCGAAATCGAATGTTCCGTCCGGAAGTTTCGGAGTGTCGAGTCTGTTCACGAAATAATCGTCCGTGGAGAAAGACACCGGATGGAGCCCACAGGCCTTCAGCTGTACGCTCAATCTTCTGCAGAAAGTGCTTTTGCCGCTGCTTGTAGGTCCTGTTATAAGGACTATCCTTACCGGAGAAGGAGAATTGTATCTCTTGTCTATCTCTTCCGCAATCTGGACTATTTTTTTCTCCTGAAGCGCCTCCGCTACCTGGATAAGTTCGCTTGCCCGGCCGTTAAGGCAGGCCTCATTGACATCTCCTACATTGCTCAGCCCCATGATTCTGTTCCAGTTCACCGTTTCCGTGAACACATCGAAAGTCTTCGGCTGTTCGTAGAATGGCGCAAGCTTCAACGGCTCGTGCCTGTCCGGAACCCTGAGAAGCATCCCTCCGTGATATGTAGAGAGGCTCCAGACCTTGAGATATCCGGTGCTTGGCACCAGAGCATCATAATAATAATCCGTGGTGTCGTCCAGGGTGTAATAGTTGATATACACCTCTCCGCATGTCTCAAGAAGCTTTACCTTGTCCTCCTGGCCGAGTTTTTTGAACATTTTTATGGCCTCGGAGACTTGTGCTTCGTGACGACGGAACGGTATGTCCATATCTACGATTTCCCTCATTTTGAGGCTGATGGCATCCACGTCTTCACTTGTGAGCATAAGACCGTTTCCTTTGTCCATGCAGCAGAAAAAGCCCTTGGAGATAGGACGGCGCAGAATGATCTTGCAGTTCGGGAACAATTCCTTTGCCGCCTTGTAGAGCAGGAAGCACAATGAGCGGCAATAGACATTGCGCCCATTGTAGGAACGATAATCCAGAAACTCGACATCCCGGCTATTGAAAACACGGAATTTCAGTCCTTCGCAGACATTATTCACTTTGGCGGATACAATGTCATAAGGTTTGTCGAAGTCAAATGATGGCAGCATCTCAAGAAGCGTCGTGCCTTCCTGAAACTCTTTATAAGTGCCGTTATTCTTGCAAAAAACTTTTAGCATCGGTCAAATATGCAGCTTGTCAGAGTAAAATTAGACAAAAATAGAAAAAAAGTTCATATCTTTACATAAAAATCACACCTATATGAGTCAATTGCACATTGTGGATCACCCGATGATTCAGCATAAATTGAGCATTATGCGTCAGAAAGAGACAGGTTCCAAGGATTTTAGGGAACTTCTCAAAGAGATTTCACTGCTTATGGGATATGAGCTTACGCGCGATCTTCCGCTGACGGACTGCGAGATAGATACTCCTTTATGTAAAATGACCGCCAGGAAAGTCTCCGGAAGGAAACTTGCCGTAGTTCCTATTCTGCGTGCCGGACTCGGCATGGTGGACGGACTGCTTACGCTGGTTCCGGTGGCTAAAGTGGGCCACATCGGTCTGTACAGGGACGAGAAGACCCATACTCCCGTAGTATATTATTGCAAGCTTCCGGAAGATATCAGCCAGAGAATGGTGATTGTAACGGACCCTATGCTTGCCACTGGCGGAAGCTCCTGCGACGCGCTGACCATGCTGAAAGAGAAGGGATGTACCAACATTCGGCTGATGTGCCTTGTTGCTGCACCGGATGGAGTGGCAAAGGTTCAGAAAGAGCATCCGGACGTGGATATATACGTAGCTGCCGTGGATGACCATCTTAACGAGAACGCCTATATAGTACCTGGGCTCGGAGATGCGGGCGATCGTATATTCGGCACCAAATAAGGTGTAATGCTCTGACAACAAACATAATACAAGAAAAATGCCGGCTGAATCGATTCAACCGGCATTCTTCTTCTATACTGATTCTAGAAATTATCGTAGTATTTGGCGTCTTGTGGACTTACCTTGGACATGTTGTCAAGAAGATCCTGATTGGTCTTGTACTCGTCCATAAGCTGATTCATGAAATTCATCGCCTCGGTAGGGTTCATGTCCGCGAGCAACTTGCGAAGAATCCATATTCTCTGGCCCTGATCCTTAGGGTAGAGCAGGTCATCCCTTCTCGTTCCCGACAGAAGAATATTGACGGCAGGGAATATGCGACGGTTGGCAAGAGTCCTGTCAAGCTGGATTTCGGAGTTGCCGGTACCCTTGAATTCTTCGAAAATGACGTCATCCATCTTGGAGCCAGTTTCTGTGAGGGCCGTCGCAAGAATTGTGAGCGAGCCACCGCCTTCAATGTTTCTGGCGGCACCGAAGAACCTTTTAGGCTTCTGCAGGGCATTGGCGTCAACACCTCCGGTAAGAACCTTTCCGGATGCCGGCTGTACCGTATTGTATGCTCTGGCAAGTCTGGTTATGGAGTCGAGCAGGATGACTACGTCGTGGCCGCATTCTACGAGTCTTCTGGCTTTTTCGATCACCATATTTGCTACCTTGACATGCTTTTCCGCCGGCTCGTCGAATGTGGATGCCACCACTTCTGCCTTCACGGAGCGCTGCATATCCGTCACTTCCTCCGGACGCTCGTCAACAAGCAGGACGATTTCGTAAACTTCCGGGTGGTTGTCAGCTATCGCATTAGCTATGCTCTTGAGAAGCAGAGTCTTACCGGCCTTAGGAGGGGATACGATAAGCATACGCTGGCCTTTTCCTATAGGCGCAAACATATCCACCAGACGGCAGCTCTTGTCCTTTTCATGACCGTTTCCGAGCAGATTGAACTTCTCGTCCGGGAAGAGCGGAGTGAGGAAGTCGAAAGGAACCCTGTCCCGGATAAACTCCGGTGTGCGTCCATTGACATACTTTATTCCGACAAGCGGGAAATATTTGTCTCCATCGCGCGGAGGTCTGATTTCTCCCGTGACGGTATCGCCGCTTTTCAGTGCATTTGACTTGACCTGCTGCGCAGATACATATATGTCATCCGGAGAATTGAGATAATTGTAGTCGGAAGAACGAAGGAATCCGTATCCATCAGGCATTATTTCCAGAACTCCGGTCGCCTCTACAGTGCCTTCATATACAATCTGAGGCTGTTTTGGCTTTTTGGTGAATCCGCCATCGGACGGCTTGTTCTGCTGTGGCGTCTGGGAATTGAAAGGACCAAGTCCGCCTTGCGGTGCGTAGTTTGTCTGCACAGGGGTAACTCTTGTAGAACCTTCCATTGCCTTTTCCTGAACCTTGGACTGTACTTTTTCCAAAATCTTGGAGAGGTCGCGTTCCTTTTTCTTTTTGACGTGAGAGCCTTCCTGCTGGGCGTTCTGCTGCGGCTCATGGGTTGAAGGTTTAGCTGCGTCGGCAGGGGATGGGTTTACATTCTCTGCAGCCTTGCTCTCTCTGGATGCTTCAGGAGATTTTTGCTCCATTTTTTGGGGCTGCTTGTTCTCCGGTTTGGTCTCAAAAGGAATCTCTGGCTTTTTAGGAGCTTCTGCTGATGCTTTCGCAGCGGATTTCTCGCTTGCAGGCTTACGGCCACGTTTTTTCGGCTGCTGTGTGTCGGAATCAGAAGCCGCCGCGTCTTTAGTCGTAGTATCCGGCTTAACTATGTTCTGCTCAGGTTTGGCAGAGTCTTTTTCTTCTGTTTTTGACGGTGCTTTCGCAGTCGCTTTAACCGGCTCCTGTGCATCTTTTTGAGTCTTTGGAGGACGTCCGCGACGCTGCTTAGGCTTTTCGGCGATCGGTTTTTGGGATTCGACGATAGCCTGCTTGTCGATGATGGCAAATGCAAGATTTTCGTCATCAAGCTTTTTGGTAGCTGTGATGCCGTATTCTTTTGCAAGCGCCTCGAGCTGTTCTCTATTCATTGAATTCAGCTCAAATAAACTGAGTGGCATATAATGTAATAAGATTTGTCATGAATTGCCGAAACGGCAGATTCGTAAAATTGGATGTGCAAATATAGCTAAAAAAATCAATTATCCCAATAGCTGTTGCTTTTCTTGAACTTCAACAGATCAGCGAGAGTTGCCGCTTTGGCGGCGATGGTGAAGCTGTATGACTTGTATGTTCCGAGCGGAATCCAGCTTACGGAGATATTGAAGCAGTGGAGGTCATAATTGGCACTCAGCTGCGTAGTGGTGATTTTCTTGGCCATGAAATCAAATCCCGTGCTCAGGTTCACTGAAAGGCTCGGGGTGATTTTAATGTTGCCGCTGGCATTGAGGGTGGCACGAATGTCATTTTTGCGCTGGAGTTCTTCTTTTTCAGCGTCGTACTTATATCTCGGTGTCAGGCTGAAAGATGTGCTGAAATTGGCCGACCAAGGTGAATCCGGATTGGTGTAGTACAACCAACCCTCCGGAATGAATTCTCCGGTTACGGGATGGTAATAATTTCTGCGGTAGTAATTTGCAGATCCAGAAGATGCTCCGGAACCTTCTGTCTTGGAACCATCGTTGCCGTTGATGTGCCCTTTCCCAGAAAGGGAGAATGAGGCGGAGGCGTTGAAACTTGTGAGCCTGGCCAATCCCTGTCCTTGCGATACCGCGAACCGTTCAACCCTGTTTCCGCGCTCATCGATGCCGTATGGGTCGAATCCGGCACTTGCATTGATGGAGACTTTGTTGAACAGGGAAGTGGACATTGTCATTGAGACGGTCTGCATCTTGTAATGCTCGCTCAGGAAATTGTATCCGGTGTTGATGTTGAACTGGTCGATGAGCTTGACCTTTTTGCTTCCTCTTCCGGTGGTGTCCGCATAGTCCCGCACCTTGGCTTCCAGGTTGTTGCCGATATTGATGGTCATACTTGCCGCCTGCTTTCCGCTGGTTGGGACGGAGACGAGCTGACCGCTGTAGATGTTGTAGTCGTATGTCTTTTCAGTTCCGCTGGCGTCCGTGTAATGGAGCGTCCGGTATCCGTTGGACCGCGTATTGAGGTTAGGGATGTAACTTACTGACATGGACGGAGATATGACGTGGCGTATAGCCTGTACCCTGCGATGCTTGCCGAAATTGAGCGTCCCGTAAATTCGGGTGCTCGCCGAAGCTCCGAACGAGTAATTCTGGTAGATGCCGAGCCGGCTGAACTGATGCGTCTGCGTGGATTCAAGCTTGTCGGTCTCCTCGTTATACGTCCAGTCCGTGGCCCTGAAATACCAGTTCTGGCCGTAGGAAACACTTGGCGAGATGCTTATGTACTTGAAAAGCTGGAATGTAGGCAGACCTATCGTGAAGTCGTGCTTCATGCCGTTCTTGAACTTGTCAAGAAGATTTTCCTTTCCGAACTCGGAAGACTTGAAACTGATCTGGTTGTCCAGAGAAGAACGGTAGGCAAATGAAATCTTCTCGTATATTTTCTCCTTTCCGACTCTTTCCTTGCGTTTGAAAGGATAGAAGGTGCTGACTGATATTGACAGGTTCGGCAGCGTGAACGTGTAAGAAGAGTCGCGGGAGCTCTGGCTGTGCCTGGCATTGAGGCTTATGCTTACCTTGCCTCCCCATGTTTTTGAATAGGATATGGTGGAACTCGCCTGATTCTGGAGAGCGTTGTTTATGCTGGTGGAGTTGTATCTGTTGTTGGACGGGCTCTTGAGGTCCACTGATGCCCTGAATGTCGTCCCCGGGCGTGCTTTTGAATCCTGGGAATGATCCCAACGTATTCCGAAGTTGGTCATTTTACGGAATTCCGGAGTACCCTTTTCTCCGGTCTGGTCATTGGAGTAGGTGATATTGAACCCTCCGTTGAATTTGTATTTGACGTTGTACCTGGAACTTACGTTGATTGCCCACGACCCAAGGGTGTAGTAGTCTCCGGTCACCTGTAGGTCGAGATGGTCCCCGAATACGAAATACATACCCAGACCGCGCATGTAGAATCCTCGGGCCTGTTCTTCCCCGAAGGTCGGCATCAGCATTCCGGTAGCCCGCTCCGGCTTCTTGGGAATGAACCCGAACGGCAGCCCGATGAACGGTAGTTTGACGTCCTCCAGTACGAGGTATGAAGGGCCTATGATGGTCTTCTGGCTTGGGTTCTGCACCAGTTTCGCAGAGGTTAGGGCGAGGTAGTAATGCGGATGGTCGGCGTCGCAGACCGTGTATTTGCCATGCTTTATATTGATGGACCTGTCATCCATCATCTTGATGTTCTGTCCGTGGAGAATGCCGTCGTTCTCGGAAGTTATCATATTGTTGATGAAGGCCTTCCGGGTATCGAAATTATAATTCAGGCTCTCCATCTCGTATGATTTCCCGGATTGTGTCATTTTCGGCCTGCCGACCCAGGACATTTTGGTGGAATCATAATTGCCTCTTGCAAATACGGTACGGGTCTTCATATCATACTCCATGTAGTCTGCCGTCAGTTCCATGTCCTGGTACTTTACCTTCACGTCACCGTAATAATACAGCTTGGTGTTGCCGGTCAGCGGATCTCTGGCCTGGACTACACTGTCCCTGGCATCGGAGAATGCAGGATTCTCAAGGGAACTGTTCCGGAGCATTGACAGCGAATCGGCCTTTCTGATGGAATCGGCATGGAATATGGAATCTCTTCGCGCCAGCGTCAATGAATCGGGAGCCACGACTTTCTTCTCTACCCTTATGCCGTAGCCGCCGGACCCCCTCTTGGAACCGCGCCTATTCTGAGCTCCCGCCGTAAAATCTGCCAAGAGAAGGCAAAGAATCAGAAAAAAAGAAATAATATGAATGTCTTTCCTCAAACGAAAGTTTTTACTAAATTTGCAATAATCTACAAATGTAATACATAAATTTGAAACGCACAATTTGTATAGCCCTGGCAATATTCCTTTCCGTCATCTCGCTGTTTGCTGACGGTACAGGCTTGCATGTTGTGGTAATCGATGCCGGTCACGGCGGAAAGGATCCGGGCGCGGTGAGTTCGGATAAAAAGACCTACGAGAAGTCCATCGTTCTGGATATTGCGCAGAATCTTTCGGAGCGCATCCGTAAGGCATATCCCGACGTTAAAGTCGTGATGACCAGGTCTTCAGACAAGTACGTCACCTTGAACGACCGGGCGGAAATAGCCAATAAGGCAGATGCGGACCTTTTTATCTCGATACATATCAACTCGAGCGCAAAGAATTCCCCTAATGGCTATTCGGTGCATATTCTGGGCCAGTCGTCCGATACCAACAAGGACTTGTTCGCATATAATATGGATGTGTGCAGGCGGGAGAATTCCGTGATAACCCTTGAAGATGACTATACCACCAAGTATCAGGGATTCGATCCTTCTGATCCGGAGTCTTTCATATTCATGACGCTTATGCAGAATTCATATCTTGAGCAAAGTATGAAATTCGCCCAGGTGATAAGCCGGAGTCTCAAGGGCGGCCCCATAAAGGCCGACAGGGGAATATGGCAGAACCCATATTATGTACTTTGGAAAACCTCGATGCCGGCGGTGCTCGTGGAACTTGGGTTCATATCCAATCCGACAGACCTGTCGATACTTCGTCGCAGTTCCTCCAGGGAAGAACTCGGTCTTCGCCTTTTCAATGCCTTCGTAGAATATAAACAGTCATTTGACGAGAGCATCAGAAGTGACGCTCCGTCCGGGCAGGCGGCCAAAGACAGCCTGTCGGCTCCCGTGACATCTGCGAAGAATCCGGATGTGGTGCCTTCTGATACCTCTTTATATGCAATACAGGCGTTGGTGTCTTCCCGCCGTCTGGCTCCAAGTGATCCTGTCTTCAAGGGTTATGAAGTGATTTGTCTTCCGGTAGGCAATTTGTTCAAATATTTTTTGTGTCCTGCAAATGACCTTGACAAGGTCTCAGGACAGCTCAAAGATGTGCGCAAGTATTTCAGTGATGCTTTTCTTGTGAAAATTGACGGCGAAGCCGTGCAGGCTGTGAAAAATTAATGTGCATTTAAACGATTCCGGTGCCATTTATTATTTTAGAATCTTTATAAATTGCAATTATGCTAATGGATAATGGTTTAGGGGTATTAGTGTTATGTAATTTATTGATATACAGATATTTAGAAACGAATCGTTTAATGATTGGCCAAACGTATTTACGACAAATAAAGTTAAAAAACAATAGCATTCCGAAATT
>ULRB01019421.1_pt1 | contig 34843 bp, 27 predicted proteins | sample 1955051 | NCBI WGS metagenome assembly ULRB01 (sample SAMEA4835671, study PRJEB28245) | human gut metagenome | biome: gut microbiome; material: fecal sample | place: Denmark | collected 2008 | reverse complement strand
GAGAAAATAGGACTGCATACGCCATTAACAACCTATGTAGCCCGCCATACTTACGCAACCGTACTCAAACGGTCAGGAGTAAGCGTAGCCTTGATTTCCGAATCGCTGGGGCACTCCGATTTATCCACCACTCAAATCTATTTGGATTCGTTTGAGAACAGCCAAATAGACGCAGCGATGCAGCACTTGTTATAGGAGTTTAGAGGTCGGCGGCCAATATGGTAACCGACCTCCTTTTTCCTATTATTCGTATATCGTGGCATCATCGACCGAGGTATTCGACAAGATTATCTATAATTAATTGCTCGCGTGTTACCAATCCTTTGGGAGGATTCATAATAAGTTTAGCCTGTTCGTCTGTTAATTGCTCGATCCTTTCCTCTATTTGAGCGTAAAATGCCGTGGGGTCTTTCGCTTCATGACCTTGGTCTATAATGTACCCTATCAGGTATTTTTTTGCCAAGAAGGTTTCACTGAATTTCTCTTGTGCTACCCGATACCAGTTGATGCTCCGTTGATACCATGCGCTATTCTCGAATGCTTTGGGTAATTTTTTCTCTTTTATGGCATTTACGAAATCGCGTGGTTTCAGTGTGTTCTTTCCAAGACACCACTGCGAGATAGTCGAGAGAGGATAATTCTTACGTCGTAATTCCAACGCAAATTCGAATACCTCGTTCTCTTTCATTTCAAGTGCCATGCAGGGTGCGGCCATATAGTCCGTGCCTTTCCATGCGGTGGTACAGATATTCATTTCTGCAATCAATGCCACGATGGACATCTCTACATTCAACGGCTCTGCAATCACGAGGTTGTCCAAATTCATCCCCAGTTTCAAGCAGGCCATCAAACGGTGCTGACCGTCCAGCACGGCAAAATAATTTTCGGTCTGTTCGTCTGGAATATCATTTCCATCCAGATCTACCAAGTGCCCTCCTGAGAGGTAAACATCTTCTCCTTTAACTACGGTGATGGGCGACAATTGCCCATATTCTCGGATGGATTTCACTTTGGCAGCAACAGCCTTTGCGTTGATTTGACGGTTACCTTTGACAAAGGCGAAATTACGGTTGAGTTCTACGGAAGAAATAACTAACTGCTTCATATTAATCGGTGTGGGTTTACCTCCACCCACGAGGTCAAAATGGTTATTTATATAAGTATTAAGTATTTGGTATTAGTTATGCTTGTTTCTCAGCGTTAGGTCTGGCTGGTGAGCTCTTGCCAGCTCTCTGGCGGCGGTCGGATGTTGGCTTGGGCAAACTCCCATCATCGTTGCGTCGTTCGATTCGACCCTCGGCCTTTCGGTTCGGATGCTCCCTCCCAACCGAGAAGAGGGGTGTATGTCAAGGAGCGTTCGTTTGCGTTTCTGCCGTTAATACAATCGAAAATCATACATAACACATTGTGGCACACAATTATTGTCGGATAGCAGAAAAGTGTATTATTTCTGTTACCCCTTAATTTACAGCATAAAAAAGGACGGCTTATCGCCGTCCCGTTCCATCTAAACTTAGAGATTATCAATATAAACCGCTCCCTATGGTATGCCATTCTTCATCCTTGTATCGTTGCCAGATAGCTTTTATATTTTCATCATTATCAAGATATTTCTTATTCTCTGTATAGCCGAACATATAGACGATACGAGAGATTAAGAGCATAAGATTATATGAAACTTGGGTAGGATTTGTACTGCGTTTATCCTCGGCCTTGAATTGCTCCAGAAATGGCAGCAGACACGCAACAACAAAGGTAATTTTGTAGCAATCTTTCAAATTGATCGAGAAATCGCCCAAGCCAAACTCCACATTGCGTGACAGATTGGCATAGAGTGTGGCGGAGTTTTCTGCCAAAAGAGCACCCAACATCTGTATTGCCTCTTGTGATTCGATGGTTACACCGTGTTCACGCCCCCGCCAGATACGAATTTTGGCATCGGGATTGGCATGGAGATACTTGGCGAACGCTCGGAACTGGTCGAAAGCAGGTGCAGGAATCGCCATTACGTTCTCTGTTTTCTTTTGTGTAAGGTAATAAACAAAGAGCAATGCCACCCAGAATTTTTCGATGTCGATGCCCAATGCCTGTAACGAACGAATTACTGACGTGTTCTCCAAGAACTGCTCTTTGGTAAAAGGGAATTTCGACATATCCAGTTTTCCGTCCTTGTGTGGTACGATAAAATCCCCTGTACAAGCGGTATCGACTTGGTATTCCTTTCCATCCTCCTCAATTTCGTATGTAGGGAACATTCGATTGCCGATGCTATGCACATATTCATAAATTTCCATAAAACAGATAGTTTAAGGTTATTTTCAAAGGTAGCGAATTTTCCTGCAAAATTTCCTTAAAAAATAATGTTAAAATATTTGATTATCGATTAAATTATTTACATATTTGCATATCAATTCACAGACAAGGGTAATTCTTGTTTCTTCCATAGAGAATATGTTATTAGGACTGATAAGGACGGCAGATATGCTGTCCTTGTCTTTGGGCGATAGTCGCATATTTTTTGTGTGGGAAATGAAATTCCCTTATAAAAAGATATTTCACACACAGAAAAAATGCGGTGAAATCCTTTACCACATTTTTTGAGTACGAATCAAGTATTCTCTATAAAAAGAGTATTTCAGAATCAGAAAATGTGGAAGATTCCAATTAAAGAGATAGTAGGTTTTTGAATGACGGGATAGAGAGTTGCTCAAAACTGTCCTGTGCAAACTGCTCAAAAGTGTCCTATATATACAATACCTACTTATACACTACCTATTAAAGTCGTACCGACCATGTACTACCACATCAAAGACCGCAGGTGATTCGAGAACCGCAAACAGGCCAAAGAACATTACGGCGTAGCCTGCTTCCGAAAACTGCTACACTTAAAAGAAATCATATTTACGAACAATCAAAATTCCATTGCTAACGATGAATTATACAGTAATCCCCAAATCAATCGTGAACTTTCAGACGGGCAACAGTAAGCCTATTGATATTTACGTGTGAGCAACCATTAAATATTGCTCCAATCACAAGACCAACATATCCCATATAACAGAGGAAAAACTATCCTTACTGACGGAATTGGATGAACGGACCATACGACGGAGCATTAAACGGCTGAAAGACGCAGGTTATCTAACTGTGCATACCACCATTAAAGAAGATGCAGACAGAGGTTTTATAAAGCGCAATTCCTACTATATAAAGCCAGCAAACAAAGACTATTTCTTCCTCGATAATAGTTTCTTTAAGAGGAACTATCCCGCCAAGATTGCAGGGTTTCTGCTATTATTAAAGTCGGTATGCCTTAATAATACGGATACCATCCAATGACGCAACAGCCAAATTGCAAAGAGTATCGGTTTATCAAGAAATACGACAACAGCCCTCATTAAAGAGTGTCTGCAATTAGGGCTTATAAAGCAGATTGCAAAGGGCTATGAACTAACGGTAGACTGTTTTATCAATTCCTCTGTTAAAAAGACCAATGCAGGGATTTATAAGGAGATATGCGATTTCTGCAAGGTGAAAGGCATAACCGCTCCCAAGTGGGATAAACGGGCTATGTCCGTACTGCTTACAAAGTATAATGCAATAGGCTTATCGAGAACAGAGCCAATAAGCATAACCTACCAACTCGATAAACGATGCAAGAACCTACCCGAAAAGGTATCATTGCCATACTTTATTAAGATTCTGGATATGCAGGAGCAATATAATGCAGTTATAGAACAGGTAGAGCAAAACAAACTCGATAAGGAAGAATTCAGAGGGTTTGCATTTTAGATATACAGCCCTCATGCGCAAGCATGAGGGTTTTCCCTTTTAATAGGAGAATGACATATTTTGCAGATTATTTCATTTATAGGGACTTATAAAATTATGTCATTCAATTTTCTGTTTTCTTTTTCTCTTTAGATGGCGTGCCGCAGGCACTCAATCAATAAATAAGAGTAACATATTTCCTTTGTTCAAGATAATATTATAATTTTGCAGATATAACATACTGAGCATTATGGAGAAGCCAGATTACAGAGCATGGTTTGAAAGTACACGCGAAAGCAACCAAGCAACCATAGACCAGACAGAAACAATTTTTGAGGGATTAGTTCTTAAAATAAACACATAGCGAAAAAGTAAATTTGGGCAAAGCGTAGCGAATTAGCTGGTAGAGCGTTCGTTACGCTTTGTTTTTCTATGGGACAGAGCCAACGAAATACCACCTCGAAGCCAAACGGTGCAGAAGTTCAGTTACCACCTCGTTACTCCCGTAACGGGTGCAGATTTCTTGCTAAACAGTTCTGTTTCTGCGTTTTGCGTAGATTTACATAGCTGTCGGTAACTCACTAATAACTAATTTTGTAACCAAAAAAAGGAGTGAGTTATGCGTAGTACATTCAAGGTATTATTTTACGTGAAGTAAGTTGCGATAAACAACGATAACTAAAAATAGGAATGCAGGGTGTAACTCAATGAGTTATGCCCTATTTCTTTTTATATCACTTTTCCTTGACTTTGCTTGTTATTCGGATTTTTATTATATATTTGTACCATAATTGTACCGACACTTAAAAGTAGATAATGTGACACCTATAAAAACAGCGGTATTGAGAATGAAGAATATAAGTAAAATGTAGGTTATGCCAGCAGCAAAATTTGAAATAACACGTCAATGCAAAGTTTGTGGAGAAACCTTTGTAGCTAAAACCATTGAATCGTGGTATTGCACTCCCAAATGTTCCAAGATTGCGTGGAAAAGGCGTAAGGATGAAGAACAGAGATTGCAAAGGTTGGACGAAGTGGTTAAGAAGATACCCAAGTCCAAAGAGTATATCACAGTTCCTGAAGCATACGCTTTGTTTGGCATAAGCAAGGAAACTCTTTATCGTTTAATTCGTAAGGGTACAATCCCAAGTGTGAATGCCGGAGAAAGGCAGACTTTACTATCAAAAGAAGAATTGATGAAACTCTATCCTCTCCGAAAGAAAACTCTCACAAAGCCAAAGCCTATTGCCAAGCTGTATAGTCTGGAGCCAAAGGACTGTTATACTATTGGCGAAATCACAGAAAAGTTTCTTGTGAATGAAAGCACTGTTTACCTTCATATACGCAAGTATTCCATTCCTACCAGACAGATAGGTAACTTTGTTTATGTACCAAAGAAAGAAATTGATAATCTATATAAAGGTGTGAAGCGATGAAGAAAGCATTAGTACATGAGTATCGATTAAATATCTCAACTAAGTAATTGCACAACGATAGAAATTCGCATAAATGCATACAACGTAGTACTTTAATTGAGATTTTTATCAAATAAATGTTTTTAATGAATATGGAAAAGAAAGACATATTTCAAGATATTCAAAACATACGAAGTTCCAATCCTGTAATTGTATTGGGAAGTGGAGCATCTGTTTCCTATGGCATACCAGGAATGGGTGTTTTAGCAAATGAGTTAAAAAACTTCTTTAAATCAAATCCATATTATGATACAGCTACTAATGATGTCGTTAGTGATTTCATAAAGCTTTTAGATTCAGGTGTAGGTTTGGAAGCTGCATTGCTGGATGTTAAGGTTCCTGAAATTGTTGAAGCAGATATAGTAAATATTGTCTGGAAGGTTATTATTGAATCCGATGCAAAAGTCTATGAAAGGTTTATAAGTGGAGAAGATATTAATCTAAGACAACTATTTGATTATATTATATATGGAGATCCGAATAAAACGCTAAATGTAATCTCAACCAATTATGATAGGATTGCCGAGTATGCAGCTTGTCAAACTGACGCTTACATTAATATAGGTTTTACTCACGGACTGATGGGAAAGTTAAAAGATAATATTATGCTAAATCCTAAAAAGCCGGAGGCTGATTATACTGGATTTATTAATATCTTGAAAGTTCACGGTTCCCTAGACTGGTATAGGAGAGATGGAATCATTTGCAATATCCCCAATTCTGTCAATATTCCATTAGGGTTTACACCATGTATCGTAACTCCAGGAACTAATAAATACGAACGTACTCAAGAGGAACCACATAGACAACTTTTATCAGCTGTGGACAAAATCTTTGAAAGTGCCCAAAACTATGTTTGTATTGGTTATGGTTTTAATGACAAACATGTTCAAGAAATGTTGCTTAAATATGCCAAAAAGAGAAAGGCAAAAATACTGATTGTTACCAAAGAAATTACAAATTCAATAAAAGAAAATGTAATAGATAAAGGATATGATTATATCGCTATTTGTAGTGATGGTGCTAAGGGTACTGTTTTTCATACAAATAGTGATTCTATAATTGTTGATGACAAAATATATTGGACTATAGAAGGATTAATGGAAATATAAAAAATGGAAAGTATAGTATTAAGATATGATAAAGGTGAGTCAATAGGCTCAATAAATAGTGTAGACACAGGTATGGCAACAGCCATTATAGATTCTGACGATGTTCTGTCCCAGTTACAAATTAATCAACTTATAGCTATTCAAAGTCCGAAATCTGGTCGTTACATTATAGCAATGATAGTAAAAATCTATCGCAAGGCTACTGATATGACTTTGAATGATGACGAGGATGAAGAAGATACTTCTTCGGCATTTAACCAAGTTAGGTTAGTTTTTGTGGGTGAATTTATGGACAAAGCTGGAGAGCAAAGTAACGTGTTCAGAAGAAACGTTAGTGCAGTTCCATCTATAAGTGCCTTATGTTATAAGATTGAAGGAACACGTCTCACAGACCTCATGCAAACAATATCCAACAAATTAGCGACTTCCATCAGTCCTCTTGCAATAGGGAAATATACAATGGATGAAAGTTCTATAGCATATATGGATGGAGATAAACTATTTCAACGACATGCTGCTATTGTGGGTTCTACAGGGAGTGGTAAATCTTTTTGTGTTGCATGTATTGTTGAACAAATGGCTAAATTAAAACATTCTAATGCAATTTTGTTTGATATCCACGGAGAATACTCCTCTACTGATTTCAAAATAGATGGCATCAAACAATATAAAATTGCAACACCAGGAGATTTGGCTACCTCTGAAAAACTCAACAACAATATACTTATGGTACCCTATTGGCTCTTAAATTATGAGGAAATGCAGGCATTGTTATTAGATCGTAGTGACCAAAATGCACCAAATCAAGCAATGATATTCTCTCGTGAAGTTCTTGCCGAAAAAGAAAAAGGTGTAGAAGGAACAATATATGAACATCTGATTACTGTTGATAGTCCCGTAGCTTACGACTTGCAAACAGTGTTAACTCGGCTAAAGTCCAAAGACGAAGAAATGGTACCTGGTGCAAGAGCCGGTTCTGAAAAGCTAGGCCCATACAATGGGAAGTTAACACGGTTCAATCAAAGACTGGAGAATAAACTTTCAGATAAGAGAATGGGATTTATGTTCAGTTTACAAACAGAAGAAAAATCGCAAAATTGGCTCAAAGATTTCGCCAGAGTTCTGATGAAGGCTGATGGTGGGGTCAAGGTTATAGATATGTCAGAAGTACCATCAGATGTACTTCCTTTAGTAATTGGTCTATTGGCAAGAATTGTATTTACTGTTCAACAATGGAGTTCAATGGAACATCGTCATCCAATAGCACTATTATGTGATGAAGCACACTTATATGTTCAGCAATCTATTTCACAAGATGCTGTTGCAGAAATAGGTTTGAAAAGTTTTGAACGAATAGCGAAGGAAGGACGAAAATATGGAGTTGGTCTTGTGATAATCAGTCAAAGACCTTCAGAAGTAAATCGTACAGTACTAAGCCAATGTAATAATTTTATTAGTCTTCGACTTACAAATGTGGATGATCAAAATGTGATTAAACGACTACTACCAGATAATCTTGGTAATATTGCCGACAATCTTTCTTTGCTTGACATCGCAGAAGCAATTATTGTTGGTGATGCTACATTATTACCGTCTAGAGTAAAAATAAATGAACCTTCAATCAAACCATCAAGTCAAACAGTTCCTTTCTGGAGTATTTGGGGGAAAGATAATTCTGATCAAGATTTGTCAGAAGCTATATGCAATATGATTAAACAATCTAAGTGAAAGTAATTACTATGTCAAGGATATGAAGCGATGAAGAAAGCATTAGTTAATACACGTGTGTCGGTAAAGCTCCGCAAGTCTGAATATCGTGATGAATGGTATCTTTATGTGGAATCTTATCCTGTATTCCAATCTGGAAAACATACGCCACAAAGAGTGCGTGAATATCTCAATCGTACCATTACAACACCTATTTGGGATAAATCACGCAATGCAAGGACTAATGCCGAAGGCAAAACTACTTATAAGCCGAAGCGAGATTTAAACGGTGTTATTCAATGCAAGTCGCAATTAGACCAAGAATCATGTATCTATGCCGATAAAGTCAGAAGCCTAAGACAAAAGGAATACGACAATGCAGCTTTATATGCCGATACCGATGCAGAACAGGCGGAGCAGTTGGAACGCTCCCGAAGTAATTTTATTGAGTACTTCGACCATGTGCAACGAACAAGACATGCCCATAGTTCCGATTCTATTATTGTCAATTGGAGGCGAGTACATGAGTTACTGAAGATATTTGCAAAAAGTGATACCATTCTCTTTTCGCAGATAGACTTAAAGCTGGTTGAATCGTTCCGTCAATTCATAATGAACGCACCGCAAGGTGGTACTAAACGAGGTACAATTTCTCAAAATACAGCATCAACATACTTCTCAATTTTCAAGGCAGGATTGAAACAAGCCTTTATAGATGGCTATCTGACTATTGATATTGCAGCGAAAGTCAAAGGCATTCAGGAAAGGGAGAGTCGCAGAGAATACCTGACAATAGAAGAGTTGAACCGACTGGCACAAACTCCGTGTGACCCATTATTGAAACGAGCCGCACTCTTTTCAGCATTAACAGGAATCCGACATTGCGACATTCAGAAATTGAAATGGTCGGAGGTGGAACAATTCAATGGTGGTTATCGGCTGAACTTTACGCAACAAAAGACAAAAGGTGTTGAGTATATGCCAATTTCAGAGCAAGCATATAATCTTTGCGGAGAGCAAAAAGAAGGAGAATTATTAGTGTTTGCCGGATTACCTGACCCATCATGGATAAATCGCCCTGTTAAAAAATGGGTTGAAGCTGCCGGAATTACCAAGCACATTACCTTCCATTGCTTTAGGCACAGCTACGCTACCCTTCAACTGGCTGGAGGAACGGACATTTATACCGTTAGCAAAATGTTGGGGCATACCAATGTACGAACCACTCAAGTGTATGCCAAGGTTGTAGATGAGAAAAAGGAGAAAGCAACAGAAACTATCAAATTAGCTTTATCACAAACGGAATAAAAGTGTTGTCCCACTTGATAGGCATAGCCATCTGCGTAGATTCTGCGTGGGTGGCTTTTTGTTTTTACCTATGAGCTGTTATTATGACCACCTAATGATTTCCTTATGATTGGGTACATTACCATAAAAAACTACTACTGACGTTTTTCATCATTTGCATTGATAATCAATACATATTCCTTATGGTATTTCTGTTTCGCTGCTGTTTCTTTATGTGACACAGTCCATCATAAAATCAGTATGCTAAATCACGATTACTTTGCCGAAAAATCAAACATAAATCAGATAGCAGTATGAGTGAAAAGAACATTACTTTTGAAGATTTACCCAAGGCAATGTCGTGGATGATGGATAAATTGAATGAACTGGATTCTAAGATTGACGGTCTCAACACTCAAAGTCCGAGTATTCCAACCGAGCAATGGATGAACTTAAAGGAGTTGTGCGATTATATTCCCAGTCATCCGGCAGAGCAAACAGTATATGGATGGACAAGCTGCCACCAAATCCCATTTCATAAAAGAGGTAAACGTATCATGTTTCTAAAATCGGAGATTGATGCGTGGCTTCGAGATGGCAAGGTAAAGTCCGAAAAAGACTTGGAGGACGAAGCTGCCCGATTCATAAAGTCTAAAAGAAACAACCGATTCTAATGGATTCACTCGATTTATGCAATGCAATCAGAATGGAATTTGGAGGGATACTTGAAGACAAGATTCCTTTGAATGCTTTTCCTGCTAAAATTCAGGATATGGTATTGGCATTGGCACGACAAGAGAATTATTCCATTGAATATATGATGGCTTCTCTTTTGGCGGCAATTTCAACAGCCATCGGTAATGCTGTCAATATCCGTATTCGTGGTGGCTGGATAAGTAATCCTGCCCTCTATATGATATTGGTTGGCCGCCCCGGAATGGGCAAAACTCCCCCGTTAGACTTTGCTTTTCGCCCAATTCGCAAGCATGATGCCAAAGCTGTCAAACAATTCAAGTCTGATATGGAGCAATATAATAATATGGTAGAGGACAACAAAGGGAAGAAGGAAAATTGCACTCCATTGCCAGAAAAACCGATTTTGCGAAGAACCATAATATCCGACTTTACCCCAGAAGCTTTAATGCGTGCGCTTGATGACAACCAGCGTGGTATTGTGGTATATGTGGATGAAATTATGGGAATGTTCAATGCTGTGAATCAATACAGCAAAGGGCAACTTATTGAACAGTTATTGACTGCATTCAGCGGAAAACCTTTAGACATTTCCAGATGCAGTATGCCCATACCTATTCACATAGAGCATCCTTTTATAAATATGGTAGGTACGATGCAGACCACCCGAATGCACGAACTTACAGATAAAGGCTATAAGGACAATGGGTTGATTGATAGAATAATTTTTGTTTATCCGTCTTCACAGGAAATATCAGATTGGCAAGATGAAGAAAACGCTTTTACCACTTTTGACAAATACTCGTCTATGTGGGAAAATATCATCAACAAAGTGATGAGTTTGCCTTTTATAGTAAATGAGGATGGCGAAATAGTTCCTGACATTTTGGACTTTTCTTCGGAAGCAAAAGCCTATTTTACCAATTGGCGCAATGATGCTATTCATGCAGTCAATCAAATCCAAGATGACGGCTTGGTGGATAGCAGAATAATGAAAGCTCCGATGATTACAGCACGATTGGCTTTGGTTATGCAAATCTTCCGCTGGGCTTGTGGTGAGGTTCATAAAGATTTTGTGGACATCGATTCAATCAAATCAGCTATTGCATTAAGCGATTACTTTGAAAGTTGTTATGCCGACATTCAGAAATATATGTTGGTAGAGGGCATTGAACCACAAAAGAAAGAATTGCTTGATTGTCTTTCTGCAACATTCACAACTGCCGATGCCATTCAAGCAGGAAAAGAAGTGGGGCTTTCCGAACGCTCTGTAATGTATTCTTTGGTCAGCCTTACCACGAATAAGATAATCAAGAAAATTAAGAGAGGGGAATATGAGAAACTGCAATAACCTATCCCCATTGCATCTTGCAGTTGTTGCAGTTTGCACTTTCGTATCATCCGTTTTCCTGCAAAACTGCAAGAACTGCAAACTGCACGGACTGCAATTATAAAAAATATCAAGCATGAATGAATACCGATTTACCCTTCAAAAATATAAGCGAGGCTCTAAACTTTCATGTCCTCAGTGTGGAAAGAAACAATGTTTTATACGTTACGTTGATACTCAAGGGGAAGTTTCGTTTCCTGACTATGTAGGCAGATGCGACCATGAGCAGTCGTGCAAATACCATTATACGCCCTCTGATTATTTCAAGGATAATCCAACGCTGATAGAAAAAGGTTCCAATTATGGCATTGAACATGCTAAGCCACAGCCACATTCATTGCCACCTACTTCCTTTATTGATAAAGAACTAATGGAGCGAACACTTACCAATTACACAATGAATCCTTTGTACATTTATCTGGTAGGTATATTGGGCAAGGATGAAACAAAGCGAATATTCCATTTATATCGTGTTGGCACATCAAAAAAATGGGGCGGCTCTACTGTCTACTGGCAGATTGATAGGCAAGGCTACGTGCGAACCGGAAAGATAATGTTGTATGATTCAACAACAGGACATCGGACAAAAGAGCCGAGAAGTTATGTAAGTTGGGTACATACCGAGTTGAACCTTGTCGACTACAATCTAAAGCAATGTTTGTTTGGTGAGCATCTGTTGTCTGATAATCCTGCCAAACCGATTGCTATAGTAGAGAGTGAGAAGTCTGCTTTGATAGCCACTCATTATATGCCGGAATTTATATGGCTGGCTACTGGTGGAATGCACGGCTGCTTCAAAGCAGATGCGGTTGGTGTATTAAAAGGTCGGACGGTAATGTTGTGTCCGGACTTAGGAGCAAAAGAGATTTGGCAATCCAAGATGGCTATGCTCTTCTCCGTTTGCTCAAAGGTTATAATGAGTGACACATTAGAACAATGCGCTACTGATGAACAACGAAAGAAAGGATTGGACATTGCCGATTTCCTCTTGATGACCGATACACCACAAATGATTCTTTCAAAGATGATACAGCGCAATCCGGCTTTGCAGACGCTCATTGATGAATTGGGGTTAGAACTTATTGAATAACGAAGGAACTTGTTCCGGTCACTTATAGAAAGTCCATAACACAATAAGGACTTTTTGCCTGATAGCAATAAAATCCGGCTACTGCCACACTATGTGAATAGGCACAGGAGCAAGCTCCAATTATTAGAAATACGTATAAAAACGAGATTATGAATACTGATATAAAACAAGCAATGCACGTTGAAGCTGCCAAATCATTTGGCACATCAGAAGCCAACGAGAACGAAAGGCGTTGGAACGAAGATAAGGTCGATTGTAAAAATCAAGACCCTACCAACAATTATGACAAGACCAGAATGAGGCTGAATTTTGAGATTGGTCCCGATGGCAAAATACATCCGTTGGGGTATCAAGAGAAGTCTCTTGAACTCCGTTTGCAGGAACGATTGTTGGAATTAGGTTGGAAGCCATTCAAACCGGACAGTAAGATTCAACCGAACTGTTGCGCCAAATTTGTCTTTGGCGGCAATCATGAACGTACACTTGAGATGGCTTTTGGCAATCAGACCGTCAATTTAGAGAAAGGATCAGACAACAGCCATCTGCACCGCTGCGAGGAAATAGAACTTTGGGCGAAGGATGTTTATGATTGGTGTTCCCGAAGATATGGTCAGGAAAACATTGTCGGCTTTCAGGTTCACCTTGACGAGAGCAGCCCGCATATTCATGCTTTAGTTGTGCCAGTCGGTATCCGGCCTAAAAGCGGTCGTGAGTGTGTCATGTGGTCTGCAAAGTTCGGAAAGAACAGGTTTGAATATGGGCAGATATTGAAAGAAATGCACACATCGCTGTATGAGGAGGTCGGAAGTAAATACGGACTTGAACGAGGAGACAGCATATATGGGCGCAATGTGCAGCATTTGAACAAACGCGATTATATTCGTAAGCTATCAAAAGAGGCAAAACAGGCGGAGAAAGCGGTTAAGGGATTACAGACTATGATACACAGACTGGAATCGCAAATATTCAAGTCTAAATCTCAACTTGAACAGATTGACAAGGAACTGGCTTCCGGTAAAATAGCTCTTGAAGAATACAAATTTCAAAAGGCGGATATACAGAAACAGATTTCAGAATACCAATCCAAACTTGAAGACAAGGCTGACAAACTCCATACAAAAGAGCAGGAATTGAACAAACTGACCCAAGACCTTGAAAAAGCTGGCTCTGTAATACAGCCTTTCAGAAACTACAAAATTGATTTTGATCCACCTTGTATTTCGGGGAAATATCCTCTGTTTATTACGGACAAATGGATTGAGAAACAGAATCAGGAAATAGCCAAGCGTTTCAATTCGATCGTCCGCCAAATAGAGGCTCTCTATAGAAATGAAGCGGAGAGACAAGTGAAGACTGCACAGCAAAATGTATTGGCAGAGTATGGGGAATTTTATCGGTTAAAAAGGGATGTCGAACAACTTTCAAAGAACAACGATGAGTTAAAATCAATATTGGACACCATACTTGACCAACTGTCGAATCCATCACTCCGGTCAAAGATATTCGCCATAGCGGATGCTTTAGCAGGTGGAACTCCTATCAGTGTATCTTCTGGAGGAGGTGACTCTTCATCTGATATCCGATGGGATGGTCGTCAACCCGATGAAGAGGAAGAAGCCTATCGAAGAAGGTGTCTGATGTTTGCGATAGGAATGGTTAAGATTCAGAATAAAAAGAAAAGTTATAGGAGAAGATAAACGTCCTATTTGATGTGCTGTAATTAAAAACTAAAGTTGCAACACATTAAATGTTTTTAACTCATTATGTACAATACATACGCCCCATTATGAGCAGGTGCCATTTGAGGTGCCAGGTTCGTGGGTATGGTGTACATTGGGAGATTTGGCTTTTTACAAAAAAGGCCCATTCGGAAGTAGTCTAACTAAAGCTATGTTTGTTCCCAAAAGTAATGATACATACAAAGTATATGAACAAAAGAATGCCATACAAAAGGATAATACCCTTGGCTCATATTTTATAACGAAAGAAAAATATGATTCACTAATTGGATTTGCTATACAACCATATGATATTATCGTAAGTTGTGCAGGTACTATTGGAGAAACGTATGTATTGCCTCAGAATAGTCAAGAAGGAATAATCAATCAAGCCTTAATGCTTATCAGACTTTATAGCCGAGAGATAGAACAGTTTTACCTTCTTTACTTTGACTTTATTCTTAAGGAAGAAGCATATAAGGAAAGTAAGGGTACTGCTATTAAAAACATTCCTCCATTTGATGTATTGAAGGGTTTCCACATTCCTTTACCACCAATTAGTGAACAGCAAAGAATCTTGAAAGAAATTGAGCATTGGTTCTCTTTGATTGACATCATAGAAAGAGGTAAAGATGACTTGCAAACCACCATTAAGCAAGCCAAGAGTAAGATTCTTGACCTTGCCATTCATGGCAAACTTGTACCGCAAGACCCGAATGACGAACCTGCCTCTGAATTGCTCAAACGCATCAATCCAAAGGCAGAAGTCACTTGTGATAACGGGCATAAGTGGAAGTTGCCTCAAAGTTGGTGCTGGGCAAAAGGAAGACAAATCTTTTTGCCGATGAAATCTACCAAACCTCATAATGATGAATTTTTGTATATTGATATTGATTCAATTGATAACAAACGGCAGATAATTAATAAAATTAAAAGTATAAAAACAGCTAACGCACCGAGTCGAGCAAGCCGTTATACACAAAAGGGAGATGTTGTATTTTCAATGGTACGTCCTTATTTGCGTAATATTGCTAAAGTTAGTGTGGATGGCTGCATTGCGTCAACTGGTTTTTATGTATGTAGTCCCATTGATGACCTTAATTCCGAGTATTGTTATTACCTTATGATCTCTGATTATGTTGTAACAGGACTAAATCAATTTATGAAAGGCGATAATTCTCCATCCATAAACAAAAGTCATATAGATGAATGGTTATTTCCTTTGCCTCCATTCCCCGAGCAGCAACGTATCGTCCAAAAGATAGAGAAACTATTCTCCCTTCTTGACCATATTAAAAAGTCCTTAGAAGTGTAGTCAAATGCACTTCTAAGGATTATAACGTATTTACCAGTTTACAATCTTATCCACGATTTTTTGCTGTTCGCTGGCTGTTCGGCGGAGATAAATACGAGTGGTTTCTATACTCTCATGCCCCATGAGGTCAGCTAACAGAGCTATGTCATTGAAACGGTCAAGAAAATTCTTGGCAAAACGATGACGAAAAGAATGAGGGTAAACAACCTCTCGGTTCATTCCGTATTTTTCGGCAAAATGTTTGAGTTGGGATGCAATGCCACGAGTAGTAATCCGCTCGCCAAATCTGTTTAGGAAGATATAACCGGAACTTACACCTTTCTCTTTGAGCCATTTGGAGGCTTACGTGCGTAATGTCTTGGGGATATACAGGCGGCGTATCTTACCGCCTTTGCTATAAAGGTCAAGATACCCTACTTGCACATGTTCCGCTTTGATTTGGAGAAGTTCGCTTACACGTGCCCCAGTAGCAGCCATAAACCAAACCACAAAATACCATTCATCATAGCCATCCGCTTTTAGCTGTGCTTTCAAAAATTTGTAATCGGCATCGCTGATTACGTTTTCCAGAAAGTTCTTCTGCTGAACCTTGACAAACTTTACTTTCAGTTTGTCCTGCTTTGTAAACTCCAAATACTTGTTGATGCCTTGCAGTCGCAAGTTTACCGTTTGTGGTCTGAAGTTCTCCACCAAGTAGCCTTTATAAGCCAACAGATTCTTCTTGTTCACTTCCTTATAGTGAGTAAGGAAATAGTTTACCGTCCACACATACGATGTCACGGTGTTCTTTGCCAAATTAGTTTTGGCAAGATGATTTTTGAATTTTGTTACCATATTACATTGATTAATAATGAGTATGGTAATAATATAAGGTATAGCTGTTATGATATGGGGTGGTTTGAAGCCAACCCATCATAATAAAATGGTTGGTTTATATCGGGCATTATCCGAACATACCTTTTGATATTCCTCGGAATTGGATATGGGTAGAACTCGGAAAGATTGGTAGATGGCAATCTGGAAGCACACCAAATAGATTGAATAAAGCTTATTATGGTGGCAATATACCATGGCTTAAAACAGGTGATTTAAATGATGGATACATCACACATATACCAGAATATATTACCGAAAAAGCTCTGAATGAAACATCTGTAAAATTGAATCCTATAGGCAGTGTACTAATAGCTATGTATGGTGCAACAATAGGGAAAATTGGTATATTGACATTTGCTGCCACAACAAATCAGGCTTGTTGTGCCTGTGATGTATTCGAAGGAATCGAGAAAGAATATCTTTTCTATTTTTTACTTTCTCACAAGGAAGAATTTATAAAATTAGGAGGAGGTGGAGCACAGCCTAACATATCAAAAGAAAAAATTGTTAGTACATACATTCCTTTGCCACCAAATGCAGAGCAAATACGAATAATCAAGACTATTCATCAACTCTTTGACCAATTAGATATAATCACGGAGAGTCTATAAACTTCCCGTGATTATATCCAGTTGCTGAAACGCACGGTTTATCGCATTCACTATTCTTTGTTGTTCCTTATAAGGAGGTATAGGTACTTCGATTGCCTTGAATAGTTTTTTATTCAAGTGAGGAATAGCAGAACCTACCTTGTTTTCTCGTAAAGTCTTACGATGTAAGTTGATAACTTGTAAAACATAATCCGTATTCATATTGTCGTTGATAGACAACAGTTTGAATGTGCTACCTTGATAACCCTCGATGGGAGTACGGAACACTTCACCAGAGTTTTCGCCATCTACCAATATCAATAGAGTATTAGCAGGAGTGTATCTTCCTGCTGTTAAAGTTTTTGTTTCTCGTTCACCACGTAGGTACTTGACATCAAGATTTACTCTTTCAATCTCACTTTGCCTTTCTCCATCAGTCAAGCTGCATAAAGTTTGCATAGGAGTAACTACCCATCCATTTGGCAAGTTCGGATAATGCCCGTTATCACAAGTGATTTCTGCCTTCGAGTTGATGCGTTTGAGCAGTTCTGAGGCAGGTTCATCGTTTGGGTCTTGTGGTACGAGTTTGCCGTGAATGGCAAGGTCAAGAATCTTACTCTTGGCTTGCTTGATGGTTGCCTGCAAATCTTCCTTTCCACTTTCTATAACGTCAATCAAAGAGAACCAGTGTTCAATTTCTTTCACAATACGCTTTTGCTCAGCAAGAGGTGGCAATGGAATCATGCCATTACAAGCATCTGTTGTACTCAAGCGTGGCATCTTAACACCATATCCACATTGTTGCGTATAGTCAAGAAAATATGCCGAACGCAGTACATGATTAAGATAATATGAAGAAACATTACAGTATGAATTGAATGGCATTATTTCAGTTGTACAATATCCTGATTGTGGTGCGACCAAGACCTTATTCAGATATGTGCGTAATTTAGAGTATAGGATATCTCCTTTGTTGAATCTGTGCCGTACTCCTTTAATACTTCTTTTTGATATAGAAAGTGTTTGAATGATTTTTGCTGTATCCTTTTCTAAATCTTCAAGTTCTAAAACCCAGTCGTCATCGGTTATGCTATCAACGGAAACATTATTACATTCGCCATAATTACTAATTTCTCCCAAAGTTGTCCACACCCACGAACTTGGTACCTCAAACGGTACGTTCTCATAATGGGGCGTATCAGAAGCCTTTGTAGACTTTTTGCTCTTTTTAATTTTACCCTCTTTTATCAGTCGCTCCTTTTCTGCCTTGATACGTTCAAGGAGAACAGATGCAGGCTCATCATTCGGGTCTTGAGGGACGAGTTTACCATGAATGGCAAGGTCGAGTATCTTTTGACGTAATTTCTTAGTATCCATACCAGTTAATCTATTTGTCCAATTTTTGGTTGGACAGTTTGTGCAGTTCTTGGCTGCACAATTAGTTTTTGTTTATTTGTTTCTCTTCTTCACTCTCTTCAAACTCTTCAATCCACTCCTTTACCTTGGCCTGCAATAGAGCTTTGTTAGGGAGATAGAGCTGATATGCCGAGGCGTATATATTGGCATCTTTGGGTAAGGTAAGTTCCACAAGTGCATCGTTTTTCTCCTTACACAGCAGGATGCCAATTGTCGGCTTTTCAAAATCTTGTTTGACGTGGCGATCGTAATAATTGACATACATCTGCATCTGTCCTAAGTCTTGATGGGTAAGTCTCTCTATCTTCAAGTCTATAAGCACATAACATTGTAGCAAGCGATTGTAGAACACTAAGTCAACATAGAAATGTTGTTCATCAAATGTAAATCTCTTTTGACGAGCCTCAAAAAGAAATCCCTTGCCAAGTTCCAATAGGAATTGCTGCATCTTGCTGATAATGGCATTCTCTAGTTTAGTTTCCGAGTATACAGCATCAGGCTTTAGACCAAGAAACTCTAATGTAATGGGGTTCTTGATAATGTCAGATGGCTTTTCAAGGGTTTGTCCCTCCTGTGCCAACCGCATCACCTCGTCTTTGTTACGTGAGAGCGCAAGACGTTCGTAAAGCGAAGATGCCACTTGCCGGCTGAGTTGTCGCACACTCCAATCTTGTTGTCGGCACTCAATTTCATAGAATCTTCGAGCCATTGGGTCTGTTATACGCATCAATATTAGATAGTGTGACCACGAAAGAGTAAATGATTCTTCTGAAAAGGCTAAACAGTGTTTGTCCTTTTTATCCTGCACTAAATCTTGATCGTATTTCCTTTCCTCATTTTGCAACCTAAGTTTGCTGTTTTCAATTGGCTCGACAGTGTTTAGCCTTTTCGCATAAACTAAATAGAACTGTTTGATGTTTTTTAAAGTTGAATATCCCCAACCGTCTCCTAATCTGTCAGTCAGACGTTTAGAGAGTTCTTTCAGTACAGTCTTTCCGTATTCAGCTCTAATCTCTCCCTTTTGTTCATATTCTACTATATATTGGCCAATATGGAATTTTGTATAGACTTCAGCGATATTGACTGTTGTCGCCACACGTTTCCTTGCCTGAGTGATAAGGTCAACAACTTTTTGAAACAAGTTGTTTATTTCTTGATTGTTTGTGATGATGTCTTTGCCCATAAAATTTAGTCCTCCTCTATATTTGCCAATAACTTTTGCAGCTCTGCCACGGCATTGCTGATAGTATCGCTTTTCTCCTTTATCTCATCCATTAGTTCCGATAATGAGCGGTCGTCCACTTCGCCACCTTGACGAATCCAAGTGATGTCGAGACTGGTTTTGTCGCGAGCCAATAGTTCGTCCACAGCATATTTGCGCCAACGCCCTTGTGGATTATTCTCGGCATCGTATGTTTCTTTTCGTTCGGCTAAGTTACCGGAATTGTAGCAGGAAACGAAATCATCCAAGTGATGTCGTTCCAATTTATTGGTTGCCAAAGTGTGCTTCACATCGGTACGATAGTCATAGAACCAAACCTCTTTAGTGGGTTGCCCCTTTGTAAAGAACAATACGTTGGCTTTCACTCCCTGAGCATAGAAAATACCGGTGGGTAGGCGCAGGATGGTGTGAAGATTGAAATCCTGTAACAAGCGTTTGCGGATAGTTTCACCTGCTCCGGCTTCAAAAAGAACATTATCGGGTAATACCACCGCAGCACGTCCTCCTGTTTTGAGCATCAGCATCATGTGCTGGAGGAAATTCAACTGGTTATTCTTTGTCTCGACATAGAAATCGGGACGGTTAATATCTACCGAACCTGCCGGACGAGTGCCGAAAGGAGGGTTGGCAAGAATCACATCAACAAGCGTGGAAGGCTCTTTCTCCAAAGAATCCTCGCATACAATCGGGCTTCGGTCTGTACCGACACCATGCAGATAGAGGTTCATGGAAGCAAGCGTTACAACTAATGGTGTATTGTCTACTCCATGCAAAGCTTTGTTACGCAGAAAGTCACGCTTTTCCTTGTTGGCGGATTGATCTTTCATATAGTCGTATGCCGTCAGCAGGAAACCTCCAGTACCACAAGCCGGATCACAAACCGTTTCGCCCATTTGTGGAGCGATGCAATCTACCATTGCCTTAATCAATGGACGAGGCGTAAAGTATTGCCCGGCTCCGCTCTTCTTATCCTGACCATTCTTCTCCAAAATGCTTTCATAGATAGCACCCTTTACATCTCCATCCATGATGAGCCACTGCTCTTCATCAATCATCGAGATAACCTTTTTGAGATAAACGGGCTTGTCAATCTTGTTTTGGGCTTTGGTATAAATTGTGCCAATTAGGTTTTCTTGTTCGCTGAGCTGCTTTAGCGTATCTTCATACTGCTTGACCAGATCCAATCCGTCAAGAGAGATTAAGTCCATCCACTGATAACCGGTGGGTATAGCTGATTCCTCTCCAAACATTTCTACATTCTCGGCATCCATCTTCAAAAACAGAAGATAGGTCAGTTGGGTGATATAGTCGGTGAAGCCGATGCCTTGTCCGGCAAGGGTTGTTGCCAAATTCCAAACCTTTTTTGTGAGCGACTGCTCTGTTGCGTTATTTGTTGCCATTATATTATGCTGATTTTCTTAAAACTACAAATGTGTAAAGTGAGTGCAAAGCCTCGTCTGCCTTCTGCATATTACCAAAGGCTCGTATCATTTGAGCCGCTTGGGTTGCATCGTCCTCTCGGATGTCTCTAATAGTGCAAGCTCCATTGGATGCAATATAATCTACAATGCGGCTGATTACTTCTCGCTGTTTGTCTGTTATGTTACGTTGCGTTTGTCCCAGCCACAAGTTGAAGTATTGCTTGGAGGTGGTAACCACGCTATCCAATTTTTCAATCTGATGGTAAGCGAAACGAACCAACTGTATGATATTGGTCAGGGCATCACTTTCTTCCTTTGTTGTGGAACGTCTTACAACCGCTGGATTGACTATGGCATAGGAGTTCCAAAGTTGTTTGGACGTAAAATGGTTATTCGCCATTTTGAGTTTATTCTCCAAGTCCTTCAACATTGAATAAGTGATTGGCTCTCCTTCATTATTATATATAATGCGTAAAGCTTCTATCTCGTCACTATGTTCTTTGCAGAACTCCTCGAATGCCTCCGTCGTACTTTTTGCTTCTTCTACGGAGAAACCTTTTGAGATAAGCGTGTCCTCGCCCGGCATCAATGTATTGACAAATCCGGCAGCAAGGATAAGCAAATATCTTCTGGCATCCGCATGATTTGCAAGTGGAGAAACCAATCCTTTGCGTTCGCTATTGGGTTCATTTGCATTTATAAAAGGAGGAAGTGTGTCGTTTTCAAGCGCAGTGTAGATTCTTGCCGACAATTCCTTCATATCACCGTGAGCCAAGTTCTCAAACTCTTTTCGTTGAGAATTATCAGCTCTGTTATAGATTCGGGCAAGTGTTGCTGCAAGCCGTTTCAGATATTCATCGGGGATATAACCATGACTAATCCGTTCCAATAATTCTTTGAGGGTAATGGTCTTTGTCGTAGGCTCATCAGTTGCTGTAGGGACAGTCTTTTCGTGTTCTGTAACACCCACAGCATCCACCAAGTAAAAGCAATCCTTGCTAAAGGCATTTGGAGTAACATTGCGTAGCTGCTCATCTCCGATGGTACGCACGCCACGACCTTTCATCTGAACATAAAGAGATTGGGACTCTACATCACGCATAAACATCACCACCTCCAGCGGTTTTACGTCCGTACCTGTTGCAACCAATGTGCAAGTCACGGCAATACGGAAATCCTTATCGTTTCGGAATTGTCGTATCAGTTCATTGCTATCTCCTGCCGAATAAGTGATTTTCTGAACGAAACGGTCATCAGTACGTCCAAACACTTCTTTCGCTATCTGCACTATGTTGGTGGCATGGGCTTCGTTGAGAGCAAATATCAAAGTCTTGGGCAGATAGTCCATATTTGGTTCACGCTGTGGGTCGTTGAACATCTCGGTATAGACCGCATCACGATAAGTGGAGAGTATTAGTTTGATTTGTGCCGGGTTGATAATGCTTCGGTTCAGTTCTTTATTGGTGTAGGTCTTTGTCTCTTTGTTGCTGATTGTTTTTATCTCTCCTGTATAGCGAGTCTCCTCTTTTACTTTTTCTCCTTCCAATATAGCTCCACCGTTTTCGGTAGCTTCTGTCTTGATGCGATATACACGGCAATCCACATTTACACCGTCCACAATACTCTTTTCCAAAGTATAGTTGACGATACGATTGTTATTGAAGAATGCTATTGTTTCTGGAATAGGGGTTGCCGTCAGTCCCACTAGTTTTGCCGTGTCAAAGTATTCGAGTACCTTGCGCCAGTTTCCATAGATAGAGCGGTGGCACTCATCTATGATAATCATGTCAAAGTAATCGTGGGGCAAATTCGGATTATCAGGCAAGGCGACTTCTTCCGTTAGTTCGTTGTCGTCATCATCATCCGTATCTTCTATGGCTTCTCCTTTCAAGAAAGAGAAAAGGCGTTGTATGGTTGATATAACTACATTGCTATCAGCAGGAATGGAAGCAGAACGAAGACGGTTGACAGTGAATATTGTGTTGAAAGCATCACCGTTTTCAGTCAATCGGAATGTGCCAAACTCTCCTTCAGCTTGTTTTCCAAGATTGTTCCTATCCACAAGGAACAAGATTCTGCGCATAGGAGTGTATGACAACATACGATATGCAGCAAGGCAAGCCGTATATGTTTTACCTGCACCTGTGGCAAGAACCATCAATGCACGATTTTGACCTGTGCGAAAACTTTTCTCCAGTTCTGTAACGGCTTCATATTGGCAATTACGCAACCCTTTTTTGCGCAGAGTAGGTAGTCCGGCAAAATAATCATTTATTCCCAACTTCTTAACCAGTTCGTGCGGTGTGGGTATAGTCATTATTTGGATGAAACAAGCATCCTTTTCGCGAAAATCACAGAAATATAATTCCTTGCCGTTGGAGGTAAAGATAAAGGGTAATGGCTTCTGATACGTTTGGTAGATATTGGGTACACTTTTAGCATATAGTGCAGCTTGCTCACACACTTTTGCCGAGAAAGCGTCCGTTTCTTCACGCTTGGCTTCAAGCACACCAACAGCCTTTCCATTTATAAAAAGGAAATAATCGGCTTCAAGATTACCTTTTAGCAATCCTTCCCTTATGGCTACAGCCGTACAAGTCGGTTCATATTCTTCTCGGTTTATAACTTTCCAACCGGCTTCGGTCAGCCATTGGTCAATTTTAATTCGAGCTTTTTCTTCCGGTGTCATATATTCCTATATTTTTATATTATCAGAAGTTGTAGTGTAAAAATAATTGATAACGACAAACGCTATTGACGTTCGTTTTTGTCCGTTATCAATTCTTTTAAATCCACTTGAAGTATTTCCGCAATCTGCTGTAACGTATCCAAATTGGGCTGGATTCTATTACAAGCATAGGCATTAACCATGCTAAAACTTTTGTCAAGTTGTTTGGCTAGCCATGTCTGCGAGATACCTTTGTCTGTCAAGACTGCCTTTATTCTATTTAGCTTCATTCTTAGATGTAATTTTATTCTGCAAATATAGTGAATTATATTCAATAGTCTGGGTCCTTTTTCGTATTTTTGTAAGTGTCAAAAGAATCTCTAAGCGTATGATGGATAACTTTAAGGAGAAATACGACACACTTGTCAGAAAATACGACAGCCTTCTTGCGGAAAACGAAGAATTGAAATCAATCCTTCGGCAATACGGCATTGCCTATTCTACTACAAACAGAATGGATGAGGAATCAGTATTCTCTTCTATCTCATTTCCTCCTGTATATTTCTCTCTTGATGAGAAAATAGAATTATTCCATAGCTTTTTCAAAGGAAGGGATGATGTATTTGCACGACGATGGTTCAGCAAAACCACAGAAAAAGGTGGCTATCAACCAGTCTGTATCAACGAATGGCGTAGAGGAATATGCGACAAGAAAAAACATAAATGTACGGAATGTCCCAACCGTAATTTTGCGTCATTGACAAACCAAGACATATATCGTCATTTGGAAGGTAAAGACGAAAACGGATGTGATGTTATCGGCCTGTATGTCATCACTCCGGATAATAAATGCTCTTTTCTGTGCGCTGATTTTGATGACAAAAACTGCACTCACGGATATAAGGATGATGTGTTGGCATTCGTTTCTGTTTGTCGAGATTGGAATGTCCCATGTAGCATTGAGCGTTCAAGGTCTGGAAATGGAGCACATGTATGGGTCTTCTTCACTGATGCGATTCCAGCTATTAAAGTGAGACGGTTTGGTAATATCATTCTTACGGAAGCTATGAAGCGGAATGGAAGAATTTCTTTTGATTCATACGACCGTTTCTTTCCAAACCAAGATAGAATACCGGAAGGAGGATTTGGAAATCTAATAGCACTACCATTACAAGGTGGAGCAAGAAAAGTGGGAAACAGCGTTTTTGTTGATGATAAATTTCTTCCATTCAAAGACCAATGGGCATATTTGTACAATGTCAAGAGAATTGACGAATGTGTCGTGGATAGATTGTTGGTTGAACATCAACAAGAGGATTTTGGAGCATTAGCCACATCTTCGGAAGCAAAGCCTTGGGAAATACCTATTGTACAAGAAGTCGCACGGACAGACTTTGATAGTAAACTTAAAATCAACAAATCCGACAATATTTATATCCCATTAAGTTCAATTTCCAGCAAGGTGATTAATCAGTTGAAGCGATTTGCCGCCTTCAAGAATCCTGATTTTTACAGTAAGCAGGCAATGCGTATTTCAACATATAACATTCCACGCATTATCTGTCGCGCTGATTTCAATGATGAGTTTCTTGTTATGCCTCGGGGGTGCGAAGAGGCTATAATAGCCATGTTGTCTTCTCTAAGTATTGATTATGAAATAATTGATAAAACCAACCATGGCAAATCTATTGCGATAGCCTTTAAGGGTAAAGAACGTGATGAGCAGTTAGAAGCCATTAATTCACTTATGCCCCATACAAATGGAGTATTGTCGGCAACAACCGCTTTTGGAAAGACTGTTACAGCGGCAGCATTGATTGCCCAAAGAAAGATAAATACACTTATCTTGGTACATTCTAAAGCATTGCTTATGCAATGGCACGAACGCCTTTCTGAATTTCTTGATATTGATTTCATAGAGGATAACGTACCTAAGAAACGTGGTAGAAAGAAAGTCTTTTCTCCAGTCGGAAGTCTTGATTCAACTTCAAATACATTGCATGGAGTTGTTGATGTGGCTCTTATGCAATCTTGCTTTGAAGATGGTGAAGTCAAGTCTTTTGTACAAGATTACGGAATGGTTATTGTTGATGAATGTCATCATGTATCTTCAATAACTTTTGAAAATGTTCTAAAACACGTTACGGCTCATTATGTTTATGGGCTTACTGCCACTCCAATTCGCAAAGACGGACTACAGCCAATTATTTTTATGCAATGTGGCCCGATTCGATTTTCAGTTGATGCTAAGGCACAGATACAAAAACAATCGTTTCAACGTTATCTTGTGCCGAGGTTTACTTCGTATCGACCCGTTACAGACGACAAACATACATTTACGGCACTCTCACAATCACTTGCGGAATCTGAGATGCGAAATAATCTCATCATAGAAGATGTTCTTAACGCAGTAGCCTCAGGTCGTACACCAATTATACTGACAAGTAGAACTTCTCATGTCGAGTTGATTACGAAAATGCTTGAACCACAAGTAGCTAATGTTATAAAACTTACAGGAGAGGGTACGAGCAAACATAAACGTGAAATTATACAAAAACTACAGGATATTCCACGGGACGCTCCTCTTGTAATAGTCGCTACAGGAAAATATGTAGGAGAGGGCTTTGATTATCCAAGGCTTGATACACTATTTCTTGCTCTTCCTATTTCGTGGAAAGGATTGGTTGCCCAATATGCAGGTCGATTGCATAGAGAGAATGAAGGTAAAACAGATGTTCGCATTTATGATTATATTGACATACACGAACCTGTGTGCGAAAGTATGTATCGTAAACGGCTAAAGGGATATTCAGCCATTGGTTATCGTGTTCTTACGAAAGAAGTATCGACTTTATTTGATGCGACTGAGGACTTGCATTTATCATCGTGTGAAGGGCAAATCTTCAATGGGAATACGTTCCGTTATCCCATTGTTCAAGAATTGAAAAGCTCAAATCAATCTGTTGTAATATCATCTCCAAGACTTTACCGTGTAGAGCGGAACGCGCTTATAAAAAACTTGCTTGAACTTCAGGCAAATGGTATTGATGTTGCTATTTTTACAACAACCGAGAACGAACAAACCGAGTATCTAAAGAATCAAGGGTTATTCATAAGGATTGTTCCAAAACTATCGTTATGCGCCTGTATCATTGATAAAACGGCCATCTGGTATGGTAGTGTTAATGTTCTTGGATATTCAACAGAAGAAGACAGTATCATTAAAATTTCAGATACCAAACTAGCAAACGAACTATTGAATGTCATATATGATAAGGGGTTGGCCTAATCTTATTATGCGAAACATGCATAAATTTAATTTTGCTAATGGGTCTGCACATTGTACTTTGCCAAAATATTTTCGTCTATTTCAATCTTATGCCGTCCTGTGGTTGTACGCAGATTCTTTCTAACAGTATCAAATGTGGAATTGGCAAACCACTCTGCAAATGTCGCCATTACAAATGATGTAGTCATATCTCTACCTATATTATATTGAAAAGCGATATTCCAAGCAAAGTTCTTCAACGAGATTTGAGTGAGGGACGTGCGCTTCTTGATATGAATTTCGGTTGCAGAAAGCACTTGACGGTTAATTGCAAAATAGCGGACAGATTCGCATATTTGGTAAATCTCTATTTCCTCCAAATCAAACCGTTTAAATGTATCTCGTGTGTATCTCAGGATAGCATTCAATTTTTCATCTTCTTCTCTTTCTTTTTGCCATTGGTATTGTTGTTGCTCACGTTGGTATTCATAATGAAATAGCTCCAGTCGCTTTTTCTGGACTTCTTCATTGTTTGAGGTAGGTGAATACGCTAAAGGCTGTGTCTTTTTACTCACACACTTTTTGACAGATATTAGCAATGATGGAGGAATTGCATCAACAAGATACCTTGCTAAGATAATGCAAAGATGGTGTAGTAGTTTTTGTATGACATATCCGATGACCATAACTAATGGAATCAAACTCATTCGTATTCCAAGCATATTGCATACTTGAAACGCTATCATTGAAGCTAATAGCACCATAGTAACCTCGATTATCAGAGAGTGAAGTATATCTTGTTTTTGCTTCATACCTATTATTGTTTATTTTCCCTATGCAAAGGTACAATAGATTTTCATAAAAAACGATAGACAAATCGTAGGTGTATTTTTGCAATCACATAGTAATCAGTGATTTTTGAAAGCAAAACCATAACAAGAGAAAATATCCAAGACTATTTGAAAACAAGAGAAAACAGAAATCACACAAAATAGCATAGTTAAACTAAGTTAAAGTTATCCTGTGGCGGTTTTTCTGCTTTTTCTAAGGCTTAAATATGTAGTAACTGGAGCAAAGTAATCATATCTGTACCAAGCAATATATAATGTATTGATATTCAGTAATGATTATCTTTGAGGAAGTGAAGAAAGGCAGCGAGAAGCCGAACGGCAACCTGCCTTTAATGTGCCGTATCACGGTGGACGGCGAGATTAAACAGTTCAGTTGCAAGATGGACGTTCCCCCACGGTTGTGGGACGTGAAGAACAGCCGTGCTTCGGGCAAGAGCGTCGAAGCACAGAAAATCAACCTTGCGGTAGATAAAATCCGTGTGGAGGTAAACCGCCGCTATCAAGAGTTAATGCAGACGGACGGTTATGTTACCGCCGCCAAACTCAAAGACGCCTATCTCGGTATCGGCGTCAAGCAGGAAACTTTGCTGAAACTGTTCGAGCAGCACAACGCCGAGTTTGAGAAGAAAGTCGGGCACAGCAGGGCGCAGGGTACATTTACCCGTTATCGGACGGTCTGCAACCATATTCGGGAGTTTTTGCCCCATACCTACAGGCGTGAGGATATTCCGTTAAAGGAACTCAACCTCACGTTCATCAACGATTTCGAGTATTTTCTGCGCACGGAGAAGAAATGCCGCACCAATACCGTGTGGGGCTACATGATTGTGTTGAAACACATCGTTTCCATTGCAAGGAACGACGGGCGTTTGCCGTTCAATCCCTTTGCCGGATATATCAACTCTCCCGAAAGCGTGGATAGGGGCTACCTCACCCAAACGGAGATACAGACGCTCATGGACGCACCGATGAAGAACGCCACCCACGAGCTTGTACGGGACTTGTTCGTCTTTTCTGTTTTCACGGGTTTGGCGTATTCGGACGTGAAGAACCTCACCGTCGACCGCCTGCAAACATTCTTCGACGGCAACCTGTGGATAATCACCCGAAGAAAGAAGACCAACACCGAATCAAACATCCGCCTTTTGGACGTTCCCAAGCGTATCATCGAAAAGTACAAGGGGCTGGCAAGGGACGGTCATGTTTTCCCCGTTCCGAGTAACGGAAGCTGCAACAAGATACTCAAAGATATAGGCAGACAATGCGGCTTCAAGGTACGTTTGACCTACCATGTGGCACGCCACACGAACGCCACGACCGTACTTCTGTCGCACGGCGTACCCATCGAAACGGTGAGCCGCCTTTTGGGACACACGAACATAAAAACCACCCAAATTTACGCCAAAATCACCGCCCAGAAGATAAGCCAAGACATGGAAACCTTGTCGCACAAGTTGGAGGATATGGAGAAGAATATCTGCCGAGCCATCTAATTAAAAACAGAATCCCGATGAAAGAAGAAAGGAACATTATCACGATGGACGGGCAGGGCAATATCTCCCTGCCGAGCGATATAGGTGCAACCGCCATGACCGAGCGGGAAATCTGCGAACTGTTCGGGGTTATCGCCCCGACGGTTCGGGCAGGGATAAAGGCACTCTGCAAAAGCGGAGTTTTGAGCGTATATGACATAAAGCGCATTATCCGCATATCGGACAAATACAGCGCGGAGGTTTACAACCTCGAAACGATAGCCGCCCTCGCTTTCCGTGTTGAATCGTTCGGGGCGGCGAAAGTCCGCAAAGTGTTGTTGGAAAAGATTATACACGGGCGAAAAGAGAAAACGAAGGTATTCGTGTCGGTTGTTTCGGACGGCAAGCCCAACAGCCGTTGGAAAGCATGATGATATATCAACATACCAACATGCAAACATATCACTATGGTGATATATATTGCAGGTTCTATTCCTCTTTTCAGAGGAAAGCGGAGCAATCATTTCCGTTTACAAAGGCAAAGCAAGCACGGGGCTTTATGTCGGCTAAAAGGTCAGGCGGCTGCGCCGTTTCCCGATAAATCTTCCTCTCGCTTCGCTGCGAGCGTATTTATCGGGAAAACCTTGTATCCGACCGCCCCATGCAAAAGAGCCTTTGAAAACGGAAACGACCGCCCCGCCACCCACCGACCGAAAGGAAAAAAATAAGGGTGGGGTTATATGGGTAAGCAGACGGCAGGGACAGCCACCGCAGAAAGGCAGACGGACGGTACGCCGCAGGGTATTTACGGAGAAAATACCGTAGCTTATTAGGGAATTTTCCGAGCCGCAATACTACGTATCGCTGAAAATTCCCCAATAAGGCAAGGGGCAAGCCCCTCTGCACACCCCATCGGGGACGGCATTTGCCGCCCCTGAAGATACAAAAAAATCATTGTTGCACAAGCCAAAAAAGAAAGGAAGAATATATGGGTTTCGTAGTTTTACACATGGAAAAGGCGCACGGTTCCGACAGCGGGACGACCGCCCACATAGAGCGTTTCATCATACCCAAGAACGCTGACCCCACACGCACGCATCTAAACCGAAAACTCATCGAATATCCCGAAGGAGTGAAAGACCGTTCGGCGGCTATCCAAAGGAGGCTGGAAGAAGCGGGACTGACACGCAAAATCGGAAGTAACCAAGTGCGGGCAATCCGCATCAACGTGTCGGCAACACCCGAAGACATGGAACGCATCGAACGGGAGGGACGGCTGGACGAGTGGTGCGCCGACAACCTCAAATATTTTGCCGACACGTTCGGGAAGGAGAACATCGTGGCGGCTCACCTGCACTTGGACGAGAAAACACCGCACATGCACGTCACACTTGTGCCGATAATCAAGGGGGAACGCAAGCGGAAGAAAAGGGAGGAGCAGGCGAAGAAACGCTACCGCAAGAAGCCGACCGACACCGTGAGGCTGTGCGCCGATGACATCATGAGCCGCTTGAAACTGAAAGCCTATCAAGACAGCTACGCTGTTGCGATGAAAAAATACGGTTTACAACGGGGCGTGGACGGTTCGGAAGCGAGGCACGTTTCCACGCAGCAATATTACCGTGACATAAAGCGACAAACAGAGGAACTGAAAACGGAAGTGATGGAATTGCAGGAACGGAAAGAAACGGCACGGGAAGAGCTTGAACGGGCGAAAAAAGAGATACAGACCGAACGGCTGAAAGGGGCAGCCACGACCGCAGCCGCCAACATCGCCGAGAGTGTCGGTTCTCTTTTCGGGAGCAACAAGGTCAAGACACTGGAGAGGGAGAACACCGCCCTGCATAGGAAGGTAGCCACACACGAGGAGACCATCGAAGCCCTGCAAGCCGAGATACAGACCATACGGGCAGACCACAGCCGCCAAGTGCTGGAAATGCAGCAACGGCACTTGCTGGAAAAGAACGAGACGGTAACAAAACATCAAACGGAAGTATCAAGGCTTAACGCCTTGTTGATAAAAGCCACAGAATGGTTTCCTTGGTTTCGTGCTATGCTCCGTATTGAGAAATTGTGCCTTGCTGTCGGTTTTACCCATGAACAGACCGCCCATTTAATGACAGGCAAGCCATTGCCGTACAACGGCGAACTCTATTCCGATGAGCATAGGCGTAAGTTCAAGACGAATGATGTTACTGCCAAAGTTGGTACAAACAATGGAAAGCTGATACTTGCCATTGACGGACTGCATATCGGGGAATGGTTCAAGAAACAATTTGAACGATTACAACAGAATGTCGGCTTGAAGCCTATTCAGAAAAAGAATAAAGGCTTCAAGCTATAGTCAATCATGCGCATCACATACATGGAGGACATTTTTTGTCCCCCATGTATATATAGAGTCCAAGACTAACTCATGTTATTCCCAAGAAATTACTCATACGGTCAATACACCGTTTCTTTTGATTGAGATTAGGATGAACGTACAGATTAAGTGTCGTTGCCACATTTGAGTGACCGAGTATGACACTGACAGTTTTATAATCACACTGGCTTTCAATACATCGGGTCGCAAATGTATGCCTAAGTCCATGAAAGACCAAGTGGGGAATATCCAATCGTTTTAGCAACCTGCCAAAATAATCACGATAAGAACGGGGCTCTTTAGATTGTGTGGAAGTGCCTACCACGTATGGGGATTGAGATTGTTTCCTTACCATTTTCAACGCTTGGAGAAGCTGTTTGGATATAGGAATCTCACGATAGGAATTCTTGGTTTTTGGGGAAGAGTGAACCCTTTCTGTAGATTTCAACTCACAGTTATATATTCTGCCTACAGTATGCTTCACGATGATTGTCTTTTGTGCAAAATCCACATCTTCCCATTTCAAAGCACAAACCTCACCGATTCTCATTCCGGTACAGAGAGCCAACAGTACACCTATATTTTGTGGAGTGGGCTGTTCCAGCAAGTGACGCATCAATATACGCTGATGATTTAATGACAATGTGGGCGGCAGTTTGTTTTCTGTTTGGGTAGGATATTCGATTTCCCATTCTTCAAAATGGAAAATCCCGTGCTTATTCCCGTATTTGATAACAGATTTGAGCACTGCCACTATATCCCGGACTGTTTTTCTTGCTAATCCGGAAGTACATTTGTCTATCACAAACTGCTGGACATCCTTCTCTGTTATATTTTCCGCAGCGCCAAATCGTGGCAATAGGTGTGTTTGTAACGTAAGCTGATAAGCACATAGGGTGGAATGCTTCACTATCGGACGCTTTGCATCACACCAAATCTCGGAAACTTCGTGAAATGTTTTTTTATTGTTCATATTTTGAGAGAATTAATTGATTTAACTCTCTCAAAATAACACACTTTCACCGATTTCCCTTTGAACGATTATGGGTTTTACAAAGCATCTCACAATTTTCCATGCTGGTTGCCCCTCCCTTGCTCCATGCAGTCACATGGTCGGCATCCATTTCCGAAAGTTTGTAAATACGGGTCTTGTTGGCATTATTCCCCAACGCACAGAGCGGGCAATTGGAAATTCCCTGTTTCTCAGCCGCTTCGGTCTGACGCTTGTAAGCAGCCCGCTTGGTTGATTCTTCAAAGATACGGATGTCAAGCAGTTTCTTATCCTCTTCTCCACCCAGTACATATTCGTAAATATTTCGGGGACACCGCACACTTTCATCCGCTTGCAAGGCTTTTACCCGTTCCGCGACATGGACGGTGCTATAAGGGGTGGCATGGTACGTTTCATACAGCCGTCCCCATTCCAAGCCGCACATGTCACGCTCTACCATAGTAAAGGTAGCCGATACCCAGTCAATCACAGAACGGAAATAACTTTCCAATTCTCCCGTGGAAGGCTCGTGACGGTGTATGCTCATATAGGCATCAATGCTCATCCCCTTACTGTCGCAAATCCATCGGAGGGCTTCCGACAGATAATCCTGCCGTTTCACATCTCCCTTGATATAATGACTCCATTTCTGTATTTCCGCATTTTGGGAATTACTGAACACCCGCTTGGCTGCATTCACGAACTCGCCCGAATAGATAGCATTGAGCAATTCCTGCTCCTTGAGCGGAATGCCCACAATATTGATGGTCTTGAACCACTCCTTTATTTCCTTTTCTTCACCCTCGCATTCATATACCAGCAGAGAGGATTGCATAATCTTTTGTTGCTGCTCTTCGGGCAATCCCGAGAAATACTGTACGTTATCCGCTTCATCCTTGATGGCGAATTTTCCTGTAACGAACCGACCGATAGAAGTGATGCGTTGCTGCCCGTCAAGTACTTCAAATCGTCCGTCCACAGTCCGGTTGAAATAGATTAGTCCGATGGGATAGCCTTTCAGCAGGGATTCTATCACCGATACATCACGTTTCCCATCGTTGTAGATGTAATGGCGTTGATACTCGGGTTGGATAGTGAGCCGCCCGTCCAATCCAAACAGACCTTTACCTTCCAATTCGTTGTAGGTAAATCCTTTACAGATGTCTTCGACAGTCCATTCTGTATGCAATGTTGTCTCCATGATATTGATTCACTTTATAGGATTATTCTTTTGTGTCTTCTTCTTCCGGAGATGAATTGAGCGCAATGCCTGTCTTGGCGTTCAGCGGACTGATGACCGCCTTGCCCGTCTTGGCTTCCAACTCCATACGGGCATTGCGGGCAATCTCACCACCGGCTTCCGCCACATCCATGTGTTCCCGAAATGTCTCCGGATTTTTACTTTCAGATATTTCTTTGGTGGAAAGTTCCGCCAACATATTTAGCACCAATTCCTTATTGGTCATATTGTCACGTAAGTTCTCTTTTTTCAGACCTTTGAACTGCTTATATTCCTTGGCGGTCATGTCACTCCAAGTCTGATAAATAATATCGGTCAGCGTAGCAAACTGTACCCCCTCTTGCAATCCGTGCCGCTTCCATTCATCCGTGAGGTCTTTACGAATCTCTATGGATTTGAGACGCTGATTAATCCAATTATCCGAATACCCCAACCGCTTATAGTCCACCAGCGCTTGATTGATAGAGAGTTCGGGGTCTTGCATTTGGTTAAGACGTTCAGTCGCCACTTGTGCCATCCATTGCTTGAACGGTTCTGCTTTGGGCGATGGAATAGACTGAATCAAACGGAGAAGCTGCTGAGTATCTGCGACATCGGTTAAATACATCTTCCCATCAGCCGATTTCATTTTCAGTTGACTACAATTTGTAGTCAACTCACTCCCTTCTTTTTTTAAACGTGTTTTCAAGACACTCCAATACTTACGAGGATTAGGGCTATCGGTTAGGACAGCCACCACATCCACTATGGAAAAGTACCATTTTTCTTCTTTGTCATCCCAAATGGTACGGACTTTTTTAGCTTCAAAAAGCTTGATGGTATTATGTTGTGTCATAATATTATATTTTTGTCTTTATTTTTAAGTTGAAATCTTAAGGTTTAGAAAAGGAAACGATGACAAAGAC
>ULRB01088887.1_pt1 | contig 35074 bp, 28 predicted proteins | sample 1955051 | NCBI WGS metagenome assembly ULRB01 (sample SAMEA4835671, study PRJEB28245) | human gut metagenome | biome: gut microbiome; material: fecal sample | place: Denmark | collected 2008 | reverse complement strand
TACTGTCGGGTGTGCTTCCCGACGCCATGGCAGACGCCATCATCCGTAAGACACCGATAGGCCCTGCCGGAATCTCGCTATACCAACCCGCGCTCCCTCCGGCAAGCGGCGAACTGAAGGAGGAGATTCCCGCCACTCTGTTGCAGACCGCATGGACGGCGGCAGCAGCCAGCCGGGGGAACGAGGCGGCGTATTCCACGGCGGTGGGTGAACTTCTGGCCATCGAAGGCAAGCGGCTGCTTGGTTTCCGTCATCAGCTTCCTACATTCCGGTCTACTTTCACCACATTCATAACCCGTGCGTTGCTGGGGATGAAATACACCGATGACGGGGTGTTCTTCGTCCCTTATGTCCCTGAAAATCTCCCGGGAGAAAAGATTGTCGGCAATCTCCGCTATCGCAAGGCAATACTTGACATTAAAATCACAGGCACCGGGAAAGCCATCTCGACATTCACCATCGACGGCAAGCCATCGGAACCCTTCTTCCCCGCATCGCTTGAGGGGCGGCATAAGGTATCCATCACCCTTGCCGGAGCATCCGCCGACCCGGGCTATGTGACTGTCAGCGAACAGCAGATGCCTGTGCCCCTTCCTCCGGTCGCGGAATGGAAATCGCTCAGGGAAGCCACATTACACCCAGGCGTTCTTCCCACCACGCTGCCGCGCAACACTCTCACCGAGGATGTGGCCACATATCTGGAGAGCGGGGCGGGTGATTGCCGTCTGGTTTACATAAACGGTGTCTTGCAGGAAGAGATTTTCCGGAGCAGTTACCGGCTCTATGACGCCCAGAAACTGGCAGTAGTGCAGTTCACGGCATTCGCCAACAGCGAGTTGTCGGGATTCAGCAGCAAGCCGTATCTCTATCTGCCGCCAAGCAAGCGCCACACGATTTACGCCTCGTCGCTGGCGAAGACCGGCACCAAGGTGTTGGAAGACAAAAGCGTGGCTTCCAAGTTTGTTGAATCCAACCGGTTCAAGAACCGTACTGTCAGCTTTGATTTCGATGCCCCGCAAGAGGGTCGGTATCTTGTCGAGGTTCACTATGCCAACGGGCTCGGGGTCGTAAACAGCCAGCGAAAGGTAGCCCTGCGCATCCTCCGGGCAAACGGCAGCGAGGCCGGAATCTTTGTTTTCCCGCAGCTCACAGCTGCCAACGCCCAGAAAGGGGAGAAAACATCCTGGCAGGAGATGACGGCGTGGAGCAACTCTCTGATTGTCAAGCTCCGGAAAGGCACAAACCATCTTGAACTGCGCTATTACCAGCCCTCACCGGTCTATGCCGACCCGAATTCAAACGTGGTGCTGTTCGATCTGGTAAGGCTCACGCCGGTCGATTGAACCGCCGGATTATTTGAATATCTTTAACTTACATCAATACCATCTCACCTATGAAACTGAAACGACTGGCTATGATTTCTCTTAGCATGCTTGCGGGCGCCGCAAGTATCTTCGGGGCAAAGAAAGCCCCGATGGTGACTAATGTCGAGCCCCCCTGCTGGTGGACCGGAATGTCTGACCCCTCACTCCAGGTGATGGTCACTGGCCCGGGTATCGCCGCCGCAGATGTCACCACCGATTATCCCGGCGTCACCCTGAAAGATGCCGTGGCACTCGACAGCCCCAATTACAAAATACTCTATTTCGACATCACTCCCGAGGCCAAGCCCGGCAAGATGAATATTGAGTTTTCCCTTAATGCCCGGAAGGCAACCATACCCTACGAGCTGAAACAGCGCACCAAGAAGGGGGAGGAATATGTGGGCTTCGACGCGTCGGATGTCCTCTACCTCCTTATGCCCGACCGTTTCGCCCAGGGTGACATGAATGCAGCCAAGGCTTTCGACGGTCTCGACTATCCTATCGGGGCTGACCGGAATGACCCCAATGGCCGTCATGGCGGCAACATCAGGGGTATCATCGACAATCTCGACTATATCGACTCCCTGGGTGTGACCGCCATATGGAGCTGTCCGGTGCTGGAGAACGACATGCCCGGCGGCAGTTACCACGGCTACGCCACCACCGATTATTACCGTATCGACCCCCGTTTCGGCACCAATGAGGAATGGCAGGAACTTGTGGCGGAAGCCAACAAGAGGGGGATAAAGGTGGTGATGGACATGATTTTCAATCATTCAGGTCTCAACCACCCCTGGATTGCCGACAAACCATCCAAAGACTGGTTCAACCATCCCGAAGGGACCGAGACCACCAATTTCCGTCTCTCGACAATCCATGACCCCTATGTCTCGGACTATGACCTCGACCATACCGTCAACGGATGGTTCGTCACCGCCATGCCTGACCTCAACCAACGCAATCCCCATCTGATGAAGTATCTCATCCAGAACTCCATATGGTGGATCGAGACATCAAAAATCAACGGTATAAGAATGGATACCTATCCTTATGCCGACCTTGAGGGGATGGCTTCATGGGCGAAAGCCATCCTTGCGGAATACCCCAACTTCAATATCGTCGGGGAATGCTGGTATGGCAATGAGGCCGGGTCTGCTTTCTGGCAGAAAGGCAACCGTCTGAATCCGCGCGAGACCGAACTGCCTACCGTGATGGACTTCCTCATCTCCATCAACGGCCACAAGTATTTCGAGGAGGAGACCGATCCCTGGAATGGCCTCAACCATCTATATGACCATCTGGCTATGGATTTCCTCTATCCCGACCCGCAGAAGGTGCTGACCTTCCTTGACAACCATGACACAGACCGTTTCCTGCTGGCCGAACCTGATTCGCTCGGCTCTTGGAAGCAGGCTGTCGCTTTCCTGCTCACCTCACGCGGCATTCCCCAGCTTTATTACGGCACGGAGCTGCTGATGAATGGCTCGAAGGAGGGTTCTGACGGTTATGTGCGCCGCGATTTCCCCGGCGGTTTCCCCGGCGACACCATCAATGCCTTCAAGCCTGAGGGACGCACGGCCATGCAGAATGAGGCGTGGAATTTCATGTCGAAACTGCTCCACTGGCGTCGCGGCGAAGCAAATGAAGTGATAGCCAAAGGCTCGCTCAAGCATTTCATGCCCCAGAACGGCATGTATGTCTACCGCCGTAAACTTGGCGACAAGGAGGTGACAGTGCTGATGAACGGCACATCCAAGCCCCTGACCATCACGATGGAACGCACTCTCGAAATCCTCCCCTACGGCACCCGTCTCCATGACATCATATCCGACGAGGATGTCACTATCGCCGAGAAGATGACTTTCGCGCCACGCCAGGTGATGGTGCTCCAGAACTTCTGACAACTTCAATCCTTTTCCCGATTTTGAAACGAATAGGCATACTTTCCGACACCCATTCCTGTTGGGACGCGCGTTTCGCCACCCATTTCAAGGACTGCGACGAGATATGGCATGCGGGCGACATCGGCTGTGTCGATGTAATCCGTCGGCTCGAAGAGGTCTGTCCGGTGGTCCGTGCCGTCCACGGCAACATAGACTACGGTGAGACCCGCCGTTATTTCCCCTCTGTGCAACAGTTCAGGGTGGAGGAAACGAATGTCTTCATGACCCACATCGGAGGTTATCCCGGGCGCTATCAGCCCGGGATAACCCAGATGCTGCGTGACGCGCAGGCGAAGATTTTTGTCTGCGGCCACAGCCATATCCTCAAGGTGATGTTCGACCCTACCCTTGATTGCCTCCATATCAATCCGGGAGCGGCCGGTCACCACGGCTGGCAGTCGAAGCGGACTCTGGTCAAGCTCGACATCGACGGTACGACACCCAAAAACCTTGAGGTCATCGAACTCGGCTCATTAAAAATCTGATTACCGCAATGGCTATTTCCAAGCAACTGATTCCAGTTCTCATAGCTCTTTTGCCCGGAGTGTTCTTCAACTCATGCAAGACTTCTGAGGAGAACTACAAGAAGGCCTACCAGGCCGCTGTCGAAAAACAGAACGAGGGCTACACCGACGAGGAAATCCTCAGCATGGCCCGGGAGGAGGCAATCCCCCGCACGGTCTTCAATGGTGACTCAATCCCGATGAAGGGGGTGTATGTCAACACCGTCAAGCTCGACCCTCCGGTGGCTGCCGCGCTCCGTTACAATGTCATTGTGGCCACTTTCAAACAGAAATTCAATGCCATGTCTGTCCTCGACAGACTCCGCCAGAAGGGTTATGACGATGGCCGGCTGCTTATCGACCGGGATCAGACCTATTATGTCGCGGCCTCGACCACAGACTCATTGGCAAACGCCGTCAAGACCCTGCGGGAATTGCAGGAATCCTCTCCGGTGGCGATGAAATCCCCCTGCCCATACATCCTGCGCAAACCCTGAAACCGATTTCTACAGAAACAAGAAAGACCGGGGATACTCTTCTGAAAAGGGCATCCCCGGTCTTTTATCGGTCTTATGGCTGTTGAAGCCACAGTATGGGTTTACTTGTCCTGTACGAGTGTGAAAAGGAAATCCTTCTCATCTTCGGGATTGGTCTGGACATCGACTTTGCCTTCGCGGGCAAGCCAGCCGATGGCGGCAAACACTTCCTTGTCTTTCAGCTTGGTCTCTTTCTTGAGCTGCTTCAGACCTATCACGACATCTTTGTCATTGAGGGCGGTCCAGACAAGGCCGGCCCAGGTTCCAATTGCTTCTGCGTTCATTGTCAGTTTTATTAAACGATTATACATTTTGGCGGTGAATCCGCCTGCGAAAAGAGTCACAAATGATTCATTTGGATACGATTGCGCTGCAAAATTATGTAATTTTTTGAAAATAACCTAATTATGACGACACATTTTTATCCATCTATTTGAATAACATTTCGCAACCATTTAAGGTTCAATATTTTATGGATTAACATTTTTAACGGATTTTTTCGTAACTTTGCAGGCGCGAGGAGTGTTTTCCATACCGGAGACGGCTCCATTGCCTATTTCTCACACCTGACAGATGGCGAAATCCAAGAAAAACAAGCAGACTACGACAGAAGGCACATTACGCGAAGGCCTGGTAATCAAGAATACCGGATCATGGTATGACGTGCTGACCGATGCCAGCACGGCTACATCTTCAGAGCAAAGCGGCCTGGAGACGATATCATGTAAAGTTAAAGGCAACTTCCGGCTCAAAGGTATTCGTACCACAAATCCGGTAGCCGTTGGTGACCGCGTCAGCCTGCTTGTCAATCCTGACGGATCGGCCTACATTACCGCCATCACCCCCCGGCGCAATTATATAATACGCAGGGCGAGCAACCTGTCGAAAGAGGCAAGCATCCTCGCAGCCAACCTTGACGGGGCGATGCTGGTGGTGTCTCTGAAACATCCGGCAACCTCCACAAATTTCATCGACCGCTTCCTCGCCACCGCCGAGGCATACCAGGTTGAAGCCACGTTGGTGATAAACAAGACCGACCTGCTCGACCAGCCGGAAGACCGCGAGCTGCTTGAGGCGGTGGCATATCTATACCGTTCGATCGGCTACCGTGTGATAGAGGTATCATCATTGACCGGCGACGGACTCGACCGGGTGAAGGATGCTCTGCGCGACCGCACGACGTTGGTATCCGGAAATTCCGGGGTTGGGAAATCTACCCTCATCAACGCCTTGATTCCGGGACTTGACCTGAGGACTGCCGCGATTTCTGATGTCCATGACCAAGGCACTCATACCACGACCTTCTCGGAGATGTTTCCCCTCCCATTCGGTGGCTGGATAATAGACACTCCGGGGGTACGCGGCTTCGGCACCATCGAAATGGAGGCCAACGAGGTCTCACATTACTTCCCGGAAATCTTCAAGGAGTCGGCCAACTGCCGTTTCGGTGACTGCACCCATACCCATGAACCGGGCTGTGCCGTCCTCCGTGCCATCGCTGACAACCGTATCTCCCAGTCGCGCTACAACTCCTACCTTTCCATCCTCAACGACAGCGACGAAGGGAAATACCGCGCCCCGCAGTAATATTTTCTGAATTTATCCGCCTCGGCAAAAATTATAATCTCAACAGTTTTTTCATTCCTGGAATTTTCATAAGCATCCATCCAGCTGTCAAAGACAAGATTGCATTCACGGCTACATACACAATCGCTCCTATTACCTCCGGCAACTGCATCATCGGTCCTGCAATCCATTCCAAGAATACCGACCCCAACAAATAAGCCGGCATAAAAATTACCGCCATCTCTTCCATAAACCGGTTGTTCATTTTAAATTTCATAAAGAGGGCAAACACTGATACCACGAAAATCATAATCGGCACGGATGCATAGGCATACTCACAGAACCTAATACCTCGTATGGATGCTATTAAATTCAAAAACACAAAGCAACCCATCGACATCATTATCACTATTGACCAACGGCCAAGCCAGTCTAATACATCATATCTCTTGATCAACCCTCCTAAACAAAAATATCCTAACCAATTCCATAATCTTAGTGTCTGAGGAACATCTAACTCACTGATGATACCATTGACAGGCCTAACAATACTGAAAAAGAAGACAAATGACATAATGCAAACCAGACCTCCTGTAACATATAGGAATTGTCTTTTTTTCTCTCGGTATATCCAATTTATAATCGGATATGCCAAATAGACCAGGCAGAGGCCTCCTACAAACCAGATTAATCCATAGTCCCCTTTTTGAAAGAGATTAAGACAAAATTGACGAGGGATATCAATAACTATAATTTCTTTGTCCAATATTAACCATTTTAAGGCAACCACCAACAAATACAGCAGAAAGGCCGCCCGTAAAATCTTTCCTATCTTTTTCCACGCATATCCATAACCAACGTCTTTACGCCCTAATAATTGATAACCACTGACCATAAAAAACATTGGAATAGCCAGCACCCCACAACAATAGACAAATCTGGTCATCGACCATAAAGAGTTTACGCCTGTCGCATAATAATTATCCGCACAATGAAGACACAGCACTAAAATAAGGCTCATCAGCTTCAACGCATCGAGGTTTGGGACGCGTTTCTTTCCGGAGAGAATTACTTCCGGCCTTTCATTCAGCAGCCTTCGTCCTACATTTTTCAAACCAATACTTATATTCATTCCACGCATATCTCAATCGGCAAAGCTGCTTGTGAAGATAGAATCCACTTTTTGGTTGATAATCAAATCCAGGAGGTCGATGGTTGAAGGAGTCGTGGATGAAAGAGCTGGCGTTGATGCCCCCGAAGCAGGTTCAGAAACCGGAACCGACGGAGAAGACGCAAGGATGACATCTGGAGTCTCTACGCCGACACTACCGTCAGGAATAGAAGGAACCACAGGCACCTCCTGAATCCGGGGAATGACAGGTACAGAAGGTGCCATCTCCGGTTCCGGAGCAGGAGCGGTTCTCTTCTCTTTGACAGACCGTCCCTGTTTGCCACCGTTGATATTGGCGAACGCCATAGGGGCGCTTTCGATACGTGCGCCTGTGAAATACCGTTGTCCCCAGTAGCCTGAGTCAAAGCCGCTGACCATCACTCCCCGGCTCGAAGAGGCGTGAATCATTCTCCCCTCCCCTATATACAGCCCGACATGCGACACCTTGTCGTCATCATTGTCTGAGCCGAAAAACACGAGGTCTCCCGGACGCATCTTGTTGCGGGCAATCTTCGTGCAATACCTCACCTGTTCGCGGGTGGAACGTGGCAGCTTGAGACCGCACACATTCCCATAGACCCTCATCACAAGCCCGGAGCAATCGGTTCCGGCCTTGGAGTCACCCCCATAAAGATACCGTGTTCCAATCCAGCCCTGCGCCTCGCTGACGAGAGCTTTCGCCATCGGATCACTGATTCCTTTGGTGTAGTCTTTCAGGTCGACCCTGACCGCTGAGGATTCGCTCCCCCTCTTCACCGAAGACCGCGACGACTTGCAGCCTGTCAGCATCAACAGGGAGGCGGCAACCACCAGGATTCCTCTCAGAAATGATAATTTAAAGCTATGGGCAAACATTACTTTATTCACCACAAAAATACTCACTTTCAGTCTCTAAACAAAACTCCCGAAGATTTTTTCACAGTTTTATGCAACTTTTTCCCTAATTTCGCACTCTAATATCCCGAAACAGCTAATCATCATTCCGTTATTCCAATGGATATTTTAAAGGTAAACAACGTCAGCAAACGCTACACCAACCATGTCGCCCTCGACGACGTGTCACTTTCGGTGCCGGAAGGAAAGATATATGGCCTGCTCGGCCCCAACGGCGCGGGCAAGACCACACTCATCCGCATCATCAACCATATCACCGCGCCCGACTCCGGTTCAGTTGAATTCCTCGGCCATCCCCTGACCGCCGAGGATGTGGTCAACATCGGCTACCTCCCCGAGGAACGCGGTCTTTACAAAAAGATGCGGGTCGGAGACCAGGCACTGTTCTTCGCCAAACTGAAAGGGTTAAAGACCAAGGAAGCCACCGCCGAGCTCCGCAAATGGTTCGAACGGTTCGGCATCTCCGACTGGTGGAACCGCAAGGTCGAGGAACTGTCGAAAGGCATGGCCCAGAAGGTACAGTTCATAGTCACTGTGCTTCACCGTCCGAAACTCCTCATCTTCGACGAACCGTTCTCAGGCTTCGACCCCATCAATGCCGACCTGCTCAAGAACGAGATACTGCGTCTGCGCGACGAAGGGGCCACAGTGATTTTCTCCACCCACAATATGGGAAGCGTCGAGACCCTCTGTGACAACATCACCCTCATCAACCGCTCCCACAACATACTGTCGGGTAATGTCAACGAGATACGCGAACGCATGGGACGCGGACGCTACACCCTCTCATTCGAGGGTGAGCCTGAACGCCTGCTTGCCGCCCTCGGCGAAAGGGTTGTCGAGCATACATTTGAAAAAGAGGTCAATTCACCGGTGACAAACGCCAAGCTACTCCTCAAACCCGACGTCACAATCCGCGAGACCATCTCACTGGCCAACGACACGGTGGACATCGTCAGCTTCGACCGTGCCCTCCCCTCAATGAACGAAATCTTCATCCACACCGTCAAGAACAATGAACAATAACCTCGGTATAATCGTCCGCCGCGAGTTTATGGAACGCGTCGGCAAGAAAAGTTTTATCGTCACCACGTTGCTGATGCCCGTGCTGATGCTGCTGATGATGACCCTTCCGGCCCTTATCGCCATCTTCTCCACACCCTCCGACAAATCCATCGCCGTGTGTGACCAGAGCGGAGTGGTGATGCCAATACTCGAACAGGCCGGAATCGAGCATCTGACCTTCGTCTCGACCGACCAGCCTTCAGACTCCGTTCTCCACGACTCCGACTATTATGGTGTGCTGTCAATTCCTGCCGACATTGTAGAGCGTCCCTCCTCCGCGCTGCTCTTCATCCATGAAGGAGGCTCGGTAGAGACCGAAAGCAGCATCCGCAATCTCATCAAGGAGGCTGTCCGCGACCAGAGGATGCAGGCCTACGACATCGACAACCTCCAGCAGATTCTCGACGAGACCAATGTGGAGGTGAACCTCCAGACCATCCGTGTTGACGAGACCGGCGCGGAGGAAGCCACCTCCTCATCCCTCTCGTTCGGCATCGGCATGTTCATGACCTTCCTCCTCTACATGTTCCTGCTTATGTACGGCCAGCTTGTCATGACCTCAATCATCGAGGAGAAAAACAACCGCGTGCTTGAACTGGTGGTATCCTCCGTCAAGCCCCTCCACCTCATGCTCGGCAAGATATTCGGCGTAGGGCTGGTGGCCGTGGTGCAGATAATCATCTGGGGAGCATTGCTGTGCGTCATGTCAGCCTTCCTCCTTCCGGCCCTCATCCCGGCTGAAGTCGGCGAGCAGGTTGCAATGTTCAACACCGGCAACCTCCCCACCGGAGCCGACACCCTCAACCCCGAGCTGCTCAACGCCATCTCCCTCTTCAGCTCCGTGGCCTACATCGCCAAGCTCTTCGGCTTCATACTCATCTTCCTGATAGGCGGATTCCTCTTCTACGCGTCGATATTCGCCGCCATCGGTTCAGCCGTCGACAACATCCAGGACGCTTCCCAGCTGACATCATTCGCCGTCATCCCCATCGTGATCGGTCTGATTGTCGGCATGACCGCAGGCTCCGACCCCAATTCCACCCTCGCTTTCTGGACATCCGTAATCCCCTTCACCTCCCCGATGGTCATGCTGATGCGAGTTCCCTTCGGCATCCCCTCATGGGAAGTATGGCTGGCAATCGCAGTCCTCTACCTCTCATTCCTGGCAATGGTCTGGGTCGCAGCGAAAATCTACCGCATCGGCATCTTCATGTACGGCAAGAAACCCTCGATGCGCGACCTCATCCGCTGGGCCCGCTACAAATGACAAGACGGCCTGACCATCGGCCATAGCCACATATTCCGGAGATATTCCGGCAAAGCTCCCTGTCGCGGGGAGGAGAAAGCGCGCGAAAGCCGCTCTCTCCTCCCCGCAAACGGGTCAAAACAAACAAGTTCTGCAACTTTTTTTCGGAAAAATTTGCCCATCCCGAAAAAAATCGCTTACTTTGCACTCTGTTTTGTGGCTCCTCCTTGAAAGCCGGGAGAAAGATGCAACTCCGGGTGATATGAGAATTGAGATGGCGGCCACGCAACTATGTATTAATCAAGAAATCACAATAACAGCCATGTCAAAGATTTGTCAGATTACAGGCAAAAAAGCGATTACAGGTAATAACGTATCGCACTCGAAGCGCCACACAAAGCGCCGCTTCAATGTGAACCTCTTCAACCGCAAGTTCTACTGGGTGGAACAGGACACCTGGATCCTCCTGACCGTTTCTGCCGCCGGCCTCCGCACCATCAACAAGATGGGTCTCGACGCTGCCCTCAAGCAGGCGAATGAAAAGGGTTATTTAACTGACATCAAAACATTAGACCTCTAAACTACAATGGCAAAGAAAGCTAAAGGCAATCGCGTGCAGGTAATCCTCGAATGCACCGAACATAAGGCCAGCGGAATGCCCGGCACTTCCCGCTACATCACCACCAAGAACCGCAAGAACACTACCGAGCGCCTTGAACTGAAGAAATACAACCCCATCCTCAAGCGCGTAACTGTTCACAAGGAAATCAAATAAAATCTAACATCCTTAATCACAACCAGATATGGCAAAGAAAACCGTTGCATCGCTGCAGAAAGGCGAAGGCCGTACCTACTCCAAGGTAATCAAGATGGTGAAGTCGCCCAAGACCGGCGCATACACCTTCCAGGAGCAGATGGTCCCCAACGACGCAGTACAGGGCATCCTCAAATAACACTTCCCCATCACGTCGGACGCAAGCCCGTCACGGAAGACTCCGGGAAATCCCCCGGAAACAGCCTGCCGCCTCATCGCGGCAGGCTGTTTCCGTTTACCCGGTCCCCCAAGCCGCCCGCCCTCCCAATCCTCCCACTCCTCCCATCTCTCCCAAAAGTCCCAATCCTCCCAATCATCCCACTCCTCCCATCCCATCCCGCCGCGAGGCAAGCTCCTGAAATAAAATTTTAAGAAAATTTCAACCATTATTTGGGAATCACAGAGTTTTGAGTTATTTTTGCAGTAGTTTTCCTGCCACAAAACAGGAGACATCACGCAAGCCATCCCCGCCACCGCCGGATGACTTCATCCGCCTGTATGATATCAGCAAGGATTTATGCTTAAAAACTTTTTCATATCGATGCTCGGCGCGATTGCCGGGTTCTGGATTTCAATGATGCTTATGGTCGTTGTCGGGTTCGCCGTCGTAATCGGATCCGCAGCTTCCGCGTTTGTCAGCTCACAGTCAACCAACACCTCCATCGAGAAGGAGTCCGTGCTTGAGATATGCTTCGACTCCGACATCGAGGAAAGACCGACACCCCGCAACTTCGAGGCCATACTGAACCAGTCGCCCGGTTCTCAGACCCTCCCCAACATCCTGCGGGCAATCCGTGCCGCCAAGGATGACGACCGCATCGAAGGCATATACCTCAAATGCGACGGCTCAGCCGCAGGCTTCGCCACCCGCGAGGCAATCACACGCGCCCTCGTCGATTTCAAGAAATCAGGCAAATGGATAATGGCATACGCCGACAGCTATATGCAGGGAGACTACTATATGGCCTCCTGCGCTGATTACCTCTACCTCAATCCCGCCGGGTCGGTCGATGTAAGAGGCATCACCTCGACAATCCCCTTCTTCAAAGGGCTGCTCGACAAAGTAGGAGTCGAGATGCAAGTCTTCAAGGTCGGCACCTACAAAAGCGCCGTCGAGCCATACATCCTTGACAATATGAGCGACGCCAACCGCGAGATGACCCAGTTCTTCCTCAACAACATCTGGAACGGAATAGCCTCACGCATCGCCGAGAACCGAGGGGTGAAAGTGGCGACCGTAAACCAGTGGGCCGACTCACTGGTGGCATTCGACAGCCCCCAGCAGCTTGTCGACCTGAAAGTGGTCGACGCCCTGAAATACGCCGACGAGGTCGAGGAGGAACTCAAAGGGATGACCAATGTCAAGAAAGGTAAAGACCTCCGCCTTATTGACTACGCCGCCTACAACACCCTCACCGACGCTCCCCACGAAAAGAAAGAGAAAAACAAGATAGCCGTCTACTACGCCTGCGGTGACATCACCGACGACGGCGACGGCGGCATCACCGCCACCAACGTGGTACCCGACATCCTCGACCTCGCCAAGGACGACGACATCCAGGCCCTGGTGTTGCGCGTCAACTCAGGCGGAGGCTCAGCCTACGCCTCGGAACAGATCTGGCACGCGCTCGAAGTGTTCAAGTCCAAAGGGAAGACCTTCTACGTCTCCATGGGCGATTACGCCGCATCCGGAGGTTATTACATCTCCTGCGGAGCTGAGAAAATCTACGCCGAGCCCTCCACCCTCACCGGTTCGATCGGCATCTTCGGAATGATTCCCTGCGCCAAAGAGCTAATCACCGACAAGCTCGGAGTGAACTTCGGGGTTGTCTCCACCAACGCCAACGGAGCGTTCCCCTCGTTGTTCGAGCCTGCCACCCCGTTCCAGACACAGCGTCTCCAAGGTTCAATCAACCGTGGATATGAGCTGTTCACCTCCCGCTGCGCCGAGGGACGCCACATCCCCCAGGATTCCATCAAAGCCATCGGAGAGGGACGCGTGTGGGATGGACGCACCGCCAAGAAACTCGGCCTTGTCGACGAACTCGGCGGCCTGCAGGCCACCATCGACGCCCTGGCCAAGAAGATGGACTACGACAAATACCAGGTCGTTGTCTATCCCGAAGTCGAGAAATCCTTCTGGGATGTCATCGCCGAGATGCCGACCCAGGTCAAAGCCAACGCCCTGCGTGAGGAGCTTGGCACCTATTATCCAGTCTATATGGAGCTTAAGCGACTTGAGAACCTTGAGCCGGTGCAAGCCCGAATGATGCCTGTGACCCTGCAGTGACAAAAAACAAACTCATATCAAACCTCTTGCTTCTCCCCACGTCGAAAATTTACGGCCTGGGGGTAGGGATTCGCAACCTTATGTTCAAGTGGCGCATCCTGAAACAGCGGGAGTTTGACGTGCCGGTGGTGGTGGTCGGCAACCTCGCCGTCGGAGGCACCGGCAAGACCCCACATGTCGAATATATCCTCGAACTTCTCAAGTTCAAATACCATATCGGGATGATTTCCCGGGGCTACAAGCGCAAGACCAAAGGGTTCGTCCTGGCCACCCGCCGCTCCACCCCCCTCGACATCGGCGACGAGCCATATCAGATTTACCAGAAATTCGGGCGCGACATAACTGTCGCCGTCTGCGAAGACCGCTGCGCCGGCATCGAGGAGTTGCTGCGCATCGACCCGAAAATCAACCTGATTGTCCTCGATGACGCCTTCCAGCACAGGTATGTCAAACCAACCGTGTCGATTGTCCTCACCGACTTCAACGCCCCGGTGTTCTCCGACTCCCTCCTCCCTCACGGAAGGCTGCGCGAACCGATGGGGGCTATCTACCGCGCCGACATGGTGGTGGTCACCAAATGCCCCGAACGCCTCAAGGCCATCGAATACCGCATATTCAAGAACAGCCTGAAACTCTTCCCCTACCAGGGACTCTTCTTCTCGGCGATAGAGTATTCCCCCCTCCAGCCCCTATTCCCCGACGAAGCCCTGCAGCCCCCCTACCTCAGCTGGCTTACCGAGGCTGATTCCATACTGGCCCTCTCAGGCATCGCCAACCCCAAACCATTCGTGCGTTATCTGCGCGGCTTCCACGCCAAGGTAAAGGTAAAGCAATACCCCGACCATCACAACTTCACCCGCCGCGACCTCGACAGCCTGCTGAGACGCTTCAACGAGATGGAGGGGGAGCGCAAGCTGCTCATCACCACGGAGAAAGACGCCGTGCGCCTGATCAACAATCCCTACTTCCCCCAGGAGCTGAAAGACTGCGCCTACTACCTGCCGGTCAAAGTGAAATTCGACCCCCACAATGTCGACACCTTCGACGACGAGCTGCAGAAACTGCTGCTCAACTCCATAAAATAATCCCGTAGACAGACCGACTCCGGACCGGACCACTCCCACTCTCTCCTCACACAGTTGAACCAACCTCCGGTCCCCGACGTTTCAACATAAGCATCCCTTGGCCACAAATTCCCCCCACCGGGCCGGGGAGACATCAAAACAACCGGTTAATCTTACTACCCATGTTAGAAAAAATCAACCAGACAGCTGATTTCCTCCGCTCCAAAGTGAGCGACATGCCCAAAATCGCCATCATCCTCGGCACAGGCCTCGGCCCTATCGCCGACCTCATCGAAGAGAAGACCGTCATCCCCTATTCCCAGATTCCCAACTTCCCCGTCTCTACCGTCGAAGGCCATAGCGGCAACTTCATATTCGGCAACCTCGCCGGGAAACGGGTCATGGCCATGCAGGGACGCTTCCACTACTATGAGGGTTACGACATGAAGACCGTGACCTTCCCCGTCCGCGTGATGCGCGCCCTCGGTGTGGAGACCCTCATCGTCTCCAATGCAGCAGGAGGTATGAACAAGGAGTTCCTTGTCGGCGACGTGATGGTAATCACCGACCATATCAATCTCTTCCCTGAGAATCCTCTCCGTGGCAAGAACTACAACGAGCTTGGCACACGCTTCCCCGCTATGACCGAGGCCTACTCCAAGCGGCTTGTGGCCATCGCCGACACCATCGCCCAGGAAAAGAAGATACGCCTGATGCACGGCGTGTATGTCGGCACCACCGGTCCCACCTTCGAGACCCCCGCCGAATATGAGTATTTCCGCATCATCGGCGGCGACGCCGTGGGCATGTCCACCGTGCCCGAAGTCATCGTGGCCAACCACGGCGGCATGGAGGTGTTCGGCCTTTCAGTCATCACCGACCTTGGCGGCAAGGACATCACCCAGGTACCCACCCACGAGGAGGTGCAGCAGGCAGCCATCACGGCCGAACCTGTCACCAAGATGCTCGTCCACGAGCTTATCGCCCGTCTCTGAGACCCGGCATACCGCCGGAATCCCACGGCTTAAATCTCACGCAGATTACCGCGTCCGGGCGGAATCTGCGTGAGATTTCGTAAACAACAACAGCCTCATCCCCAAAACCTGAAAACAATGGACGAAAAAGCCACCGAAATATCCTCGCTCGGCGAGTTCGGACTCATCGACCGCCTCACCCGCGACTTTCCCCTGCGCAACAGCTCCTCCCTCAAAGGTGTCGGCGACGACTGCGCCGTGATGCAATACCCCGACACCGACGTGTTGGTCTCCACCGACCTCCTTGTCGAGGGCATCCACTTCGACCTCACATATGTGCCGCTCAAACACCTCGGCTACAAAGCCGCCGTGGTCAACTTCTCCGACATCTATGCCATGAACGGCCATCCCCGCCAGATCACAGTCTCGCTCGCCATCTCGCGCCGCTTCACAGTGGAGCATATGGAGGAGCTTTACGCCGGCATCCGACTCGCCTGCGACATCTACGGCGTAGACCTCGTGGGGGGTGACACCACCTCCTCCCGCTCCGGACTCGTGATTTCAATCACCGCCATCGGCGACGCTCCCCGCGACCGCATCGTCTACCGTTCCGGAGCCAAGGACACCGACCTCATATGCGTCTCCGGCGACCTTGGAGCCGCCTACATGGGCCTCCAGCTCCTCGAAAGGGAGAAAGTGGCCTCCGCCGGCCAGAAAGACTTCGTGCCGCAGTTCGGCGGGAAAGAATATCTCATCGAGCGCCAGCTCAAGCCCGAGGCGCGCCGCGACGTGATAGAGAACCTCGCCAAACATGGCATCATCCCCACCTCGATGATGGATGTCTCCGACGGCCTTTCATCCGAGCTGTTGCATATCTGCAAAGCCTCCGATGTCGGATGCCGCGTCTACGAAGACCGCATCCCCATCGACTACCAGACAGCCCTGATGGCCGAGGAGCTGAATATGAACCTCGTCACCGCCGCGATGAACGGCGGCGAGGACTACGAGCTGCTATTCACCATCCCCCTCCACGCCCACGAGGAAATCAAGAAAATCCCCGGCGTAAAGGTCATCGGCCACATCACAAAGCCCTCCCTGGGAGCCGCCCTCATCACCCGCGACGGCGCCGAAATCCCCATCAAGGCCCAAGGCTGGAATCCCCTCGCCGAATAGCCCCAGAAACATCCCCCCTTGAACGTCGGTGTGTCGAAATCCTTCCCCGACGGAACCATAACTGCTTACCAAACGATTCCGAAGGAATCATATATCTGAATAGCCGTGGGTTGGCGCGAGTGCAAAGTCCCCTTGAGGGACTGGCACGGAGCGGCAACCCACGGTTGTATTTCACCAAATATGGGAAGGTGCTGCAGAACTCTCCATCGTTTCATCCAGTTACGGGAGTGGTACGCGTGCTATTCATACAAAGGTTTCCTCTCTCAAAATTTTCATCAAATTTTACGTCTCTGATTTGTGGAATTCAAAAGATTTATATATCGTTGCGCATCTACACAATGCGCCTCCTAAAAATCACGACCAACCATTCATAATCATCATATAAATGAAAGCCATAAAGAACATCTTTTTTATTGTCACTGTATATGTTACAGTGACTCTCATTGTTGTATGCAACCAAAACGTAGAACCCCCGATAACAACTCTATACAATCAACGAGAAACAATTGTAAACTCTTCTAAAAGATCGGCAGCCGAAGCAATCAAAGTTGCCCAAGAAGCATATGGAGCCTTCTTTGGCGAGAACCCATCATCACGCATTGATAATGAATATTCATCACTCTTTATCATTAGCTCCAACTCAAAATATAATTCTCGTTCGGCGACCGATACATGTTTATATATTGTAAATTTCGGGAATGAGAAAGGCTTTGCTATTGTTGCTGCCGATAGGGCGGCAAGTTCAGTAATCTCACGTCTAGCACCTATTATGGGACACAGAAACTCGCAATAATGGTTTGTGACCTTATTAACGTATATGACACCTACCAAGCTCTCGGGTTTCATATTCAACCCTGGCGAGAATTTGGAGATGACACATCTTTATACAACCCTTTACCCACCATCAGCAGGTCTATATTACTGTTAAACGGTTTAAAAGCGACTGATATAGGAGAAATGTCTCACTATTGGATAATAGATGGACAGAAGAAATTCACAGCACGCCACCACTATCCTACCAAGGAAGGTTCCAAACCTTGGGTTGATATTATTACCGACACCTACTCTAGAGACATGTTCCACATTAATTGGAGCGTTGGAGGTAATGGAGATGGATGGTATGAAAAGGGACCTTTCTATTCTGATTTCTCTAATGAACAATATCTCAACGTGCAGTATACCGAAATATCACTCCCGTAAAACATAATAAAAAACGTCCATAACCAATGCATCTCAGGGGCATTGATGCAAGTCTCGCGTATATGTTTTGGAATTTATGGAATTGTAAACATTACTTGTATTTGCGGAATGGTAATGATATCTTTGTGAGACATCACCATTTATTATGCGTGCCATAGGCCTTCCTGCAAGGTAAATAGAATGCCAGAATGGCTTAATAACAAGCAGGGTTCAAGGCCTTTATGATAACCAACTATAAATCAACGCATTACATCTGCACAAAAGAGAATATTTCCAACTCACTGAAAACCAATCGGTTATCCATTGTCAATTTTTTTACTTTTTCCGAACTCATAAGCAACTATAAACCAGCAAGATACAATTTCACCTGTAGACAGTTTCTTCAGTGGAGATTTTGTCTACTATTCTAACTTTTTCATAATTTTGCCATCAGAAATTCAGTGTATAGGAAGCTAATTAGATTCCTCATTCAAAAACATATGAAATCATGCTACAAAGATTCCACCTTAACTCACTGAAACATATAGCGGCCGCGACAGCCATTTTTGTCGCCGCGACCTCCTGCTCAGACGACAACAAGACTTATCAGGAAGATGTCCGTTTCACCCAAGAGCAATCTCCCGTTGTTGTGGCCGAAGCCTCCGACAATTCGGGAACAATAAATTTCGACATCGCCTTTGAGGCAGCCTCCAACTGGCAGATTTCCGCCAAAGACCTTCTCAATCAAGCCCAACTCGCTAATTGGGTAAGCTTTTCATCAAATACAGGAGAAGAAGGCTGTCATACACTTGAAATAAAACTTGCAACCAACCAACTCGCTGAGGAACGCGCTGCAATAGTCGAAATTGCCTGCAACGGAAAATCAATCAGCTTCACGGTCGTGCAGAAATCATCCTCACCTGTCCCGAATCCCAACGAAGCATATATCAATCCCGGCAAAATTGTCAGCAAAGTCGAATATTTCGACCATTTAGGCCACCTCGAATATCCGGTAAGAACATTGGTTTTCACTTATGATCAAGACAAGCGGCTCATCGCTGTAACCATCACCAACACCCACCTGCAACAAACAGAGACATTAACCATTGAAATAGCGACAGAGGGCAACACAAACAAAGTGACATTCAAAACCCGGGGTGATTTGACCAACGACGGGGATGTCTACGCGATTGTCAATGGCAAGACTGCCATAGGCTACCCCTACCTTTCGGTAGTGTTCCCGTCTGACATCAGACCTCTTTCATTCGACTACAACCCTCAGTCATTGTATAGCCTGAAGTGTGCCGACTTCAATTATTCTTTTAGATGGGCAGATGGAAATCTTGCCAAGATACAATGCCACACGTTCCCAACAACCAACTACGACCTCTCATATTCCACGTTGCCAAACGACTACAACATCGACATAAATTATCTTATCGGATATCTGAATGCATGGCCATACCTATATCCCGGCTTCCATGTTCTCGCCATGATGAATCTTGTAGGGATACGTTCCATAAACCTTGCGGAATCATCTTATTATGGTGGGGGAGGTTCTGATACTCATGGATATTCCTTTACGTCCGGGGTGACAACAGAGTCTGGCGAAACCGTGAACGGAATTACTGCGACAGGGATAGCGACAATAAAGATTTATCTCACAGATTGAAGGAGCGTTCATCAAACCCGATAAATGCGTCCGCAATCATTTAGGGCAATATATTCGATAGATAACAATTATCGATATCACCTCCAATAGTGAATAAATATATCAATATCAAAAACAATTAAATTAAAAGGTATGAAGTGCAACTCAAAATTCATGCGCCTCGCGTCAATCGCGACCGTAGCACTTGTCGCCATGACCTCCTGCTCTGACGACGACAAGAATTATCCCGCCGATGTCTATCTCACAGGAACATTCGAACCGGTGCAAGTAGTAGGTGCATCCGGCACAAAAGAGCCCGGCTCAACCGGTTCGGCGGCATTCAATATCACATTTGACGCCGCAGGAGACTGGAGCATATCCGCCCACAACCTTTTCAATCCCCAGGAGACCGCCGGCTGGGTGAAGTTTTTCACCAACGTGGGCAGTGAAGGTAGTCAGCTTGTAGGCGTGTACGCCGACGCGAATCCCTCCACTGAGGAACGAGCCGCAACGATTGAGATAAACTGCAAGGGCACATCTGTCTCATTCACTCTTATCCAGCAGGCCATCGCCGGGGTCGTCAATCCCAACACCTCCTTCATCAACAAGGGCAAAACTGTCACGAAAATCGTCTATGGCGATTCGCATACCCGGAATTTCACATACTCCACTGGAAACATTCTGGATGGCATCGAGGATGTCTTCACCCTCGACGACGACAAGGAAGACATTCTCAAAACGACAATTACCTCTGACGCACGTGTGACTCCTGCCGGAATAGCTGTGAACAAGGTAGTTGTAACGAGCAACCAGATGCAGAATGCCACATATGGAGTAGTCAACGGAAAAATCGCGGTCGCATATATGGGTACCAATGCCGCCCTCGGGAACACTTGCATACCCTACACTTACGGCTACAACGCGTCAGGCAATCTGACCAATGTGACAAGCACAGATACCTCTCTCAACCTGGGCTGGACAAACGGCAATCTCACCTCCTTCAATACTGATATAGCAAGTCAGTCGGCCCCGGTAAATTGCAACCAGACTGCCACCTATGGCAACGAGCTTAACAACGCCAACATAGACCTGGTTTGGTTCTTGAACCTGACTGACCCCGGCTTCCTCCATGATGTTGCCCCGGCTATGAACCTCATGGGCGTCCGCTCCCTGAACCTGCCGGATGCTGTCGTTGACACAAGAAATGGCCTTGCTCCTGCAAGATTAACTTACACCTACTCCGACGGTGTGACAGACGAGAAAGGCAACATTGTCTCCGGACTGACAATGACCACGAACAGCGGCGACGTTGTAAAGGTATATTACGGAGAGTAATCCCGCTCCTGATCGCATAGACTGAAAAAGTCGGGGTGGCGACATTTGAATGTCGCCACCCCGACTTTTTGTTTGTCATTAGGGGGATTTTTCGTAACTTTGTATTTCATCCGGGAGCAGAACACCGGGCCGCAGGACTCCCTCCCGACCCGTTTTCCGCCCCACAACCAAATAAAACCGACTGAAATGCCAGAAGTATCACAGCGCGGCACAATCATGCCCGCCTCCCCCATACGCCGTCTCGTCCCCCTGGCCAACAAGGCCATAGCCCGGGGCGTGAAGGTCTACCGCCTGAATATCGGACAGCCCGACATCCCGACTCCCCCCGAAGGGCTGGAAGCCCTCAAGCATATAGACCGCAAGGTCTTGGAATACAGTCCGTCTGAAGGGTTGCTGTCGTTGCGCGAGAAGCTGCGCGAGTATTACAAACGTTACAACATCGATGTCGAGACTGACGACATCATCGTGACCACCGGCGGCTCAGAGGCTGTGCTTTTCGCATTTATGGCCTGTCTCGATCCCGGCGACGAGATTATCGTCCCCGAGCCTGCCTATGCCAACTATATGGCGTTCGCCATATCGGCGGGGGCGAAAATCGTGACCCTCCCCTCCTCCATCGACGAAGGTTTCGCCCTCCCCCCGATGGAGAAGTTCGAGGAGCTTATCACCCCCCGCACCAAGGGCATCCTCATCTGCAACCCCAACAACCCGACGGGATACCTCTACACGATGAAGGAGATGGTCCAGCTACGCGACATCGTGAAGAAACATGACCTTTTCCTCTTCTCCGACGAGGTTTACCGCGAGTTCTGCTACACGGGCGCACCATACATCTCGGCGTTCCACCTGCCCGGTATCGAGGAGCAGGTGGTGCTTATCGACTCGGTGTCGAAGCGCTACAATGAGTGCGGAATCCGTGTGGGCGCACTGATTACCAAGCACAAGGAACTGAAAAAGAATGTCATGAAATTCTGCCAGGCCCGTCTCAGCCCCCCGTTGCTGGGCCAGATTGTGGCGGAGGCCTCGATTGACACCCCGCAGGAATACATGCTGGCGACATACAACGAATATGTCGAGCGGCGCAAGTTCCTCATCGACGAGCTGAACAAGATTCCCGGGTGCTACTCCCCGATTCCCATGGGGGCGTTCTACACCGTGGCAAGGCTCCCGGTGGATGACGCCGACCGCTTCTGCGCCTGGTGTCTGGAGGAATTCGAATATGAGGGGCAGACCGTCTTCATGGCTCCCGCGTCAGGCTTCTACACAACTCCCGGAATGGGCAAAGATGAGGTACGCATCGCCTATGTCCTCGAAAAGGAGGAGCTGCGCAAGGCCATCGACACCCTGCGCCATGCCCTTGAGGCATATCCGGGACGCACCTTGTGACCCGCCACGGCGACGTGACATGACAGTCGCCGCCGACCCGCGCCATATTCTACACTGACAGTTACAGCTGACATACCCCCTACGATATGTCAGCCGTAACTGCTTAATCACCCAAGCATTACACAGACCGACTGACACGCGGCCATGACAGCGCCCTATTTTTAAACCCGGTGGCAACCTTTTTGGCACAATGTTTGTTTCATTTATGAATCGGAGCAGGAAAAGCCCCTCCGGGGGTATGCCTGATGCTCCCACGTTCAACTCTACCGAAACAAGAAACAAGAACATAAAAACTCTACAACTATGGGAAAAATCATAGGCATCGACTTAGGAACGACCAACTCATGTGTGGCCGTGCTTGAAGGCAAAGACCCCGTCGTAATACCCAACTCTGAAGGCCGCAACACCACCCCCTCCGTGGTAGCTTTCGTTGACGGCGGCGAACGCAAGGTCGGTGACCCCGCCAAACGTCAGGCCATCACCAACCCCGGACGTACTATCTACTCCATCAAACGATTCATGGGCGAGACCTACGACCAGGTACAGAAAGAAATCGAACGTGTGCCTTACAAGGTCGTGAAAGGCTCCAACGGCACTCCCCGCGTCGAAATCGACGGCCGTGAATATACCCCCCAGGAAATCTCCGCGATGATTCTTCAGAAGATGAAGAAGACCGCCGAGGATTACCTCGGACAGGAAGTGACCGAGGCTGTCATCACAGTCCCCGCCTACTTCAACGACTCCCAGCGTCAGGCCACCAAGGAGGCCGGTGAGATAGCAGGCCTTACCGTAAAACGTATCGTCAACGAGCCTACCGCAGCCGCCCTCGCCTATGGTCTCGACAAGAGCGACAAAGACCAGAAAATCGCCGTCTTCGACCTCGGTGGCGGTACATTCGATATCTCCATCCTGGAACTCGGTGACGGTGTGTTCGAGGTTAAATCGACCAACGGCGACACCCACCTCGGTGGCGACGACTTCGACCATGTAATCATCGACTGGCTCGCCGACGAGTTCATCAAGGATGAGGGTGTAGACCTCCGTCAGGACCCCATGGCCCTCCAGCGTCTGAAAGAGGCTGCCGAGAAAGCCAAAATCGAGCTTTCCTCGACCACTTCGACCGAAATCAACCTCCCCTACATCATGCCTGTCAACGGTATTCCAAAGCACCTTGTGAAGACCCTGACACGCGCGAAATTCGAGCAGCTCGCCGACAAGCTCATCAACGCCACAATCGCTCCCTGCGAGCAGGCGCTGAAAGACGCAGGCCTCAAGGCCTCCGACATTGACGAGGTAATCCTCGTCGGCGGTTCGACCCGTATCCCCGCAATCCAGCAGATTGTGGAGAAATTCTTCGGCAAAGCTCCCTCCAAGGGTGTCAACCCCGACGAAGTTGTTGCCGTAGGCGCAGCCATCCAGGGCGGTGTCCTCTCCGGCGATGTCAAGGATGTCCTCCTGCTCGACGTAGTGCCCCTGTCGGTCGGCATCGAGACCCTCGGCGGCGTGATGACAAAGCTTATCGAAGCCAACACCACCATCCCAACCCGCAAGAGCGAGACATTCTCCACCGCGGCCGACAACCAGCCTTCGGTTGAAATCCACGTCCTCCAGGGCGAACGCCCCCTTGCCAAGGATGACAAGACCCTCGGCAAGTTCCACCTCGACGGCATCGCACCCGCTCCCCGTGGAATTCCTCAGATTGAGGTCACCTTCGAAATCGACGCGAACGGCATCCTCAACGTATCAGCCAAGGATAAAGCCACCGGCAAGGAACAGAGCATCCGTATCGAGGCATCATCCGGCCTTACCGACGAGGAAATCAAGCGTATGAAGGCTGAGGCAGAAGCCAACGCCGCAGCCGACGCCAAGGAGAAGGAGCGCATCGACACCCTCAACAAGGCCGACGCGATTGTCTTCCAGACCGAGAAGCAGCTCTCAGAACTCGGCGACAAGATTCCCGCCGACAAGAAAGCAGCCATCGAGGCAGCCGTCAACAAACTGAAAGACGCCCACAAGGCACAGGATGTAGCAGCCTGTGAAGCCGCCATCAAGGAAATCGAAACCACCTTCGGCGCAGCCCAGCAGGACATCCTTAACGCCCAGGCACAGGCCCAGGCCAACGCCAACCCCGGCGCTGGAGCCAACCCCGGTGCCCAGCAGGGTCCCGCCGCCGGTCCCGATGACCACGTCACCGACGTCGACTTCGAGGAAGTCAAGTAATCCTCCCCGACCAACGATAACAGAAAAGGGTGTAGCTCGCCGAGCCACACCCTTTTCTTATTTGCGCGTTTATTCACATAAAACCCAACTCATACAGTAAAAATTCCGTAAGAAAATCCTATCAAACAGGATTAAGCTCCGAAAAATTTACTACTTTTGCGGTATGAATTCTGTATTGGCTAAATATGGCAATTTTCCTGTGAGCGCTACCGCTTTAGCGCTGGAATTTCCTGAGATAAGGAAACCGGCGCAGAAGCTTGGGTTGCTTGAGCGGAATGGTGACATTATACGTCTCAAGCGGGGACTGTATGTTTGTTCGAAAAAAGTCAGTGGGAAAACCATTTCTCTTGAACTGGTCGCCAACAGACTGCTGACTCCGTCGTATGTGTCTATGTCAACGGCCCTCCGATATTACGGATTTATTCCCGAAGCAGTTTACGTCACACAATCCATGACTACTAAAGAGCCGCGAGAGTATGAAACTCCCATCGGAAGATTTCTTTTTACCCACATAAAAAAGGAGGCTTTCAACATTGGCATACGCAATGTTGAAGAGAACGGATATTCTTTCCTGATTGCATCGCCGGAAAAGGCCCTTTGCGATTTGATTGCCCAGACTCCGTCACTCTTTTTGCGCTATCGTAAGGAAGCTCTTGCTTATCTTGAAGAAGATATCCGCTTTGACATGGATGCCTTTTACAGACTCAATCCGGAAATATTCAAGCGATATATCGCCATATGCGGAAAGAAAGCGACATCAGTCAACACCATTTTAACTCTGCTTACTGAACATGGATAACGAGATTTATGATAGAATGTTAGCCGGTTACGATTTGACCGACACGACCAAGCGTCGCAATGCAATCTTCGAGGTCAACCAACAGATTATCCTCGCCGGTCTCTACAACGGTGGATTTTTCGACAAGGCGGCATTTTATGGCGGCACATGTCTCCGCATTTTCCATGGTCTGCAGCGTTTTTCAGAGGATTTGGATTTTTCCTTGCTCAACGCTGATGAAAATTTTGACTTCCTAAAATATTTCCAGCCTATAATTGACGCTTTTGCCCTTGTCGGCCGAAGCGTCGATATTAAAAAAAAAGACAAGAAGTCTTTCGGAAGAGTGGAATCGGCTTTCCTCAAAGATAATACTGATGTTTTTGATGTGTCGTTTCAGACAGACAAGTCAATCAAAATAAAAATTGAAGTGGATACCCGCCCACCGATGAAGTTCCAGACCGAACAGAAACTCCTCCTCCAGCCTCAGGCGTTTATGACAAGGTGTTTCACATTGCCTGACTTATATGCAGGCAAGATGCATGCTCTTGTTTACCGGGTATGGAAAAATCGGGTAAAAGGGCGCGACTGGTATGACTTCGTCTGGTATGTCAGCAACAATATTCCCCTTGATTTCAACCATCTTGCAGAACGCGTACGCGAGTTCAACGACGAGGAAATAGACCGGGAATCATTTATGATAAGGCTGAAAGAACGGCTTGCCACTGCCGACTTAAGCCAAGTGAAGAGCGATGTTCTGCCATATATCCGCAATCCGAAGGAACTCGATTTGTGGTCAACCGCCTTCTTCCTGCAAGTTGCTGATATGATAAAATTTTTGTAAATTTGGCGTTGAATAAGAAAAGATTATTGATTATGTCGGAAGCCGAGATGAACAGTTATCGACTCACGTCGATGGAGGAACCGGGCGACGAACGCATGGCACAGATTATGCGTGAGGTTGCCGAAGATGCCCGCGAACTCACCTACTGGGCTTCAACCATTCTTTCGGGACAGGCAAGACAAAAGCAACCAACATCATTCTTATGATTTTAAATTTTCAGCATTTATACCGCAAATACTAACGCATTGACAATCCGATAGTTTTAGAATTGGAAAAGCATCTCTCACATGGTCAGGCATGTATGCGATGGATATTCTTCAAATAAACAATTCAATATTAACGTTAATTTATTGACAACCTCTGAGTTTTTTATTATCTTTGTCTCAAAACCGCGGAAGCAATGAGAATAAAGATAATAATCTCTTTAATGTTTTTAGCTGTGTTATCGTCTTCTGCACAGTCAACCTCTTATAGGCTTGCTGTCACAACCATTGACGGGCAAAAACAGCAGATAGAACTAAACGATTACCCTACAATCACAATGAACGGCGGACGACTTGAGATCAAAAGCAAAACCATTACTCTTGGGTTTGACCTGCAGAAGGTGGCAGACTTCAAGTATGTCAACGGCAGTGCATCTGTGAGTGCTATCACGTCTGAACCCGGTGTGACGCGCCAGGGTGACAGGCTGATATTCAGAGCTGAAAACCGAGACTTGAAAATAAGCGTGTGCGACATGGGAGGTATCGTCGTTTTCAGCAAAGAGATTCACACCGGCGAAGAAAGTGTTTTCAGCTTATCGCAGTTGAGTCCTGGAGTCTATGTCGTGAGTGTCAACAATACTTCGTTTAAAATGACAAGGTAGCGCAAAGATGAGTAGAAAAATCTTCCCGGCATTGATAATGGCAGGGGCAGCAGCTTTGGCGATATGCGCTGAAAACAAGACGATGTTTGTGCATCATCATGGACAGATTGAACCGTTTTTCTTCTCTGAAATCGACAGTATGCGCTACTCGCCGATTGACATAGACAGCATCACGACATTTTCGCCCATTGTCCATGAGATATGGACACCCGACAGCACTTATCGCTACCGCGTGGCCGAAATAGACAGTATAACGTTCCAGTCACCTGCAACTGTGGCACGTCCCGATGCCGTGAATCTATTGACGCTTGCAGATTATGTCATCGGAGAAAATACCGACGACGGCTTGTCTCTGTCACTTCTACCGTCAACGTCGGCATCGCTGCTTCCCAAAACGGGAGAATGTGTCTATCTTGAAGAACCAACCGACGCGCTTCCATCTGGCTTTGCCGGAAGAGTGAAAGCGATAAAATCGAGCACCAATGCTATAATTCTGGAGTGTGAACCGGTAGAACTGTATGAAATCTTCACAAGTCTCGCTTGGGTCGGGGAAAACTTTGCGGAAGCTGCCGAGCCGGCAAAAAATAAGGCCAGAAGAATCACAACTCCTTGGCTCACAGGCAACCTGACTTATCCCGACCTCATTGAGGGGGCTTATATCATGACTGACGAGCTACGCGACATTCCCGCCGGCCCTGAGCAGGCTAAAATCACCGGGCGTGTAGCTCTCCATCCAACTGTAAAATGCTCGATGGGTACATATATCGTGAAGCGTCCAAATGGCGAGTCGATGAATATGCGAAGGATGCGCACCGAGGTGCTTGCACGCGTCGAGGCTTCCGCCAAAGGTCGTGCAATTGCCAAAAAGAAAAGCACAGTGGGATTCGATGAGAAAGTCTCGCTTACTCTCCCGATAGGTTATGGCCAGAAAGCGGCTCTTTCATACAAGGCCACGATGACGGTTAACGGCACTCTTGGCATCGATTATGATTTCTCAGGAGCATATCGTTCATCCGCCGTGTCGAAAGTAATTTACAATGACGCGTGGGAGATGGCGATGGAGTCTGAATTCACTCATATAAAGAAAGATGCGCTGACTCATTCGCTCAACGCGTCCTTGGATGGCGAGTTGTCGCTAAACGGTTCTCTTTCGTTGACGATGACGCAGTCGGGCGACTCACTCAAGTCGATAACCCATACATTTGTATACGGCTCTTCGCTCAAAGGACGGGCGCTATACCTTAAATCACATATTCCTGAAGCATACGATAATGACGAGTTATACACCCGACTGACCAGAAAAGGGATTGTAGCCAAACCTATTGAAAGCATTGTCGGTACGGCGAAATACTCATTTCATTCCATAAAAAACATAGCGAAACTTAACAATCCAGACTCAATCAGCTTTTTTGTGGTCCCACGGCTGCAAATTTCAGGCTACGATGCCGCAACGCATACTATAAGTTATGCAGTTGACGGATCCCCTATGAAATTCGCCTCGTCGCGGCTGGGTGTGGCCGTAGAAAATGCGTCAGGTATCAAGCGCCGTTCTTTGTCAGGCATCATCTGGCCCACAAAATGCACCGCGACAGCCGAAATCGCGACCGATTACAACCCTACAGACGATGCCGCAGTTTATCCTACCGTAACGCTACCGTCGGGCGAGACAATTCTCGCCGCGCCGAAATATCCGCGGAGTATAAACGAAATATTCCCGGTCTCTGCCACTCTTGAGTCAAAGGGGAGACGTTTTACTATGGGGACACCATTTATCGGGTCGGGAGCTGATAATGGAATATCTGTACATGTAGGTAATTTCTTGCCTTTTAAAATGTCAAATCAATCTAAAAAATAAGTTATTATGAGACAACATATTCTGGCAGTTATCGCCGCGCTTTCCAGCATTTTGGGGGCTGACGCGCAGATTGGCTATCAGGTCGCTGTGGTCGACCAGACCACAGGCGAACCTAAGGTCAACACCTCTGTCAGTGTGACAGTCACAATCTCTGATAACGCCGGAACAGAGATTACGAAGACCACACAATCAGCCACAACCAACGATTTCGGCGTTGTTTCGTTACAGATTGGCAATGAATCGACATTCGCTGACACAGACTGGAGCAAGTTGCCGTTGTGGATTTCAGCGACAGTCGACGGTGTGTCGCTCGGTAAGACGCAGATACTCAGCGTGCCGGTTGCAGAGTATGCAAAACATACCGGGCAACTTACCAGCAAAATGCTTGTCGGGACATGGAGCAATGTTGATGATTATTCGGTTAGAATCACTTTCTATTCCTCCGGTTCATACACATATGTCTATGAGGAGGGAGGATATTCTAAATCAGAATCCGGGTCTTACGAGATTGACGGAAATTTTGTGATTTTATCCGGTGGGGCTAACGACAGTTTTCATTACTCGTTAAAAACCGGGAAATTGACTTGCTTGGATGGAGGCAGTACGTATAGCAAATAGACAGACCCTCTGAATTCTTCATTGCTGTTTACTACTGCCAGCCAAACGGCAAATCCAAAAGTCTGACCAACATACCCCAAAAAAGTCGCTTCGCGATGTTTGAGCCGAGAGAACCCGGACAGACAACGCGAAGCGATTGTTTTATGGGGAGAGGAAGCCCCCGGGAACGATTCCCGGGGAACTTCCATAGAGGGATTATCAGCGAACGACAACCTTGGTGGTTGTGCGATTCACGCGGACAAGGTAGATACCTGAAAGCACATCCACACTGGCATTGCCTTCGGCTGAATAGAGGGTCTTGCCATCGGTGGCTACGATTGCCACTGCCATGCCCTCGGCACCGGTAACGATGATGCTCTTGCCTTCAACAGAAACCTTGACTCCGGCGGCAACGATGTCGGCGAGACCGGACTTCTTGACAGTCACGGAGGCTGCTTCTGATTCGCCACGGTTGTAGACTGCGGTCACATGGTATACATGGTCGGCTGACATGTCAGCGTCGGCATGGGTGAAGGTGTTGGCGGTCACAGGCTCGGTGTTGAGCTTGACACCGTCGCAATATACGTTGTAGCCGGTCAGCTCAAGGCCGATGGTAGCGTTGGCGGCGATAAATTCAACATCGTCGAGCATGAACATCATACCGTCGTTGGATACCACACGGATTGCGAAACGGAGCGCGCCCTCGGGAAGGTCGAAGGAGAAGTCACCCCAGCCGTCGGTGCGAACCACACGGCAGCTCATACCGGGATTGTTGAACGAATCAAGCTGCACGAAGTCGTCGGGATTGACTGAGTTCTCGGTGCAATACCATACCTGTATCAACTCGCTGTAGTTGATGGAACAGTTCTTACCCTTGAAGGTGACAGTCTGGGCGATACCCTTCAGTTCGGGCGAGATGGCCCAGTCATCAGAGGGAACAATGTCGGTGGGGCCGTCGCCGATAGAGTAAATCGAGCCGATATACTGGTTACCGCTGGCAGCCACATATTCCTTGGCGTAGCTTGAAGTGGAGAAGTTCTCGTGGGTTCCGTCGATTACGATGAATGACTGATGGTCGACACCTCCCTCATGGTTGGGAACCTCGATGTTTCCGAGGTTGCCGGAAGGACGGTCGTCACGGTCGATGAATGTCCAGCCCTCAGCCTCGTTGGAGAAGGGCTCGGCATCCTCGAATGACTCCAGATATGGATCATAGGGGAGCTCGTCATGGAGGATGGCATCCCATGTAAGCACGTTACCCTCCTCACCGGACTCACCTGCGAGATTCTGCACAGAGGGCAGCAGGCTTTCCTCACGGGTGACGGTGGCAGCCTGTGATGTCAGGTTGTTGCTGAGGTCGAGATCGGCGTCATAGACAACGCGGGCGGTGTAAGCGACAACCTTGTCTCCGGCCATCGAGAGAGCCTGCTCGAATGTGAGAGCGGTCTGCTCACCGGCAGCAAGGCCATCCACAGTCTGGGATGCGACGACTTCGCCGTTACCAAGCAGTTCGACGGTGAATGCGCCGGCTGCAAGACGGCCCACATTCTCCACAACTGCCTCAACTTCGAAGGTTTCACCGGCCACAGCCTTTTTGGGAGCGGTCACCGAGACAGCGCCGAGGTCATAGTCAGGCATGTCGACGAACTTCATGTTGTCGAAGAAGCAATATACCAGACCGTCCGAATGGTAGCGGATGATGAGCTGGATTACCTTGCCGGCGTAAGCCTCAAGGTCAACCACCTTCTTGGTCCAGATATTGTCAGTGTCGTTGGTGTAATCGATAGTGGTCACCACGCTCTGCTCACCCTCGCATACCACGATGATGTCGAGCTTGGTCTTGTCGGTATCGGTGATTTTCCAAGTGTAGAGCGAGAATACGGGATGGGCGGCTCCGGCCAGGTCAACCTTGCCGAGGATGAAGTCTCCGCGACCCTTGCCCATACCGAGAGTGGAGCTTGAGCCGGTACGTTCGCCATAGAAGAACTGGCCGTCGCCATCCTGGGATGTCACGGAATTCATATCGCCGTCGGCCTTCATACCGAATTCACAGCCATCCCAAGGATCGATGCCCACGATATAGTCATGGACGTCGTCAAGGCAGCTCATAGCCACGGGGAGTTCATAGGCGGGGCCGACAGGCACCAGTCCTGCACCCTGGAGGTACTCACCCTCGACACCACGGTTGATGGTCAGCACACCTACCTGCTGGAATGCCTGCGGAGCATTCTCGGGCTGCGACTGGAAGGTGTAGCTAAGCTCGGTGACAGGCTGCTGGTTCATCTTATTCCATTTCTGGGCCTCGTTGTCGAAGAGATATACGTTGTAGGCAAGATTGTCGGTATAGAGGGGGTTGCCGTCGACATCCTCAGTGGCATGTTCCCATATGAGGGTAAGTTCACCATTCTTGTCGGGATTCTCGACAGCCTTCACTACGGCGGGAGGATTAGGCACATTGGGGCCGACATACGACGAAGCGGAAACCACACGTCCCTTGTCTCCGGTGGTGGTGCAAGCCTCGACGGTATATGTGTAACGGCCGGCTTCTGCTACCTCATCCTGGATGCTTACCGGAGTGTTCGCGCCGACAGTCTTCTCCTCAACCAGTTCATTGTCACGCAGCACGCGCACGAGCATATTGCCTGTGAAGTCAGCACCTGTGACGGTCTTAGCCGGGGTCTTGAACTCGATGGCGGCTTTAAGGTCACCCTTGATGTCAGGCACCACCTTGAGGTCAGTCACCGCGTCGGGAGCGATAGCCCCGTAAGGAGCCGAGATGGAGTAGCTGCAAAGGGTAAGATCCCACTGTCCGGCCTCGCTGACAGCATGGAAACCGATGAAATAGTCTCCGGTTGCGGCAGGCACGAGTGAAGCGGTCATGGTATGGTCGTCCCCGCCCAGTGTTGTGGGTTCTACCAGCATGATGGTCATAGCCTCGGCATCAGAAGAGGTGCCCATCTTGATTTCAAGCATTTCGGGATACCTGTCACTGTAAGCGTGGGCCACAGCCGCGAAATCATATGCCTTTCCGGCCTCGAGATGGATTGCGGGCGAAATCAGCCAGTCATCACCGTCGTTGCTGTTGCTGTAAGAGTAGATTGTACCCTTCGAAGATGTGAACTTCCAGGTCTTGCCGTCATCATTGGCATCAATGACTGCATGCTGGCTGAATGTAGCCTGATCCTTCATATTCATCTCCAGCGGAGCATTGTAATGTCCGAGATAAACGATGTTTGACATCACCGACTTTGAGGTCTTGGCGTCATACTTGGCCATAACGCCGAAGCTGAACCCGGTGAAGTCATCAGGAGTAGCCTGGGGCTTGGTCCAGGACTCACCTGTGATGTCAGCTGCTACCGTAGTACCCTCGGCATCCACGATATCATACTTCACCTCTTCGGGATTGAAGAATCCGCCATCGGAAGATGCGGTCACGGCATCCCAGGTAAGGGTGAAACTACCGTCGGCATAAGCAAGCTTCACATTGCCGGGAGCGGCCGGAGTACCCTTGCCGATATAGCAGGAATATTTGGCCTGGTTTGACTCGCCGTCGGTATTTGTGGCCACAGCGGCAAACTGAATCATACCGCTGTTCTCCATCGTCTTGACAACCTCGATGGTCTCGCCTGCGAGTCCGGTGCCGGTAAGAATCTCCTCACCGTCGGCATAAATCTTGTAGCCCATCTCGGTGTCTGAGACATCAGTGCCGTCATACAGCTCGGTGGGAAGCGTGATTGTGAAGTTGGCATCCATCGAGCCATCCGAACAGCTCACCTCGAAGCCGGGAACGGCGGGAGCCTTGTCAGGAGCCTGGAAGGGGATATACATGCCGACAACCTCATCGCCGTTGGCAAACTCGGCGATTACCGTAGACTGGGCGGTCTGGGGATTGATTTCGGTAAGACCTGACGCTGCGTCGTTACAGTATGCAAGGATAATCGTGTTGTCCTTGTCATTGTAAGCGGCCGAGCTCATATAGAACAGGTCGGGACAGCCGGTAGCGCCTACAAGGGTAAGTTCACCTGTGGTCTTGTTTATTTTGTAAAGGTTACCGCTGAGGTCGATACCATAAGCCTGGCCGAACTTGTCGATGGCCACGCCGCGCAGCGAGACATCTATGTCGGCGATTTTCATCACCTTCTTGGACTGGAGGTCGAGATAGCCCCAATGACGGTAAACTTCCCCGTAATAGTCGCCGGAGAAACAGCCGTAGACACGGCCTGAAGTCGTGTCATACGCGACATCGGTAGCCTTCAGTGGCAGGTCATCCCACTCGTAGACCTGAATCAAGTCGCCGGTTTCGGCATCATATACATACAGGTCATAGCCCATCACATATGAGCCATAGGCCACCTCATACATCGTGTAGACCTTTCCGTCACCATCATAGAAACTGTAGACGGGCGACTGGGTCTTGAACATCATTGTGAAGTCACCACCGGTAGATACCGGAAGCTTGTAGACACCCAACTTGTCGTAATTGGTCCAGGTGGAATTGTAAATCACCGTTCCGTACAAGTTGAGCGACGCCGACACGCGCTGGGCAGTCGTTGCCGAACGGAGCGCCTTGGCGTTCTTGACTTTGACCAGCGATTCAGGAACACGGAACAGCCCGGAACCGGAATTGGAAATCTTCCGCACTCCGCCCGTCAGATTCAACGCGCGATTTTCCCCTGAAGACTGGGTACGGGCTGCTTCCGGACACCTCTTCAGGTTGTCAGAAGCATTCCTCATCTGAGCCAAAGGCGCAGCATTTGCCGGCACCATAAGCCCGAAGGCCATTGCGCCTGAAAGCAAAAGCGATAGACTTTTTCTCATAATGCAATGATAATGTTAAAATAGAACTATGATTAGTGGAATAAAAAAGTAATCTCCGCATCTGTTAACAGCAAATGGCCATCCCTGGCATCCATTGCATAATCATGCCTCACTCACACCAGCAATTTGCAAGCTCAATGATTATAAGAATGTTCATTTTGCCATTTGCCATCTTTTCCGGCAAAGATAGCATATTACCTTCTCATTTCCAAATTATATTTACACCTGACTCGACTCCGCGTCAAAACAATGACTCTTTTGCTTTTTCTCATCCCTTACGTCAAGTCTTTTGCCAAGGACAAAGAAGGACAGCCATCGGTTCCTTTTGATAAGGTCAATCAACAAAAGACTTATACCCAACACACCGAGAGATACCGCGGGCGTAACAATAAAATTGTAGACCACGGGAGTCATTCCATCAATATGCCCGATATATTTCGGAGGTAATTCCAGCAATATTGTCTGGAAAAGATAAACACCAAGAGTTTCCGCTCCCCACGCGGCAATCATCCGGCCATACTTGCCAGCAGTTATCTTCATTGACAAATATTCAAACAGCGATATGAAGAAAAGAGAACCGGCCAGTCCTATGACAAACCTGAAAAGGTAGCAATACAGCCCGGCATATTCATGCTCATTGATTGCCGTCTTGAATGCCGCAAGACATCTTGCCACAAGAATCTCACTGTTGAAATGAGGTAACATCAAAATAAAGACCGCCCCGGAGCATATGGCTATCATTCCGGCCTTGACTTTCAAGTAACTCTGATAGGTTCTCAATAAAATACCGAGAAGGAAGTAGGGATACAGACGGTCCACTCCGAAATCCGTGATGCAAAGACTGACGACAAGCGAAAGCATAATTCCAAGCCAACGCCAGGACACCACTTTTATCCCCACATAATAAATCAGGAAACAAATGAAGGCTGATTTGAGAAACCAATAA
>ULRB01013375.1_pt1 | contig 35146 bp, 31 predicted proteins | sample 1955051 | NCBI WGS metagenome assembly ULRB01 (sample SAMEA4835671, study PRJEB28245) | human gut metagenome | biome: gut microbiome; material: fecal sample | place: Denmark | collected 2008 | reverse complement strand
ACATCTTGGATTACATCTGATGTATTCGTTTCTCGAATTGCAAATTCATAATCGCATGTATTATATTCCTTTACAGTTTCAACAAAGGCATGAACGGCAAAGGAATAGTGCTGTGCAGAAACTCCGAACTTTCGCTTGATTTTGCCATCACTGTACTTTTCGTACAAGGTTTCATACTGCTGATAAAGCTGTCTTGCATAAACAAGAAATTCTGTTCCATCTGCCGTTAATGACACACCTTTTCCGCTGCGGTTGAAAATAGTTATACCGATTTCCTTTTCAAGCTCTTTAACAGCACTTGTAAGTGACGGTTGTGCTATGTAAAGCTGTTCTGCTGCTTTATTCATTGAACCGGTTTCAGCAATCACTATTATATAATGTATTTGTTGTAAAGTCATAAAATCCTCCATAATAATCGTTATGTGATTTTCCTATTATTTTTATAGGTATTATATCATTAGCAGACGCTTTTGTCAAGGCAGTTACACAAATAAAGAAATTTATCTGACTTGAAAACATACTAAACCTATGGTATAATTATATTTAGTGGATTAAGACAAAGCAATTTCAAAAAATATTATTTTGCGTATAGTTACTTTTTAAAGGAGAAAAATTATGAAAATTTCAACAAAAGGAAGATATGCATTAAGGATGGTCGTTGACTTAGCCGAGCATCAGCATGAAGAATTTACATCTTTAAAAGATATAGCTGAGCGTCAGGGGATTTCAAAAAAATATCTTGAACAAATTGTGCCATTGCTCAACAGAAACGGAATACTCCGTACAAACAGAGGCAATAAGGGTGGATACAGACTTGCCAAAGCTCCGGAAAACTATACAGTCGGAGATATTCTTCGTGCAACTGAGGGTTCATTTGCACCTGTAAGCTGTTTGGAATATGAAACAAACGAATGTCCGAGAGCAGATTCATGTACCACTCTTTATATCTGGGAGGGACTTTATAAAGTGGTCAATGAATATTTTGATGGTATTACAATTCAGGATATTTTAAATCATAACAGTGATTTGAACGGCAACGATTACTGCATATAACAAATATAATCTGTATTCAAAAAATAAGGCTGATGCATAAATATACTGCATCAGCCTTTATATATGATTATTCAAACATAGGCGTAGAAAGATAGCGTTCTCCTGTATCAGGAAGAAGTGCGACAATAGTTTTTCCTTTGTTTTCAGGACGTTTTGCAAGCTGAATTGCTGCCCAAACTGCTGCACCTGATGATATACCGACAAGCACACCTTCTGTTCTTGCAATGTTTCTGCCAATCTCAAAAGCGTCTTCATTTTCAACAGGGATTATTTCGTCATAAATTTTTGTATTTAAAGTTTCGGGAACAAATCCTGCACCAATTCCTTGGATTTTATGAGGTCCTGCAACACCCTCTGAAAGAACAGGTGAACTCTTGGGTTCTACAGCAACTACTTTCACATCAGGATTTTGTGACTTCAGATATGCTCCGACACCACTTATTGTACCACCTGTACCAACACCTGCAACAAAAATGTCTACCTTGCCGTCAGTATCTTTCCAAATCTCAACACCTGTTGTTTTCTGATGAACAGCAGGATTAGTCGGATTGGTGAACTGTGACGGAATGAAGCTGTTTGGAATTTCCTCAGAAAGCTCCTTAGCTTTGGCAATTGCACCTTTCATGCCCTTTGCACCATCAGTTAAAACAAGCTCTGCACCATAAGCTTTCATAAGATTGCGTCTTTCAATGCTCATTGTTTCAGGCATTGCAATAATAAGGCGGTAACCTCTTGCAGCAGCCACAGAAGCAAGTCCTATGCCTGTATTGCCGCTTGTCGGCTCAATAATAACACTGCCTGGTTTAAGTAAACCTTTAGCTTCTGCATCATCAATCATGGCTTTGGCAATTCTGTCCTTAACTGAACCTGCCGGATTAAAATATTCAAGCTTAGCAAGAATAGTTGCTTCAAGTTGATTGGCATGTTCAATTTTTTCAAGCTCCAAAAGAGGGGTATTGCCGATAAGCTCTGTAATTTTCTTATAAATTTTCATATATGAGGACTCCCTTTCATTAGTTAGTTATTAAACCTATCTGTTTGGTATGCTTAGATTGTATCACACTTTTTTTTATTTGTCAAGCACTTTTCAAAAAAATTCAAAAAAGAGATGTTTTGACCCATAACCTGATTCGGATAATACCGATGTAGGATAATATTTCTATGCCAACGGCTTATGCTGTTGGCATTTTTGTGTTCGTTTAGTAAGTCGTGGTAATACCGTACAAAGATTGTACGACAGATGTTCAAACTGATTTTTGTCAGATTGCATAGAAAGTATGCAGGAATACTGGAATATTTCAAGAGCTTCTGTATGATATGACGTCAGCAGATGTTCTGCAAACATGTTAACTTTGTATAACATTTTTCGAATTCTATTGACAAACTCTTTATAGTGTGATATATTAAACATATGAACAAACATTCAAATAAAGAGGAGGATTATTATGGAGAAATGTTATAATGTTGAAAATCTTGATTGTGCTCACTGCGGCAGTAAAATAGAAGCAGAAATTAATAAAATTGCAGAAGTTGAAAATGCTGTATTGATTTTTGCATCAAAAAAATTAAAAGTAAAGGGAAATATAACTGAAGATACAGAGAAGAAAATGCAGGCTATATGTGACAAAATTGAAAATGGAGTTAAAATAAGTCCATATAGCGAAAAGAGTCATGAGCATAATCATGAACATGAATCACTTTCAATTGCTGCACTTATTGCAGGTGTAATATTATTTGCCATAGCAATTATTGTTCACAAATTTACTGATTTTAATATTTTAGGAATTGCTCTTTATATTATTTCATATTTGATTTTAGGACATGAAGTTCTGATTGATACATTTAAAAGCTTAAAGAGCGGTTCTGTTTTTGACGAAAATTTTTTGATGACAATTGCAACAATAGGTGCATTTGTTTTGGGGGATTATTCTGAAGCTGTCGGAGTTGTGTTATTCTTTAACGTAGGAAGTCTTTTTGAACATTATGCTGTAAATAAAAGCCGAAAAGCTATCTCAGATGCAATTGACCTTAAAGTTGATGAAGCTGATGTATTGATTGATAATGAATTTAAACGCTGTAAAGCATCAGATATAAAGGTTGACGATACTGTAAGAGTTAAAAACGGTGAACATATAGCTGTTGACGGAATAATTGTATCAGGAACTACGAGAATTGATACATCTGCAATAAATGGAGAGTCAGTTCCGATAAAGGTTTCTGTTGGTGACAGTGTTGTATCAGGATGTATTAATACATCAGATGTCATAACCATAAAAGCCACTGCTACTGCTCAGAATTCCATGATTTCAAAAATTGCAGATGCTGTTGAAAATGCAGTATCCTCAAAACCGGGTATTGACCGTTTTATTACAAAATTTGCAAAAGTCTATACACCATTTGTCATTTGTGCAGCGTTTTTGACCGCAATTGTACCGCCATTAATTACAGGAAATTGGAGTTATTGGATATATACTGCATTGACTTTCTTGGTAATAAGCTGTCCATGTGCATTGGTTCTCAGTATTCCTCTTACATTTTTCTCAGGAATCGGAGCTGCATCAAAACGTGGGATTTTATTCAAGGGCGGCAACTCCTTGGAGGCTTTGAGTAAAATAAAGGCTGTTGTTTTTGACAAAACAGGTACTGTAACAAATGGTACATTCGAGGTAACTGAAATTGAATGCAGCAATAATATTACCAAGGAACGGTTGCTTTTGGCTGCTGCAATGTGTGAAGAATCTTCAAATCATCCAATAGCAGTAAGCATAATGAAATACTGTAAAAAGAATAATATTAAATTTAACTCAGCTGAAAGCGTAAGAGAAATATCAGGTCAGGGAATTATTGCAGAATATGAAAATCAGACTGTTTTATGCGGTAATTCAAAGCTGATGCAGAGCAATAATATCTCAATTTCGGAAGATAAAAAAAATGTAGGAAGCATAGTTTATATTGCTGTAAATAATATTTATGCAGGAAAAATAGTTATATCAGATACATTGAAACCGTCATCAAAAGACGTTATCAATAAGTTTAATAAATCAGGTATAAAAACAGGAATGTTAACAGGCGACAGAAAAGAAAATGCAGACAATATTGCTGAAATACTGGGTATGGACTTCGTTAAATCTGAACTTCTCCCTGAAAACAAGCTTGATGAACTGAAAAAAATACGTTCTGAATACGGTTCAGTAATGTTTGTTGGTGACGGAATAAATGACGGACCTGTAATTGCAGGTGCTGATGTAGGATTTGCAGTTCAGAATGGTTCAGATTTGGCAATTGAGGCAGCTGATGTAGTCTTGATGAATGATAATTTGAATTTAGCATATACTGCAAAACAAATTGCCGACCAAACATCTGTTATATCAAAAGAAAATATTATATTTGCATTGGTTATTAAAGCAGCAGTTATGCTTCTTGGATTTATGGGCGTTGCAAATATGTTGTTTGCTGTTTTTGCAGACTCAGGAGTCGCAATGCTTTTGGTTCTTAACTCAATAAGGATTTTAGGAAAAAATAAGTTCAGGTAGTTTCTTAAAGGCAACAGCGTACAAACTTTGTATACGGTGTTGCCTTTATTTTTTTATTTCCTGACATAAAATGATTTTTTAATAAATAAAAACTTTACAATTTAACTTGAATATGATATAATGTTACCTGTGAAATAAAGAAAGCACTGTAAAATACAGTGTTTTTTATAAAATCGTTATTCTTGGAGGATTTACAATGAAAAAGGTAAGAATTGGTATTGCAGGCTATGGTAACCTTGGAAAAGGCGTAGAGCTTGCAATAAAGCAAAATGACGATACAGAGCTTGTCGCTGTTTTTACACGCAGAAATCCTGAAACTGTTAAACTTGCTACTGACGGTGTAAAGGTTTACAGCATTGATGATGCAGAAAAAATGAAGGACGATATTGATGTTATGATTTTATGCGGAGGAAGTGCTACAGACCTTCCTAAGCAGACTCCTGAATTAGCAAAGAATTTTAATGTTATTGACAGTTTTGATACTCATGCCAAAATACCTGAACATTTTGCAGCTGTTGATAAGGTATGTAAAGAAAATAATCATCTTGCATTTATTTCTCTTGGTTGGGATCCGGGACTTTTCTCTTTGAACAGAATTTATGCAGAGTCAATTTTGCCGAACGGCAATACCTATACATTTTGGGGTAAGGGTGTAAGCCAGGGACATTCTGATGCAATCAGAAGAGTAAAAGGTGTAAAACTGGGAATTCAGTATACTGTTCCTATTGAAGATGCAATGAATCAGGTTCGTTCAGGAAGTCAGCCGGAACTTACAACACGTCAGAAGCATGAAAGAGTGTGCTATGTTGTTGCAGAGGACGGTGCTGACAAAGCTGAAATTGAAAATTCAATCAAAACAATGAAGAATTATTTTGATGAATATAACACGATCATTAACTTTATTTCGGAAGAAGAATTTTATGCTGAACACAATAAGATGCCTCATGGCGGTTTCGTTATGAGAAGCGGTATGACAGGTGAAGGTGAAAAAACTCATCAGATGATTGAATATTCACTTAAATTGGAGTCAAATCCTGAATTTACTGCAAGCGTCCTCGTTGCTTATGCAAGAGCTCTTAACAGACTTAAAGAAGAGGGTGCAACGGGCTGTAAAACTGCATTTGACATTGCTCCTGCATATTTGTCAAGACTCAGCGGCGAAGAATTAAGAGCCACTTTACTTTAAATAACAGGTTTCCAAGCAGACCGGCTTTTGGAAATATCCTGCAAGTGAGAATCTTCACTTGATTTACTGAATTTATTTGAGGCACTGATAAGTAAATCTTATCAGTGCCTCTTGATATTTTAATTCGGTTCGCCGATACGTTTTTTCAAGTTTGCTTCTTTTATAATTCTTCCTTCTTTAATCAGCTTCATAAGTTCAGGTTTATTGTTTTCAGAAATAACTTTGCTGTATTTTTGAAGATTATTAATAAGGATATTAAGTGCTTCTAAGAGATTATCCCTGTTCTGTAAAAACAAAGTTGACCACATTTCTTCATTCATTGTTGCAATTCTTGTCATATCCTGAAAACTGCCGCCACTGAAGCCGCATTCTTTTTCAATAACCGGACTCTTTACATAGGCACTTGAAACTACATGAGCAAGCTGTGATGTATATGCAATCATTTTGTCATGTTCATAAGGAGTAGTCACTACAAGTTTTTTTGCACCTACTTTAATTGAAAGCTCTTTAAGCATTTTGACGGCAGTTTTGTCACTGTTTTCAAACGGAGTAATAATAAAATTAGCATTTTTAAACAATTCAGAAGAACTGTTTTTATATCCGCCCACTTCTCTGCCTGCCATTGGATGAATACCAACATATTTAAGCTTTTTTTGATTGCAGTAATCATTAATTCTTTCAGCAAAGTCTCCTTTAATTCCACAGACATCGGTAATAACAGTACCGCTTTTTAAGTTATCTCCGATTGAAAAAAGATACTTTTCAGCTGCATCAGGATAAAGACAAATTATAATCAATTCGATTTCCTCATAATTTTCGCTGAATGTATAGTCAATTGATTTATCACTTAAAGCAAGCTGTTCAACCGATTTGTCTGTATCAAGTCCTATTATTGTATTATCTGTATACTTTTTTAATGCCTTACAGAGAGAACCTCCTATAAGTCCCAGACCTACTACAAGTATATTCATTTTTCCTCCACCAAATTAAGCGTATTTGAGAACCTGTCCAATGATATAACAACATTACAGTGTTTTATTTTCAAATTCGCAAAGCTTCTTAACATCACTCATTATATCTGCAAAAGCAGCAGGAGTTACTGACTGTGCTCCGTCACAAAGAGCTTTTTCAGGATTTGGATGCACTTCAATCATAAGTCCGTCTGCACCTGCAACAACTGCTGATTTTGCAAGTGGCTTTATAAGTGATGACATTCCTGTAGCATGGCTCGGGTCCATAATAATAGGAAGATGTGTGAGCTTATGAATCAGGGGAGCTGCTGATATATCAAAAGTATTTCTTGTGGCAGTTTCAAATGTTCTGATTCCTCTCTCACATAAAATTACATTGTCATTTCCTCCTGACATAATGTATTCTGCACTCATAAGCCACTCCTCAATTGTATTTGCAAGACCCCTTTTAAGCAGAATAGGCTTATTGCAGTGACCAAGCTCCGCAAGCATTTCAAAGTTCTGCATATTTCTTGCACCAATCTGAATTATATCCACATCATTAAACAAATCAAGATGTTCAAGACTCATAAGTTCGGTAACAATCGGAAGTCCTGTTTCTTTTTTTGCCATGAGGAGAAGTTCCAGTCCTTTGGCTTTAAGACCTCTGAAAGCGTATGGTGAGGTTCTTGGCTTAAAAGCACCTCCTCTGAGGAAGTTTGCACCTGCTGCTTTTACTGCTTTTGCACACTCAATAATCTGTTCCTCTGTTTCTATTGAGCATGGACCTGCCATAACAGCAAAATGACCTCCGCCAATTTTAGTACCATTTATGTCAATTACTGTATCATCAGTATGAAATTTACGATTTACAAGCTTGTATGGTTCAGAAACTCTCTGCACTTTTTCTGCAATTTCATTTGCCTGTAAAGCAGTTATATCCAACTTTGAAGTATCACCGACTATTCCAAGAATTGTTGAAAGAGTACCATTACTGCAATGTACCTTTAAATTCTGTTCCTCAAGCTCAGCAATAAGCTCATTGATTTTTTCTTGTGAGGCTGTATTTTTACAAACGATAATCATATTTTTTCTCCTATCTTAAATATTAAGGTAGCATCGAACAAATTCTGTGCGGTGTTGCATTGTTTTTGACAGACATTTTTGTCTATACCACTTTTATGATTTAAAGTATACCACTTTAAATTGAAAAAGTCAATACCTTTTTAATTATTTTTTCTGCTTATTGAAAAGAAAATTATATTATGTTATAATTTAAATAGCAGTTTCATCTGAACTGCAAAAGCGGACAGATAAATTATAATGGAAAGTGATATTAATGTGTAAAACTCAATATCAAACTGATATACTTATAATTGGAGGCGGTGCATCAGGACTTGCCGCTGCCATTGAAATAAAAAGAATAAATCCTGATTTAAACGTTATTATTGCCGAACGCCTTTTAAAGACAGGAAAAAAAATACTTGCATCAGGAAATGGAAGATGTAATTTAGGCAATATAAATATAAATGAGGATTTTTTTCATGGCTCTGTTAAAAATAAAATGGATATAATAAACCAAACAGAAAATACAGAGACTTTTTTCAACTCAATCGGACTTATCTGTACAGCTGACGACTGCGGAAGAATGTATCCGTACAGCAATACAGCATCATCTGTTCTCAATTGTATGCGTAACAATATAATCGAAAATAATGTTACAGAGCTTTGCGGCTGTGAGGTAAAAGAAATAAAAAAGAATAAAAACATATTTATAGTAAGCGGGGATAATTTTGAAATCACTTCAAGAGCAGTTATTGTGTCAGCAGGAGGTTATGCCGCACCATCAATGGGAACTGACGGAAGCATAATTCGTATATTAAAAAAGGCAGGACATAAAACAGCAAAAATTTCCCCTGCAAATGCACCTCTGAAAGTAAATCCGACAGATTTAAAAGGCTTAAAAGGTGTAAGAATCAGGGGAAAGGCTTCGGCTTATTCAGATGGCAAAAAGCTTGACGAGGAATATGGGGAAATTCAGTTCAATGAAAATGCAATCTCAGGAATTTGCATATTTAACCTTTCATATTTGTATTCTGAACATGAAAATGATTTTTCAGTTTCCTTAGACTTAACTCCCGATAAGTCATTTGCGGAGCTTATTGATATATTGTCTGAGTTGAGAAAAATAAATGAGCATAATACTGCTGAAAACTATCTTACAGGTTTTTTTAACAAGAACATGGCTCATTACCTTATAAAAAGAACAGGAAAAGGACTTAATGAAAGCATTTCAGGCATGAACGGCAGATATATAAAGCAGCTTGCAGCGATAATAAAATCACTTGATTTCAAAGTGACAGGTTCATCTTCTTGGCAGAATGCACAGGTTACACATGGAGGAATACATGGTCAGTCCATAGACAGCAAATTGCAGTCTGTTATTTATAAGGGAATGTTTTTTTCAGGTGAAATTTTAGATGTAGACGGAATATGCGGCGGATATAATCTTACATGGGCGTGGTCATCGGGAATATGGGCTGCAAAAAATGCTGTTGAGTATCTTGGAGGATAATATGATCAGATTAAGCAATCTTAATGTTTCTTTGGATTTTGATTTTGACGGATTAAAAAAACTATGTGCGGAAAAGTTAAACATTCCTGAAACCGATATGAAAGAGGTAAGTCTTTCAAGAAAGTCGGTGGATGCAAGAAGAAAGAATGATATACATTTTACATTATCTGTTGATATAAAAGCTAAGCAAGAAAATGTGCTTATAAAAAAACATAAAAATGTATCACCTGTACAGCATTTTAATTATGAAATTCCAAGGATTGATAATATAAATAAAAGACCTGTAGTGATAGGTTTCGGACCTGCAGGAATGTTTGCGGCACTTGTTCTTGCAGAAAGCGGTGCAAAACCTGTAGTTCTTGAACGAGGTTCAGATGTTGAAACAAGAACAAAAGCAGTTAATCGTTTCTGGGAAAGCGGGATGCTTGATACAGAATGCAATGTTCAGTTCGGAGAAGGCGGTGCAGGTACTTTTTCTGACGGAAAGCTTACAACAGGAACTAAAGATAAACGCATTAAATATGTGCTGGAAAGCTTTGTAAGGTTTGGTGCACCAAAGGAGATTTTATATCTTGCGAAGCCTCATATCGGTACAGATAAACTTTGTACAATTGTAAAAAATCTTAGGGAATATATAATTTCGCTTGGCGCTGAGGTTCATTTCAATTGCAGATTTACTGATTTTACAAGTGCAGATAACAGAATTACAGGTGTAGTGTATAAGGAAAACGGACTTGAAAACCGCATTGAGCGCATTGAGTCAGATAATGTCATACTTGCATGCGGACACAGTGCAAGAGATACATTTGAGCTTTTATATGAAAAGAATATTAACCTTAGTCAAAAAAACTTTTCTATGGGTGTAAGGATAGAGCATCTTCAGTCTGAGCTTGACAGGGCAATGTATGGCAAATTTGTCGGGCATAAGGCACTTAAAGCTGCTGATTATAAGCTGGCAGTGCATCTGGATAACGGAAGAAGTCTTTATACTTTTTGCATGTGCCCTGGAGGATATGTAATTGCGGCAGCGTCAGAGGAAAAAAAACTTGCTGTAAACGGAATGAGCTGTTATGCAAGAAACGGTGAAAACGCAAATAGTGCCTTGCTTGTAGGAATAGGACCTGATGATTTTGGCAGTGAACATCCTCTTGCAGGTATGTATCTGCAAAGAAGTATTGAAGAAAAAGCATTTATTGCAGGCGGTTCAGATTACAATGCACCTGTTTCACTCGTTGGCGACTTTCTGAAAGGACGAAAAACCGAAAGTTTAGGCAAAGTAAAACCGACTTACAGACTGGGATATTCTTTTGCTGAACCCGAAAAATATCTTCCTGAATATATCTGCGAAAGTCTTAGAAAAGGCATAGTAGAAATGGGAAAGAAGATAAATGGATTTGATGATGAAGAAGCTGTGCTTACAGGTGTGGAGAGCAGAAGTTCATCACCCGTAAGAATTAACAGAAATGAAAAACTGCAGTCGGAGTCTTTGGACGGACTTTATCCATGTGGTGAGGGTGCAGGCTACGCAGGGGGAATAGTGTCAGCCGCAGTAGACGGAATGAAATGTGCAGAGGCAGTAATTTCAAGTGAAAATGGAGTTAAATTAAATGGATAATCTGACAAATATAAATGTAATCAAAGGAATACTTGAAAAACATGGATTCAGCTTTTCAAAAGGGTTGGGGCAAAATTTTCTGATAAATCCTGATATATGCCCAAGAATTGCAGAAATGGGAAATGCACGAAAAGGTTTCGGCATACTTGAAATCGGGACAGGAATAGGAACTCTTACAGCAGAACTTGCAAAAAGAGCTGATAAAGTAACAGCAGTTGAAATAGATACCAGACTTCTGCCGATTTTAGATGAAACACTATCGGAATTTAAAAATATAAAAGTTATAAATGAGGATATTTTGAAATGCGATGTCAACAGTCTGATTGAAAAGGAGTTTCAGGGACTTGACGTTGCCGTATGTGCTAATCTGCCGTATTATATTACATCGCCAATAATTATGATGCTTCTTGAAAATAATCTGCCTATCAGGTCAATTACAGTTATGGTTCAGAAAGAAGCTGCACAAAGACTTTGTGCAAAGGTAGGAACAAGAGAATCAGGAGCAATAACAGTCGGCGTTAATTATTACGGAACAGTAAAAAAGCTGTTTGATGTATCAAGAGGGAGCTTTATGCCGTCACCGAATGTTGATTCCGCTGTTATAAGAATAGACATAAACAATGAAGGGAAGCTTGACGAAGAAACAGAAAAACTTTTTTTCAGTATAGTTAAAAATGGTTTTTCACAAAGAAGAAAAACTCTCGCTAACGCTCTTACAAATAAAATGAATATCAGCAAGGATACAGTTTTTAATGCATTTGACGATATAAATGCGGAAAAAAGCGTAAGAATAGAACAGCTTACAATGGAACAGCTAAAAAAGCTTGCATATTCCATAAAAAACAACCCTTAACATGAATTACCGCATAATAATATAATATTCTGAAACTTTAAAATGACATCTTTTTAACCGTATACAGCATATAATGTATTTATCAAATATACAAGGGTGATTAAAGATGTTGAAAACAAAGGTATCAATAAAAAACAGGAATATGGAAATTCTGGCAGGTATCATCTTATCATTTTTGATTGGATTTTTATTGTCAGACGCAAAAATATGCGGTACTATATCTTTTGTTAATGTGGCACTGGCAGGAGCTTCAAATCCGCTTTCAGCTCTGGCGGTACTTGTTGGCAGCCTGATAAAATATGTGGTGACGTCAAGCGTACATAAAAATGTTATCGTAATATGTGCAATGACGCTTATAATTGTATGCAAACTGATTTTTGATGAGAATTTATCAGCAAAGCAGGTTGGAATTATTACTGCCGCATCAGTTTTCACATCAGGAACAGTTGTAGCTGTGGTTATCGGTGAAAACTTCATAAAAATTGTTTTTTACCTTGTTTACAGCATACTTGCAGGTTTTTCAGCAGGTTTTATCAAAATTGCGTCTGACAGCTTAAAGCATAAAAGGGTAATTGATCTGAAATCAGCAATAAGCTGTGCGTATGCTGTAGTTTTTGTTATTTTGACCGCATCATTTGCATCATTTGAAATCGGAAGCATTAATATAGGGAGAATTATAGGAGTAACGGTTACTTTGATAGCTGCATATCATTACGGTTATATAGGCGGAATATTATGCGGGGCATTGACTACTTGCGGAGCTTTTCTTGTTTCATCGGAGGTTGGTTTTCCTCTCACGCTTTTATCTGTATCAGGACTTTTAACAGGATATCTTTATAAAAACAGTTCAGCCATATTTTCAATATTTTTCATTTCAATAAACTTTATATTTCTTATAATTCTGGGTTTGCCGTCAGAGATTTTCGGATATATGCTTGAAATTATAATTGCTGTTGCATTTTTTTCAGCAGTTTCTCCGTTTTTTTCAGATAAATGGATACTTACTGAGAAAAATGAAAAGGGAATAAGTGATATAATATCATCTCAGATGTCATTTTTAGCGTCATCTATTTCAACGGTAAGAAACGACTCAAAGAAAATTGCGGAATATTTAAAATCGTCATGCAGTAAAAGTACGGAAATTGAAACTGCCTGTGACGCAGTATGTACAAATTGCTATAACAGACTTTTTTGCTGGTATAACAATTATGAAATGACACGTCAGGGATTTAAAAAAATGTCGGAAATGGGTGATCCCTCAATTGAGAAGATTCCTTATGAGCTTGAGGAATGTCTGTATAAGGACAAGCTTGCCCTTGAATTTGCAAAAAATTACAGGGAAAAAATAACAGCAAAATTAATGGATTTGCGTTTTTCAGACAGTCAGAAGCTGTTGTTTGAGCAGATAAAGATTACCGAAGAGATAATTTCATCAGCAAGTGAAAAGGTTGATGTAAGATACAGTGAGTCTATAAGCAAGGCGGTAAAAGCAAAATTAAGCAGATATAATTATAATGCCCAGAATGTAATTGCTTACTATAATTCGCAAAACAGGCTTTTAATGGAGCTTTATTTTAATGCGGCAGACGCTCCTAAAAAATGTGAAAGAATTTGTGATTTAATTTCGGACGAGGTAAAACTTTGCCTTGATTTTTCTGAGCCTGTACATTCAGGCAGGGAAATGAGAATAAGAATTTATGAGAAAACGCCTTATGAACTTGAAACATATCGTGCATCAATGTGTGCTGAAAATTCTCAGGAAACAGGTGACAGTTCAATCGTATTCAGTGATGGTGTAGGAAACAGCTATATTGTCCTTTCAGACGGAATGGGCAGTGGAAAAAATGCGTCACTTGAGTCAAGAATGGTTGTAAGTATGTTTAAAAGGCTCATCATAAGCGGAGCTGATTATTCATCTGCAATCAAGCTTATAAATTCGATTATGCTTACCAAGTCGCAGGACGAAGCATTTGCAACTCTTGATGCAGTAAAAATAAATCTTGATACCTGTAAACTTACGGTTATAAAATCAGGAGCGTCAGCAACTCTTATACGACATAGAAATCAGGTAATCAAGGTAAGCAGTCCTACTTTTCCAATTGGAATAGTTGAGGAGGCAGATACATTTTCTCGAGATTTTGAATTTGAAAACGGAGATATAATAATCATGCTGTCAGACGGAATAAGTGAAAATGAATATCACTATATAAAAGAACTTCTTTTGCAGAGTAATAATATAAAAGAAATAGTAAGTGAAATATGCAGAAAAGCCGATGTTTTTTCAGAAGTCGGAGGACGTGATGACGTTACAGTTATAGGATTAAGAATTTCGGAAACAGAATAACAACTGCACCGCACATTTGGTAGGTACTCATATAGAAGTTTTCCACCAACTATGATGAAAGACATAGATTATGTAATCTGATAAAAAGCCGGGAAAGTTTGAAAAAACTTCTCGGCTTTGAATCTTTCGGGAAATGGATTTGCCTCAAATATATAAGTTTTTGCTGAAATAACGATCTCCTCTATCGGGAAGTATGACTACAATATTTCCTGTTGCACCTGATTTTATAAGTTTTTTTGCTGCTGACAAAGCTCCGCCTGATGATGAACCGGCGAAAATGCCCTCCTTTTTTGCCAATTCTCTTGAACCGCCGAAAGCATCATCATCCGTTATTTTTATAACTTTGTCAACGAGTGACATATCCATTGTATCAGCTATAAAGTCATTACCGATTCCTTCAATATTGTAATCACCGTGTTCGCCGCCGCCCATCGTAGAACCGACGGGATCGGCAAGTATTCCATTGATTTTAGGATTTTTTTCTTTCAAATAACGCATAATTCCGCTGTATGTACCGCCGCTCCCGGCTCCGGAAACCAAATAATCAATTTTTCCATCGAGCGCAGAGTATATTTCAGGACCTGTGGTTTCATAATGAGCGAGCGGATTTGCTGGATTTTCAAATTGTTTTAATGAAACAGCACCGGAAATGGATTCCTCCAATTCTTTTGCTTTTGCCGATGCACCCAGCATACCGTCCTCTCTCGGAGTATTTATTATTTCAGCCCCCAGCGCTCTCATAAGTGTTTGCTTTTCCTCAGAAAACTTTGTAGGCACAACAAAAATTACACGATAACCTTTGTTTAATGCGGCGAATGCGATACCGAGTCCTGTATTTCCCGCTGTTCCTTCAATAATCGTTCCTCCCGGTTTCAAAAGTCCCTTTTTTTCTGCATCGGCAATCATATACTTGCCGATTCTGTCTTTAACGCTGCCCGATGGATTATATAGTTCGAGTTTTGCAAAAACATTTACGCTTTCCGGAAAACCCAAGTTATTTAATTTGACAAGCGGTGTATTTCCAATCATATCCTGCATTGAATTATAATATTGCACAGTTTATTCCTCACTTTCTTTTATCGCTTGACTGATATCTGCAAGAATATCATCAATATTCTCAATTCCGATGGAAAGTCTTATAAGTTCATCGGTTATACCAACCTTTTGTCTGATTTCATAAGGAATAGAAGCGTGCGTCATACTTGCGGGATGGCATACAAGTGATTCGACACCGCCCAAGCTTTCAGCAAGAGCAACCAACTTCAATGAAGAGAAGAATTTCTTTATATCATAGTTGGGGTAAAGCTCAAACGAAATCATTGCACCGCCGTTTTTTGCTTGACGCTTATTTATTTCATATCCTTGTGCATTCGGAAGTCCGGGATAGTATACATTTTTTACAGCTTTATTATTTTTAAGATACTCTGCGGCTTTTTCGGCATTTGACACGTGACGATCCATACGCACACCAAGTGTTTTTATTCCTCTGATAAGGAGAAATGAATCAAATGGACCTAAAATACCACCTGTTGAGTTTTGAATAAACGCTAATCTTTTGGCAAGTGTACTGTCTTTTACAACAACAAGTCCTGCAACAAGGTCGCTGTGACCGCCGAGATATTTTGTGGCACTGTGTATAACTATATCAGCACCGAGATTAAGCGGTCTTTGAAGATAAGGTGTCATAAAGGTGTTGTCTACAATAGTAAGAATGTTATGCTTTTTCGCAAGGCGTGAGATTGCCGAAATATCAGTAATTGTCAAAAGCGGATTAGCTGGACTTTCTATTAAAACAGCCTTTACATCAGATGTGATTTTACTGTCTAAGGAGTCTATATCCGTTGTATCTTCTATTGAATATGTAATATTAAAATTATTAAATACCTTATCAAGCACACGGAAGGTTCCGCCGTACACATTGCTTGATATAATAATTTTGTCCCCAGTCTTAAAAAGGCTCAAAACTGCTGTGATAGCAGCCATACCTGAACCAAAGGCAAAACCGTTTGTTCCGTCCTCAAGCTCGGCAATCAAGCTTTCAAGTGCCGCTCTTGTCGGATTTCCCGTTCTTGAATACTCCCATTCGGGCGTACCGCCGAGTTCTCTTTGCTCATAAGTTGAGGTCTGATATATTGGAACATTAACTGCTCCCGTATATTTATCACCGTAAATTCCACCGTGTATCAAAGTCGATTCAATATTTTTATAGTTTGCCATAACCAAATACCTCTCTTTCTTAAAATAAGCTGATAAATTTCAATACAATTTCAGCCGAATTATCAGCAACTTAATTCGCTATCAATTGTACTGATAATGCGATTATTTTATTATTCTGCATAAACCATATCAGCCTCTGTTTTTTCTGATAATACATTCAGCATATCGGCAGCAATTCCTTTTGCGCCCAATAAATCGTGTTCTTTATAGTTGCCGCATTCCTGCCGCTTGCTTCCCGGAATTTCCCCTTCAAAATTCACGATAAACTCAAAAGCTTTTCGGACAAGTGACAGAGCCTCCGACTTTTTTACATTACTGCGGAGCAGCAGATAAAATCCCGTTCGGCATCCCATAGGACCTACATAAATAACGCTGTCGGCATATTCCGAATTTCTCGCATAGGTTGCAAAAAGATGTTCAAATGTATGTAGTGCACCGTTTGAAATATAGTCGCCGTTATTTGGCTTTTTCATTCTTATATCGTAAGTGTATATATCGCCGTCAATGCGGGAAACATACATACCTTTTTCCAGCTTGTCGTGGTTTACGGTAAAGCTTGCAATCTTTTTCATTTTATTTTTCCTGCCTTTTCTCTTAAAATTTCCGCTAAATCCGTCTTTTCCCAAGGAAAAGTAATATCTTTTCTGCCGAAATGTCCGTAGGCGGCTGTTTCTTTATATATAGGCTGCCTTAAATTCAATTTATCAATAATCGCTCCCGGTCTGAAGTCTATTGTTTCGGTTACTATTTTTTGAATATCAGAATCGGGGATAATGCCTGTCCCGAATGTGTTGATATATACCGAAACCGGTGCGGCAACACCGATTGCATAAGCAATTTGTATTTCTGCCTTTTTTGCGAGGTGAGCGGCAATGATATTTTTTGCCGCATATCTTGCCGCATATGCGGCACTTCTGTCAACCTTTGTTGGGTCTTTGCCCGAAAAGGCTCCGCCGCCATGGTGAGCGCTTCCGCCATATGTATCAACGATTATTTTTCTTCCCGTAAGTCCGCTGTCGCCGACAGGACCTCCGATAACAAACCTCCCTGTTGGATTTATCAGTATCTTTGTTTCTTTACTTAAAAGTTTTTCGGGGATAACGGGTGTTATCACCTCACGAATAATGTCCTCCCATATCTGCTCTTGCGATACATCAGGATTATGCTGCGTTGACACCAAGACGGTATCTGCAAAGACCGCCGCATCATTCTCATACCTTATCGAAACCTGTGTTTTTCCGTCCGGACGCAAGTATGGCAATGTGTTATTTTTTCTCACCTCCGAAAGCCTTTTTGCAAGACTGTGTGCAAGGGAGATTGCAAGAGGCATATATTCTTCCGTTTCATCACTGGCATAGCCGAAAACCATTCCTTGATCGCCAGCTCCCGTTTCTGCCTTTGTATCAAAATTTCTTGTTTCAAGGGCATTATTTACTCCTTGCGCTATATCGGCAGATTGTTTATCCAATCTGACAATAATCTCAACACTGTGTGAATCAAAACCAAGCTCCGAATGATTGTATCCGATTTTATATATGGCATTTCGTACCGTTTGTTCAATATTGATGGTTGCCGAGCTTGAAATTTCTCCGGCTAATATTACGGTATTGTTTTTAACCATTGTTTCCACTGCAGTTCTTGCGTTTTTGTCCTTTTCAAGATAGGCGTCCAATATGGAGTCCGATATAATGTCGCTTACTTTGTCGGGGTGTCCCTCTGTTACTGATTCTGATGTAAAAATAAATGTATTCATTTTTTGTTTCTCCTCTCTGACTGCTGATATAAAATGTATATTTTCAAAGGCTTTTTGCCCATCTGTACGACCGTCAAAATATTTTTTCTGAATCATTTGCGGTGTTTCGTGTATATCTGTTTTGTATTTGTATTTTTTAAGCACCTCCGAAATTTCTTTTACCGAATATCCGTGAAGCATCGGTTCGCCGAGTTTTTCGGTTATCAATGCAAGCTCTTTCGTTCGTTTTTCCGCCTTTGCCGAAAAAGTAGTTTCATCGGGAAAATCAAAAACTACTTCGCTTTCCGCTGATGAAAGATTTGCAATCTTTGCGATTGTATCTTCAAAGGTCGAAAGAGTAAGATAATAGGTTACACCGAGTATGGCAAAGAAAGTTGGAATTTGTCTGTTAAATCCGTATCGTATAAGTGCTTTTTCCATACTGTCTTTTGCAAAGTCAACAGGAACAAATCGGACATTTTCGGGAATAATCCACTCAAGCTCCTTGATTTTATCTTTTTTATATTTTTGCGTATTCGGATGGTCTAGTTCAAACACTTTTATATTCGGATTTGTATTCCGAAAAGAAAAGGTGTCCATTCCGGCTCCGCAAATTACATATTGAATTTCTTTATGTTTTTTTGCAAACTCATTCAGCCGTTGTTCAGTAAAAGCCGCTCTCGACAATGGAATAGGAGCTATATAGTCAGAAATGCTACTATTTATTATCTTTCTGTCAAAAGCCTTATCGGGATTGTATTTTTCTGGCATGAATCCATTTTCAATAAGCTGCCCGGCTTCTTCATATTCTGTTTTTCCCATCATATCAAACGCAAGGTAATCATCAAAAATTTTGTCCTTATCAAAATTTGAATGATAAGCTCTTGCAAATGAGCAAAGCTTTGCGGTGATGCTTTCCATTGTATCTTTCATCGTAAAAAACTCCTTTCAGATAAAAAAATCCGCCCATGAAATTCACGAGCGGAATACCTTTTATTCTATATAAACATCTGACTGTTATATATAACAAAAAAGCCGTACCACTCGTTTTTGACAGCAAGCGATACAGCAGCAATTATTTTTACGCATAGCAGCAAAGCCGTATTCTGCGGCTTTTGTCAAATATACAGTTGAAGAAAATATTGAGTTCATCATTGTAAATCCCTGCTTTCGTAAAAATAATAAGTTAATCTGCAAACATTGGTGTGGAGAGGTATCTTTCTCCGGTATCGGGCAAAAGAGCCACTATAATTTTCCCTTTATTTTCTGGACGCTTTGCAAGCTCTGTTGCGGCATAAACCGCAGCTCCGGAAGATATTCCGACAAGCAAGCCTTCTTTCCTTGCAAGAGTTCTGCCTGTTTCAAAAGCGTTTTCATTTTCAACGGTAATGATTTCATCATAGATGTCTGTGTTAAGAGTATCCGGCACAAAGCCTGCTCCGATACCTTGTATTTTATGCGGTCCGGGAATACCCTTTGATAAAACAGGGGAGCCTGACGGTTCTACCGCAACAATTTTGACATTGGGATTTTGTGATTTTAAGTATTCGCCAACACCCGACAATGTACCGCCCGTGCCTACACCTGCAACAAATATATCAACCTTGCCGTCCGTATCTCTCCAAATTTCAGGGCCCGTTGTGCTGCGGTGTGCAGCAGGGTTTGCCGCATTTGTAAACTGACTAGGAATAAAGCTGTTTGGTATTTCAAGTGCTAATCCCTGTGCTTTGGCAATCGCACCTTTCATTCCTTTTGCACCCTCGGTAAGAACAAGCTCCGCTCCGTATGCCTTTAATAGATTTCTGCGTTCAACACTCATCGTTTCGGGCATTGTTAAAATAATTCTGTAACCTCTTGAAGCAGCGACCGCCGCAAGACCAATTCCTGTGTTTCCGCTTGTCGGTTCAATAATGACAGAGTCGTGGGTTAAAATTCCTTTAGCTTCAGCATCATCTATCATAGCCTTTGCAATTCTGTCTTTAACGCTTCCAGCCGGGTTAAAATACTCAAGCTTTCCGTATATTGACGCTTCAAGCTTATTTTCTTTTATATAGTTATTAAGCTTCAACAGCGGAGTTTTTCCTATTAAATCAGTTATTTTTTCGTATACTTTCATAATAATCAGCTTCTTTCATTTTATAATTTATTCTATTGCTGTAAATTACCCCAACATCGTTTGCAAATAAGAATCTGCATTTTGTACCACCTCGTAATATCTATAATTCCTATTTATTTTATAGGTTTTATTATATCACATTTTTTGAATTTGTCAATATCTTTTGCCAAAAATACTTATAGATAAAATCTATAACGCTTAATAAAATACAAATCGCATTTTATGAGTACTTATAGCAATACAACAAAATCCTGCAACTAATCTGACAATTCAAACCGCATATTACTGCGTTGTCCTCCTCACCATACGACAGTATGCTTTTGCCATCTTATGTCGCATTATTTTATTGTATTGCTATAAAAAGACGAATAAGTCTTAATAAGAAATCCGACACGATAACGTAATCAAAGATTGCGGTCTGGTACCCCGAAACCTTGCTGTATTCACATTACAAAAATAACGGCGTTTTTAATGCGCCGTTATTTTTGTACGAAATCCCTCAAGCCTGTTCAATGCTTCATTTAAGGTTTCATCTTTTTTTGCAAAGTGCAGTCTTATCAAATTATTGACATTTTCTTTGAAAAAGCTTGAACCGGGTACTGCACCAACACCAACTTTTTCAGCCAAATCCTCGCAGAATTTCACATCATTGTCATAATTAAACTCGGAAATGTCAAGCAAAACATAGTATGCACCCTGTGGAATTGTATGCTTGATTTTCAAATCATCCAATCCCTTCAAGAACAGATTTTTCTTCTTCGTATATTTGTCTGAAAGCCATTTATAATAATCATCACCGAAATTCAGCCCGACAACGGCTGCCTCCTGAAGCGGTGCGGCAGCACCGACCGTTAGAAAATCGTGTACTTTTTTTACAGTATCGCAGATTTCGGGAGGTGCTATAACATAACCCAAGCGCCAGCCGGTAATAGAATATGTTTTTGACAGCGAGCTGCACGATATTGTACGCTGTGCCATATTCGGCAGACTCGAAAAATAAATATGCTTATTTGGTTCATATACGATATGTTCGTATACCTCATCAGTAATAACATATACATCATATTTTTCTGCCAAATCCGCAATCACCTTTAATTCGTCATAGGTAAAGACCTTTCCACACGGGTTGGAGGGATTGCAAAGAATCAAGGCTTTCGGGTTCTGCTTGAATGCAGCTTCAAGCTCATCCGCATCAAAGTTAAATTCGGGCGGATAAAGCGGAACATAAATCGGCTCTGCACCTGACAAAATGGTATCTGCACCGTAATTTTCATAGAACGGCGAGAAAACAATTACCTTATCTCCAGGGTTTGTTACTGTCATCATTGCCGCCATCATTGCCTCCGTACTTCCACAGGTAACAACGATTTCGCTGTTCGGATCAATACTCCTTCCCATAAAACGCTCCTGTTTTTTTGCAAGAGCTTCACGAAAATTCTGCGCACCCCAAGTGATAGAGTATTGATGAAAATCCTCTTTTGTGACTTCTGCCAAACGCTCCAATATTTCTTTTGGAGGTTCAAAATCGGGAAAACCCTGTGATAGATTGACCGCTCCGTATTTATTTGAAATTCGTGTCATACGGCGTATTACCGAATCGGTAAATGTTGCCGTGCGCTTACTTAATTCTTTCATACTTATTTCCTTTCATCGCTGTATTTTTTTAAAAACTCAATATAATTATAATACTCTATTTTTCTGCGGTCAATATCCGTTTGGTACAAATTCCGAAAGCTTTTTCAGTTCATCAAGATAATCATTATTTTCCTTATGCAGAGTTCCGAAACCGATTAAGCTTTTATCTTTTGCACAAAGCGTTAATATAAAGCTGTTAATACTTTCAGTTTGCGGCACATTCATTGTAGGCGAGAAAATCGTATGCAATGTAATTTCCCTGTTTTCCAAAGTGCCGTTGTGTATCTTGTAAAGCTCTGCCAATGTTCACATAGGGAACATTGGCAGATTATAGAAATCACCAACACTGCTTTTTGCTTTTGCCGCAATACTGTCGGGGAAAATATGTGAATTGGCATCTGTCACCGGCAGTATACCATAGTATATCATATTGAGTAGTCAAGCTTGCGTTCGTCAATGATTCTCCTTGATTTATGCTCGCTTCGGGTATCAAGTCCGCCATCCGGATGAACAACAACCGTATATGGTTTAACTCCGATTCTTGCCTTTAACGCTGCGCTTACCTTTGCCGCTACTTCCTCATCAGTGTCAGGATTGTCTATTTTCTTCTCGATTTCAACACTGTATTTGCAAGTGAAATCCTTTTCAAATACTCTTATCAGGTATTCGCCGGTAATGTCTTTCTGTTCACGTATAACTGCCTCAATATCGCTGGGAAATACATTGACTGCCGAAACGATAAACATATCGTCCTTTCTGCCGTTTATATGTATTCTTCCGTGTGTTCTGCCGCATTTGCAAGGCGTGTTGTCGATCCAGCCAATGTCGCCTGTTCTGAAACGAATAAGCGGTCTTGCTTGCTTTCTGAGCGTTGTAAATACAAGTTCGCCGACTTCTCCCGGTTTCAAAACCTCGCCTGTATGAATATCAACCGTTTCAACAAGAATATGGTTTTCGGCGATATGTAATCCATCCTTTGCTTCGCACATTGCGGCGCACGCTCCGAATATATCGGAAAGTCCGTAGAAGTCATAGACTTCCGCACCCCACAAATCTTCGATTGCTTTTCTTGTTGCGTCGATTGAGCCACCAAGCTCACCGGCTACAATTATCTTCTTAATATTCAAATCTTTTTTCGGATCAATGCCGGCTTTCAGTGCCTTTTCGCCAAGCTGCCAAGCGTAGGAGGGACTTGTCCAGATTATAGTCGGCTGATATGTTTTCAGTATAAATAAAAGTCTTTCGCTCGGAAGTGTGCCGCCCCATATGCAAAGTGCCCCCAAATTCTGTGCACCGATAACATCAGGACCGCCGACATACAATGAAAAGTTAAGAGCGTGAACATATCTGTCGTTCGGTCTCATTCCGATCTGCCAAAACCATCGGCTTTCGGTATCCTGAAATTCGTCAAAATCCTTTTTTGTAAACGGACTCATTGTCGGAACACCCGTTGAACCTGATGAGGTTGAAATGAATACGACATCTTCTTCGGGAACTGCGCAAAGTTCACCCAAGAATGAACCAACGCCCTGTGTATCTCTCTGTGTCTTTTTATTGATGAACGGGAACTTTTGTATATCCGAAATCTCTTTTATATCATCCGGTTTAACGCCTGCTTTGTCAAATGAACGCTTGTAGTACGGTGCATTTTCATATGCGAATTTTACAATCTCCTTCAAATCCGCAAGCTGTCTTTTTTCAAGCTCCTTTCTCGGAAGTGTTTCCAATTCCTCGTCCCAATATTTGTTATTTACATCTCTGCTCATTATTTTATCCTCCAATTTTGATTGATTTTTTCCCACTTTTTATCCCGTGAGCATTTTATGATTTCTATATCGTTATCGCTTAAATGTCTGAAACGCCCTTGCTTTTTCAGATATTTTCCGACATCGGTAAATTTCTTCGGTTTATAATTCAGCGTATATTCGCCATTTTCATATTCCGCAAGATACCAAAGTCCGCAGTCGACAACTTCTTTCGCTATTTCTACGGTAGAATCGGTTTCAACGCCCCAACCTGTCGGGCAGGGTGCAATTACGTGTATGTATTTTGTGCCTTGTATTTTTGACGCCTTTTCAATCTTATTCATAAAGTCATTTATATATCCGACACTTGCCGTCGCAGCATAGGGGATATCGTGCGCCGCAGCAATTTCAAACATATTTTTTTTCGGTCTTAAATTTCCGTGAATATTTTTTCCGGCAGGGGTAGTTGTTGTTTTTGCTCCGAAAGGTGTCAGAGAGCTTTTCTGAATACCGGTGTTCATATATGCCTCGTTGTCATAACAAATATAAAGAATGTTATCGTTTCTGTCAATCGCCCCCGAAAGAGCCTGCAATCCTATATCTGCCGTACCACCGTCACCGGCAAAGCCGACCGCTTGAAAGTTCGTTATTCCCTGTGCCCGAAGCCCTGCTTCAATTCCTGTCAGCATAGACGCTGTTCCCGCAAAGGTTGAAATAATGGCGTTATTGGAAAAACAAAGCTGTGGAAAATTAAATCCGACCGCCGACATACACCCTGCCGGGAGTACGGCAACAGCTTTTTCGCCCAAAACCTTTAATGCAATTCGTACCGCCAGACTGCCGCCGCAGCCACCGCAAGCCTTATGTCCGTAAAAGTATTCATCTTCGTTTAAGCTTTTTGCATTCAATGCCATTATCATTCACCTCCAAGTCCTAAAAATGTAACGCCTGTTTTTCCGCTTTCAATATCACCGAAAATATTTTCAATTTCTGCTTCCGATATATTTTTTCCGCCAAGTCCGCCGATATAGTTTGATGTCGTAATATGGATATTCTGTTTTTTGAGTGCCGAATTTACATTGGTGTAAACCGTTCCTTCGTTTCCGAAAGATATGTCCTTTTCCAAAACAGCGGCGGCTTTTGCATTTTTAAGTGCTCCTGCGATTTCTTCATTCGGAAACGGGCGCAAGTAGCGAATCCGCAAAAGTCCGACATTTTTTCCGTCATTTCTCAACTTATCAACCGTTTCTCTTACAAGTCCGGCGATACTGCCGAGAGTTACAATGATATAATCTGCGTCATCGGTTCTGTATTCTTCAGTAAGTCCCGAATATTTTCTGCCGAAAATTTTTGCAAATTTTTCTTCCGCTTCGCCGATAACCTCTTTTGCATTTAAGAGTCCGATATGTTCTTTGTACTTAAACACTGTATTCTGTGCTGGACCTGCCGAGAATGCAAGATTTTTCGGATTATTAAGGTCAAGTTTATTTTCCGTCTTAAACGGCGGAAGAAATTCATCTGCCTGCTTTTTGGTCGGAACATCTACAACCTCATAGGTATGAGTCAGCACAAAACCATCAAGGTTTGCCATAAACGGTGTCGAAACCCGTTTGTCCTCGGCTATATAATAGCTCATCAGAGCCAAGTCAAGACTTTCCTGTGCGTTTTCCGCATACGCTTGAATCCAGCCGCTGTCCAAAAGCGAAATTGAATCTCGCTGATCACCGTAGATGTTCCATGGCAAAGCGGTAGAGCGGTTCGCATTCATCATAACAATTGGAAACCGTCCGCCGGAGGCATATGTAAGACATTCCGCCATATACAAAAGTCCTTGTGATGATGTTGCAGTAAAGGCTCTTGCTCCGACAGCGGAAGCACCCATCGCACACGAAAGTGCGGAATGTTCCGATTCAACGTGAATAAATTCAGCTTTTAAGCTTTTATCCTCAACCATTTCGGAAAGCCGTTCAACCACAATAGTCTGCGGCGTTATGGGATATGCGGAAATTACTTGTGGCTTTGCAAGCCGTATGCCCTCGGCAAAAGCTTCGTTGCCCGATAAAAATTTTCTTGCCATTATTTTTCCGCCTCCATTTCTATTGCACCTATTTTGCATATTTTGCGACAGATTCCGCAGCCCTTGCAAAAATCATAGTCAATACCGACTTTTCCGTTTTCCTTAAAGATTACGCCGTCGGGACAATGCAGATAACATTGCAGACAGCCGATACATTTATCAAGATTTATAACAGGTTTTTCGTTGCGCCAACCGGCATTTTTTGTGATCAAATAACCTGCTTCATATGAGGGTGCATCGGGAATTTCGGATAGTGACTGCGGTATTTTATCTCTTAAATACGGTTTCATACCAACGCCCCCTTTGCTGCGGTGATTGCCGCTTCGACTGCACCGATATTCTTTTCGTGCAGCTTTTCCGGCATATACTGTCTTATTGCTTCCGAAATATTGTCAAAGCTTATTTTTCCCGATATTGCCGCAAACGCTCCGAGCATTATTGTATTTGTAATCGGGCGTTTCAGAATTTCTTCGGCGATTGTGTTTGCGTCAATCGTAAAAATTCTGTTGCTGTCAAAATACTTTTTTGTATTAAGCAATATAATACCTTCAGGTTTTAATTCGTTAAAAGCGGTATCGGAGAACAAAGTATCATCAAGGAATATCGAAAAATCTGCTTTTTCCGTTTCACTCCGATTTCCAATCGGTTTACCGTCAAGCTTTGTAAACGCTCGTATCGGGGCACCTCGTCTTTCGGGACCGAATGACGGAAAAGCAAGAGCATAATTACCCTTTATCGCATATGCTGCTCCCAAAAGTCTTGCCGCAGTAAACGCTCCCTGTCCGCCTCTGCCGTGCCATAGTATTTCAATCATTGTCTTTCTCCCCTTTCTACTGTTTCCAACGCAGTAAATATCCCTGTAATTTGTTAAACAAAAATGAAATCAGCATAATTACCGCTCCTATTACCAAAAGTCCGACAATGGTGCGTGTATAATCTCCGAAGTCGGAATACTGTTTTATATAATATCCCATTCCGTTTTGTGCTCCAATCATCTCGGCTGATGTAAGCAATATAAATGACACCGACAAGCCTTGATTGCAGCCGATGAAAATCTGCGAAAGAGCCGCCGGAAGTATTACGGAAAACAGCATTGTAGACTTGCTTACGTTCAGTACCTTTGCAGAATCAATCGTCTTTTTGTCAACGTTCAGAACACCGCTCATTGTGCTTGCAAGCACGGGCCAAAATGTCGCAAGAAATATAACGAATACCGAAACGGAACGGAATGTCGGCAGCAGTGCTATTCCATAGGGAATATATACAATAGGCGGTATTGAGCCTAAAAACTTTGAAATGTATGTAGCCGCATTTCCGAGTCTGACGCTCCAACCTAAAAACAGTCCCAACGGTATCGCAATAACAACCGCAAGCAAATATCCCTGAGCTATAATTTCGAGAGAGCTTTTTATATTTGCATAGATTTTGCCGGTGTCTTGTATCAGTTGCCAAAAGACCTTTCCGAGCGGCGGAAACAATGCTTCATTTAAGACATTGAATTTTGCTGTTACAAGAGTCCATACTATAATCAAAGCATACAGAAAACCAATTATATCAAGAGAAAGATTTAATCCGTTTTCATTTTTTGACAATATCGAAGCCGCTAAAGCTAATACTTCAAGAACGATTGCAAAGCCTATGAGATAAGTGGTATGCGTTTCGCTCGAAACCTTATCCGGAAGAAGCTGAACCAGCATTAACACAACAAACAGAATATTGGTCACTCTTAAAAACCGTTTTTGCACTGTCATTATAAAACCACCTCACTTCCGCCAATCTTATCAACAATATCACCATAAAACAATGATATAAGTTTATTACGAAAATCGTTGTATTCTTTCAAGCCAATCATTTCTGATCTGTTTCTCGGTCTTTTGAACGGTACACGGATTTCTTTGTACACACGTCCCGGTCTTGTAGACATCATAATGATTTTATCCGACAGAAAAATAGCTTCGTCAATATCGTGAGTTACAAAAACAACCGTCTTTTTGCTATCCTCCCAAAGAGAGAGCAGTAATTCCTGCAAAATGGTTCTGTTTTTTGCGTCAATAGCTCCGAACGGTTCATCCATCAACAATATATCTGTATCCATAGCCAAAGCACGGGCGATAGCTACACGCTGCTGCATTCCTCCGGAAAGCTGTTTGGGATATTTGCCCTTAAATTCTTCCAGACCGACTTTGTCTAAGAATTTGTCAGCGATTTTAAACCTTTCATCTTTTTTTAATTCTTTCTTGGCTTGCTTGATTCCGAAAGCAACATTGTTTCTTGCCGTCATCCACGGGAAAAGGGAATAATGTTGAAATACAACTCCTCTGTCAAAACCTGTACCTGAAATGGGATTACCGTCAATCAGAATCTTTCCGTCGGTAGGGGAATTGATTCCTTCAAGAATACTTAAAAGGGTGCTTTTTCCACAGCCGCTTGAACCTATGATGCTTACAAACTCTCCCGGCTCAACCGAAAATGAAACATTGTCAAGTGCTTTGAAAGAATGTTTTTTATCGGAATATTCAACTGTTAAATTTTTAATATCTATTTTACTCAAATTGTATCACCTTTGCGTTATGCTAACCGACAGAACATTGTATGAATACTCCGCCGGCAGTGGTTTACTCATTCATACTTATCAAAATGTTCTTTTAAATCGTTATATGTTTTGTCATCGGGATTTTCTTCTAATATACTTTCCAGCGCTTTTGAATATACGGAAGTATTATACAGAGGTTCTATATCATAGTCATTCGTATATCCGAGATCCACAATCGTCTTTTTTAATTCAAGCGTTCCCTGTTTATCTGGATCCGGACTTGAAGAACTGTATCCGCCGTAGACTTCAGTTTTTATATAATCAGGATCAATGTCTATATACTTCTTTATATCCTGTATGGTCTTGTCCTCATTTTCCTGTGAAAATTTATATGCCTTGATAACAGCTCTTTCAAAAGCATTGTATGCGTTCGGATTTTTTTCAAGAGCAGCAGTCGAGGCAACTTGTCGGCAGCATGGCTGATTTTTTAATTCCTCGATTTCCGAGCAATAGTAAACGACTTTATATCCCTGACCTTTCGCCAATGATGCATAAGGCGAATATACCGAAGCAGCGTCAATTGAAGAATTTTGCAATGCTACATATGCGTCTTTTTGGCTGTCAAAGTAAACTATATTTACCTTATCGCCGCCTTCACCTATTTCTATGCCGTTATTCTTCAATAAAAGCTGAAGTTCTGCATCCTGTATGCTGTTTTTAACGGAAGCAACATTTTTTCCTTTTAAGATGTTAATGTCAATATCATCAGTATCTTTTGCATATTCAGATTTGATTACATAACCGTGTCCGTTTGTCATTGCACCTCCGAAAATAGTAAGGTCATGTCCCTGACTTTGAAATGTAAGTGCCGGAACTGAACCGATGAGAGCTACATCAAGTTTTCCCGATTCAAGTCCCGAAGCAAGTTCCGATGCACTTGAAAATTGTGTAAGCGTTACATTCAATCCTTCTTCTTCAAAGTATCCTTCTTCTTTTGCAACAAAACCTAAAAGATGAGCAGTTGAATTTAAGTAACCGAGATTAAAATCCTTTTTCTCAAGATTTGAAGTTTGTGCTGCGTTATTTGTTTGTTTTTTCTCTGTGCTTTGGCATCCTACAAATGATAAAATTGTTATTGCAGCAACAAAACCTGCTAAAATTGTTTTTTTCATAATATTTACCATGCGATATTAAATATCAATAATCCTTTCTTTAATTGATTTATTGTAATATGAATATTTCCTGCAACACATTCGATTCATACATCGTTTGGATTCTCCGATAAGTAATGTAATTGTTCTCATATTATCAGTCTCCCATCAAAACATATCAAGGTGATATGTTTACTATGCTATGATTTTAACATAATTTTCTTTGTTTGTCCAATACATATAATTTATCAGTTCATATAAATGAAATTTATAGATGAAGAAACTTGTTTTAATTTTTTTAGAAAAAACAAACGGTTTACTGCCATATTACAAGCAGCAAACCGTTTTCTGTTGACTGATAACAAAATAAGAACCGATGTCAAAGCTATACTAATCCAACACAGCTTGTTTTAGATGTCGCATTCGTTTCCGTTTTTTATTCTGTATTTCTTTCCTTACAATAATCATATCTCCCGTTATTTTGACCTTGTTTAAAATAGTCCTATCTTATGAAATGCTTGCTCTAAATCCTCTATAATATCTTCCGGTTCCTCAAGACCTACGCTGAACCGAATAAAACCATTTCGGAATTTTTCCGGATAAAGTTCGATTCTTTCATCGTAACTCGGCTGTGGAAAAATCAGGCTCTCATCGTGACCGAGTGAAACGGCAAATGTAATAATTTTGAGTGCTGCACAAAATTTTTCTACTGTTTTATCATCAGCATTCACACCAAAAGAAATAACGCCGCCGTAACCGTTTTGCATCTGTCTTTTTGCAAGCTCGTGTCCAGGATTACTTACAAGTCCCGGATAAGAAACAAAAGTAACATACGGCTGTTTTTCAAGCCACTCTGCAACAATTTGAGAAGATTCGTTTATTCTTTGCATTCTGAGTGGAAATGTCACAGAACCTCGGAAAATTTGCCAAGCGTTAAATGGACTGATAACCGAGCCGACATTTACTTGTGCTTCATACCTAATACGATCCATTGTTTCAAGATCGTTTGACAAGATTGCTCCTCCTTGTGCATCTCCGTGTCCGTTTATAAATTTGGTTAAAGACTCAACAACAAAATCAGCACCGAGTTTAAGCGGTTTTTGATTATATGGAGAAGCAAATGTGTTATCTACGGAAAGTACGGCTCCGTTTTCGTGAGCGATTTTTGCAATGGCGGCAATATCGGTAATACCAACGGTCGGATTATCCGGTGTTTCGATATGGACAAGTTTTGTGCCGGGAGTGATTGCTACTTTTACCGAGTCTAAATCAGTCATATCGACCATAACAGTTTCCACCCCGAATTTCTTGTTAAACAATTCGTGAAACAAACGATAAACAGCCATATAACTGACTTTCAGATAAATAACCTTGTCCCCGGATTTTAGAAGTGTCCAAAACAATGCGTGTAATGCTGCTATACTGTCAATTGCTCAGGAATATGAGCAAGCGACAGACGTCCAAAACAATGCGTGTAATGCTGCTATACCGCTTGCAAGTACAATTGCGTCATCCGCCTCATGAAGTGCGGCAATCTTTTCTTCCAGCCAATGTTGATTTGGATTCCCGTTTCGAGAATACATTAAGAGATCGGTAGAAGAATAATTCACTTGAGAAAGATCATCAGGCAACCTATAACTGTTTGTCATATGCAGTGGTCTTCTTACAGCTCCCGTTCCCTCATCGTAATCTGTTCCGGTATGTATTGCCTGTGTTGCAATTCCATATTGTTTATATGAATTTTCTTTTTTAGCCATTTATTTTCACTTCTTTCTTTATTTTAATGAGAACAGTATAACATATATCACATACTTTGTCAATAGGTTTTATAGGAGTTGCGCGTAAATCAATTTTGTTGATTAAATAATTTGCTTTATGGCACTCTATATTAATTTTGAATACTTTAGTATGCTTTTCAGATAATTTTCGTCGTTTATTTTTTTACAGTTGTAAATAAAGTAATGGCTTTGTTTTTGCGTTGTTACAAAGTATAAAAAGGTCTTTAAAGAAGTCTTTGATATTTCTGGACACATAGCGTACTATAACGTGATGACACGATTTATCAGGCTTTTTTGCGTATCTGGAGCCGAAATTTTTTATATGAAAACCGTAGATGCCATTTCGCCTTTTCAGCATGAAATAGGACTCATTGAGCGGTAGCGGAAGGAGTGGGCAAAAAGTCCGTGCAAAGTGGGCAGTGTTAGCGGTATATATAACATTACAAAAACATACTATAATCTTGAAAATTTATTGTTTTTTTACTTTTTTTATGTTACAATTTTATAAGAAATTTCTGTAGGGTATATTAATTGGAGGATTAATATGGCACATATTCTTGTAATTGAAGATAATAATGACATAAATAATCTGCTTAAAGAGGCACTGAATAAATATAATTACACTTGCGACCAAGCATTTTCGGGTACTGAAGCAAGGCTCCTGTTTCAGATTAATAAGTACGATCTTATTCTTCTTGACCTTATGCTGCCTGGAATAAAAGGGGAGAACGTTCTGCAATACATACGGGAACGCAGTGACATACCTGTTATTGTAATAACTGCAAAGGATAGTCTTGACGATAAAATTGACGTATTGGTAAATGGTGCTGATGACTATATTACCAAGCCTTTTGAAATCAAAGAAGTAATAGCAAGAATTACAGTTCAGCTGCGTCACAGTGAAAAATATACAAATGATTCGGAAGTTTTGCAGCATAAGGATATAGTATTAAATAAACAGGACTTTAGTGTTACTGTTTTAGGTGAAAAACTTCCCAAAGTTACAAAGCAGGAGTACTCTATCCTTGAATTGCTTGTACGCAATCCTAAACGTGTGTTTACCAAAGAGGAAATTTTTGAATACGCATGGGATGAACAGTATATGGGAGAAACAAAGACGCTGGATGTGCATATAAGCAACATAAGGAAAAAATTAAAAGCTGTTTCGGATATTGAATTTATAGAAACAATCTGGGGAATTGGTTATAAACTTTACTAATTCTTTACTTTTATTTTGCGGTTTATTAGCAACTGGAAATTATAATTAAATACAGTTAAGGCAACACCGCACAAAAATTATTCAGTATTGCAAGAAACAGAAGGAGATGTAATTATATGAGCGAATATTTACTTACCACAAGGAACCTGACCAAGACTTTCGGTAAGCATAAAGCTGTAGATGGTATAAATATGCACATAAAAAAGGGTTCGATCTATGGCTTTATTGGCAGAAACGGAGCGGGAAAAACTACGTTTATGAAAATAATAAGCGGACTTTCAGCTCCGTCTGAAGGAGAATTTTCACTTTTTGGTTATCCATATTCTGAAATTAGTAAAGTGAGAAACAGAGTAGGCTGTCTTATTGAAGCTCCGGGACTGTATCCTGATATGTCAGCTTTTCAGAATTTAAAGGCAAGGTGCATCGGCAGCGGAGTTTACTCTAAAAAATATGTTGAGGAGCTGCTTGAACTTGTAGGACTTTCGAATACGGGACATAAAAGGTCAAAAAAGTTTTCACTTGGTATGAAACAGCGTCTTGGAATTGCTATGGCTCTTGTAGGTGAACCTGATTTGCTTGTGCTTGATGAACCTATTAATGGTCTTGACCCTCAAGGTATCGTTGAAGTCAGGGAGATTATTCAGCGTCTTGCAAAAGAAAAGAACATGACTATACTTATTTCAAGCCATATTCTTGATGAGCTTTCAAAAATTGCAACACACTACGGAATTATAAACAATGGAAAACTTATAAAGGAAATGTCAGCAGAAGAAATGATGTCCGAATGTAAGGAACGTATAGAAATCAATGTTGATGATACTAAACACGCTCTCACAGCTTTGGATAAAATAGGTATTACAAAATATCAGGTAGTTGATTCTCATCACATTTGCATTATGGAAAGAATAGAAGAAAGTGCAAATATAAATAAACATCTTGTCGAATCCGGAGTTGCTCTTATAGAGAGTTCAATTTGTGGCGAAGAATTGGAAGACTACTACATTAATCTTACAGGAGGTGCTGTAAATGCTTAATTTAATAAAAATGGACTTGTATCGTATGTTCAGCATGGCAAGCTTTTATGTGATTATATGCTTATTTTCAATAGAATGTGTTTTAATGGTATATTCATCAACTATGGAGTCAGATCCGCTTTATTTGTCAATAGCAGATTTAATAATGACGCCAACAAGTACACCTTTTATTACTTTGTTTACAGGAATTTTCAGTGCATTATTTTTAATAGCAGATAAATCAAGCCAATTTATAAAAAACTACGGTGGACAGCTTAAACATCGCAGCTCAAGAATCTTTTCAAAAATTATTTGTATTATTATTTATAACATACTTTTTTCAGCAATAACTATTTTCCTTTTAATTGTTTCTGATAAGATATTTAAAACTAATTTAGAACTTGGTTTTGATGCCAATTTTTTCAGGTATTATGCTTTGGCATTTTTGGGCAACATAGCATTCTGCATAGTAATAGTCCTTATATCTACTTTATTTAAAAGCACTATTCCTGTTGTAATATTACCTATATTAATTTCTACATCTGTTTTTTCAATCATATTTTCAGGAGTTGACAACATTTTACATAGAATTGGTATTGATTTTTCAACTCAGAAATATATGCTTTCAGAAAATATATATAATTTGCCATGGCTTGAAGGTACTGATAACATCAGTTTTTTTGTTTTGCTTTTCCTTGGATATTCCATTATTTCTGCAATTTTAAGCTGTATAATTTTTAAGAAAAAGGATATCGCATAATTATGTATTGTATTGTTTTAATATTATGTGCAGTTATTTTTATATTGACATTAAAAATATTTCAGTACAGGCGACAGATGAAACTCATCTGCCGCCAATTGGCGTTTATAAGAAAAAATGACAGTATTTCCATAATATCAACAGAAATGCAGTCAGGTATTACAGGTAAACTGCGTAATGAAATTAATATGCTGATAAAAGAAAAAAAGAAACTTCAAAAGCTTTATTTGGAAAAAGAACACAATATTGCCTATACATATACAAATATAGCACATGACATAAGAACGCCGCTTACTTCATTGGACGGCTATTTTCAGCTCCTTTATGATAGTCAAAGCAACGAGGAGAGGGAAAGGTATATTAATATTATTAAGGAACGCATAACCAGTTTAACAGAAATGCTTGATGATCTTTTTACATTTACCAAACTAAAAAATGATGCATACGAGCTTGAACTTTCATCAGTAAATTTGACCGCAATATTAAAAGAAACAATTTTATCTTATTATGAAGATTGGCTTGCCAAGGGGATAAATCCAAATATAAATATAACAGAAAAAAGCTGTATTATTAACGGAAATGACTTGGCTGTAAGACGTGTAATTCAAAATATAATAAAAAATGTTCTTGTACATGGCAATGATGAAATATCAATCAGTCTTGAAAGTGAAATGAATGTTAATCTTATAATAAGCAATAAGATAGATAACCCTGAAAAAATAGAAATCGACAAAATCTTTGACAGATTTTATAAAGCAGATGAATCAAGGACAGTTTCTTCATCAGGCCTTGGACTGTCGATTGCATATGAGCTTGTCAGACATATGAAGGGGAGTATAGAGGCTGATATAAATGGAAATATATTCTCTATTAAAATTATGTTTGGCTCAACAAGTAAAAATAAGACAAAAAAATAATCTTATTTAAAAAATAATGTGAAATATTACACATTTTAATTGACAAATACGTCTTATAATGGTACAATAAAACTATATTATTATGAGGGGGATATTACATGAAAAAAACTAGAGCATGTTGACACTAAGGTCAAAATATGATAT
>ULRB01076632.1_pt1 | contig 35733 bp, 28 predicted proteins | sample 1955051 | NCBI WGS metagenome assembly ULRB01 (sample SAMEA4835671, study PRJEB28245) | human gut metagenome | biome: gut microbiome; material: fecal sample | place: Denmark | collected 2008 | reverse complement strand
GAATATTCCCCTGACAGCAAGTGGCTTACCTACAGCCGCCCTGCCCCGAACAAGATGAGCGTGGTCTATGTCTATAACCTCGCTTCCGCCAAGGAATATCCTGTCACGGAGAAATGGTACGACTCCAGTTCCCCGACATTCTCAACAGATGGTAAATACTTGATATTCACATCTGACAGGGATTTCCGTCCGATCTACAGCTGGATCGAGTGGAACTTCGCCTACACGGACAGAAGCGGAGTTTATATGACGATGCTCGCTGCCGGCACACCTTCACCGCTGCTCCCGACAGACAGCGAGTCTGTGAATATTTCCGAAGATAAGAAGGATGAAGCGGCTCCGGCGGAAGCCGCCAAAGACAAGAAGGCCGCCAAGGCTTCTAAAGACGCCGGCAATGCTGCTTCCGGCAAGAAGACTGTGGACGTGAAGATCGACATCAATGGCCTGGTAGACAGAACCATAAAACTTCCTGTAGGAGGCTCACGCTCATATTTCTCTGACGGCAAGAAGCTCTGGTACAGGGACGGTCGTGGTACTCAGGTGCTTGATTTCGAGACCGGTAAGTCTGAGCAGTGTTCTGAAGGAATGGTCATCTACCGTCCGGGAGACAAGAAGGCACTTTCGACTGCCAAGGGCAAATGGACAGCCGTCAGCTTCCCGTCCGCGAAAGTCGGCGGAGGCGAGGCCATCGACCTTGACAATATGTACACGACAGTGGATTACGCCCAGGAGTGGCCTCAGATCTTCGACGAGGTCTGGAGAGCGTTCCGCGACGGCTACTATCTTGAGAATATGCACGGCCGCGACTGGAAGGCCGTCAAGGAGAAGTATGCAGCTCTCCTGCCTTATGTCAAGACCCGTCTTGACCTCAATTACGTGATAGGCGGAATGATCGGCGAGGTCGCCAGCGGTCACGCCTACGTCAATCCGGGCGACTACCCTAAGCCTGAGCGCATCCCGATGGGCCTTCTCGGTGCTAAGATGAGCAAGGACAAGAGCGGTTACTTCAAGATCAATCACATTTACTCCGGCGCTGTCTATAGGAACGAACTCCGCTCACCGTTGACCGAACCGGGAATGAATATCTCCGAGGGCGATTTCATCACAGCCATTGACGGACAGTCGCTTAAGGATGTGGACAACATCTACAGGCTCCTTGTCGGAAAAGCTGACAAACTTGTCGAACTGACCGTCAGCAAGTCGGCCGCCGAGGGAGGACGCAAGGTCGTGGTCAAGCCGATCGCCGATGAATATCCTCTCGAACACTACGAGTGGGTGATGAGGAACATCCGCACCGTCGAGGAGAAATCCGGCGGCAAGGTAGGCTACATCTATATTCCTGACATGGGGCCGGAGGGACTTAACGAGTTCGCCCGCTGGTACTATCCTCAGCTCGACAAGGAGGCTCTCATCATCGATGATCGTGCCAACGGTGGTGGAAACATCTCTCCGATGGTCATCGAGAGGCTTCTGCGCAAGGTCTACAGGATGACGATGTACAGGAACTCCAACCAGAACGGAACCATTCCGGAAGGGACCCACACGGGCCCTAAGGTGCTGCTGATCAATAAATATTCAGCATCGGACGGTGACCTCTTCCCGTGGAGCTTCAAGGCCAACAACCTTGGAACGGTGATCGGGACGAGAACCTGGGGCGGCATCGTGGGCATCAGCGGCTCCCTGCCTTACATGGACGGAACCGACGTGCGCGTGCCGTTCTTCACCAACTACGACGCGGCGACGGGCCAGTGGATCGTCGAGAACCACGGTGTCGATCCGGACATCCTGCTGGACAATGACCCGATCAAGGAATATGCCGGTGAGGATCAGCAGCTTGACAAGGCCATTGAGGTTGCCCTTCAGCAGATCAAGGACCGCAAGCCACTTCCGAAGACCCCGGCTCCACGTACCTTCGTGGATCTTGGACTGCCTCAGATCAAGTAACGGATTACCAAAACACTGAAATATGAAGACAACAGGAATCCGGCCGTCCATTCTGGCGGCAATGTTTATTGGTCTTACATTAGGTTTATGCGGATGTGGCGCGGCCACGGCGCCGGAATCCCTCCGGTGCGAGTACCAGGAAGGCGATGACATCGTGATTGACACCCAGGCCCCAAGGCTCTCCTGGATAAACAACACGACCCAGACGGCGTGGCAGGTGCTGGTGGCGACGGACAGGAATGCCCTCAAGGAAGGCAAGGCCGACATCTGGGACTCGGGTAAGACGGTTGGTGCCGAGTCGCATCTGGTGGCATATTCAGGCCCGGCTATGGAGTCCATGAAGGACTATTGGTGGACGGTCAGGATCTGGGACGGCAAGGACAAGGTCTCCACCTGGGCGAGACCTGCCCGCTGGACGACCGGAATGTTCAGCGAAAGTGACTGGCGGGCGAAGTGGATAGGTGCCTCATGGCAGGATGACAGCGTTCCGGAGGCGGACAACTCCGCACCCATATTCAGAAAGGAATTTACTGTCAGAGAGGGACTTGTCCGTGCGAAGGCATTTGTCTGCGGACTTGGCTGGTTCGAGATGTCCATCAACGGCGGCAAGGTCGGAGACGATTATTTCGTTCCTGGCCTGACGGATTACACGGCCAGACCGGCGCTTCTCACCAACCCGCGGATCCCGCTGGAGCCGGAAGTCACAGCCTACAGAACCCTGTATCTCGCCTACGACATCACCGACATGCTCGGCAAGGGGGCGAACGCCGTCTCGATGCTCCTTGGGAGCGGCTATTTCCATGAAGGGTTGTTCAACAACAACACCATAGCGAACTACGGCTACCCGAGGTTCATCCTGCAGATGGCGCTTGAATATTCAGACGGAGGCATTGAATATGTCTGCTCGGACACCACATGGAAGGAGGCTCACTCTCCGGTCGTGTTCAGCAACCTCTACCAGGGAGAAGTCTATGATGCCAACTTTGAGATTCCGGGATGGAACAAGCCAGGATTGGATGACTCCTCATTGAGCCACGCCGTCCTGAAGGAAGCTCCGCAGGGCAGGCTGACCGCCAACATGGGACCGACAGACAAGGTGCTGGAAACCCTTAAGCCTGTCAGTTTCGAGCGTCTGGAGGACGGCACGTTCAAGATTGATTTCGGCAAGGTCATCTCAGGATGGGTCAAGCTGGACGGCGTGAATGTCAGGAAAGGAGACACACTGAGGGTTAACCACCTGTCCGAGTATCCGGCCGGCAGGTGTGAATATGTCTGCGCTTCCGACGGCAAGGTCACGACAAGCCCTCGGTTCACCTGGTACGTGTTCCGGGAGGCGATAGTCTCCGGGATGGAGAACCTTGACGCCACACAGGTCGTGGCAGAGTCGGTCGGCAGCAATGTGAAGCCTGACGCCGAGTTTGACTGCTCGAATCCGTTGTTCTGTCAGATCGAAAAGATCTGGAGACAGTCTCAGATTGACAACATGCACGCTGGAGTGGCTTCCGACTGCCCTCACCGGGAGAGACTTCCTTACACCGGCGACGGCGAGGTAGCCATGCCGATGGTTCTCGCCAACTTCGATGCCGCCTCCTTCTACAACAAATGGATCGGCGATGTCAAGGGCAGTCAGAATCCGGAGTCAGGCTATGTTCCGAACGGTGCTCCGTGGGAGCCATGCTGTGGAGGAGGCCCGGCCTGGGGAGCCGCCATCTGTGTCATGCCTTGGGAGTTCTACAACAGCTACGGTGACAAGACGCTTCTCGCCGACTGCCTCCAGCCGATGAAGGATTTCGTGCGCTACTACGACACCTGGCGGGCAGAGGACGGCACCTCGTCCTTCCACAAGCCTACGCCTCAGGGCGCGCCTCTCTACTGGTACAACCTCGGCGACTGGGCTCCGGCATTCGGCCTGCCTCAGGACGAACTCGTCCACACATTCTTCTATTGGTTGTGCGCCGACATCACATCGAAAGCGGCCAAGGTGCTTGGAGACGAGGCGGGAGCCGCCGCCTATTCCGCCAAGGCCGAAGGAATCCGTGACGCCTTCAACAAACGGTTCTACGATCCTGAGACAAAAAGCTACGGGGATTTCGGCTCCAATGTCTATGCCTTGTACATGGGTGTTCCCCGCGAGAGACTTGAGGATGTGCGCGCCACACTCCGCGACGAGCTGATGGTCAAGTACAACGGCCATGTCAATGTGGGATTCGTCGCTCACCGCTTTCTTTATGAGACGCTTGCCCTGAACGGAATGAACGATGTCGCTTGGACGCTCCTCAACCAAAAGGACTTCCCGAGCTTCGGATGGTGGCTTGAGCAGGGTGCGACAACCACGTGGGAGCAGTGGAACGGCAACGATTCGCGCAACCATCCGATGTTCGGTGGCGGTCTCGTCTGGTTCTACAGGATGCTTGCGGGAGTGCGCACTGATCCGGAAGAGCCTGGCTACAAGCACATCATCATCCGTCCGGTTCCAGTCCGTGAGCTGGGCGAAGTCTCCTACACGACGGCGACTCCTTACGGAACGTTGGTCTCCAAAGTCACGGTGGACGGTGACAAGGTACGCATGGAAGGCCGGATCCCTTTTGGAACCCACGCCACGGTCTATGTCCCGAAAAACACGGATGTCGCCATCCTTGACCCGCAGGACGACTCCAGCTACGAGATCCACAGCATCGGCCCTGGAGCCTATTCCTTCTGATGCGGGTGTCGGTGGCATTGGCATTGACAAGAAATGGACGGCCGGCGGCGGTTACACTTCTTTCTCCCTTTCCGGTGTCGATGCCGACAAAGTGATGGACGGCGGCATGCCAGGATTCTACTTTGGTGTCAATTATGATTACGCTTTTTCCACGATCGATGGTCTTACGGTTGAGCCTGGACTTTATTTCATGCACTACGGCAAGGATCATGTTGACCCATGGTCTGACTTTAAGGTCAACCGCAATACTTTCTATGTAGGCATAGGTTTCACCTTCTGATTTCAGCCCATATTAACAGGCAGGTCATAAAGTTATCCGGTCACTGAACATCTCGAAGTGACCGGATTTTTTATTTCGTTGAAACTTGAACTTGTAACCAATAACCTTTGGTTGCAATTCCTCTCCTGGATATTTTCATATTTTCGCACCATGAAACTATTCAGGATATTCAACACTTTTGTTGTGTCCGCATTTGCCGTGGTTGCTTTTTCTTCATGCTCAGGCAATGAGACAGACTATGCGTTGGACGTTGCGGAAAACCTTATCTGGACAAGGCCGGACAGCTCGCTGTCTGTGCTTGGGTCTGTGGACACGTTGAGATTGAGGCCGGAATCGAGTCGCGCGAGATTCTCCCTGCTTTATGCGATGGCGCTGGATAGAAACTGTATCGACACGGCTGACATCAGTGTCCTCAGCCTGGCGGTCAGATATTATGATCGCCACGGCTCTGACACCGATCGGATGATGTCGTACTATTATCTTGGCAGACTTTACTATAATGGAGGCGATTATCTCTCCGCGGTCAAATGCTATATGCAGGCGAAGGAATATTCAATGCGTTCTGTCGATCTTGTCTTCAGAGGCTTGATTTCCTCCGCCATTTCGGATGTATATGCGCAGAACAACAATTTCCCCGAAAAGATCAGATATTCAAAAGAGGCTCTTGACTGTTTCAGTGAGGCGGGTGATTCCTGCAGGACTTGGATAACGACAGGACGTCTGGCTTCTTACTATGCGGATTGCAAGGACTGGGACAAATCGGACAGCCTTTATTCGATATTCCTTTCCAGTCCTCCGCATGACACCGCGGTCTTGGCTGAACATTTGTTCAATATCGCCAGATACTCTCTTTCCCGTCCGGAGCCAAATCCGAGGCAAAGCGTGGCGATATTTCAGAAAGCGGTTGATGAATATGGTGGGAAACCTTCCGCGATTGATTATGCCTCTTTTGCTTATGCCTTGGACAATATAGGCTGCCATCGTGCGGCGGACAGCATCTTTTCACAATTGGAGGAGAGAGTGAACGGCTCTGTTCCGTTAATGATTTGGAAGTACCGTGTGCTCAAACATCGGAGAAAGTTTCAGGAGGCTTTGAATATGCTCGAACAGTCTGTGGTCTTGCAGGAAGAATCATTGAACGCCACTTTGAACCAATCCGTCACTCAAGCGCAGTCGGATTATTTCAAGACCAAGTCAGAAATGATGGAAAAAGACCATGACATGCAGATTCTTGTCAGATGGATTGTCGTTTTGCTTTCGGTGATCGGCCTGTTTGTTGTCATCACGGTCTATATGCACGGCAAACGAAAGTGGGTGAGGCGGATGAGCGAGATGTCCATGATCAACGAGGAGGTAAGCTCCAGGCTTTCCAAGGAGCACGATGCTTTGTCGGACAAGGAACTTGCCTTGAGGAATCTCAGGAGGAAGTATGTTTCAACCTACAAGCGTCAGTACAGCCAATTGAATGATCTATGTGTGGAATATTGGGAGACGGCAGGAAGCGGAAAGGAGAAGGAGAGAATCTATGCGAAGGTGAAGAGGCTTGTCAGTGTGATTGATGATTGCAACCAGAAGAAACTGGAGCGGATGATAGACGAGAATCTGGACGGAATCATGGGGAAGCTGCGAGCGGATTTGCCGGACGCTACAGACAATGAGTTCCGTTTCATCGCACTGAATATCCTCGGATTTGATGCCAAGACCATCGCCCGCATCATGGGCTACACGGTGCAGAGTGTCTATACGAAACGGGCTCGTATGAGGGCCAAGATCTCCGAAATCGTCTCTGAGAACAAGGATTTTTACCTTGACTTTATAGGTTGACAAACGTAAAAGTCTGATATTTAATTTGTTCAGGAATCCATTATTCTTTCCTGCCAGTATAACTGTCTGAAATTGAGCCCGATATGCGCACGTGTTGAGATTCTTGACTTTAACATAGGCTTAATTCATTGTGTCTTAATAATATACTGATGGCGGCTGTTAATACTTTTTTTCATTGAAATAATGCTCTTTCTTGCGACCTTTGCGAAAACCAAATATAAAACCAATTATGCGAAAAGTTTTATTTGCGCTGCTCGCGCTGACTTTCATCAGTCAAACGTATTCTCCGTGTAAGAGTAAGGACGAGACGCTTGTTGTGTTGATCGTCCTGGAAAACACAAAGCCATCCTCGTCCACGAACCGTTCTTTGGCGCAATGCCCTATAGACGGTTACTACCACACCTTGACGAATATGGTAGAGCTGTCCTTCAAGTCTAACCTTGGAAACGTGTTTGTCACGCTGGACAATATGACGACGGGCGAGACTTATGAATATTCCGGCAGCAGTGCCGCAGGGGTGATGATGATGCCTGTGTCTTCCAATTCTTGCTACACGATGAACATTACCACGGAGTCGGGACGTGTCTTCACAACCTCGTTCCTGACCGGTGATGTCTATGAGGACGAATAGTCCGTGATAACCAACTAACCATTATTGTTTTCATCAACCACCATGGATGCGGTAATGAATTATCGCATCCATGTTTCAGTGGTTTCAGACGTGGCTGTTATTTCGTAAGATAGAGCTTTGCGATGACGCGGTTGTCCTCTTCGTTTATGTTGTTCAGGATCTCAGGATTGCAGAGGCGTTTCTTGAGGGAGGACGGGAACGTGCTGATCGTGGCTGGTTCCAGAAGACAGTAGATGATACCGTCTTTCATCTCCTTGAATGAACCGGCGAACACATCCTGACCAGGTTTGCCAGCGCTGAACCAATGCCAGTCACCGCCGCTCAGCAGGCCATAATAGGAATCCTGCTCCATAACCGTAATATGTCAGCATGCCTTCATCCGTCAGCCAAGACATTGATCCAAGATCCATTTCCGGGAATATCTTCGAGTCGATCATATTCCCGTCCAATGAGAATCTTTGAAGTTTCGAAGGGGTTGAAAAGACGCAAAGGTTTCCGTCACGGTACAGGATGTCATTTATTCGAATATACTCCTCGGGCCCGTTGCCTTTCTGTCCGATGCGCCCAAGGAATTTTCCGTCAGCGGAATAGCGGAATATGTTGTTGTTGATCAGATCCATCACGATATAGGAATCCCCGGCGATGGTCAGGTCTGTGACGCCGCCGACCAGATGCTCGCTGTCTGTTTCCAATGGTATCAACTCGATTGAGGAAATGTTTTCCGCCAAAGGATTGATGGTGTTGTTGAACTCCACGGCCACATTGCCGTCCGCATTCACCTTATGACCGGTGCATCCGATCGCCATGGAAGCCAAAATGCCCAAGGTCAAGATTGTGGTAAGTTGTCTGTTCACAACAAAACGTTTTTGGCTGTCCGGCAAAGCTAATGTTTTTCTCGAGAATTATATCTAACTTAGCAACGACTAAAGACGATTTTGAATATGTTGCTTGAAAACATCCGCAGCCATTCCGGATGCTGGGGCAGCGTGGCGTGACGGCCTCCTCCGTCCCGGCGGACGCGTCCTTTCCCGAGAGAGTGGCCGGAATGCAGTTCCTCCAGCCCTTTCTGAAGAGTGTGCGTGCTGATTCCCATTTTTTTGCTAAATTTGCGGTAGCTGAGTCCTCGGGACTTGAGGCTTTCCGCCCTCGCGGCAAGAAACAGTCTTCTGTCCCTTTCTTTCAGACCCGACATGTAAGCCAACTCTGTTGGCGAGAGTATTTCTGGAGGAGGTTTCGGATGCATCCTTATAACTCGTGGTTGTTTTATAAAGATACGAAATTTTCTCCGGATTTACTATATTATATTATTGACAATCAAATAATTAACTTAATATTTTACGCCGCGTCACCGAAACGTAATCAAGCATCTTTTGACTCTGATTCCAGAGGACGGAACCGCCATTTGATGGCCGCTTGAGTATGTGCTAAAGTGATGCAGGTTATTTTTTACATTTTACTAAGATGCTCTCGCGGAAGAGGCCGTCGAAGCTATGTTTGCCAGGGGTAAAGATGTCTTGGCCTGGGTCGATGAGGATTATCTTAGGGCTGCTTTTTATAGTGCGCAGCACTATAATTCCGAGGGTAAAGGGACGGATAAAATGGGAGATTGTGAAAATTTACGATGCTGGATATTTGTGGTAAGTTCCTGATATATAACGTCTTTATAGATTACAGGTTACGCTATTCTGTGCGATAGGATGAAAATCCTTGGAATTATTTGAAAACTTTTGTATATTAGCAATCATCCAGTTGGCCTAGAATCTAGACTGAACAAATATTGAGGATTTTCCTCGTAGTCAGAGAGGTCTAGATGAAGGGGCGGGCTGGTTAGTTTTTCAGACTTGGCTTTGTGGTATGGCGTCAGAATGATGAAAAAGTATTTATTTTTAATCTTATTTTTCTCCTGCTTATTGTTTGTTACGTCACTGTTCTTTGATAACAGTTATTTCTTCTCCTTTTCAATGGCGGCTGTCTTTTGTTCTCTTGGCTTGTTGATAGGTCAGTTTATTCGTGAGAAGGGAAGAATTAAAGTGAATGGCAAGAGACTCATTCTGCTTTTCGTTGTTGTACTAATAATTGACGTCCTTATATCGCTTTTGCTAGAGAACAAAGAAACAGCAAAGAATATCATAATCGCGGTTTCCATCTTGGGCGGTCTTTTGGCATCCTATACCTCTATGAACAGCGCGTCTCAGACAAATGAGAAATGAAAAAAATATATAGCATTTCGACTATTCAGTTCTGATGAAGGCATCCTTGTATTTCCTACTGTACGTCGGCGTGATGAGAAAAGGGGTAATAATATTACTAAGTCTGTTGATGGTTGTGTCGTGCAAAGGCACAAAGAGTGACTGTGCGGTTGACAGGACCATTGAATGCAGGGAGTCGCAGATACGGCCGGATATTCCTGAATATGTCAAAGAGGTTACTTTTCTTCCATTGGAGGCGGGAGACAACACGTTGCTGGGCTCTGTGGATAAGGTGGCTTTTTATAATGATCTGATTTATATCGCTGACTATAGCTCCCGGAAGATTCTGGCCTATGATATGAACGGCAAGCTTTGTTTCGTCCTTGACAGGCAGGGCAGAGGGCCTGGTGAATATCTTGAGGTCAAAAGTTTCACGGTGGACTCTGATAACCTTTACGTTTTGGACAATATCGGCAAGAAGTTGCTTGCCTATGATCCGTTGACGGGGGAATATAAAGCATCCAGAGAGATGCCTATAGTCGCTTGGGACGTTGAGGTGCTGTCAAATGGCGACCTTATTTTCGCGTTTGTCACCGCGGGCGGAAAATTGTCAAAAGAGCAACCGCCATATCGCTTGTTTGTGACAGACAATGATTTGAATATCAAAATACAGATGCTTGGCTATTGCGAAAAAGAAGGCTTAGATGCCTTCGGCTATGGTCGTTTTTTCTCCACTTACAGGGACAAGGTCTTGTTCTGCTCCTACGGCAACGACGCATATTATGTTCTGGATCGCGGCAATGGTGAGATCATTGAAACAGTCGGGATTGATTTCGAGAATAAAGCATCCCGTAAAGACAAGAATGATGTGTCCCTAATAAACAGCTTCACGCATTTGGGCTCTGTGCCGATTGTTTGCGGAGATTATCTTTTTTGTGACATCACGACAAAAGATGCCGGTGGCGGTTATTGCCTTTATGGCTCAAACACAAATGGTTTTGTCTCCAATCCGGAAAATGGAGGCCGGAACTGTATGCTGGAACCAGTTTGCAGCTATGCCGATTCTTTCGTGAGTGTGCTTGAGGACAGGGATATGTATGACTTTATCGTCTCCACAGGCTTCCAGAAGGCCGGTGAGGATGCCGAGAATGCTCTTGACAGCGGTTCTCTGGTTCTTCTGTTTTATCATATGATATGAGTTCGGACCCGCGGTTGGTTGTGAGAAACCATGCGCACCTGGAACCGCATCCGATTGACAGTGATAGAGTTGGCACTCCAGGTGCGAGCGGATTTGCACACCTGAGAGTTGGTGGCTTCGCTATAGGGTGTTCTATTGGCACCTAAGACTTCCAGGTGTGAAAACCTCCGCGCACCTGGAACCGCATCGGCTTGACAATGATCGAGTTGGTACTCCAGGTGCGAACAGATTCGCACACCTGAGAGTTGGTGGCTTCGCTACAGGGTGTTCTATTGGCACCTAAGACTTCCAGGTGTGAAAACCTCCGCGCACCTGGAACCGCATCGGCTTGACAATGATCGAGTTGGTACTCCAGGTGCGAGCGGATTCGCAAGGACAAAGGATGGCTTCTGGCTTTATTATTCCTACCTTAAGAATCCTGACAATAACAGCCTCATTCTTGTCAATGAAGAAATGGATCACCTTTTGAAAGGCTTTTTCCCGGCAAAGGAGCCTTTCCCGGTGTCTTTAAGCTCTGGCTTCACCTCTTGGGCCGGGAAGGAATATTTCTACTTCCCTCAATCAAACGTCCTGTATTCATTGGATGGAACTGAGGCGCGCCCTTACATTGAATTTGATTTCGGAGAGCGGACATTGCCATATTCAAAAATAATGAATATGTCCCGGGAGGAATATGAGGCTTTAGTTGGTTCCGGATGTGACGGAAGATTCGAATCCGATTTTGGTGTTGTACAAGCTGAAATAAGTTGCCGTACGGTGCTCTAACCATTTAATAAGTAGTTTGTTAAGAACGCTGTATTATCTGCTTTAGGCTTTGCCTTGCAGCTATCTTGCGGCTTGGTGAACGTTGCGTATGAGTACTGGTGGTTGGATGCAAAGATGTAAAAAAACCGGTATTTGTGGAAATATTTTTCCGATATTTGTGGAAATAGCGCTTGGGGCGATGGAAAGCCGTAAAGAAGATGCCTAAAATAAACTTGTAATTTGATAATAACAAATGAGATCAATTTATGCTATTATGTTGGCCATATTACTATTGGCCACTGGTTGTAGTGATTCATACTGCCCTTCGTTGGATAAGGTTGTCACAGTGGAGGAAAGTGATTTCTATGAGATTTCTCTTTCCGGACTCAAGCCAAGGGAAATAGATCTTGACTTGATGGGGATTATCGGAGCCCGTTATTGCGACTCTTTGTTGGTTGTCACGACTTTGGGGACGGACCGGTTGCTTCACTTGTACGATCGCCATTGTCTGGAGCGCAAAGGAGACTTTTTCACCAAGGGACGAGGACCGAAAGAATTGTTATTTCCATTATTCGGAAGTTCTCTGAGCCTGGATAACGAATCTGGCTCATATATGATGCGTTTTGTGGACCGGTATTCTGACCGTCTTGTAGAGGTGAATCTTTCAGAGTCCATTATGAATAAAGATCTTGTTTTAAAAGAACGTGAGTTTAAAAGCGGGGAGGAACTCTTCACGGCGCTGCCTTTGGACGGATCCCGTTGCTTTATGAAGCGAATGGTTCAGAATGGCACTTGTTTGGAACGTTATGTCCGGAATGTCGAAGGAACAGAAAGTATGAGCCAGCCAATGCTCAAGTTAAACTCCTGTCAGATAAGCAATAATGATGGCTATAATATTAATTTGTTTTCAGGAACAGTTGGTTATAACAGCTCTCGTCATCTTATTGTTGAGGCGATGTGTCTGTTGAATCTTGTTCAGGTATATCCTGTTGAGGGCGATGGCGGTTACACATTGTGCTATGGAAAGACTATGCCTGACATCCGTGTCCTTGAAAAGCAGTCGCCTCAATTATGCACTTATCATACAGGTTTGTCATTGAATGATAGTTACTTCTCTGTTATGTACACCGATGAACGTGCGAGTGGGACGACAAAGGAAATCCACGGCTATGCCTGGGATGGCAGTCCATTGTTCCGAATACCATTGCCTTCGAATATTACCAAATATGACATCGACAGTAAGACCGGATCCTTATTGACGGTTGATGAGGAAGACCATATTCGGGAGTACAGTATTGAATATCTAAAGTCGTAAGGAGAGACCTGAGAGGATCTCATTTGATGTGGGTGAGGACTTGCGGTCGATCATAGGAGCGGCCTGCAATGGTGGTGATTCTTTGCTGGATTTCCCTTAAGGGCGTGAATGCTCTCAAGAGAAAAATGATTATTTTTGTACGGTAATCGCTCATTAGGGAGCGTATATCTGTGTCGTGAGACTATTCAGAATATTCATCAGACTGGTTGCGGCGGCGGTCGTTGCGATGGTGTTCACCTCCTGCGGGAACAGGGAGGCAGGGCGGATTATGGACTCCGCCGAGGACGTTATGTGGACAAGGCCTGACAGTGCGCTGGCTGTATTGGAATCGATTGACACGTTGAGCCTTAAGACCAGGGCGCAGCGTGCGAGGTACTCGCTGCTGTACACGATGGCGTTGGACAGGAATCATAGAGATATCCCTGATCTGCGTATCATCAAACCTGCTGCGAGTTATTATGAGCGCCACGGTTCCAATGATGATAGGATGAAGATGTATTTCTATCTTGGGGTTGCGCAGTATGACACAGGAGATCCTGAAGCTGCGATAACGAGTTATCTCCGTGCAAAGGAGTATTCATCTCGTTCGGATAATCTTGTGTTCAGAGGAATCATCAGTTCCTCGATTTCTGATGTCTATTTGTGGAACAATAATAATTCTGAGAGCATTTTATATTGTAAGGAGGCCTGCGATTATTTTGTCCAGGCCAAGGACTCTTTCAGGCTGTGGAATACTACAGGATTGTTGGCAAATCGCTATTCGAACATTCGGGACTGGGCGAAGGCTGACAGTCTTTATTCTATTTTCTTCTCACAACCAATCCGTGACACCTCCATTTATGCGAGGCAATTATTGAACCTTGCGTGGAACAACATCTTCAAACCTGGTTCTGACCCTCACGAATCCATTGACTTGTTCAGGAAGGCTACAGGAGAATTTGGTGGAACGCCTTCCCTCAGCGACTATTGCGTCTATGCCTATGCTTCTGAAATTATTGGAGATTACGATACTGCAAATGATTTGATCCGACAGTTGGAGAATGTGGACAGCAGCTCGACTATCTTGAAGATTTGGAAGTATAGGATATTCAAGCGTCGTGGAGATTACAAGGATGCTTTAGTGTGCCTCGAACAATCTATAGATGACAGAGATTCTGAGGTGCTGGAAACGGTGGGCCAATCGGTGGCGTTGGCGCAGTCGGATTACTATGAGAGCAAGTCCTTGTTGTTGGATAAGGACAGAAGGCTCCAGCGTCAGATGAAATGGATGATTTTCCTGATAGCCTTGCTGGTGGTGGCATCAGGCTTGGGCATTTATTCGAAACGTAAGAAAATGTGGCAGCGTCAGGTGGAGGAAATGTCATTCATTAATGATGAAGTGAAGCAAAGGCTTAACGAGTCACTCCTTTGTGAGGCTGAACATTTGCGCTCCATAGATTCGCTGAAATCCGCGAATGAATTGGCTGAGAGGAATATACGAACCCTGTCGGAAAAACTTTCGGATGCTGCGGAAAAGGAGCAGATGTTGATGGTGCTGAGGGCGAAGTATGTCCAGGCGAACAAACGACAGTACACCCATATGAATGCCCTGTGCAGGCGGTATCTGGAATCATCCAAAACTTCCCGGAGCGGGAAGGATGAGATTTATGCTGAGGTCAAAGAGATTCTTGCGATATTGGATGAGCCGAACCAAAAGGAGCTTGAGTCTATGCTTGATGACAATCTCGATGGCATAATGACTAAGCTAAGGGCGGCGATACCGGATGCCACCGAGAAGGATTTCCGTTTCATCTCCTTCCTGATCCTTGGCTTCGACACCAAGACCATTGCCAGAATGATGGACTATAATGTGAATACTGTTTACACAAAGCGATACAACATTAAAGAAAAAATCGCAAGGCTAAACGACGAAAACAAGGCTCTTTTCTCAGAATTGATATCGTGATTGATGTAATTGTTTGATAGTCAACGCTTTGTTAATTACGATATATTGCTGGCGTTTGATTAATATGTTGATAATTAGTGGGTTAAGTGGGGTGAAGTGAGAAAATGAATCTCAATCTGTTTGTAACTAATTAAGAGTTAGGAAATTATAGTTATCGAAAGTGAAACTATTTTTCATTGTATAACCGATCTTTCTCCCGAACTTTGCAGTCGGAAATAAAACATTTTTTATGAGAAAGGTTATACTAATATTATTGTCATTGTTGACAGCTAACTTTGTGATGTATTCGCAAAACGAAGACATCAAACCTATTGTAGTTAAAGAAAAAACAACTTAAGGAACAAAGGAAAATCACGCTCCGGCGAAAGTTCAAGTTGAATGCTTCTATTATTCTTACACGAACAGTCTTGAGTTGTCGTTCCTGTCAAATCTCGGAACAGTGGATGTTGTGCTTGAGAATCAGACTACAGGAGAACTCCAGAACTATGTCGGGAACAGTGCTTCAGGAAGGATGGTAATCCCTGTAGAACCTGATACCGCCTACAGAATGGACATCACAACGGAGAACGGGCATAACTATTATGCGGTGTTCTTCACGGAAGTAGATTAGAGATATATGCTTAAGGTGTATCCCCTGCTATTCATCTTGTTACTTGTGGTATCTTGTTCTAATAGAAATGTACAAGTGGCAAAGATATTAACTGATTTTCAGAAGAATGAAATTGTTATCCCTGATAATCTTATAAGAATAGAGAAGGGAAAAGTTTTGGGTATGGAACCATTGCCTGATAGGGCTAAACTTATTGAATACATAGATTCGTCATCGTGTTCGGCTTGTCATATAGCTCATCTTGAAATTGTTGACAATTTGTTTATGATGGCGGGTTCGACTAAATTGTTTGATGTAGTAGTTGTCTTCTCTCCTCGTGCGGAAGATGCTTCAGAGGTGTTAAGGATGCTATTAGCTAAAAAATATAAATATCCAGTGTATTTTGATGGCTCCTGTGAATTCGCCCAAATTAATCGAACAATACCTTCTGATCAGAGATACCATACATTTCTTATTGACAAGAGAGGTACACCAATTTTTGTGGGGAATCCAAATCAGTCGGATGCATTATACAATATTTTTGTCAAATCTTTATCGTTATTATAGTTTATTCAAAATTATTGAGTTATGAAGAAATGTGTATTAATTATCGTGTCGATACTTACTATCGCGATGTCAGTATTGACGATGTTTGTGTCAGAAAAACGTTTGGCGGCTAAGAGTCTTTTTTTTGCAAATGTTAACGCTCTGGCGCGGGATGAAACTGGCGGAGGGGAAGTACCCGGAATACCTGTGCCTGGGCCTGAAGGTTGGACGCGTGGCACTTGCCAATCAAATGGTGGAAATTGGAATATGAGTACGATGGTCAAGGATACTGAAACAGTAACTAGTACGTGTACGATAAAAGGAGAGGTCAACGTTTGTGGGGTTAAAGTTAGCGGAGAGTATGTGGTAGGTGGTAAATATGAAATGCAGATTACAATTTATAGTTGTGAGGCTTCCAATGAGAACTGCTGCATAAAAATGGGATCATATTATGGGGAGCACAAATTGTCTTAGGCACCACGTACTTTTTATTGTGGCATTCTGTGTGATGACTTCTTTAATGGGATGTCATAATAAGGCACAAAAAAAGAATGTGGCGGCTATCTTGGGGTATGATGATAACACGCAAATATATCCGTCGATAGTTCAAGGCTATGATATAATACCATTGGAGTTGACAGATGGCAGCACATTATCAGGAATAAAGAAAATTGTTAAAGCGGATACCTCATATATCGTTTTTGATAATTATAATGGATTGATTGTCAGATTTGACAAAAATGGAAAATATCTTAATCGGATAGGACTAAAGGGGCGTGCCTCATCGGAATATCTTCGTGTGGACACTTTTGCTATTGGTGAAGATGGCAATGTCTTGATACTTGATGGGTGTCAGGATAAAATACTTACCTACAAGCCTGATGGCCGGTTTGTATCTGAGGCATTGTTTCCAAAAAGTAGTTTAGGTTTCATTAATGATGCTGTTAGTTTAGGCGAAGGACGAATCCTTGTCAACAATTGCATCCATAATAACTTTAATGAAATTTACCGTATTTTGTCAATTAATGACAAAAAAGTGACATCATTGATTGGCTTTCCGATGACTTCGGAAAACGTTGCAGAACCAACAGGTAAATGTCCCATAGGTGGTTATGATCGGGTCATTATTCTGAAACCATTTGATGATACTATTTATACACTTGACGATAAAAATAAGGTCTTGCCTCTTTTATATGTTGAGCATAAGGGAATGCTTGTTGATGATAAATATTATAAAAATCACGTAGTGTTTTCTGTGGCTACAACATATTCTGAAATGTCTAAAAACGGCTATTTTTCTGGTTTTGTTTCAGTTTTTGAGTCTGAACATCATTTATTGTTGTGTACGTATAATGATGTTTACTTTTTGATTGATAAAGACACCAATATGGGATTGCCTTTAAGACAAGCAGCGTGTGATGAGTATGAAGGAGTACCTTTGGTAAATATTGTCGCTTCAGATTCTGAAAACATCATCGGTTTTTGGCGCCCGGGAGATTTTGTGGATAAATACAATCTGGAAAGTATGGTTGGCTCACCAAATGAAGCTGTCCAGAATTTTATCTCAGCCCTGAAGGCGTTGCCAGAAGACGGAAACCCTTGCCTTATTGTTTATCATCTGAAATAATTCATAATTAACTAGTTGTGCCTTGGCCAATAATTTGCAAAAGCTCTTGATTTGTATGATTCTTACTTTGGCCATTGCGGAATCTGCAATTGGGCTTTTGCAATGCTTTGGTTATTTACCTTCGGAGAATAATCTGTTTCCTATGACCGGGACTTTTAAAAATCCTGGTCCACTTGGAGGATTTGTAACCGTTGGGCTTTCTATCGCGATTCCTTGCCTGTCTTTGATTATGACCCGTGATCAGAAAGAGGCAGGTCGTTTATCTTGTTTGGTGAAAATAGCAAGCTTGCTGACTTTCTTCTTGGGGATGGTTGTTTTACCGGCTTCTATGAGCCGTGCTGCTTGGTTGGCATTGATTGTTGCGCTTTCTTTATTTGCATATAGAGAGAAGAAATTCAGATTGTTTTTCAAGAGGAGACGATACGTAATCTGTATCCTGATTGTCTTGCTCTTAACTTTTATGGCGGTAACTTTTGCTATAAAGAAAGATTCGGCCTTAGGACGTTTCCATATATGGAATATTGAATGTAAGGCTATTTCAAAGATGCCTTTGACAGGATATGGCTATAATACGGTTTTAGGTGTATATGGCGAAACGCAGGCTGAATATTTCTCTCAAAAGAGCCATTCTGATTGGGCCGAAAGAGTTGCAGGGGCACCGGTGTATGCATTTAATGAATATCTGAAAGTAGGCATTGAGTATGGTATTCCAGTAATGCTTCTATTCGTGTCTGTTCTGGTTTTTGCCGTGAAATCGCTTATTAAGCAGAATTCTCCTATGGCTTATGGGATGATCACACTATGCGTATTCGCATTTTTTTCATACCCTTTTAGTTTGTGGCAGTTTAACGTAGCGTTATTCTTTTTCTTGATATCTGCGATTCCGTCACGTGGGGTATTAAAGGTTTGTATTCCTGTCGCTTTGTCATTATTTGTGGTATATGGTGTGATAGTGGTTATTCCATCAAGAATCAAGGAGAGGCATTCTGAGACTGAATGGCTAAAGTTAAATGCGTCATCAGTTGGAAGTGTAGCACTCAAAGAGTATGAGAGGTTGTTTGATGATTTGAAAGGTGACTCCCGATTTATTTATGATTATGGAACTGCGTTGAGGAAAAATTATCATTATGAAAAGAGTAATGAAATTTTAAGTTATGGTGCGAAATATTCTTCGGACCCGATGTTCCATAACGTTATGGGAGATAATTATAAAGATATGAACGAATATGATAAAGCGGAGAACGAGTATATCTTTGCTCATTATATGGTACCTTCTCGACTATATCCGTTGGTCTTGTTAATGGAGCTGTATGTGTCTATACGGGAATATGATAAAGCATTTGGGGTTGGTGAGTCGGTTTTGCGAATGCCCGTTAATGTACGGAATATGCCTATGAGAAAGTTGAGATATAGGACTCAAATGTGCTTGGATTCATTAAAAATTAAACATATCAAGAACGTGGACAATGAAATTCAAAAGTAATCTCTCCGTAACGATTATATTGGTAATCTGTTCATTCGTGCAGTCCTGCTCTCGGTATTCTCCGAGGCTGGAGGCGGCATTGTCCCTTGCTGGGGAGAACCGTGTGGAGTTGGAGAAGGTGTTGGAACATTACCAGAGGGACCGGAAGAAGTACAAGGCTGCTTGCTTCCTTATTGAGAATATGGTTGGGCGTTACACGTTGACCAACCAGAAACTGGACAGCCTTGACGCAGAGTTCTTTGATGCTGTCGGCAATCTTGACATCAGGTTCGAGGACACTGAGGTAAATGTCTATCTTGTGCAGATCAAGGTTAATGAGATATGGAATAGGGTGTTGGCAAAGTACGGCGATCCTACAAAGTACCATTATGGAAGATCGGATGATTTGCGGTCTGTCACAGCGGATTATCTGATTGACAACATAGATGAGGCTTTCGCCACCTTGGACTATCCTTGGACATCCCATCTGTCATTCGAGGACTTCTGTGAGTATGTCCTGCCGTATCGTTATGGAAGCGAGCCGCTTACGGAAGACTGGAGACATTATTTCCGCGAGCGTTATAAGTGGATCGCCGATTCTTTGGCGGGTAACACCGATCCAGTGGCGGTCTGTCGGCTGATCAATCAGGACATCTCTACTTGGTTCCTTCCGGCTGGGGGAGGACACATATTCAAGAATCATCCTCGGTCTTTGTCGGTGGATCAGCTTCGCAAGTGCCGTCTCAGTTCTTGTGTTGAGCAGGCGGCCGTAGCTTTGTTCGCTATGAGGTCGATGGGACTGGCGGTTGCTCACTGCACAATCCCGCATTGGGGTAACCGCAGCGCTGGTCACGACTTCAATGCTATTTTGACAAAGGATAATGAGTGGGCGGACTTCTCCGCAGCCAAGTTCAATCCCGGCGAGAATGAGATCGCGAACAAACCTCCGAAGGTATTTGTGAAGAAATTCTCAAGAAAGATGATGACGGAGGACGAACTGGAAGTTATAAAACAATTTGATTTCCCTTATGCCGGTTATCAGGATGTCACCTCGCATCTTGTCAAGACCTCTGATGTCACGGTTCAGATTCCAGATTCTTTGAAGGATGACGTGTCTGTGGTTTATCTGTGTGTCTTCAACAACAAGAGGTGGGTTCCAGTCTCATATTCATATTCCAGAAACGGCAGGGCCAGGTTTGTGGAGATGGGGCGAAGGATAGTCTATCTGCCTCAATATTATAAGGATGGCCGATTCCGCCCGGTTGGTGATCCGATATTCCTTGAAAAGGACGGAAGCCAACATCCGGCGGTTGCTGATAGTGCTAATCCGGTTTCGAGGATGGTGCTGACACGGAAATATGGTCGCTTCAAGTACCAGCTTGGCTATGCGGGAGAGATGGTCGGAGCCAGATTTCAGGGTGCTGATAATCCCGAATTTGAAAATGCAGTCACATTGTTCACGATTGACTCGTTGCCGGATTCCAAAATGGACACTTTTGCGATTGCTCCAGTCAAGTGCCGTTATGTGAGATATTTATATCCTGACATCTTCGCGAGAGGCAATGCCGGCAATGTCGCAGAGATCGCTTTCATTGGAGATGATGGAAAACCGCTTGAAGGAAAGTACATTGGAATCAAGGAAGCTAATGCGAACAATATCCGCACTGTTTTTGACGGAAACACAAGAAATTATCTGAGGGTGTACCAGTCTGCGGATTCCACGGCTGTGTTTCCTGGCAATGTGATAGTTGTCGATTCTCCAAAGCCGATATGGATCGGCCTTGACTTGGGAGGGGACCGTAATGTGACCGGAGTCGCATATTGTCCAAGGAATGACTCTAACAACATCTATCCTCATTGCACTTACGAACTGTTTTGCTGGGACGGCGGTTGGAAATCTTTGGGCCAACGGGCCGGCCAAAAGGATTCCCTTGTCTATGAGAACGTCCCTTCAGGATGCCTTTACATCTTGCGTAATCGTACTGAAGGTAAGGAGGAAAGGCTGTTCACTTACGAGGATGGCAAGCAGGTTTGGTGGTGATTGGCAGACGATGGGAAGACGTATCATATTCAGAATCATTGTTGTGGCGTTTGGTATGATTGCCGCTTTTGCTGTTGCGTTGATTTTCTTTTTTGACAGCTTCACGGTTAAAGGCGATTCTATGGAACCTACATTCCATAACGGGCAGCGTATCTATGTGAACAAACTGCTGATGGGAGCCAGAATCTACAGAAACTATGACTTCTCAAGTACCAAATTGTCTTCTTTCAGGATGCCGGGACTTAGGAAATTGTCCGTAGGCGATATCGTGATATTCAATTATCCGTTCGTCTGCAGTAAAGATACGATTGGTTTTAAGATCAATTATGTCTATGCCAAGCGGTGTCTAGGGGCGCCTGGAGACTCGGTCCGGATAAAGGACGGCTTTTACCGTGACGAGGAGGGGCGGATTGTCGGTGAGAGGGAGTTTCAATATAGGCTTCATAATCTTTCGGACAGTTCGCTTATGAAGATTAAAGGGTGTTATTATGCGATGAATGGATGGAACGTAAAGTGTTTCGGCCCCATTTACGTTCCTGGGAAAGGAGATAAGGTCACAATTGGAGAAACTGATTTTCTTTGGTACAGGAAGTTGATCAAATATGAAACCGGATTTATGCCGGCAATTGACAGTCAAGGACAGGTCTCTCTTGATGGCAAAATTCTGAAAGAATACACCTTCAAAGGCAACTGGTATTTCCTCGGCGGCGACAACGTCTTGAATTCGCGCGACAGCCGCTACTTCGGCCTTGTTCCGGAGGATTACATCGTCGGGATCGTGATCCGGTGAACGAAATGTGCGATCATAAAGGCAGATAACGGAAAATATTCAGTAAATTAGCAAGCACTAAAAAATGTTAGGCTACGATGAACCTTAACCATAGAATAACCACGGCGTTAGTCGGCATATTTCTCGCTCGTCCAGGCCCTGAAGAACCAGGAGGTCGTGAAGTCGAACTATGAGAACACCGAGAAGAAGCGCTCCGTTGCGGCGGAAAGGATGAATTGATATCGAATTGAGTACAATTATTTGATAATTAATATTATATAAATCTGACAAGTTGTAGGATTTCTGCCAATTCATTGATGGATAGTTGCTTACGAGGCTCGTATTGAGAAATACGAATCTACTCTAAGACATAAACCATTATAGTTGAGCGTTTTACGTTTAGCATGGATTGAAACGATTTTTCATTGTGTTGCCATATTATTTACCTAACTTTGCAGTTGTAAAACCAATAATTATATGCTTATGAGAAAAAAAGTTTTTTATTGCTAAGTGCAGTTTGCCTTGTCTCTGCCTTATTTACCTTTAATGCCTATGCTGGAATAGAAGACGCGGGGGATATTACTCTACCAGAAGGAGATCTCGATGTTGTGAATCGCTGCCGGTGCAAACACGAAGGGTGCTATGGCGGAAATGCTGTCTCTTTAAGAGCCGCTTGTGCAAAGTCGAATGATCTTTTGAATTGTGCTGACTTTGAGGGAAATTGTCCGTAATATTGTTTTATAAGCATTTGTGGAATTAATTGATTTATAGAATGAGACGTTTTATTCTTTTAATTACCCTATTCTTCATGGGTTATGGAGTATCTGCTTCGAGTTTTGACAATGCGCAGGACACGTTGCATGCTTCTGTGGTCAGAGGGGAACGTAGCGCACGCTCCATCGTCAAGGATGCGGCGCGTGATTTCTCTAAGAACTATGCTGATTATTACGCCTCATTCTTGATCATACGGACCATTAAGTGCGACGGGAAATACAGAGAGGTGCAAGGCGCTGTGGGCGTGTTCGCCTCTCTGGATTTCAACCAGAAAACAAACACAAAACTCTACTGGGATGACCGAAACGCAATGGGAAGACTGTACGTCTGCGACACTTTTGTCAGCGAGAGCCTTTTCGCTGACAAGAATGAGGTCAATCCGGTCTTGAGTGTTAACTCGAAAGGCCAGACTAATGGGGTGGACGCACTTAAGGTTAATTATGTCAACTACTTCGATGTGTCTGCCCTGGACCGGAAAAGAGCCGTTGAGATATTCTCGCCCCTGAACCCCAAGATGGTAGGCAGCTACAGCTACAAGAGTTACGGCACCGCCAAGGTAGGCGGCAGGGATGTCCGTGTCATCAATTTCAGCTCGAATGCCAAAGAACTTTCCATCAAGGAGAGGATCCTGTGTTCAGGACAGTTGTTCATTGACTATGACGGGCGGGTTCAAAAGATTGTGGTGAAAGATATGGATGACAGGTTCACAAGATATGTCAGGAACTTTTCACCGATGTCCCTTGCCACCCCGTACACCTACACGATAACCTACGGTGAGAAGAACGGAAAAATCTACTCCGAGAGCATAAGACAGGAATTGTCATGGAGAGTACCGGAGGGCGGTGCCGAAGACCTTTACTGCGCTGAGACAAACCCTTTCCGCAACCCGTTCAAGAATCGTGTCGAGACGGATTTCATGATGAGGTTCTCGGAACCTCGGATGCTCGAGTCCGGAGAGGATCATGGCGAGGCTACTCCGGCGTACAGTATCTTGTGCTACAATGATTCACGTGATTTCAACTTTTGGAAGCGGATACTCTCAAAGGAGATTGATTTGGTTCGGTTCATGAAGGACACGGGAACAACGTGGGACATCCTTTGCGGACAGACTCAGACGCGGCAGGAGAGAGACCTTGTTGTCCGCTGTGGGAACGATGATGCCAAGGTGTTAAAGGAGAAGAAGAAGTTGGACGCGAAAGCTTCCAGGGCGAGGAAAACTTATCAGTTATTATTCAAAAAAGACTATACAGATGGTTTCAAATAGTCATAGATGCCTTATTCTTGGCAATAAAGTTTTAATAGTCATTGTATTGTCAACGCTGCTCGGACTCTTGTCCGCATGCACCGGAAGTGACAGTCCGTACGATAGCGTCGAACACTTCGGAAAAGAGAACATAGTTCGCACATCCTTGGTGTTTGACACCTTGAGGCTGGATGCCCAATATACATCCCTTTCCGGACAGTGGCACATGAAGGACAGCCTCTTGTGTTTCGTCGATGAATATGCCGTCGGGATCAAGGAGTATGACCTCAGTGGTCACTTCATGGGGGAGCATATCCGCCAAGGGAAAGGTCCTGAAGAAGTCCTGGCCGCCTCTTTTATCTCGACGTTCGACAAGTCCACGGGAGATTTCATCATGCAGGACTCGAACTGTTTCATCCATAGGTTCTCGAAAGACTATAAAAAACTGTTCTCATTGAACCAGGCCTGGTTCACCGCGCTGAGTCCGAACTATGGAGATGTTGGAAACAAAGGTTGGTCTGACCTTTACAATCATCCCGATCCTGAAGTCCCGGAAATGTACGAGTACAATTTTGAGTGCAATAGAATGCAGGCGATCGACTCCGCTGTGATAATCCCGACCATCACCGAGCACGTAAGTTACAACGGTTACGAGAAGCGGCAAAGCAAAGGATTCTGGACAGACTCCTACATATTCATCCGTTTCCGTCCTGAGGTGGTTGAGTCTAGTAAGGTGATATTCGGCCATTATCCGCCTGTCTATCACAAGAGAAACATCCCGGTGTTCTCAAAATATGACTTCTATGCTGAGAAAAATGGCCTTGCCGTCACTTTCGCCGCCGATCCGAGAATATTCCTGATGGACTATGACGGCAATGTCACCGGCTCGTTCGGCTTTTCTGAGAAGGGTATCTCTGGAAAGTACCCTGAAACCACATCTTTCGAGGAATACGAATCCAAGTGCAAGAAAATGAGGAAAGAACACGGTTATTATGACCGGCTTGTCAAATGCGGTGACTACATTTTCCGGACCTGTCGTCTGGACAAGGCCGCCGGGACAATTCTCCAGATTTATGATGGAAACTATAATCTTGTCGGACGGGTTCCAGTCAGTGACGGTTTTGAAGTGATTGGTGAATATGATGACACCTATTACGCTTACGACAGCCTTGATCTGGACTCAGAGCAGTTTGTCTTTCTAGGTTTCAAGATATAATCATATTATGCGATATCATTCATTGGCTCTTGATATAAGAAGAGTGGCTCATTTGCTAATGTTTCTACTCTTAATGAGCAATTATTGTTTTGGACAGGGAAGAGATTCAACATCCCGATATAATCCTGAACTAAGGTTCTTGGAAAAAAGAATCATCGATTATGGGCATATAAAAGCGAAAGATCAAATTACTATAAATGTGCAATTTGAAAATGCTGGGTTGGCCCCATTATGTATATTAGGTGTAACAACGACATGCAATTGCACAAAAGCTCAGACTGATAAGAAACTATACGAACATAACGAAAAAGGTAAAGTTCAGGTTCAAATCGATGCTGAAGGTAAATATGGCCCACAAACAGCTGTAATCAGAATAACCACAAATGCTGATAGACCGCAAAGCATAGTCAGGATAGACTATTATGTAGAGAATTGAATCGAGGGTTTCAAATGACTATAAAAAAAGGTGGTTACAGTAGAGAAAATCTATAACCTTAATGCGCATATTCCGTAAATATTTGGTAAATTAGCGAACACTAAAAGGTTAGAACACGATGAACCTTAACCATAGAATAACCACGGCGTTAGTCGGCATATTCATTCTCCTTCTTGGGACGGTGCCTCTCGGGGCGCAGCGGCGGATGTCGCTTCCGGAGGCGATCGGGACGGCGCGGAGCCAGTCGGTGGCGGCGCTGGAGGCGAAGCACGCCTTTGTTTCGACCTATTGGGCGTACCGCTCCTATCAGGCGAGCCGACTGCCGTCGCTTGTGTTGTACGGCAACCTGATGAACTTCGACCGCTCGCTCACCTTGCTGCAAAGCTACGAGGATGGCTCCTTCCGCTACGCCAGCACCTACAACCTCCAGAACAGCCTCGGGCTTCAGGTCGCCCAGAACATAACCTTCACCGGCGGAAGGCTTTATGTCTATTCCGACCTTTCCCGCATCGACCAGTTCGGACTCAACAAGAAACTGACCTGGTACTCCCAGCCTGTCACGGTCCGCTACGTCCAGCCGCTTTTCTCCTACAACCAGTTCAAATGGGACAAACTCATTGAGCCTAAGGAATATGAACGTGGCCGCCGCCGCTACGTCGAGTCGATGGAACAGGTCACGATAAATGCCGTGTCGGCATATTTCTCGCTCGTCCAGGCCCTGAAGAACCAGGAGGTCGTGAAGGCGAACTACGAGAACACCGAGAAGATGCGCTCCGTGGCGGCGGAAAGGATGAGACTTGGAAGCGTCACGAGGGCGGAATATCTCCAACTGGAACTCCGGGCTCTCAACGACAGCATCTCGATCGGAGAGAGCCTTGTCAACGTGCGTCAGGCGCAGATGTACCTTAACTCGATTCTGGGCTATGATGAGTCCGTGGAGGTGGAACCGGTGGTGGACGATGCCCTGCCGGACATTCTGATGGATTACGATCTGGTGATGGAGAAGGCGATGAGGAACTCGACGTTCTCCCTTGACAATCAGATAAATGAATTGAACGCCGCCTCGAATGTGGCGAAGGCCAAGGCGGACAGAGGCATCTCGATGAGCCTTAACGCCCGCTTCGGCCTGTCCCAGACCGGCAATGGCCTGCCGGATGTCTATAAGGATCTTCTGAACCAGGAGGTTGTGGGTTTGACTTTCAGCGTGCCGATCTTCGATTGGGGGCTTGGCAAGGGAAAGGTGCAGAAGGCCAAGGCCGCCGAGGAGGTCGTCAAGGCGCAGAACCTCCAGAGCGAGAACGACTACCGCAGGAAGATATTCACCGCCGTCGGCCAGTTCAACAACCAGCGTCAGCAGTGCATGGCTTCCCGCAAGGCGATGGAGATAGCCTCCGAAAGGTACGAGCTGATGATGGACAAGTTCAGGCGCGGCTCGGCCACGGTGACCGACCTCACCAACGCCCAGAACGACAACGAGTCAGCGATGGCCAAATACATCACCGACTACTCCAACTTCTGGACCTACTACTACACCCTCCGGAAGTACGCACTCTACGATTTCATCACGGGAAAAGACATCGACGTCAACGTCAAGGAAATGGTTGAATGATTCAGAATCAATGAATATGAGAAAGAATATACTTGCGTCCCTTTTTGCCTTCGGCCTCGTCATGATGTCCGTTGCCTGCGGAGGAAACAAAAAGACGGAGGAGGCGAAGGACGGGAAACTGGCCTACACCCCTCAGATAAACGAGGTCACGGTGATGAAACTGGAAAAGACGGACTTCGCCCGTCAGCTCCTGTCCAACGGAAAGCTGGTTGCCGGACGGAAAAGCGCGCTGCAGTTCAGGACAACCGGAAAAATCGCGGCGATAAACGTCCGGAATGGTGAATATGTCTCCTCAGGTGCCGTCATCGCCACCGTTGACCGTCCCGACTTGAAACTGTCGCAGGAATCCTCCCGGCTTTCCCTCCGGAAGGCCGAGCTGGATCTGTACGACTACCTTGTGGGGCAGGGTTATTCGGCTGGGGACACCACCTCGGTCCCCGCCGACCTTTTGGCCATGGCGAAGATGAAATCCGGCTATTCCGCCGCCAAGAACGATTTCGCGCGCTCGTCCTACGAGATCGCCGGAACGGTTCTCCATGCCCCGTTCTCCGGGCGTGTCGCTGACATCAAGCAGAAGCCGTTCGACCAGAGTCCGTCCGGGACATTCTGCACGATCGTGGACGACAGTGTGCTGGAGGTGGATTTCTCGGTGATGGAGTCGGAATATTCATTCCTCTCCGTCGGTCTGCCGGTGAGGATCCGTCCGTTCGCTGACGAGACCAAGGAATATTCAGGGAAAGTCACCGCCATCAATCCTCTCGTGGATGAGAAGGGGCAGATCTCCGTCACCGCGCAGGTCCGGAACGACGGCTCGCTGATCGATGGAATGAACGTCCGTGTGATCGTGGAGAGGATGATTCCGGGACAGCTTGTCGTGCCTCGCAGCGCAGTGGTGATCAGGGACAATCTGGACGTGCTGTTCACCTGCACGGATGACGGCAAGGCACATTGGACTTATGTCACGATACTTTATTCCAATGGTGAGTCCTACGTGGTCGAGGCCAACAAGGACAGGAACGCCGAACTGAACGAAGGCGACCAGGTGATTGTCTCCGGCAATCTCAATCTGGCGGACAACTCTGATGTGCTGGTAAAAAGGTAGGCAATGCTGAAACATCTGATAGACAGACCGATAACCGTGACGATGATAACCCTTGTCATCGTTGTTCTGGGCATTGTCAGCATACGTCTGCTGCCAGTGTCGTTGGTTCCGGATGTGGACATCCCGTACATAACCGTGCAGGCCACATCCTCGGAACTTTCGGCCAGAGAGATGGACGAGAGTGTGCTGAAGCCTCTGCGCCAGCAGCTTATCCAGATCAACGGGCTTGAGGACATCGTCAGCGAGGCGAAGGACGGCAGCGGTACGATCCGGCTTACGTTCAATCACGGTTCGGACATCGATTATCTTTTCATTGAGGTCAACGAGAAGATTGACCGGTCCATGTCCAGCCTTGGCGACATCGCCCGGCCTAAGGTCTTGAAGGCCAGCGCCACGGACATTCCGGCGTTTTTTGTGAATATTACTTCTTCGGTCGCTGAGCCTGTCGAACCACAAGCTCAGGGACCGCCTCAGCAGAATCGGTCACTGAGCCCGTCGAAGCGCACCGAGTCTGAGGCCCAATCGGACTTGTTCCCCGTAACCGAGTCCTTCTCCCAGATGAGCCGCTTCGCACGTGACGTGATCAGCAAACGCATCGAACAACTCTCCGAAGTCGCCATGGTCGATGTCAGCGGCCTTGTCAGTGACGAGATTCTCATAATTCCGGATGAGTCCAAGCTACTCCAGGCAGGGATGACAATGAATGAGTTCGAGAGTTGTGTCAAGAGTTCCAACATCCGCCTTGGCAGTCTCACAATCCGTAACGGAGAGTACCGCTACAATGTCAAATTCGATTCCCGGGCTTCCTCCAGTGAAGACATCGCCAACCTCTGGTTCAAGAAGGAAGGCCGCCTTCTTCAGATAAAGGACGTCGCCAAGGTCGTCGTCCACCCGGCAAAACGAACCGGCCTCGTCCGCTCGAACGGAGAGGATGCCGTGTGTCTTGCCGTCATCAAGCAGAGCGAGGCGAAGATGTCGGACCTGAAGTCGGCCATGAACGGTCTGATGGACAGTTTCCGGAACGACTACCCTCAGTTGAGCTTCGAGATCACGAGAGACCAGACCCAGCTTCTTGAATATACCATCAACAACCTGCTACAGAACATCGTGGTCGCCCTCCTTCTGGCGAGCGTCATCATATTCCTCTTCATGAGGGACTTCCGCTCTCCGGTGCTGGTGATCCTGACGATGCCGGTGGCGCTGATATTCTCGATGCTCTGCTTCTATGCCATCGGATTGACCCTGAATATTATATCCCTCTCCGGTCTGCTTCTCGGAGTCGGAATGATGACTGACAACACGGTCATCCTTGTCGATAATATAACCGGCCGCTGGCAACGTGAAGGGAACCTGCGCTCCGCTGTCCTTGAGGGCACGAAAGAGGTGAGGGGAGCGATGCTCAGCTCCGTGCTGACAACCTGCGCGGTGTTCATTCCGTTGATATTCATGAGCGGCATCGCCGGGGCGATGTTCTACGATCAGGCTATGTCGGTGACCATCGTGCTGCTGACCTCCTACATCGTGACCATCTTTGTGATTCCGGTCTATTATTACTGGTGGTTCAAGGGTTCGGATGGTTTCCGTCCGAGTCCGCTTTTGGAGAAAATCAACTTTGACGAACCGATCCGCCGCTGGGACGACAAACTTATGGAATGGTTCATCCGGCACAGGCCGGTCGCCTGGGGCCTTCTTGCCGTCTCGACCGTCGGGCTGGTGTTCTGTTTCCTGGAGATGCCGAAATCCCGTCTGCCGGAGATGACCCAGACGGACGCGATAATGAAGATTGACTGGAACGAACACATTTCCATTGAACGTAACACGGAGCGGATCAGGGATTTAGAGAAAAAACTGACCGGAAGCGTGGAGCAGATGACGGCTCTTGTCGGTTCTCAGCAATTCATTCTGAGTCATAGTGGTGACCAAGGAATTTCCGAAGCGTCCATCTACGTCAATTGCAAAGATGCCGGCACATTGAAAAAGGTGCTGGGCGAATTGAAGGATGAGATGGAGAATGAATATCCGGAAGCGGTATATTCATTCGAAGCTTCAGGGAATATCTTCGACATGGTTTTCGCCCGGAACGAGGCTCCGCTCGTGGCGCGCCTTCGCCCAGTGAGGAACCGGGAGGTTGAGGTCGAACCGTTGAGGAATATGCTCTCCGAGGTCAGGGAAACGTTGCCTGGAGTGACCGTGGCGGATCCTCCGGTAAAGACTGACGCTCTGTTTGTCGCTGATCCTGACTTGCTTGCGCTTTATGATGTCGGTTATTCGGAACTTGTGTCGATTCTGAGGAACTCGCTCAATGAGAACCGTCTGTTCAACATTGTCCAGGGAACCAGCACTGTTCCGGTCGTGACAGGCTCCAACGCCGCTGGACTTTCGGAGATCCTGCATGGCACTTTCATCGAAAAGAAAGGCCTTGACGGGGAGACATCCCGGATTCCGGTTTCAAATCTTATGCGGCAAACCTTTGCCGAGGATTTGAAAACTTTGGTCGCAGGCCCGGAGGACAATTACTACCCTTTGGCTCTCGATGTTCAGTCGAAGGACGTGAAACATGTGATGGCCGCGGTGAGTGACGTCGTGCGAAAGAATGGTGACTTCGAGGTCGGCTATTCTGGTTCCTGGTTCTCCAACAGCAAGATGATCGATGAGATGATCATCATAATGCTGGTCGCCATAATCCTGCTCTATCTGATTCTGGCCTCCCAGTTCGAGTCTCTGGTCCAGCCGCTGATCATCCTTTCGGAGATTGTCGTGGATGTCTCTGTCGCCTTGCTGGTTCTATGGATTTTCGGGGTCAGCATCAACCTGATGTCGATGATCGGCCTGATTGTCATCACCGGCATCGTCATAAACGATTCCATCCTGAAAATTGACACGATCAACCAGATGCGCAAGGCCGGCGAAAGTCTTGAGCGTGCTGTCATTGATGCGTCCTCGCTTAGGGTGAAGGCTATCATAATGACCTCATTGACAACCATTCTGGCCGTCTGCCCGTTCCTGTCAAGGGGTAGCATGGGCGCGGACCTCCAGTACCCGATGTCTCTGGTGATCATCGCGGGAATGCTTGTCGGAACCCTTGTCAGCTTGTTCGTCGTGCCGGCGTTGTATTATTCGATCTACAATGGAAGAAAGAAAAAATAGACTTTCTCCATTTTCGGTCGTTCTGATTATGGTGGCGCTGTCCCTTGTCGGGCTGGCTTCGCTGCCGCGTCTGAACATCCAATACACCCCGATGACGGAAGGCCGTACGGTCTATGTATCTTTTTATTATCCCAACGCCTCTGCGGAAATCATTGAAAGCGAGGCGACATCCAAGATTGAAGGAGTCTTGGCGGGGATACGCGATGTCACAGACATTTCCTCTGTTTCACGTAAAGGTTCAGGCTCCGTTTCTGTCAAGTTCCGCAAAGGCTCGGACATGGACGCGGCGCGCTTCGAGGTAGCCTCGGCGATCAGGAACGTTTACCCAAGCCTTCCTGATGAGGTCTCCTATCCGGGAATATCCTTGTCTGGCGGCGGACGGGTCTCGCGGATATCCTATCTCGTCAAGGGCGGGATCCCTTCCCGGGAGATTTCCAAATATGTCAAGGAACACGTCCTCAGCCATTTGGCCGCCATCCCGGGAGTGGACAAGGTCAATGTGGACGGCGGTGTTCCTTTCCAGTGGGTGACAACGTTCGACGCCGACAAGATCCAGTCCGTAGGAGTCACCGCCGATGAGATCGCATCGGCCTTCAATTCATATTACCGTGAGGAAATCCTCGGAATGACGGAAACCTCTGAAGGATTGATGACGGTGCGTCTTAAAGAAGCCTCGGACAAGGATTTCGGATCGATTCCCGTAGGTAATTTCAAAGGCCGTGTGATTCACATCGGGGACGTTGCCCAGTGGCGCTATGAGGAAGCGGTGCCGTCAAGTTACTATCGTGTCAACGGTTTGAACACCATCACTTTGACGGTGGAGATAGCTTCTTCGGCCAACCTGTTGACTGTCGCTTCCGCCGTCAAGGAAAGGATGGCGGAGCTTCAGAAAGGCTTCCCTTCGGAAATCACCGCCGGCATCGCCTACGATTCCTCTGAGTATGTCAGCGAGGAACTCGGCAAAATCTATGTCCGTACCGCCCTCTGCATCTTGATTCTGTTGATGTTCGTGTTCTTGATCAACAGGTCGTGGCGGTATATGCTGATCATTGTCTTCACTTTGACGGTCAATGTGTTGACCGCCTTGATGATCTACAGTTTGGCAGGTCTTCAGATCCACATCTACACCCTTGCCGGAATCACGGTCTCTCTCGGAATAATCATCGACACCTCGATCGTGATGATCGACCACTACGCCCATTTCAAAGACCGGAAGGCTTTCCCGTCCATCCTTTCGGCCGCGGCCACGACTGTCGGCGCATTGATGATGGTCCTTCTGCTTCCGGAAAAGGAAAAAGCCAACCTCGTGGACTTCATCTGGGTGATTGTCATTAACTTGGGACTGTCGCTGATCATCTCCTACCTGTTCATCCCGTCGCTGATGGAATATATTCCTGTAAGAATGTCGGGTGGCAAGTCTGGGCGTTCCCCAAGGAAGCTCCGCCGGATCCTGCGTTGGAACAGGTTCTACGCTTCCTACATCGGCTGGGGGGTGAGGCATCGTTGGGTGTATGTCCTTTTGTTCATCGTGGCGTTTGGAATCCCGCTCTGTCTGCTCCCTACCCGTCTGTCTGATTATGACAAGGACAAGGCGGACAGGTTCGACAGATTTCTGGACAAGATTGTCACCTGGAAACCTTACGACAGGAACCGTCAGTTGATAGACAAGATAGCCAGTTCCTCCTTCGGTCTGTTTTACAAATCCTTGAACCGCTCCAATTTCTACCGGGAGCCTGAAAAGAAACGTCTGATCATCAATGCCGGCATGCTTGAAGGCTGTACCGTGAACCAGTTGAATGATGTCGTGAGGGCGATGGAGAATTATCTGTCGAAGTTCGATGAGATCTCCGTATTCACCACGTCGGTATATTCCTACGACAACGCCGAGATTTCGGTGGAGTTCAAGCCTGAGTATGAGAACTCAGGTTTCCCTTCCGTGCTGAAGTCCGAGGTCACGAGGATGGCGATCAATTTCGGCGGGGCGAACTGGAGGGTCTCCGGAATTGACGACAATAATTTCAACAACAACATCGTCTCGTCCTCCAAGAGCAACCGCATCTCGCTGAAGGGCTACAACTATCAGGAACTCAGCCGATATGCCGAGAAGCTGATGGCCTATCTCTCCACAAACCGCCGTGTCCAGGGCGCGGAGATCTGGTCGGGAGGTTGGAACGGCCGCCCTTCGATTGAGTTTGTGCTGGATTATGATTTTGGGCGGATGACGCTTGCCGACATCAATCCTTACGCCTACTACAACGCTCTGGGATCCTTACTGTACGAACGGAAGATCGGAACTTCTGAATATGATGGTGGAGCCGTCGATGTTGTCCTCCGTTCCTCGGATCTGGACAGATACGATCTCTGGCACGTTCTTAACTCTCCGATAGATGTCGGTCAGAAGAAAATGACGCTTTCGAGTGTCGGGGGCATCGACAAGCAGCGGACAGGTCTGACAATCAGAAAGAGCAACCAGTCCTACGAGCTTGTTGTATGCTACGACTTCATCGGTAGTTGGGAACTCAGCCGTTCCCTGTCCCAGAAGGCTGTGAAGTATATGAACGATGAGGTACTCCCGATCGGTTTCAAGGCCGAGGTTCCGGGCTGGGGCTGGTTCGACACCGCCAAGCAGCAGTACGCCTGGCTGCTGTTTTTGATTCTTGCGGTGATGTACGTGATGCTTGCGATGACATTCGAGTCGTTCCGTTATCCGCTCGCCGTGATCTTTATGGTTCCGGTCTCTTTCATCGGCCTCTTCCTTGCCTTCGGCCTATCGGACTTCTCCTTCGATCAGGGCGGTTTCGCCGCCTTCGTGATGCTCAGCGGCATAGTCGTCAACGCCGGCATCTACCTCATCACCACCTACCAGTCCCTCCTCAGTGCATCGGTCCCTGAGCCTGTCGAAGGAACCACCTATGTGACTAAACAAACTCACCGACCAGCCGAAGCGGCCAACATCCGCCTCTATGTCAAAGCCTACTCCCGCAAGATCAACCCGATCACCCTCACCATAGTCTCCACCATCCTCGGCCTCCTCCCGTTCCTCACCGACGGCCCCGAGGAGGTTTTCTGGTTCGACTTCGCCGTCGGCACCATCTCCGGCATGCTCTTCTCCATACTCGCCGTGATATTCATCCTCCCGATCTTCTGCGTTAAGCGCAAATAGAATATGGCCATGCGCTATTTTTGTGATGCTGAGAAGAAAAAATCGCAAGGTTGGATGGTGAAAACAAGGCTCTTTTCTCGGAATTTATACCGTGATTAATGTAATTGCTTGACAGTTTGTACTTTACTAATCGTGATATGTTACAAGTATTTGATTAATGTATTGAAAATAAGCTGATTAAACTGTGCGAAATGAGAACGTGAATCTCAATTTGTCTGTAACAAATTAAGGATTAGGAAATTATATTTGCCAAAAGTGAAACTGTTTTCCATTACCATATCAATCCTTTTGCCCGACTTTGCAGTCGGAAATAATATGTTTTATTATGAAAAAGGTTATAGCATTATTATTGGCCTTGCGCTGTCTCCGGTAGTAATGGCTCAGGATCGGAATGTGCGGTTGGATTTGTTCGGGGCCGCCAATGTGGTCGGTGCCTCTTATGACGCAAGGTTCAAAGGGGATTCGGGTTTGGGTTTCGCGGTCGGTGTCGGGTACGGTTTCGGCATCGGGAACTGGTACGAGATTCATGGTGTCGGCGTGCCGGTGGAGATCAACTACCTGGCAGGTAGAGGAAAACATCATTTCGAGATCGGAGCCGGAATGTCCAACGGGGTGTATTTTGACAAGATTACGGAAAGCAAGACGGTGACCTTGCCTGATGGTTCCACGGGAACTGCTCCGAAGGAAGTGAGAACGACGCAGTGGGGAAATTTCCTTTACGCGAATGTCGGTTACCGTCTTAGCGCGGAGAACGGTCTGGTGTTCCGCTGCGGCTTAAGTCCATCGTACGGAATCGGGAAATATGGCTTGTCCAAGTCCGTTTTCTACCCATACCTCAGCTTGGGATATTCCTTCTAAAAAGAATCATACTCTCACCTGGAAGTCATCAAAGAAACTTCTGATTGTTCTTCCAGGTGTGAGAAACTATACGCACGTAAAACGGCATCTAATTGATATCTAAAGAGTTGATGTTTTAGGTGCGAGTATGTTTGCACACCTGTGAGTCAGCGGCCTCGGTACAGAACGTTCTACAGGTGTTCCGGACTTCCAGGTGTGAGAAATCGTGTGCACCTAAAACATCATCAGCCTGACAGTCAGCGAATTGCTCTTCCAAGTGTGAATATCCTCACGCACCTCGGTGTTATGGCATATTATTGAATGATATGCGGAACCTTGGGGGCACTATATTCAGGTCAATCTTAGAAGCTGTTTTGAATTGTTTGTTTGAAGGTTAAGAG
>ULRB01081921.1_pt1 | contig 35791 bp, 41 predicted proteins | sample 1955051 | NCBI WGS metagenome assembly ULRB01 (sample SAMEA4835671, study PRJEB28245) | human gut metagenome | biome: gut microbiome; material: fecal sample | place: Denmark | collected 2008 | reverse complement strand
CCCCCTGCCGGTCTTCGTGTCCTTCAGGTAGAGGTTGATGTCGGTGAAGACGCAGACCTCGCCGTTCGGGAAGTCGACCCTCTCCTGGCGCGTCACCTCCGTGAACCAGCCTTCTCCGCACGGGCCGAAGAGCTCCGTGAGCTTCTGGATTCTCCACATGCCGTTGATCTCGGTGAGTTTCTTGCCCCAGGATGACTCGAAGGGCTTCTGCGCGTCCTCGGGGACGCTGCTGACCTGCTTGTAGATATGCAGGTTGTCGCTTGGATTCTTGAGTTCCATATGAAAGAATTTTGAAATTGAACTATCCTGTCCTCAGGCACGGGAGTTCCTTCCCTTGAAGGGTGCCTGCGATGCTGCGGAAAGTGCAGGCGAGGAAGTGAAAGGCAAGGGCGGGCGACGGAAACCGATGCCTGAAAGGTGTCTGTTTCCTAGAACGAAGGTCCCTGTCCCTTGCCGGACGACGACCCTGCTTGAACTTCGCAGAGAAGGCAGCCCGAAAAGGGAGGAATACGTAATATCCAAAAACTACACAACGTAATCCCTGTCCAGTTCCACGAGGGTGTCGACCCTGAAGCAGCGCCAGTCGCGCCTCACCAGGTCGAAGTACGAGAAGGTCCCGTTGAAGGCCGGTTTGCGCTTTGAAGGTGTTTTCGTCTTGTCCTCGTACCTCTCGATGAGGTCGGAGGCCCGGGTGCCGTAGGCATCCCGGTGCTCCCCGTTGACCTTCGTGAAGGTGAAGTGGCACATCCCGTCCGTCATCAGGTTCTTCATCTCCTCTATGTCGTCATATATTCTCTGCGCCGTGGATGGCTGTCCGTTGCCGGCGAGGTAGGAGGCGATTCTGCCGAGTTCCTCGTCGTTGTCCTTTGTCAATCTGATGCTGAGCCGTCTCATATCACTTTCTGTTTGAATTTTCCATTATCGCTTTCTTGATCATCTTCCCCAGCTCCGGGGCGAGGGTGGAGAGGTCGGTCATGCTGACGTGGTTGTCGTACATCTCCGAAGGGTCGTACTCGAAGTCGATGCCTATGCTCACGAACGAGAACCCGTCCCGGGACAGTTCCCTCACCGCCTCCTTCACGTTGCGTGTCGGCTCGCACGGCGCTCCGTCGCTGATGACGAAGAAGAGACACTTCTCGCGTGTCCTCGCACGGACTCTCGCCGCCGCCTCGCGGATGGCCCGGGAGTCGATGTTGCTCCAGTCCGCCTCGATGCTTCCGAGTGCGTAGCGGTCGGTCCTCGAACGACCCTCACGGTAGGCGTTCAGCTTGACGAACGAGCCGTTCTCGGTCGTGTGCCCATAGATGTACAGGTCGACGTTGCGGACCGTGGCCAGTGCCTCGTTCAGAAGTATGGCCGTGTCCCTCGCCGCCTGGATCTTCTCCCCATCCATCGAGCCGCTCTCGTCCACAAGGATGCATACGGCCATCCTGTCGGCCCTTGCCGTCCTCTCCTGGCGGTAGATATTCTCCACTCCCTGCACGGCTTCCACCAGCTTGCCGGTATCGAGAAGGCCGCTGCGCAGGCCCCTCAGGTCACGCACCCTGTCGGTGCCGTTGCGTCTGAGGATTGAGCTGAAGGCAGGGACATAGCGTCTCACCCTCGAGAGGGACTCGTCGTAACGGTGCTTGTTCGCCTCGGGGAAGTGGATGTTCACCCTGTCGGTCGCTCCTATCTCCAGCTCGCCCTCGAGGGCCTTTCCCAGTCGCGTTCCGTCCTTGCGGATGGCGCCGGACATCCTCTCCGGCTTCATGCCGGCAGACGATGTGCCGTCGGAAGGCTGCCCCGTGACGTCCTTCTCCAGGGAGTCAAGGAGGTTCCCGAGCATCTTCTCCAGCTGCTCGTCGGAGAGAGACGGCTGTCTGCCCTGCGTCCCGGAGCCGTTCCCCTCGCCGCCCTCAGCGTCTTTCGGTGCGCTCTTCTTCTGTTCCTGGTTGAAGAATCGCTTGATGATGTCGAATATCCTCTGTGCCGCGCTGAAAGCCTCAGCACAGGTCTTGGGATATGGCAGGATGGCAGCCCTCACGTCATAGAGGGTGTCGGCGAACTCCCTGAGGTCGTCCTTTTCCATGGCCTTCGGGTAGCGTATCATCGACAGGATGCTGTTGATGAGCCTTACGGAACGCTCTGGCGGTGCTCCTGCGGAGGATGCCTGCATCCTTGTCGAGTGGCGGTCGAAGTAGTAGTACTTCACGCATCCGAGGAAGTTGGCAAGTCCGGGACGCTCCTGCCCGGTGAGCATCTCGATGCGCTCGTCCTCGATGATGTTGAACAGGTCAGCGATGATGCGGTTCTTGGCCCTCGGCATCACCCGGAAGTCCGTGTAGAGAAGGTGGCTGCCCTCGTGTATGGCAAGACCGGTGAAGATGTCAATCTTCTGCCCGACGGAGAGCCTCGAGTCGTCGAACATGTCAGTGGCCACGCTCACGACCTTGCTGTCGGTGAACGATGCGTCCGGGGTCAGGGCTATCCTCACCTTGAACGGAGTGTTCATGGCGACGATCATGTCCCTTGCGTGGTTGTATGCGATTCGGTGCAGGTCTGCGTCGTCCTTGGGCGAGAGCATGGCGGCCGAGTAGGCGGAGCCGGATGAGAGGGTCTGCTCCCAGCCGAGCCTGCCGCTGCGCTCAGCGCTGGTGTAGTTCTCGCCGTTCCTTTTCAGGAAGTCCTCCCTGAGGACCTGTATCTTCTGCTCGGTAGTCATAGTGTATCTGTATTGTTTGGTTCTTCCTTGCCGATGCCGAAGGCATCCTTGGTCAGTTCGATGGTGTCGTGGACCAGAACGGCCCCGAAGAAGAGAATTCCTCCGCCCACGATGATTGTGTAGAGGACCCAGTAGATGATTTCTTTCAACAATTCCATAATTGATGTCGTTTGCCTCCCCTTCCGGGGAAATTACGTGACGCAGGACAGGGACGGTCACGTGGCAAGGGTGCACCGAGGAATTGATGCACAGGCGTCCATTCCGACGGGAAAGGCAAAGCCGGCCCTTGCATCGCAAGAACCGGCCTTAAATTTGCGGAACGGATTTCCCGGAGGGGAGGAAATTTGTTATCCTTTCAGTGTCTCGATTTCATCCACTCCGGGGATGACCGCAAGTCCTCCCCAGGTGCCGTGCAGCTGACCGATGGAGTCTATGTGCTCCACAACGCCTGAGCGCCCGTTATAATTTCGTGCCTGGAGGTCCTTGCCTCCGTCATCATTCATCCTGATAATCCGGATGGTGTCTCCTATCTTTACTTTCTCCATAATCTGTTTTCTTTTCAATCAGTCAAGTGCCTCTGCGATATTCATCATGGTCGGAAGCAGCAGCCCGTAGAACCCTTCGTCAAGGGCAAACCATCCCGGAAGGAACATTCCGCTCCTTTCCTTCAGCATCTTCAGCGCCTCCTCCTCGGAGTAATCCCTATCGTCGACTCGCGTCATGAACGCATACAGTTTGTCATTCACTATGGCCAAGCTCTTTACTTCAACCTCCAGCATCGTGTCATCATCCACGTTGACGACGTACCCGAAGACCCGGTCCTCGGTATTCATGATTTTCCCCTGCCGGACAAGGGTGATGAGTTCTGTCTCCAGGAGAGCCTGGCCCTCCCGGAGAATTTTTTTTGCCCGGATCATCGCTCGACCCTTTCGACCTTTGACGCCACCACCTCCAGCGTGGTCCTCTCGCAGCCGTTTGTGTCGGTGTAGCGTATGTTGCGTATCCTTCCCTCGATGTGCAGAGGAGTGCCCTTCCTGTACATCGTCAGGTCGTCTTCCCTCCCCGCCCAGGCCGAGCAGGTGTGCCAGGTCTCTATGACCGGATAGCCCTCCCTGTCCCGGTAGGCGTAGTTGGTTGCAAGTGAGAAGTTGATGATGTCCCTGTCACCGACCTCGGTGACTCTCGATGTGCCGACGATGCCTCGCAACTCGACACGGTTGATGCATTCCAGTTCCATATTGCATTAAATGATTGCGCATCCGACATCGGATGCTTACGATGCCCGAAGAGAGCATCGGCAACGAGGTAAAAAGAAATATGCTGAAATTGATGCACGAAGTGTGTACCATTTCAGCATATTAGGTTGTTGGACCGGTCTTTTGGACGCGGTGTATGCTCTACCTTTGCAGAGGAAGCAAACGATGACGGAATCGAATCTGAAACCTCTCTAAATCAAAGTTCTCTTTTTCAACTGTATGTCCTTTCCGGCGTATTTGAGGATATCATTGCCGAGATTATGGACTTCAGTGCTGTACAATGATGGACTGTCGCCGTCCGATTCGAAATTGGCTGATGAGTTCCGTATGGCCTCTTCGATATGAATAGGCATTATCGAACTGTCGAAGCCACCGGATATCTTGCTGTTGACATATTCCTTGAACGTGGCAAATGACGATACTTCCTTGTCATTTGGTTTGTTCTCATAAACGTGGTAATATAACCATATCTCAAATGACGGATTGCTTTGTGCGACATTCCAGGCTGGGTAATCCTTCCCATCATTCTTTCCCTTGCAGTATGAACGCAGGCATTCGATCAGACCGCACTCTTCCCATTCATCCGTATCCACAACGAACCAGACGATATCCTTCTGGCTATAATCCAGAGTGTATTCCCGAGACTCGCTTTCGAAGAGATGCTCGGCATGCTCTATTAGGTTGTTCGGAGAGGACTTGTGGTTGTATGGCGGTATCGAAATAATCTCAAGGTTGGAGGACATGCCCCTGAAGAAGTCGAAATAATTCTTCTCCCTGTCGTCACCCTCACAGAAGACATAAATCTTCTGTGCATCCTTGGAAGGCAAGGCCTTCTCGTATATCCTTCTTCGCTGAATCATGGCTCCTACCAGTTAAGATCCTTCAGGTTGGAAAGGAACGGTATTCCGCCGTAGCGGCCATTGAGATAACCGTGCTCGATATTGGCTGTCTTGTGGATGTTGAAATCGCTCAGCGGGTATATCTGCGTCGCCTGGTTGCCGTCCTTCTGGGTGAGCCATATCTCGTCCGCCCTGAGTATCTTCTGGTCGAGCAGGCAGGACTCGTGTGTCGTGAAAATCAGCTGACCGCGGCAAGACTCCTTCTCGGAAATCTTGGATATGATGACCTTGATCATCACGGGATGTACGCTTCTTTCTATCTCGTCTATGAGGAATGTCTTGTCCTCATTGAATATGCTGTAAATGAACGGGATGTATTCGATGAGCCTGATTGTACCGTCCGACTCGCTCTCCAGCGGCATCTGACGTTCATTTCCAAGGATGTCGACATGAATCGGCTGCATCATCTTGAGGAGGCATTCCCCGTTCTCGTACACCACTGTCGCATGGACGCGGGAATCGAATCTGTTTTCCGTCGGTATGGCCACTCCGGGGGTCGACTTCGCAATCTGCATCCTCCGGCGGAGACCTGGTGACAGTGTGTCGTCATTCTCCTGAAGTATGGCAGTCCTGATTACAATCTTCGATATGCCGGTATTCATTTCAGGAAGGAGCCTGTTGAGAAGCTGAAGCATATCGGGATTTTTGTCAAGCTGATGTGCCGTTATGCCGCTCATTGAGTTTGGACTGACAATCGCTAAATCATTGAGGAACCAGTCATATGCTTTCGATATTGCCTGAATGTCCTCGGAATATTTGTCCCCCATAAAGGAAAGAAGCAGTTCGGTCTTCCCAAGTATCTTATCCGACAGTGCTTCGGCAAATACTTCGTTTGCCGGATTCTCCTCCATATATCCTTTGTAGAACTCTATCTTCTGGGCGCCATCCACATTGCTTCTGGAGAAAACAAGCTCGTCGTTCTTCTCTCCGGAGATGTACAGTTCCTCGTTTACAATGCAGTCCTTGACGAATGACAGCGTATAGTAATAGATTACCCCTTCGCGATAGAACTCGACTGCAATCGAAACCGGAGAATTCTGGGTCTCGTCGTTGAGAAGGAATGGCATCTTATAGAAGCTGGATGAAATGGACTCGATTGTGCCGTTGCGCACCAGATTGCGCAGAATAGTGACTGCTTTGATGAGATTGCTTTTCCCGGCTCCGTTGGCACCATATATTGCACTTAATCTGAGCACCTTGGTATGTCCCTGAGGAACAATATGTCCAGGAAGCTGCTGCGTGCGGCTGCTGGGAAACAGATTGAATTCTGTCTGTTCTTTGAAAGAGAAAAAATTCTCAAGGATTACTCTCAGTAGCATAACGAAATTGTTTAACGGTTTCTGTTCACAAATGTAGGATATTTATATTAAATATCAAATTTTATTTTATAATATCCGTTAGAATCTAACGGATATTATAAAATTGATAAAGATTATCTTGCGCAGAACATCTTGTTGACGATGCCCATCTCCCCTTCCGAAGGCGTCCCTTCGAAGTAAGGGAGGAAGATCTGCGTGAGTGCCTCCAGAGCGGAGTAGCCGCAGGATACGAGCTTGGCCGCCATCAGCGTCTGGCGCACCGTCACAGCTGTCGACAGCTCTCCCTTGGAGTGTGCGTCCCTGATGTCCTTTGCCACCTTGGCGATGTTCATAGCGTCGCTGAGCCTGATCCCGTGCCGCTTTGCCAGCACGTCCGCCTCGTCCGATACCGACGGGTACTCCATCTGCAGACGGAAGAAGCGGGAGCTCAGTGCCGGGTCGAGGTCGCTCGTCCCGACGAACTCCGCACCTATGTTGGCCGTCGCCACGAACGTGCACTCGGGATGGACCTTGACCATCTGCACCGGGGAGACGTAGTCGTTACGCATCTCCCTCGTCCCGTCGAGGCAGCTCATAAGGTAGTTCAGCGCATTCAGCGGTGCCCTGTTCAGCTCGTCGAGAAGCACCACTCCCGGCTTCTGGATGTCCTCGAGGAACTGCGCCGGCTCGAAGACCGACTTCCCGTCCCTGATGCGGTGCACGCCCAGCAGGGCCGACATAGGGTCCGACATCGTTCCCATGTTGTACTTGCGGCAGCTGATGCCCAGCTTGCGGCAGGCGAGCATCACCAGTTCCGTCTTTCCCGTTCCCGAAGAGCCCGTCAGCAGGAGGTTGTCGTGGTTGTGGATGAAGGTCATCGCCATCTCCCAGCGTCCGGAGTCGACGGCGAACCCGTCCTTCCCGATGGTAGGTGCGGCCCACTCCTCCTCGGTGCGTATCCTCTCCAGGAGGGTCTTCCTCGTGGCCATGGTGAAGAGGTCCTCCTCGGGCTCCGGCTCCTGCGCCTCCATCCTGCTCCCGTTGGCGGTCCTGTATGCGTCCCACTCGGAGAGCATCTGCGCATCGGGCTGCAGCTCGTCTCCAGGAACTCCTATCGGCGTTATCCCGCCTATGGCAGCCATGAAGGGAGCCAGCCCGTCACCGCTGGCGCGGCTGCGGCTCTGCCTCATCTCGAGTGAAGGGGTGCAGAACACCGTCCCTATGGGGCATCTGGCCCTCACTTTCGAGTCGGCCTGTATGTTAAGGTCCGTAGGTATCTCAGTACCGTCGGGGAACTTCTGTCCGGGAAGTGCCCTCAGTCTGTTCGATCCCCCGTCGGGGATGGTCTTCAGGAAAATGTAGCTCATGTCTGTCGTATGGAATCCGCTCTTGCCTAGCCCCGGTATGTCCTGGGCCCTTCCGGCTGCCGGAATCACACAGCATACGAAGGCCCGCAAAGGGAGGCGGAGGACAAAAGGACAAGCGGAAAAATGATGCGCCCGCCGCCGGGCGTGTCCCTTTTTGCGCGTTTTGGCATCCCCCTCACGGGGCCAGATTCGCGGAGTGATTTCAAAGGCGGAAAAGGTCAGGATTTGTTTACTATGTCAATTTTTCATACGAATAATGTATATTATTAGTTGTTAATGCAAATAAACAATTATCTTTGCGTAAAGTTTTAATAACCTTTTTCAAAAAGCAAGAGTTATGATTCGTACAATTATCGCTGTTCTGTTGACGGTGATACTGGTTGCCGCATTGGCCGCCGGTCTGTGGATGCTCTTCAGCGGACGGAAGGGGCGCAAGGTAAGCGTGTCCGTCGTCGCCGATGAAGCGGATCCCTGTCCCGTCAGCATGGTGGAGGTCGGCGGCTCCACGGTAAGGATATACTTCATCCCCTCCCCGGCCGAGCTGGAGGAGGTGGAGGCGTGCACCGAATCCCCCGGTGCGCTTCCGATGGACGAGGGACCGACGGACATAGAGAGGTTCGTCGGTGGAGCCCTCTCGGGTGACGCCCTCAGGCAGACGCTCGTCGAGCTCCAGAAGTCGGGCATGAAGGTCTCCGACGACAAGGGGAATGCCGTCTCTCCTAAGGACCTTCTCGCGGAGGCGGGAAGTGCCGAGAGGGAGCTTGCCCCGGGCGAGAAGAACCCTCCGGTGGACCCCGATCCGCAGGTCCATCACGAGCAAAGGAAGAAACGGCACCGCAGGACGAAGGCCGAGATGCAGAAGGCCCGCGAGGCGCAGGCATTCGCCGAGGCCGGGGTGCATAAAACCGTGATGGCATGAGAGGCAGGAAACTACTGGCCGCAGCTGCGGCCCTGGCGTTGCCGGCGGTGTCGGCATCGGCCAAGCTGGGTTCAACCGAGTCCTTCCTGAAGGAGATTGACGACAAGATCCTCAACCTCGCGGGGGACGTGGTGAACATTGCAGGTTACATCATCGGACTGGCGGCGGCGCTGCTCCTGATAATGATCTTCATCGAGTCGAACAAGCCCCAGTCACAAAGCAAGGATGCGCTGGTGAGGTGGTTCGCCATCCTCATCATCAGCTTCGTCGCACTGGAGCTGCTGAACGCGTTCGTTTTCAAGTAGGAGGAACGGCCATGGAGATAAAGTCATACCGCTCCCTGGACCGCAGCGTCCAGTTCTTCGGCATCAAGGGCCGCTTCCTCATCCCCATGGGTGCGGGTGCCGCCCTCTCCCTCGTCGCAGCGATGATCGCCGGCAAGGCGACCAACGGTCTCGTCGGGGTGGGCCTCTTCCTCATTCTCTTCTTTTGCTGCGCACTCGCCGTGGTGGCCCTTCAGGGCTCCATCAGCGAGAAGGCGCTGTTCCGCAAGCTGGCGATGGGCCGTTGCCCACGCTACATTCGTGTCAGACCACAAAGACTCATAGTGCCATGGAGATGAACATCAATGTGACAGATATGGAGAGGGTCTTCCCACTGGAGGGCGTGGATGACGGCTATATCCTCTCCAGGTGCGGCGACGTGACGGTAGGCTGGGAGCTGACGCTCCCCGCCGCCTTCAGCGTGGACACGGATTCGTACGACGCGATGCTCCGCTCGCTGGCCGCCGCCGTGCGCTCCCTCCCCGACTGGTGGATGGTTCACCGTCAGGATGTCTATATGGAACGCAGCTATCGCTCCGAAGGCAGGACCGCTTTCCTTGACGAGGCTTACGACCGTCACTTCGAGGGAAGGGTCTATCCCGAGGGACGTCACTTCCTCTACCTCACGATGTCCAGCAGGGCTTCAGCCATACGCCCGGCGGAGAAGTGCGGTCTCTTCGGGACGGCATTGGCAAAGAAGCTCCCGACGCCGGAGGAGCTGGGCGAGTTCCGCGCCCGCAGCGAGGAGTTCATCGCCGTTGTGACCGCCGGCGGGGCCGTATCGGCCCGCAGGCTGACCGACCTTGACCTGGCGGGCGAGGACGGCCGTGGCGGGCTCATCGAGGAGGTGATGACCCTCGGCACGGGGATGCTCAGCGACGTGGCCCTCACGCCCGAGAGCGTCCGCGTGAACGACGAGGGGACGGTGACGTTCATCATCTCGGACAGCGACTGCGTGCCTTCGGGCCTGAGCAGCGTGCGCAGGGTGGACCAGATGAGCACCTCGTGCTCGGAGGTGGACCTGTCGCTTGCCTCCCCGGTGGGGCTGATGCTCCTGAATCACCCGCACATCTGCAACCTCTATATCGTCAAGCCAAGCCAGCAGACGGTCCTCTCGGACCTGGGCAAGCGTACCAGGCACATGCGCCAGTTCTCCACGGACGGGGCCAACGCCGACAACGCCGCCGGGAACGACGCCTTCGTGAGCGAGGCCAACAGCGGCTCGCTCTGCGCGGTCTACGCCCACTGCAACGTCATCTGCTGGGGAAGAGATGAGAAGGAGCGGCTGAAGATACGCTCGGACGTGAGCGCCGCCCTCTCGTCGATGGGCGTGGATGCCGTGCGCGACATCCACTCAGCACCGGTCATCTGGTACTCGTCCCTCCCGGGGGCGGGCTGCGAGATAGGCAGGGACCACCTGATGCTCACCGAGCTGAAGGCGGCCCTGGCCCTGGCCCAGTACGAGTCATTCGACAGGGGCATGGAGAGGGGTGCGATAAGGCTGACCGACCGTCTGAGGCACATACCGCTCGTTCTCGACGTGCAGAAGGAGGCGGAGCGCGCGAACCTCGTGGGCAACTACAACATCTTCCTCGACGGTGCGTCCGGCACCGGCAAGTCGTTCACCACGGCGAGCATCCTGTACGGCATGTACACCTACGGGGAGCATGTGTTCATCATAGATGTCGGAGGCTCCTACGAGCAGGTCTGCTCCGTCGTCCACGAGGAGAGCGGTGGCCGTGACGGCATCTACAACCGCTGGGACCGGGAGCATCCGTTCTCGTTCTGCCCGTTCATGGGGTGCGGTAACTGGAGGGATGCCGACGGCAACCCACGCCGCGACGACCCGTCTCTGAACTTCCTCATATCGATGCTGATGACCCTCGGCACGGACCGTGACAAGGGCATCATCCTCGGCGACTTCGAGGAGTCGGTGATCGTGGGGCTCGTGATGGAGTTCCTCGAATGGTGGACCGGCCTCGGCCACGGCACCGTTCCCCTCTTCGACGACTTCGTCGGCTGGACACGCGAGAGGCTCATCTACGGGCCCGGGGAGGAGGACGAGACCCTGCGGGGCACGATGCGCCCGTTCATGACGCGCTCGGGGGTAAGGGTGGACGAGACCACATTCCGGGGGACGATGTTCGTCGAAGCGCTCGCCTCCTATGCCCTGGACGGCCAGTTCGGGTTCCTGCTGAACGCCTCGGAGCCGAAGGACCTCTTCGGCAGCCGCTTCACGGTGTTCGACGTCGGGGAGCTGAGCAGCGTCAGCAATCCGAAGTTCTACTCCCTGTGCGTGCTGTGCATAGTGAACGCCTTCGACCTGAAGATGCGCTCGAAGGACATCGAGGGCTACAAGGTCATGGCTATCGACGAGGCGTGGAAGGCCATCTCCAACGAGACCATGGCCCCGTACCTGCGCGAGCTGTGGAAGACCGCCCGCAAGATGTCCACCTCGGCCATGGTCATCACCCAGGAACTGGACGACATCCTCACCTCGGACGTCATCCGCGAGACCATCCTGCAGAACTCCGATATCAAGATACTCATGTCCCAGGACGGCAACCGCAACACCTTCGAGAAGGTCAGCGGTCCGCTGGGCCTGACACGCACGGACGTGAACCTCGTCCTGTCGATGGCCGGCAAGGAGAGCCGCTCCCGCGACGTGTTCATCAAGTGGGGGTCGGCCAGGTCCGGCGTCTACACCGTCGAGGCGTGCCCCGAGCAGCTGTGGGCCTTCGAGAGCAACCTGCAGAAGAAGGAGCCGCTGCTGAGGGCCGCTCGCGTGACCGGATCCATGCTCTCCGCCATCAGGATGATGGCCGACAACAACACCCTGCCTTAGCCATGAGACGGTGGATGCTCATACTGGCGGCGCTGCCGCCCCTGCTCCTGTGCCGCCCGGCTGCGGCGCAGGAGGTCGTCGTGGACCCCACCCACATCGGAGTGGCCGTGGAGAACACCGCATCCTCGCTGGAGGAGATGATAACGATGATCGAGGAGATGTTCTCCCTGAACGGCAAGCTCGACGACCTGTACGGGCTTGCAGAGAAGGTGAGCGAGGTGGCGGACCGCTTCAAGGAGGTCGGCTACCTCGTGGACATGACCGAGACCTACAACGAGCTGCTGCAGCGCACCTACGACTACTCGTCCAGGATAAAGGAGTGGGCCGCCGAGGGCGACATCTACAACTACGAGCGGGAGCTGCGCTACATCTACAGGTGCGAGACGCAGGGCATCAAGCTCTTCGAGCAGTACATGAACTACTTCCGCAGCCTGAAGACCACCGACGCCGACAAGGCGGAAAAGGCCGAGAAGACCATCGAGAAGATGGAGAAGGCCCTGGAGGAGCTCACGAGTACGATGGATGCCGCCGAGCAGTCGCGCCAGATAGGAGAGAGCCTCGCCGACGCAGCCACGTTCCTGGACAGGGGGCTGGAGGTGGACGACTACACTCAGACCTACCGGTCCCTGGGCGATGCGGAGTTCGCCGCCTCGGCCTGGATACAGACCATCTGGTACCTTCAGGCACTCACAATCGTCTTCGCGGTGATCCTCGCGTTCATCATCTACTTCCGCGGCCAGGGCTTCGGCAACCAGACCAGCGCGATGTCATTCATGAGGGTGTTCATCGCCGCTGCCGTCGGATGGCTCATTCTTGAAATGCTCAACATGGTTATACAATGACAACACATATCATAGCAAGCGTACTGGCAGCCAACGGGGTGTGGAGCAACCTGATGGACGTGAACGCCAGTTACCTTGAGGGGAACCTTGGGTCGCTCCAGTCGATGGCGGTAATCCTTGCGGCCATGCTCGCCGCGCTGTCCATCATCAAGACGACCAACGACTACGTGCAGGGAGAGATGCACTTCGGATGGCAGCTGCTCCGCCCGCTGCTGATACTGTTCTGCGTGATGGAGTTCTCGATGGTCTGCCGCGCTTTCGACGGCGTGGTGAACATCTTCACGAGGGACATCGCGGAGTGCTCCGGAGGGAGCATCTCCGAGCTGACCTCGACCATCGGGGACGCCTTCTCGTCGCTGAAGGCCGAGCAGCAGAAGATCACCGAGGCCACCGAGCGGCTCGCCGAGCAGGAGTCATGGGGCTTCTGGAAGAAGCTCTGGCAGGGCATCAAGATAGCGGCACAGTCCTTCACCAAGGGGGCCGAGTTGTCGCTGCTCACGGCGCTGACCTTCTGCGGGAAGCTCGTCACGGAGATGATCTTCTTCGTCTTCGAGATGCTGGCGGCGCTCTACCTCGCGCTGATGCAGCTCGGAGGGCCGTTCATCATCGCACTCACCATCCCGGAGGGTTGGAAGAGCGGGTTGGCAGGATGGATGGCCAGGTATATCCAGATCTCGCTCTGGGTACCGCTGGGGTTCGTGGTGATGGGCCTTCTGAACGGCTACTTCGAGAGGATATGCGGGATGCTGGTCAAGGGAGGCCTTGACGCCGGCATATTCGTGATAGGGATCGGACTCATCGCCGTGACCATCGCCGGCATCATGGCGATACCGAAGCTCGCATCGTGGTGGATCAACTCCGCCGGTTCGGGCAACGCCCAGTCGGGCTTCGAGAAGTCGATGCAGAGCATCGGCAGGAGGATGTTCAAATAGTGTTATTAAATCAATCAATTCATAGATATGGAAAAGATAATCAAGGAAATGGTGACGATGAAGTCGAGCTCCGCCAACATGGCGAGGCTCTCCGTTGCGGCTGTGGCCGTGTCAGGGCTCGTGGCCCTTGGATGCATGGTGTTCGCGCTCAGGTTCATCGGCTCGGAGATGTCGAACATCTACGTCCTGGACAGGGGCAATGCGATGAGCGCCACGATGGCCTCCGACGACTCCTTCCAGCGCTCGCTGGAGGTGGAGGACCACGTGACCCGCTTCCACGAGCTGATGCTGAACCTCTCGCCCTCCAGCGAGGCCATCAAGAGCAATATCGACAGGGCTCTGCTGATGAGCGACCGCTCGGCGTACAACTACTGGTCCGACCTCTCCGAGCAGGGCTTCTACCAGAGGCTCGTGTCGGCGAACATCAGCCAGCAGTTCGCCCTCGACTCGGTGAAGGTCGACATGAAGACCTACCCGTACGGGGCTACCACCTACGGCAAGCTCTACCTCATCCGGGAGAGCAACATCACCGCATACGACATGGTGACCTCCTGCCGTCTGGTGGATGTGGGACGCTCGAAGGACAACCCGCACGGGCTGATGCTGGAGCAGTTCCGCGTCGAGTCCAACGAGAAGCTCGGCACGAGGAAGAGGAACTAGGCCATGGGACTGCTGAAGGAACTGGCCGGGACGGTGCTCGACCGCTACAGGAAGGGAGGACGGGGCTCGCTCCTCCCCCTCCTTGCCGTCCTTGGCTGCATAGCGGTGGCGGTCTATGAGTTAATCACACTTTTTTAGGAGAAGGGCAATGAAACTGAAGAAGTTCAACCTGGACATCGGACAGATGTCCAAGCAGCAGAAGACGGGCCTTTTCATCATCATGATGGTGCTCATCGCCGGCATTCTCGCCTACAAGTTCTTCTCCGGCGGCAGGGAGAGCGCCGGGGAGGAGGAAGAGGCCCCCAAGGTCGAGATCCAGGATGCCGACACGAGGGATCCGGAGAAGTCGAAGATAAGTGCATACCGCAAGAACGAGGAGCTGTGGGAAAAGGCCGAGCTGGAGGACCTCTATGCGGATGATCCGGAGGATGCGGGCGGCAGGCGCCGGACGGTCACCGAGGAGGACATGCTCTCGGAGATGACCTCGCAGGACGGCACCCCTCAGACGGAGCGGCGCTCCTCGGGTGGATCGTCGTCAACTGGAAGACGCAGAGGCGGCGAGCCCCGTCCCGGAGATCCCGACTACAGGGAATACCGCATGAGGCAGTACTACGAGAACACCGATGCGGCGGTGAGGACCGGCGAGGCGCAGAAGGACAGCATCAGCAGGGCCGCTGCTGCGGCGGCACGGGGAGAGCAGCCCGCAGCTCCGCAAGGGCAGCCCATGGCCGTCATCGGAGACGACGCTCCTGTGCGGAGGACCTCCGCCATGTCGTCCCTTGACGATACACAGGGCGGTGGCTTCAGCTCCCTCGCGGACGACGACCGGACGGTGCCCACCGATACGCAGTACCCCTTCGAGTGCATGTTCGTCAGGGAGACGAAGATAAGGGACGGATCAAGGGTGTCGGTGAGGCTTCTGGAGGACATGGTCGTGGGAGGAACCCTCATCCCCAGGAACACCCATCTGATGGCGATGTGCTCCATCTCTCAGAGGCTGGAGCTGAGCATCACCAGCGTCGAAATGAACTCGCATATCTACGCCCTGGGGTACGAGGCCTACGACACCGACGGCGCCAAAGGCATCTACTGCCCTGACATCGGCGGCGACACCCGGCAGAGGGTGCAGAGCAGGGGCCTCTCGTCCATTGGCCGCATCATCGGCGGACGGATGGGGCGCCTCGCCTCGGAGGCCGTACAGACGGGCGTGTCGGTAGCACAGACCAGGACCGGCGAGGTGACGGTGACCGTCCCTGCCGGCTATCGGTTCTTCATAGTAAAGCAACAACGTTAAAGCATGAATCCCATCATGAAAAGAGCAATTACCATAATGGCGGCGCTGCTGCTCGCCCTGCTGCCAGCGGCGGCCCAGAAGGACACCCTCAGGGTGTCGTCGCACTTCACCACACACGTGATCTTCTCGACGGACGTAACCTATGCGGACATGTCCAACAGCCGCAGCATTGCGGCGAAGGTCATCGAGCAGAACAAGAACATGATTGCGGTCAAGGCCCGCGAGCCGTTCAGCGAGCCCTGCTCCATCTCCGCACTGGAGTCCAACGGCAGGATGTGGACCTTCGTGGTCATCTTCGACGACAGCCCTTCGGTGCTGATCGTCGACACCAGGGAGCGGGAGCGGATCAGGGCCAGGGAGAGCCTTGCGGAGAGCCCGGAAGACGGGGCGGCAGCTACTGACAGCAGGGACAGCAGAAAGAAGGAGAGGAAAGCGCCTTCAAGGAGGCGTTCAGAAGGGAACACGGCCAGCACGTGGAAGACCGGCGATGCGCCGACCCTTGCAGAGGTCTCCGATATGGGGCGTGAGGTCTTCCATATCGGCACTTCCGGATACGGGGTGTCCGTCATGTGCGAGAACCTTTACTCGTATTCGGACATCACCTACATGGTCCTCTCGGTCAGGAACGGTTCCGGCATCAGCTACTCCGTGGCCGACGCCACCTTCGTCATCGAGAGCCGCAGGCAGTCCAGGAGGACGGTGGCCTACGACCAGACCATCTTTCCGCGCAGCCGCCACGGCAGCCTGTCGGCCGGACCGGGCGAGGAGGGGAAGATAGTCTATTCCTTCGACAAGATGACACTCTCGAAGGATCAGGTCCTCCGTATCTACCTCTATGAGGAGGGCGGCCAGAGGAACCTCGTGATGACCGTCAGACCTTCGGACATCAACAAGGCGAAGAGCATAATGAATTGATAATCTGTCAAATCTGATTTGCAGATGACAGAGATCAACAGCAAGAACACCCTACAAAACAGGTGCGGGAAAGCACCCGTCTGAAGACGGAGGTTTTCCCGCACAATCTCATTAAAAAACTGCCAATCTTGGCATTATTTTAATGTACAATTTGTAAACACCGGCATCATCATCACATACTGATCCTTGGCCAAATCCTTCATATATACTAGATACCTGTGCAGTATCCTTTCCGAGAACTTCAATTGGAAAACGAACTCCATCTTCTCCATATTCTCGAAGTTGGACTCAGATTCTCATAATTTATCAATCGCTATGATATATTTTTATATTAAATAAAATTATATAACTTTGCGGACAAACACAGTTTGAAATGAACATACCATTCTCATTCGGCAAGATTGTCCGTGAAGATGATTTCACAGACAGGGCGCAGGAGACGGCAAAACTGCTGTGCAATGTGCGTTCACTGACCAATACCGCCATCATATCCCCTCGACGATGGGGTAAGTCGTCTCTTGTCTCCAAGGTTCTGGATATGTTGTCGGATGACTCTGAATACCTGGTCGTCAGGATGAATGTCTTCAAATGCGAGGACCAGCAGGAGTTCTATGCGCTGTTCGCAAAGAGCATAATGGAGCAGGTTTCCACCTCTGTGGAGTCTCTGGTGTTAAATGCCAAAGAGTTTCTCTCCAATCTTCTCCCGAAGGTATCCTTTTCTGATCCTCTTTCCAGATACGAGATTGCATTCGGGTTTGATGTGAAGAGTAACCCCATCTCAGAGGATATCCTGGATCTGCCTCAGAAGATAGCCTGCAGGAAGAGGAAAAAAATGGTTATCTGTATCGACGAGTTCCAGCAGATAGGTGAATTTGCCAACTCCCCGAAGTTCCAGAAGATACTTCGAAACCACTGGCAGGAGCAGCAGGACGTCGCCTATGTCCTGTACGGGAGCAAGAAACACATGATGCTGAACATCTTCGGGGAGTACAAGAGCCCGTTCTACAAGTTTGGGGACATCATGTTCCTTCCCAAAATCGCAAATGAAGATTGGAAATCATATATTGCCTCCCGTTTCCGTGATACCGGAAAGAACATAAGCCCTGAAGTTGCCGGTTATATAGCGCAACTGGTCGACAACCATCCGTATTATGTCCAGCAGCTCGCCCAGTTGAGCTGGCTGCGTTGTGAGAAGAATTGCTCTGCTGAGACAGTTGACGGGGCTCTGGAGAGTCTGCTGGACTCTCTCAATCTTCAGTTCATCAACATAATGGACTCCTTGACCGAGAAACAGCGGAATTTTCTCTGTGCACTCTCTGACGGTGTCTCACAACTGACATCGGAGAAAACATTGTCAACGTATAGGCTTGGTACCAACGGGAATGTACGTATTATCCGGAACGCCCTGCTGAAACGTGACATTGTTGATATGGAAGGACGGACAGTATATATTCAGGATCCTGTCTTCAAGCTGTGGATAGTGCGTCAGTACAGTATCCTTTAAAGCAGGTCCGGACGGGAGCATGTCATCTGTTCCAGACTTCCATCATCAGGCTCTGCACCCATGCAGGAGGTATGCTGATGTCCGCATTGAAATCTTCCTCCGGGACTTTCCTTATCTCTTCCTGAAGGATCTGTTTCTCCCTCTCCCCTATCATGTCCGTACCGAGCGCCCTTATGGCCGAACTTATCTTCTGCATGGTCTCGTTCCTGAAGTCGAACATCTTCACCTCTGAAGTGTGGTTGAAGTATATCTTCCGTCCCTTGGCAAGATTGATGACCTTCGGAGCTCCGTCTGTGAGGTATTTCAAGGAGGATACGCTCATCCCGGTCAGCCCCAGCAGCCTTGCCGCCTGGTCACCGTATGGGATTATTCTCATGCGCTCCCTCTCCGCAACGGCGTACGCTATCGTTTCCTCTGACGGCAGCAGATAATTCGTCCTGTAATCGATGTCCCCCGAGATCTGGGGATAGTAATAGATGCCCCTTGCCAGCCTGTGCAGCAGCCCTTCCTTCACCAGAGTGCACAGGGCTATCCTGACACTTCCCTGGCTTTCCAACGAGGCGAAATCGTCCGTGTAGACGAACCGTCCACGGTTCCAGGACAGTATCATGTCACGCATTATTTTCAGTGTTCCATTCATCCCTGCGGTCACTTTTTAACAAAAATATCACATTTTTGTTAAGACAGCAAAAGAAACAGAAATAAAAACCAATTAAGAATTGTTGTCGGCAAATCCGCAGCCGAAAATTTTTCAAATTCAACTCGCCTCTCCTTCAGAAATCCTAACTTTGCAGGAAAGAAGAACAGGAGAACTGCGAATGAAGAAGATCTATTTTGCCGGATCGATCCGCGGAGGACGGGACGATGCCGCACTCTATCAGAGAATCATCCATCATATTGCCGAGACCGACAGGGTCCTGACTGAGCACATCGGCAGCACAGATATAGAGGCTGACGAGAAGGACATGACAGACAGCGACATCTACAGGCAGGACACAGACTGGCTGCGCGAATGCGACATGGTCATTGCAGAGTGCACCAACGCCTCCCTCGGCGTCGGATACGAGATGGCATTTGCCGAGAGCCTCAGCAAACCCGTCCACATCTTCTATGACAGCAGGAGAACAAGACTCTCGGCCATGCTCGCGGGAGATCCGTACTTCCATATCCACCCATACTCTGATGAGGCTGAACTGTTCCGGAGACTGACGGACATCCTTAGGTGTCCTTGCTCAAAGACCGGCTGCCCGAGATTCGGAAACTGCGAAGCATGCAGGCAGCATCACGCAGACTCGTCCAGACCAAGACCCTGCGAGAGATAGCCTGACATACAAGAAAAGGGAATGGCCTCGGCCACTCCCCTACCCTATCGTCTTTCGGCGGCTGCACCTCGGCAACCACTCCCCTGTCACCTGTACATCTTGTTGTACAGGTCGTTTATCGCCTCGTCGGTAAGCTCCCAGATGAGCCGCTTGCTGCGGAACTTCATCTCGTCAAGCTTTGACTTCGTCTCGGGCCTGAGCTGGATGGTGATCGTCACCAGTCCTTCCATCTGCTCCTTCCTCCTGCGCCCCCTGGCCGGTTTCTCAGTGGCTGGCGCTGCGCTCGCAGGAGCAGCCGGACGCTCTGACCTTGAACGTCTGACCGGTTCCTCCCTCCTCTCTTCCTTTGCCTCCGTCTCATCCACCTGTGGCTGTTCTATACGGATCGGCTCCTCGGCAAGTGCCTTCTGCCTGAACTTTTCAAATCCCGTTGCCATAATAAATATATATTTATTTAAAGGTATATTTACTTAAATTAATCTTTAATTAAATCTCACTCCCCTACCCTACTGAATCTCAACTCTTTGCAGCAGTTCGTGAGCAACCTTGATGTACTCCTGTGTTGCCCTTCCCTGAGGGTCGATCTTGAAGATGCTCTGCTGGAAAGAAGCCGACTGCGCAATCTTGGTGGACTTCCTGACGACCGGGAGTATAAGCATCGAGCCGAGCTCGTTCTGGAGCTTCTCCAAGTAGAAGTTCGACAGGTTGTTGTTCTCGAAGCGTGTCACGATGACTCCCTTTATCTGAAGATGCGGATTAAGCCTCTTGTTGCCGGCCACCTCGTTGTAGAGATTCGCGACCATCTTCATTCCCCTGTATGAAAGTCCCTCCGCATTGGTGACCATCACCATATAGTCCGAAGCGACCAGTGCGTTATAGGTAATGAGGCTGAGAGCCGGAGGACAGTCTATGAGGATATAGTCGTAATTCTCCTTCACGGTCTCGAGAAGGTCGGCGAGCAGGAACTCCCTGCCGGTGTACCTGGCCGTCTCGCGCTCGAAGTTGGAGAGGTCAAGATCGGAAGGGATGATGTCGATGTTCTCGCTGACATGCTCGATGGGCAGGCCGTAGTCAGGTCCGCCGACAAAGGCATCCTCCAGGGTCTGCTCCCACTCCTTGGTGGACGGATCTGTATCCGTGATGATGCAGGTAAGGTTCGACTGGGAGTCCAGGTCCACGAACAGGATCTTCTTGCCAAGCTCTGCCCAGGCCTGTCCCACTGCACAGACTGTGGTAGTCTTGCCGCAGCCGCCCTTGTTGTTAACGAAGCATATTGTCTTTCCCATAATCCAAAGTCATTTATAATGCAAAGATAGCAATTCTTCTTTAATAAAGAAATATTTATTTAAATGTTTATTTACTTAAAGGTTGTTTTATCTAAAGAAATAAATATAGATTTAGTTAAAGTAATATTTATTATTACTACCTACTTAAATACGAGGACTTTAAGAAGCATAATCGGGACACATTTCAGGCTGATAGTTGATAAAACTGAAACAAACAAAATAAATTTATCTTTATTACTTTATTTATGTAGTTAAATATAAATTTACTTATTCGCAACTCTTCACAGAAGTTGTGAGAAGAATGACAAGTCGGGCAGCTTCATGCAATGCCTTCCCCAGTACTGCACCAGTCTTGCCTCGATTCAGGATCCCAGACCGCAGTAAGCCTAATGCGGGATAGATATTTAATTAAATATATATTTATTTAAAGTTTCCTTTAATTAAAGAGAAATGTTCCGGCATACGGAAGGACAATGGCTGATTACTGCAGGCACCGGGCAAACTGAATCAACTAATAAATATTCCTTTAATTAAAGATAACTTTAGGTAAAGGAATAAACACTGTCAGTCTCTCCTAGAGAACAGATTCAGACAAAAGGTCATTGCCGAAACAAAGTATGTGCATGGCGCATTTAATTAAATATAACTTTATTTAAAGTAATAAATATTTCTTTATTAGAGAGACTGCGATGAAAACAGCCTGAACGGTATGTCGTGAATCAGCCGAACCATAAGAGAACAGATAGAGGCAATCCGAGTGCAGACTCCCAGGAGGAGACAGCAAAGAAAATCTGTTGCGACATCAGGACAATGATGGTAAAGGCATATTTAATTAAAGTAATAAAGTTTTATTTATTTCTTTAGTCATTAAATACCAACTCATTATATGATATTTAATTAAATATATATTTATTATAGGAATGGGCAAAGACTACATTGTTGATAACTTAATTCGTTAATTTGTAAGGGAATTAGTAACTTTATATCTTATAATTAGCTTGCATATGAGAAAGAATTTTGGTTCCCAGCACTGGCTCTTTCCTCAGCCGGTTCTGATGATAGCCACATACAACGAGGACGGGACTCCTGACATAATGAACGCAGCCTGGGGCGGCATCAGCGACTCAGACGAGATATCGATATCAATCAGCAACACACACAAGACCGCCGAGAACCTCCTAAAGAGGGGAGCGTTCACCGTGAGCTTCGCAACGGCGGACCAGGTAGCCGCCTGCGACTACGTCGGACTCGTATCGGGCAACAAGGTTCCGGACAAGTTCGCAAGGGCCGGATTCCACGCCGTGAAGTCCGAGTTCGTAGATGCTCCACTCGTGGAGGAACTGCCTATGGCCCTGGAGTGCAGGGTGCGTTCGTATGATACCGAGACAGACATCCTCAGAGGCGAGATAGTGAACGTCTGCGCCGACGAGACCGTCCTTACCGATGGAAAGATCGATCCAGCGAAACTCCGCCCGATAGTCTTCGATCCGGTCAACCACGACTATCTTGAGCTCGGAGCGAAGGCTGGCAAGGCCTTCGGCGAAGGCAACAAGCTGAAATAAGGAGGACCGATGACAGGACTTCTCGAATACGACATGGGTGGGGGAGTGCATGCCTTCACCGCGGGGCGTGACGTGCCGCAGCCCTGTGCGGTGTTGCAGCCGCATCAGACCCACTCGACGGTGGTGGCCCACGTGGACAGACCCGGACTCACGAGGGAGGACCTCGAAGGGGTGGATGCCCTGGTGACGGATCTTCCGGGAGTCGCCATCGGTGTCAGGACAGCGGACTGCATACCGGTTCTGCTGTATGACCCGGTGCACAGGGCCATAGGTGCAGCGCACAGCGGATGGCGTGGAACAGTCAATATGATCAGCAAGAAGACCGTGCTGGAGATGTGCCGCCTGTTCGGTTCCCGTCCCGGGGACATCCGTGCCGTCATAGGTCCGGGCATAGGCTATGACAGCTTCCAGGTAGGGGAGGAAGTGGCCCTGACCTTCAAGGAATCGGGATTCCCGATAGACAGGATATGGTCGTTCAGGGGAGCGCGGAAGGAAGGGACGATGGAGGGCGGCCACCACCTTGACCTGAAGGAGTGCGTGCGCTGCTCGCTTATCGAGTGCGGAGTGGCTGAAGGGAACATAAGCGTTTCAGACATAGACACCTACACTGACGGACGGTTCTATTCGGCACGCCGCGAGGGAATCTCCTGCGGCAGGAACATAAATGCAATAATGCTTATATGACAGAAGACAGACTTTCGCAGATAGTTCAGTTCTGCAAACTTATTGATAAAGAGAAATTCGTGCAGCGTCGCACCTACCTCTCCGACGGGAAGCGTCTGGAGAATGATGCGGAGCACGCCTGGCACATGGCCGTAATGGCGCTCCTGCTTTCCGAATATGCCAACGAGAAGGTGGATGTCCTGAAGGTGGTGAGCCTGCTTCTCGTTCACGATCTCGTCGAGATCTACGCCGGCGACACCTTCGCCTATGACGAGGAAGGGAAGAAGACACAGAGGGAGAGGGAGGCGGCAGCGGCCGAGAGGCTGTACTCCCAGCTTCCGGAGGATCTGGCAGGTAGGATGCGCTCGCTCTGGGATGAGTTCGAGGAGTGGGGGAGTGCCGAGAGCAGGTTCGCCCACACCCTTGACAACTTCCAGCCGCTCCTGCTGCAGCACGCCAGCGGCGGGCGGGCCTGGAGGGAAGGAGGACGGCGACTCTCTGAGGTGCTGGAGAGAAACGCCCGATCGGCCGAAGGCTCCCGCACGCTCTGGGAGTTCGCTCGGGAGAACTTCATCCAACCGGAGATCGATAAGGGCAACCTCATAGACGATATTGACTGATGCCTCTTGAACAGCTGCCAGCACTTCTTCTTGCCATCCTTGCCGTGGGGTACACACCGGGACCGGCGAACATCTACGCTATGTCGTGCTCGATCAGGTACGGCTGGCGCGCCTCGATGCGCATGTGGTGCGGACTGCTGTGCGGATTCCTTGCCGCTGCGCTTCTGGCGGCTGTCGCCGCCCACTTTGCCGGGATGGCTTTCAAAGAGTATGTCCCGTTCCTTCGCTACCTTGCAGCGGCATACATCCTGTACCTTGCATGGAAGACATACCGCTCCGGTGTCTCATCCGAGGGGGATGTCGCACCGACCTTCTCCAGCGGCTTCATCGTGCAGATGACCAACGCCAAGATCATTCTCTTCGACCTCAGCTGCTATTCGGCATTCGTTCTTCCGTATTCTGAAAGATTCATAGACCTGCTCCCGGTCACGGCCCTTCTTCTGCTTGCCGGCCCGGGGGCCAACCTGGTATGGCTGCGGGCCGGCGGTGCAATCAAGCCGTTCGTCTCCAGATACGCCAGAACAGTCTCTATCGTGATGGCCACCGCTCTTCTTGTATGCGCAGTCATGATGCTCTTCATCTAGCAACATCAGCAGAAAAAAGCGAGAGAATAAATGCTGAATATATTCCAGAATCACGCTTTTAGAGACCTGAAACATCGATTTGACCAATAAAAGGGGAGAAAATAAATTATCACTCCCGAAATAATTTTATGCAAATTGAGTGGAGATTAATAATTGTTTCTTCCTGTCTCGTCGCTTATCTTCTCCCAAAATAACTGCGCTTGCTGCATGGGTGGGTTCGGCGAATTATCACACATCAAAGATTTTCAATCAATTAACAAAAGGGGAGAAATTAAATTATGATTTTGAGATACTCAACACTTAATTTCTCTCAATAAAAAAGGGAGAAAAGTCCGATTTACTCCTGAAACTGCTTGTTTTTCTTCTCGTTTTATTATCTTTGCGGAGAAAAAGGACAAAATAAGCGAGGAGTTCTGGCAATTCGTCGCTTGATTTCTCGAAATAAAGGTGGAAGGACGCTCATTCATATCAGTTGGAATACCGGATTCGATGGCTTATGGTCAGCGTGAGTCTCTGTCCCATCCTCTTTCACCTGTCGGCTATAATGTCTTGTCTAATTTATTCATAACTTGTTTATGTCTTAACGTATTTATTGACAAGATTTGCAAGTATTTGAGAATCAGCGGTGAATGTTTATCAGGAGCAGTTAGAAAAGCGAGGGATAGAATTATAAAGGGGAGAAATAGAATTGCTCCAGAGGGTCGAATAAGGGAGTTTTGCAATCAAAGGGGAGTTTTGGAATTACCTGCCGGCTTTTCCGCACTGGAGAAACGTGGTTCCCGCTTCGATTCCTCATTCTCCCTTTCCTTCTTCACCTGTCTTGAACCCTATGTTTTGTTTATATTTATATAACTTGTTTATGTCTTAACATTTTTTGTTCGCGATTCGGTAACTCTTTGATAAATGATGAGTTGCAACGTATATATGAAATCAAAAGGGGAGTTATTGAATGCAAAGGGGGAGAAATTGAATTATCCAGCCAGGAGGATTAGGAGAGTTTTGAAATTAGAAGGGAGTTTTGCAATTATATATTAAGGAAGCCTATGTCAAGGTCGAGAAAGGAACCGGAAGAGTCAAATGAGATGACCTCACTTGCCACCACAACAAGGAACGTGGTGGAGTCTTACATATTCGCTACAGGTCATCAGGATCTGAGCATCTATTCGGAACGTCTGATGATGCTCCTTGTCAAGGCTGCGCAGTGTCAGGTTGCGGGCCTGAATTTCAAGGACGGATCGTCCATAGCTCAGGTCAGCATCGGTCCTCTCGGTGATGCGATGGTCGAGATAGAGGCGCGTGAACTCCTGAACGGCCCGAACAACACGAACTACACGCAGGCGAAGTCCGCCGTCATGGAACTGATGAGCAAGTCCATCGCCCATGAGCGGCCTGCGGTCAAGAACGGCAAGCCCGTCCTGAACGAGAGGGGAGAGCAGGTGTATGAGTTCGAGGCCCATAACCTCGTGAACGATGTCTATATCAACAAGAAGCCCGGAGTCATAGTGGTCAACGTGAACCGCACCACCTGGGAGGCCATACTCGACTTCTCGAAGGGATTCCGCAGGTATGATCTTCAGGTTGCGATGCGCTTCTCAAGGACCTGCTCCCTGAGGATGTTCAAGCTCATAAGCAACCAGAAGAACCCTCTTCAGTTCACTATCCAGGAGCTCCGCGAGCAGTGGGGCCTGACAAATAAGTACGCCAAGACAAAGGACTTCATAAAGAATACCATTGTCTCTGCCAAGGAGGAACTGGACAGCATGTCCCCGTGGACCTTCGATTTCGAGCCCGTGTACTCGTCGTCAGCTGAGCAGAACAAGGGCAGGGTAGGGCGCAAGTCCATCACCTCGATAATCTTTTTCCCGAAGCATCAGATAAAGTACGAGAGCACGACTTCTGCCATGAATAGGGTCAACAACCCGACGGATTTCCTGGGACGCCATATCATCGAACGTCTCGTTCAGAAGCTGGGCTTCTCGATGGCTGAGATAAAGGCGAACCTCGTCCTGTTCAACACGGCGAGGAAGCATTTTGACCTGGAGCAGTTCCTTATAGAGATAGGCCCGAAGGCGAACCGCGCGAACAACCCGCAGGGCTATGTCGTCAACTCCATCAAGCGCCACCTCAAGGAAGCGTGCGGAGTCATAGTCCGTAAGGACGGCATGGTGACTCAGAAGGAGCCGGCAGCTGAGCCGGAGGATGTTGCAAGGGCGAAGCAGACATTCGACCAGGAGACGCTCTCGAGCATCCTTTCCTCCCAGAACAAGCCGCCGTTCAAGCCGACGCCTCTGAAGAAGGAAGGAGATGACCGCAATTTGTCGGATATACTCGGTGGTCTTTTCGCAGGCCCGGATGAACAGTAACGCAGGAGATTTGTTGCATGAATGAATACTTGGACATACTGAAGAGCTGGGAGCGCAGGGTGGCCGATCCGTTCATCTTCGAGCATCTGTGTGAACTCCTTCCAGCATGGGGGTTCAGGCGGATGAATCAGGGAACGCCCCAGGACCGCTGGGTCAGTCCCGTGAAGATGGACCTGTCCAAGCCGAAGAAGCCCAATCCGATGAAGACCGTCGTGAGCGCCATGGACATGAAGATGCGCGAACAGGGGGACTGGAACAACCCGGTCAGCGTGGCGGACATCCTGATGAAGGAGAAGGGTTTCGATAATGTCTATCAGCTCTACAGCTGGCTCTCGGAGAGGTATCACCTCGACATGCCTATGCCTGACTCCCCGAAGGTGAAGATCGCCGAGCGCAGGAAAGCGCGCAGGGCGACCCTTCTGGAGGACCTGATGGAGTACTTCTGCTGGTGCCTGGCGAACAGTTCGACCGAGAAGGCCCAGAAGACCCGCTCGTATCTGAAGAGGGAGAGGGGATTCACCCAGGAGCAGATCGAGAAGCTGCGTTTCGGTTTTGTCCCGCTCTGGAGTTCGGTGGTGACTTTCATGACCACGAAGAAGAAGTATCTCAAGGAGGAGCTTGACGAGGCCTGTGGCGTGTATAGTGTGGACGGGAAGACGGCTGTCGGAAAGACCCACACGCTGGCTATCCCATATATATGCGCCGGAGTGCTGAAGGGGTTCCTGTTCAGGCGGGTGGACAGCGACGACAAGCCGAAGTATCTTGCAAACTTTGCCCTGGACCGCCGTTCGGTGTTCTTCAACTACCCGGAGCAGGGGAGCAGTGTCATCGCTGTAGTGGAAGGGGAGATGGACGCCCTCACGGCCACTGCCGCCGGAATCCCCGGAGTGGTGGCCATCGGAGGCTCGGAGATAGCGGGAGAGAGAAAGCATCAGGTCGAGGTGGCCTTGGCCTCCGGAACGAGGAGCATCATTCTCTGTCCGGATTTGGACTCCACGACAACCGAGGACGGTACCGTGGTTCCTGATCACGCAAAGCGCCTGAAGGCCGTGATGCACTCAGTACATACCATCAAGGATATCGACATTGAGTTTGACAGCATATATGTGACCGTCTTCGATGAGCCTACCGATCCGGATGAGTTCATCCGCAAGAGGGGAGGGGATGCTTTCATCAAGCTGCTGCGCGATGCCCTGCCGTGGTGGGAGTATGTTTATAAGGTGAAATCAAAGCGCTGAGATATGACTGTTGAAGAGCTGACTAACATATTCCTGCGTCTCGAGATGGCCGACAAGGCGAAGGACAGTGAATTCCTTTTCGGGAGCGGCGAGGAAGGAGTTGACCCGTTCCCCATAACTGGAGTGCTTCTCGATGAAGATGGGGATGTGTGTCTGGAGTCTGATGACAGGATGGAAGAAGGCCTGTCTGCTGCCGAGCTGGCGGAGGCCGTCTCGGTATACGACGGGAATAAGACCATCTATTTTGTTCACATTGACAGGGAAGGGGAGAGCACACTCTTCAATATCAAAGACGGAGGAACTAAGGACCGCTATTCTGAAGATTTGAGGGTAATACAGGCAGGCCATCTGATCGAGGCTCTCGGAGAATATTCTCCCGAGTCCATCCTGCATTTTGAGAGCGGGACAATCAACTTCACGATAAACTCGATCTATGAGGACGGCGAAGGATGCATCTGTCTTGAGTCAAACGAGATAATGGAACTGGATGACTATCCTGTGGGGCTGCTGATGGAGGATCTATCACACTGTCCAAAAGGAACCGGAATCTATTTCTATGATGATGACTCGGAGGAATACTACGGAATATATCCAGACGAAATCCGCAGGGATGAGAAAGGTGATGTATGGATAAAAGTGAGATAAGATATGGAAGAGCCGATATTGAACAGCCACAACAAGGCTGAATATGAACCCGCTCATACGGGCGGTTTTGACACACGCCGAACTTTAACTTCTAACGTACGGTGAATCAGAGGTTTGTACGATTGAGTAAGAGGTAAACTAGAATTTTTGCAATCTTTTCGCTTAATCGAGTAGGAGGTAAACGAAAGTAATGGAGTTTATCTCCTGCTTTCGTTTACCGACCTCTCACACCACCGTACGTGCCGTTCGGCATACGGCGGTTCTCTTAACTGCGATGCAATTTGATGTAAAGATTCAGGATTGACGGATACCCTGCCGATATCAGCCGTTCGTTGGTAATGGAACGTGTCAATATCCCACTTTTGGATATTCGCCAGTATCCCTTGCGGGTATTCGCCCATTGCCAGGCTTGTCTTTTGGGAATGCCGCATTTCTGTAGGTTTGCCAAACGGGTTCGGATGCGTTTCCATCTCTTCCATATATACATCCGTAGTCTGCGGTTATACCACTTGTTTGCTGATATGATAAAGGTCTTCATATCGGCATAGCGGTAATATGTCAGCCAGCCTCGGATGTAACTGGTTAGGTGTAATTTCATCCATGCATAGCCTTTCCCATTGCTTCGGCTCGTCATCTGCTTGATTGTTCTCAGGAACTTGGATTGGCTCTTCCTGTGTAGGCAGAGTCCACATTTACTGGCTTTCCTTCAGTAGAACGTATAGCCAAGATATTTCTTGCCTACTATTGAACCGACTTCCGTCTTCTCCTTGTTTACCTTCAGGAACAGTTTCTTTTCTATGAACTCCGAGATACTGTCTCGGACACGCTCCGTGGCCCGTAGACTTTTCACAAGTATCATGCAGTCGTCTGCATAGCGCACAAACGGGTGTCCTCTCCGCTCCAGCTCCTTGTCCAGCTCGTTGAGCAGGATGTTGCTCAATATGGGACTCAACGGGCCTCCTTGCGGTACGCCCTCTGTCGTTTCCTCGTAATTATGTGACACTATTACTCCTGCATTGAGGTATTTGTGTATCAGTGACACCACCCTCCCGTCTTTCACGGTCCGGGACAGTACCTCTATCAGCTTGCTGTGGTTCACTTTGTCGAAGAACTTCTCCAGGTCAAGTCCGATACAGTAGCGGTATCCTTGGTCTGCATACTCCTGAACCCTGTGCAATGCATCTTGGGCACTGCGATGTGGACGGAAGCCATAGCTGTTGTCACTGAACTGTGGTTCGTAAAGCGGTATCAGAACTTGGCTGACGGCCTGTTGTACAAGTCGGTCTACTACCGTGGGTATTCCCAACGGGCGTGTCTTGCCGTTGTCTTTCGGGATTTCTACCCTCTTCACCGGATTCGGCCGGTACTTCCCGTCGCGTAGTTTCCCTATCAATTCGTCTCTGTGGAGTTTAAGGTATGGCAACAGTTCGCTCGTCTCCATCTTATCGGCTCCTCCTGCTCCTCCGTTCCTCATGACTTGACGGTATGCCGCGTTCAGGTTATGCGGACTCAGGATGAGCTCTATCAGATTGTTCCCTTCTAATTGCACTTCCACAAGTTTATCATCCGCTATCTCCATAAAGGTCTGCACTCCGGAATACCCTTCGGATGCCGTCCTATTTATCTGCCGGAAGTCCGATTCAACGGTTTTCTGCTTTAATTCCTTCATAAAGTATTGAATGTTACTTGTTTGATAAAAGTTCAGTCCTTCACCGACTGCCGATTTTTTTTTACCTTGCCGGTTACTATGACCTCTGCTGACTTCTCACGGTTCGTTGTTACTGCTTGACTACATTTTTTTCGTCTTGCCCGTGAGACCTCCCCGGATAAGAGCACCAGCTTTCCATCTTATGTCTGCTTCATTTACATTGACTGTTCCGGATAGCTATCGGACTTTGACTTGTTTTGCAGTCTCATCCACAGTCTTATGCCTTGATATGAAGTTTCTGTCCGTCAGACCAGATGTTTGCCGCCAGCTTCTTTCAGATTCCACCTCGCGATGGACACCCTTGCTTTGGGCTGTATGATTCCCGCTATCAGGGCTCATTAGGGACTTGCACCCGTTAGCTGATACTCATGCCGAGCATACAATAATAAGTAAACGAGCTTTGGATTCTACCAAGGCTCGTTTACTTGTCTCTCTCTATCAAGAAAATGGTTGTGTATCTAAATGCGATCATTGATTCTGAAAAACTATCTGAACACCATCACAAACTCAGTCCACTGCGCATCGCTTCTCACAAGATCCAACGTTCCGTTGTGCCCCCTCATGATCTGGCGCGAGAGACTGAGACCTATGCCAGAACCGTCACGCTTGGTGGTGAAGAACGGGATGAATATCTGCTCCTGAGCTTCAGGAGTTATAGGCGCGCCATCGTTCGCCACCTTGATTAGGATCTGCTCGCTGTTATCGATACTGGCCGTGATGCTGACGTGTTTCGCACCTGCCTGCACGGCGTTCTTGATGAGGTTGATGAGTATGCGGCTGATCTGAGACTCGTCGGCATATATCAATATATCTTCGGCTGAAGCCTGATACGTGCAAGCCACTCCAGCACCTGTGCACTGCTCATGGGTAAGGTCAATGACCTTGCGTGCCAGGTCATCCACCATCAAGCCCTTCTTTATCGGTTTTGCAACGCCGGCGAGTTCACGGTATGATTCCACAAACTTAATGAGATCCTTCGAAGACGAAGAGATAGTCTCGAGACCTGCCTTGACGTCGATCTCCCGGCGTTCTTCAGGGACATCAATATAGTGGCTCAGGGCGTCGCTCAGAGAAGCGATAGGGCTGACCGTGTTCATGATCTCGTGCGTGAGTACACGGATCAGCTTTGTCCAGGACTCCTGCTCGTTCTGCTGACGGCGGCGCTCCACGATCCACTTGATGCGGTTGAGTGCCTTGTTGAACTTGCTGTCTTCAGTGAAGCGGAAGTTGTACTCTCCGTCCTCGAACGCATCGAGCATATACTCCAACTTCTTTCTGTCCTTCTCATGGATATAGAGCGCAGTTATGACAGCCGTCAGTACGATGGCTGCCACAACTATTAGTATGATTTCCCAGAACGGCATCAGATGTCGTATTTCTTGAGTTTACTGTAAAGCGTAGGACGGCTGATACCGAGTTCCTTGGCAACCAGCGTAAGATTGCCGTTGCACCTGGCCATTGTGTCGCGGATGGTCTGAGCCTCAGCTTCATCCAGTGTCTGTCTAGGTGATGACTTCACGGTTGACTTCTTCTCGAGCGAGAGGTCTTCCGCCTTGAGACTTGTCCCTTCGGAGAGGATCACAGCCTTCTCGATGGTATTCTGCAGCTCGCGAATATTGCCGCTCCAGGCATGTGACTTCAGCATGGCCGCAGCCTCCTCGCTGATGGCAGTAACTCCTCTGCGATATTTCTCCGCATACATGGCAAGGAATCTCTCCGCCAGCGGCATCACATCCTCCGCACGTTCTCTCAGAGCCGGAAGGCTGACATGCATTGTGTTGATGCGGTAGTACAGATCCTCGCGGAACCGGCCCTCGGCTACCATCTTCTCAAGGTCCATGTTTGTGGCGCAGATAAGGCGTATGTCCACGGGAATCTGCTTCTCAGAGCCCACGCGGGTGACGGTGCGGTTCTGCAGCACGCGCAGCAGCTTAGCCTGAAGATGCAGAGGGATATTGCCGATTTCGTCAAGGAATAATGTGCCTCCGTTTGCCTGCTCGAACTTTCCCACATGATCCGTATGAGCATCGGTAAATGCACCCTTCACGTGTCCGAAAAGTTCGCTCTCAAAGAGTGTCTCAGTAATCGCGCCGGCATCCACGCACACCATTGGCATAGCCTTGCGGCTGCTCCTGGCGTGGATTTCACGTGCAAGCACATCCTTTCCTGTACCGTTCTCGCCAGTTATGAGCACTGTGGCATCGGTCGGAGCGATCTTCTCGACTGTGCGCTTTATCTGCATTATAGCTGGAGTATCGCCCCAGAACATGTCGGAAGATGTAACTATCTCACTCTTCTTCGCTCCCTTGGGAGATGCATCATAAGCAGCCTTCAGAGTCGAAATAAGCTTATCATTGTCCCACGGCTTCACGATGAAGTCAAATGCTCCACGCTTCATGCCTTCCACAGCCAGAGCGATGTCTGCGTATGCCGTGAAAAGGACGATCTGCACATCCGGCCACATCTTCTTCAGCTCTCCTGTCCAATAGAGTCCCTCGTTGCCAGTGTTTATATCGGTGTAGAAGTTCATGTCCAGAAGAACCACATCCGGACGGAAAGATTCCATGGTGGTCACCAAACTCTTCGGCGACGCTATGATCTCCACCTGAGCGAAGTGCGCGGGCAGGAGTATCTTCAGGGCACTGCGTATGCCCTGGTTGTCATCGACTACCAGTATCTTGCCACGTTTCATTCCAATATATTGTCTTTGACCTTAACTCTTCTGAAATCATCAAGCAGGGATTTCATTGACTCCATCAGTTCATCAAACGATGGAGCCTTTCCATAAATGAAGGACTCCAGCATATTCGCATAATCTGATTTCCACGCGTCGACTACCTTGTCTGGCGGACAGAAGTTAATCAGAGACGGATGATGTCTATTATAGTCAACTCGTTTGTCGACATAATACAGACTTCTATGCTTAACGATTGTTTCATAAAGATCCGTGTCTGTCAATGCCTCACGCCCGAACCCAGTATCCTTTAACAGATACATGTCATAAAGGTGGCGGCTCATCCTAAGTGAACGAGGCTTCTCCTTCTGGAACTCCTCATTGAGCAGAAACGCCTTTTCAAGGAAAGTCCTAGAAGGAAGTACAGTCTTCACCCGGCAGCTTGTTGAGCTGTCTTCCGCAGGATAGCTTTTCGATATCAGAGACTCTATAGGCATCTCCTCGGATGGCTCCGACATTGAAAGGCAGCTGATTTCCACTTTCACCCTCGGAAGGATGTATCCGACACGATCATTGCAAACAGACTCATAGTTGACGAGTATGACAGTCGGGTCCTTGTCGGAGTCAATAGGTGTTCCGCTGTCTGTAGACGTGACTCTTTCAATGGTATAACCGGAGATACCCATTTCCGACAGATTCCTGTCGAGTTGCTCAGCAAGCGTTTCCATAATGTACTTCCTGGACAGTTTCCTCAATTTATCCCTCTGGTTCTTGTTCGTCGAGTTCACGCCGAAGAACGAGTGATCGATTGCCAGATCCACATCCTCGCTCAGCCTCTCTATTATGTGCCATGCCTTGCTCAGGCTTGTACCGCCCTTGAACAGCATGTTCGAAGCGGCATCGGTCCTGAACACGGCGTTAAGGACGGAAGTCACCCACCAGTCTTTCTCTATTGCTGCTGGTGGAAGATTCTCCACCCTGGCCACATTGTTAAGTATTACCTGTCTTTCTTCTATTGTCAAATTCTGCCAGTGGCTCATATCTGTTTCCTCAATCTGTTGATAGTCTTCTGCATCCATACAGGCATGAGCCTGATGTCGTGTTCACATGTGTCCGATTCCGGATTCTCTACCAGGAGTCTAGCGATCAAGGACTCCTGATCCGGAGTCAAGTTATCCTTGCCTATTGTCTTCAATGCCTGAGTCAGCAGTGCATAGAACTGTCCCTTGAACTCAAAAGTCTTTGGAACAGACCTTTTCAACTTTATACTTAGACCTCCCAAGTCAATCACTCTTGCGGATCCGCTTGTCAGGTATGTCAGTCTCATCGGGACCTGCTCCGACATGCCAAGGCTGTTCAACGCAGCATTCCCACTTGGAAGAATCTTGGCCTTGTCTCTCCTCGCGATGGCATCCAGAACTTTTTCTACAGATGGCATTATTGGACCGAACTTCGTCATTCTTGCCTTGCAGTATATGCCCTTTGAAACCTTGACATATTCGCCGGAGCTGCATTTCTCCGCCAGGACTCTGCATACTGACGAGCTATCATACTCCGGGAAATCAGATAGGAATACAAGTTCCCCCTCAGGTATAAGGGAGAGCTTATGCTCCAGGGTATTTTCTTTTCTTATCGGCATTTCTCCTAGTTTATGATGTTCAAAGGTAGTCAAAACGTCGCTACATATCAAATATTTTTGCAAATAACTTGATATTTAAGCCGTCTTTATGGTGCAATTTCGCCTTGATTGACTACACCATTCATAATCGCAGAGCGCTGAAGCAGTGGATTACAACAAGCGGCCACCCCCCAGGTGACCGCTTCTCAACATCCCACATCATCTACTTCTCCTTTACCAGCACAAAGCTGTCATTCGCATGCGTCAATCCCTGACTCTTCAGATACCACAACGTGCCGGTATTGACATTCATCAGATAAACAGTAGAGGATGACATCACGAGCTGATAGTTCACCTTCCCGGCCACGGTTGTATCATCTTCAGACGCCTCACGGCTCAGTTTGACGTACTTCTCATTTCCAAGGAAAAGCACCTCTCCGGTCTCCTTATTGATACGGAACATGTAAACATCCGAATCCGCCCTCCCGACAACCTCGAACATAGGTCCGTCAAGACTCGACTTCACGGCCGCTGCGGGCGAAGGATAATCTGTTGACGGTGCTATACCCGACGAAGTCTGAGCGAACGCCGAAGCACTCAGCATCAGCCCAACCAAAGCAGATAAAAACAGTCTCATATATATCTTGTCATTAACCAGAATTTACTTCCTTACAAAATGTCGGTAGTCTGACCCCCATGTCCCCTCAGAGTAGGTTGTGCCCACTTTCTGCCATGCCATCTCACTGGAAGTGAGCTTGACGATGACGTAAGAAACGTTGCTGTCGTCGGAATCATCAGGATTTAGCGTGATGATGATTGAATTATCGCCAGTCATTTTCTGTATGTACTTACCCTCAGACTCCAGTGTGTATTTTCCAGTTGTGGTATTCTGAGAGCTTCCGTCGGGATTGGATGTGTAGAGCATGTATGTGTCTCCTCCATCAAAAGTGTAACGCAAGATACCATCAAACGCAAATTTGCTGGCGTCATAGCTTTCGCTCCAGGTCCCGGGGAGATTTGCCTCGTAAATCTCAAGTTTTGAGCAACCAACCAGAACAAGGATGGCTGTTATCAATAATGATATCTTCTTCATTGTATGCAACCTTTACTTAAATAATGCCGTATAATGCCAAATTCGAATTTAGTTATTTGAGTTTAGAAGGAATAAGGTTTACTGTTGTAAGTTCCTCATCTCTGTAGAAGTTCAAGATACATTTACCGCCCGATGTTAGATGTCCCCAGTATAGAATCCTTGAGTCATAGTCACCTTCATTTAGGACGAAGATCTTCTCGGCTTCATTCAGATATGCCTTATAAGTGATGCGAGTTACAGCGAATAAATCCTTTACTCCTCCTACAACGACACATTCTGACCAGTCGTCAGAAAACTCTAATGAGATAACGCCAACATGCGGTTCCTTCTCCCCAGTATCGTTATTGGTCATTGTAATGTCATATTCACCGCTCCACATATTATAGAGCCAATGTGATTGTTCCTGCTTCTCGCAAGAGCAGAGGCAGATTATCGTTGCCAGAATTGTAAAGATTCTTTTCATAATGATGTTGAGTTGCAGTTTATAGATGCTAGAGATATATCAATTGTGACGTACAAATTTCGATTTATCTAATACAAATATAAGCATTTATGCCGATATTGCCTCGGGCCGATATGGAAAGCGGTCAAGCCTTCAGTCATCATTCTTCATCGTACATCAAGAATACGTGCAGTTCCGGATAAACCTGCTTTAGC
>ULRB01055768.1_pt1 | contig 35829 bp, 63 predicted proteins | sample 1955051 | NCBI WGS metagenome assembly ULRB01 (sample SAMEA4835671, study PRJEB28245) | human gut metagenome | biome: gut microbiome; material: fecal sample | place: Denmark | collected 2008 | reverse complement strand
CTATTCGATGTCTCCATTTCTTCCATTATGAAATTGAGTCCAGAGTGAAGAATCAGATAGAACAGAACCATCTGGTGATGTTGCGAGAATTTCTCCGTTTTTATCTATCATCTCATATTCACCTGTGATGTAATTATGATGAACACTATTTCCTTTTCCAATTTCATAATCAGGTTTAACTGGGTAAAAATTCTCCTATGCAGACTCAAGCTCTCCTGTTTGGGAATTTTTTCTCATCTTGTGATGTGTACGTTGTGCAATCACATCTATCTATGGAAGTATTCTGATCCATTTTGATTCCTCGGAGCTTGCGTTTGGATTAATTTGGTGTATTCCAACCTCTTTGTTTTGCACATCAAGCTGTGGTATCATTTTTGTTGGTACTTTTTTGCCTTGCGCTAAATTAATACCGATTTCTGAAGCCAAAGCTCTTCTTGATGATTCCAAAGCTTCTTTGTACCTTCTTTCATCTTCGCTAGAAAGAAGAGGAGAATAGACGGTTTGATTTACCGGTATCTCTTCTTTGAGGTTTGTGTTGAATATCATGCGTGTGTTGTTTGGGCGGATCCAAACCGCTTGCCTCCCTCCACCGAGATCTCTCCGTGCTTGGCGGAAAGTATCTGCGAATGATTTTGTTCTATATTCGTTTGCCATATTTTAATATAAATTTATAAAATAATACACAATAATACTATAATTGTTGCTGAATTAATTTTTTACATTATGGAAATAAGTAAAATAACTATAAATGGGTAGGTCTATGATCTCTGTGACTAGACAGCCCGAGATAAGGTGCATATATGTACCTAGGATGAATATGATTCACTAGATCCAAAAAGTGATAATGTTTTATATGCTATCAAATGAGTGGGTTAAAAATAGGAAACCAGGATGTCGTTCATTTGCGATTCTCTTATCCAGAACCTAAACCTGAGGGTGATGCGTTATGGAGTTGGTACAAATACGCATCTGATGCTGGCGGATATTACGTTCGTGGTTTATGGTTTGCTCCTTGTTATAATAACGGTTGGATTTACTGGTGGCCTTGGGATTTAGGTGTTACTGGTGGTGCTCTTAAAGATGCCAATAATGGAGCACATTATTGGGGTTATATCCAAGACGGGCGCAATAAGAATATAACAAAAGGGATGACCAAGAACTTCGCGTCTAATGGCTGGAAAAATGAGCCATGGGATGAAGCTATCACACTATGGGGTAATGAAAGTAATTTCACAGACGCGTGCCTTGACTTTGGTGATCATCCTATCGTTATACATTTCTTAGATGGTCGTTTTGATGATTCTGAGTTTATTGTTGATACGAGCCATGGAAGTATTGCAGAAATAAGCCAGGATAAGCGCACGGTCACTATCCATAGAGTAGGCAGTAATCATATAGCAGTTGTTATAAAGCCAAAGACGAGAACCATAGACTAGGTGAGACTTGAAATGCAAAATGTGCTCGTTAGCGTTGACGGGTTAGATTATCACACTAAGCAATTCACCCCGCCTATTGATAAAACGAAGAGCGAGTGCTATAATGCATACATTGGCGAGAATCTTGTATATCATAGAGTCAAAGATCTTGATAATCTTATCTATCATGGTATCGTTGATACTGTGGTCAGGAATTGGTCCACTGATGGAACAAAAGTCAAGAGTATCATCTACAAATGCAACGGATCCTATATGCCAGTTTTGGATGACATGGAGGGACTGGTTAGGTATTCCTACAATACGGAGAGTAAGGTAGAAACTGTTGAATACGTCCAGTTTACCGGTAGAATGTGGAACGATGCATTTGTGTAGTAGCTCAAAGAATACTGCAAGACTAAGGTATTCAGTAATTATGCAATTTTTACTACCGGAGATGTAAATCCAGATGATGCGTGGTTTAAGGATAATACAGACATGAAAGGCCACTGGACCTTCAATTTTGATATCGAATTCATGGCTGGTGGTTATGCTTGGAGTGGTACCAATATTGATGAGTTGACGTTCAACAATACATCCCCTGTATCTTCTATGCATAGAATGTTTGGAGGAATGCATGAGGTGCGTCATATTCATATGAACAAGGTAGCATGGGCAAGAGATCTATCAGCCGCTTTTGAATAGTGCAATAATCTTTTGGAGCTTCCGAGTATTCATTGGAGCGCTGCGCATATGAATGATGAAACGCGAGCACACAGGAGTACGAACATCGGATGGTTCTGTGATTATTGCTTTAAGATCACAGAGATACCGCAATATGGCACAGATAGATTTGCTGATGATAATTTGCTTATTGTAGAATTTATGCCATAGGCTTTTGAATCTTGCAATAACCTTGTCAAGATAGGTCCTGTGCTCGATATGCGATATGTCAAGCCCGAGGGGATTAACATAAAAAATGCATTCAATGGTTGCGATAAGCTGACAGATGTAAGGATCCAGCGATTGAATCATGGCAATTGGGATTTCTCGTCTTGGCTTCCAGCTTTGGATGCTGATAGTATAGCATATTTGATTGATAATTTGACAGATCTGACCATAGAAAAAGGCGATGATGATGCGAGCACAAGCCTTGTAAGATCTGCAACATTAAAGAAAAACGCGATGTGGACAATTAGCGACGAACAGAAAGCCGCAGCCCTCGCGAAAGGTTGGACTATAATTTAATAAATAATGAGTAAGTTAAAGGAAAAGTTGCGCTCTTTCTTTGAAGAGCACACAAACCTTTTGGAACACGTATCGCTTGGCTATGTGATAGCCTCGATTATAACAAACATCCTATCCATGCAAGAAGGACTGACTGGTTGGCTTGTCGTTGCAGTCTCACTTGGAGGAGTTGTTGTTGCTTCTGTTGCTGGGATTGTTAAAGAAGCGGTAGACTATCGCGCTGATAAGATCGACGTATTGTTTACAACGTTAGGTGGAGTTTTGAATTCCGTGGTTATGATGATCGGAGCGATACTTTATTCTTTGTGACATTTTTTAACACATGCCTTAACCTAAATTAACACAATATATTTGGGTTTTGGCATTTTTTTATATTATGATTGCAATGTAACCAATAAACAATGACAATATGCAGGATATGATAAGTTAGCTGCTTAGTGCAGCGTAGAAGAACCCGAAGGGAAAGTTTAGAAGTGGTGATCGTGTTGTTGAGTATGATTTTGATGACAACAGCTACATGGTAAAGATCACCGAGGAACCAAGTGTTCCTGAGTTCATCAGTGAGTTTCGTGAGCAGATAGCAAGACTTGATGATGATGTTTTTGTTGAGGCTTGTGATCTTATGAACAAGACGACTGATGGAGGTGTTAGAAAGCTTGCAGAGCTTTGTGATTCTAATGAAGACTATGGTGCCGTTCGTCATGGCATCAATGAGTTCAAGCAGTGTGTGAATGCGGTGATAGGAAAGAAAATTCATAATCTTGAAAATATGAGGATGTGATTACTAAATAGGGATGTGGTGTATGTGGTTCATTGCACAGGAGGCTCTAACCCTCTTGGACCGGGTTCGAATCCTGGCGTCCCTACTAGTAATGAGCGAATGAATGGGAACTATATTCAAATATCGCGAAAAATTGTTTCAGTGTCGCGATTTGAAAAAGAAGCTGAAGAAATTGAAGCTTGATGAGAATGATATAGAAATCATAAGAGACAACATAAAGGAAGATGACTTAGAGAAGGCTTTTTGTGAGCTTAACTCAAACGGGCAACGTAAGGAGGACGTTGTAGGGAGGACGGTTGAGTTATACTATTTTTTTAATGGGGTATATACGATTGTATCTACTCGCCCTGATCTGAGTCATCTTCCTGGTTTTCATGATGATTTCAAGTTTGTTAAATGTATAAAATGTGAATGTTAATGTATACCCAGGACAAGAACAAGGTGTATCGTAAGATTTTCGATGGTGAGAATTTTGTTACACAAGTCAGAATATTTGACACAAAAGATGAGGCCACGAAGTTTGTAAATAGTGGCAAGTACGAATCGAACACAATGATTGTATCATGAGAGGTAAAATCTATATGTTTATTGAGTGGTTGCTGAAGAGATAGGCGCGTCGTGTTATTGATCGTGCAACCGAGATTGACGAGATGGCTCGCGCTAATGGCTGGACAAACAGGCAGTGGTGGCTTGACTATCAAGATGATCTGAACGCTTTAAGTGTACGATAATGGAAAACATCAGAACTGTAACACTTGACATTGAGCAGGCCAAGTAGCCCGATGTTGAGTTTCTGAATCATTACGATAGGATAATGATTCCAAAGGATATATTGATCTCCAAGGATGATAATGCCGAAACGATCAAGTTGATATATGAAACTCTGAGCCTTACAGGACATGAGGTTTTATACTATAAGTGAAAAAATTGATAATGAAAACTTTAGGCCTGGTGTTTTTTAAAAAAAGCATCGGGCTTTAAAACAGAAACCCATTTTCGATTAAATAATCATTTCGGCCCGGTGTTCTTTCTTAGAAAAGAGCATCGGGTTTTTAATATTATAATTGCAAAATAAATATTTTTTTGCAATGAGTAAGAAAAAGGAATCTATAAAATATGAATAGGTTTAGCGTACGCCAGATAATCCACTCGGAAGAGTTGGTAATCTGGAATGGATAACACCTGAAGGCGCTGGAGCACCAGCTATATCGAGTGATACCAGAAGGTGCCGAGTTATCTGATACTGAAAGACGCAAGATTGAAGCGGCGCGTGGTGCTCGTTATTTCAACGCTGCCATGGATAGAGGAAGCAAGCCATTTGTCGGTGCTGTCAATCTGCTTGGTTGGACTTTCGCACCTGGTCCTATGGCATTTGCTAGTGGTGCAGCGGGACTATACAATACCATTTCTAGCGCTGATGATAATGTAAATGCAGTATGGAATGATCCGAACTCATCAGCTGGTGATCTTGCAAAAGCCACATATCCGGTAGTATTTAAGACAGCACTAGATGCAGCTCCAGTTATTAAAGTTGCAGATGCAACTATAGGTACAATGAAAGCAAGCCCAGGAGTATTAGAAGCCTAGGCTAAAGCATTAGAGACTGAAATGCAACATGGAGCATAGACTACAAAAAGTATAAGTCAGGCATTGTATCCATACGAAGCGACGAGAGTAATAAAAGAGGGACCAGAGGTTAAAGTATGGCGTAATTATAAAGGATGGAATCCTGCGACTCGTTATAGACTAGAAGGGAAGCCATCATTCTTCGAAAGGGTTGATGATCTTGAGCCAGGATATCATAGCGTTCATTTTAAGACAGCTGATACATTCCACGGAATAGATGGGAGACAGATGTTAAGCCCAAATGAGAAGAAACTTCTTTTCGATACTTATGCTGCAGAAGGCGAATTTTTATCTACATATGGAAATTTAAGTCCTGGAGGAGTTCATGGAATTAATAGATTCAAAACTGATTATGGATGGAAACAAGTTGGTGAGAGAGTCGTTCATGATACAAAAGGAAATGAGATCAGTATTTCTATATTATAGAAGCCAAAATTAAATGCAGACAGAACTTCAAAAGGATAGCTAGCAAAATAGGCTTCGGAAATTTATCAAAAAATGCCTAGTAGTTCATATTCAGGTAACAAAACAGCAGAGACTTATAGTAAAATGCCATATGAAGTTTCTAAATCTGCAAAAGAATTCTAGGGTGAAATTCCAACAAGAGAAGAACTTTTTACTGCATTCGAGAATGCTTTTAATCCAGAATCTTAGTGGGCAAAGAATATGAGGAAGGCAGGATTTTCTAAAGATGAGATAAAAGAAATTTATAATAACAAATTGCAATAGTTGGTTCATCCTGGTGGAATAAAATTTTCTACGCCAGAAAACGATTTCGTCTTTGGTTTAGATCCAATAACCAATGGATACCATGATCGAGCTACATAGTCTATTCGTATTAATGCATCTGGTGAAAGAACTAAGCAGCAAATGTTGGAGACTATTTTACATGAATTAAAACATAGAGAGGATTTTAATAATATAATATTCCTTGATCCTACTATATCTTCTATATATCCAACGCTTGGAAAATATGCAAAGAAAAACTACGAAATAAATAATACCATATTGAAAAAATCTTTGGATGATCTAGACATGGCTAAATTTCTTGTAAAAAATCCGAATTATTTTAAATACTTGTTTGAAATTGATCCAAATTCCGGTGTTGTAGCTCCGGAAATTTCTGCTTATAGTTCTGGTGTTGTGAACTGGAATCCTAAGATTCAAAATCCTTTTACAAAATTCGGAAGTCGTAAGTTACTGAATTTTGTAAAAAACAATGCTATTATCGCTACGCCGTTTGTGGCCGATCCACTTTTAAATAACCAAACTAAAAAATAACAATTATGAGTTTACCACACGATAAAGTTAGCCCTAGTACTAGAATCTTGACAAGAAAGACTAGGCCGAACAATGAAGAAATGCAGTTAAGGCTTAAACTACTAAAGCATGATGGATATTAAATAGATGAAAGTAAAATCAAAAGTTGGGGACCTAATCTACAGAAAATGTGGAGCGAGATTTCTGGAAAATATATATATGTTAATAACAAGCCGTATATAGCAGCACAACAAGAAGAGCCTTAGGTTCCTGTTTATGTTAGCATGGATAATAAAAAACGATATAATCCGCTTGAAGGTGTAGCTAAATCTCCTAACAAAAATTTAATTAAGTTACTTACTCTTGAATAGTATCAGACACCATTTTATAATATTCCGCTTATTGATAATCAAGGACGAGTTTTTAGACGCAATAAATTTGAAGAAATAGAGTTTAAAAATGAGTCTGTAAATCCTGGAGATGGTTCAGATGAATACAAATCCAAATTTATTTTACTTTAGAGACCGGTAACAGAGCGCTATGGGCCAATGTTTAATAAAGAAATAACTAACATAAATCCATTTTATAATGACCTAATTCTTAAAGGAATGAGGAAACCTTATGATTTTAATTTGTATTCATCAACTCCAACAGAGTTAGAGAATCATGAAATAGAAGAAGTTGGATAGAATAATTTAGAACAAACTTAGTAGCCAAAACCGAAAGTTAAAAGAAAACTTATTAAAAAGGAGGTTAAATAGAGTAGTCAACAGCAATACTTTGACCCTATTTCTGGAATTTTTTATTAAATAATAAAAAAAAAGTCCAAGAGTTTTATTTCTTGGACTTTTTTTATTATTTTCTTTTTGTTATAAGTTTCTTGCGGATTTTACCTCCGCATTTTTTATTTTGAGCTCTCAAATATGAGAAAGCGTAATTTCCGTCTTCTGCATTTTTATTTGTATTATCTTGCTCTTGATTAATATATCCCTATTGATATTCTTGATCTGTTTCAAAGTCAGCTCTATCAGCTTTTGGTAATACAGGATACCATTCACCTGAAATTGTTTTAGTTGATTCTCCTGCATCAGTTGCTTGATTTGCATAATTTGAAGCCTACTCGAATTCATTATTATAATAATGGAGTGGTGCAGATGTTGTTTCTAGCTAAGATATCTATCCGGTAGTTCCAGTTCGCTGCTTGTCTTGGTCTACGGTTGGAAGCATAAAAGAATTTATTCCAGCATCTAAATCATATGTGTTATCGTTTAATTTCTCCCACGCTGTATCTTTTTCCCCTTCTCCCATGTTCATTTTTGTTGAATATTTCTTACCGTTGAAATTAAAATATTTCATTCCTTTTTGTCGTGCAACTTTAAACATTTGATTGAAATATTTTCTAATATTACCACCACTCCCGGCAAATCTTATAAGATGTTTCATATGTTAATTTTATTTATTATTACTAAACTTTTTCATATAACTCATAACGGATGTTCCATTTGAGTCTTTAGCATCTCCTTTATTTCTTAATACACGCTTAACTCCTCCAGGACCTCCGAGCCAAACGCCAGCCATTAATCCTTCTTCTGTTATTCCTTTTTGCTGTGCTAGTTTACGATCTTCGTCGTTTATTAATGACATGTGTGATGTCATTAATTTTTCCGCATCTTTAAATTGAGATGCCACATCAGTGCCTGTTCTAGATTGTGGCATTATTTGAAAATATCCAAAAGCTCCGCTTTTATTTGAAGCTTGTGAATTTAAACTTGATTCAGAAAGTGCAAGTTTCCTCCAGAACTCTTTGTGTTTTGTAAATATTGGATTTACTCCATATTTTTGAAAATCCTAATCGAATGAAGTATTAGACGCCATATTACTATTATTTGTTCTACGTTGTGCACTGCTGTTTGCGCTTGTGTTTATTGTTTCCGGATTAAACCAATCCTGGTATGATCCTTGTTTTTTACCTTCTTCTTTGTTGTTATTTCCTGATATCGCATTTAAAGAATAACTCTATTGTATCAATTCATAGTTAGGCATAACAATTTTATCAGTTGGCTTATCAATTTCTGTTGAGTTATACTTTGTAAACAGACTAGAAACATCCAATCCATATTGTGCTTTTCTTACATTAAATTTATCAGGTCCGATATGAAAATGAGCACCAGTTCCTCCAGTACGTCTTAATGTTGCAGCATCTGTTTCGTCGTTTATATTAAAACCATTTTGAGATAACCATTGCTGCATTGCTGAATTTCCTTTTATCTTTTGAAATATAGAATCAAAAGTTTCGCCTTGTACTGGTATTATATCATACGCCATAGACAAACCATGCTGATTTTTCTTTCTATGGTTTGATTTGCTGCCGGCTTTTCCAATATTATGATCCCGGTATCCGCTAGTAATTTTGATATACTTATCAAGTCCCTACTCCTATAGCATCGTCTATAAATCTTTCGAAGTATAGTCTGGCTGCTATGTGATTGTTGCACTACTAGGTATCGTACTACTGGATGCTTGTGCAATAGATGTATTACCAAACCAATTTTGATTATCTTCAGTCAATTCGTTATTGTCTTTTTTCTTAGTCTTATATCTATTGAGATTTTTCAGGAAAGAATCATATCTTGATTTGAAATCCGGAATTTCTACTTCTTTTTCTATTTGTAAAGGTTCAACTGACTTATATGTAGAAAACAATTCGTTCATATTCATTATATTCTCAAAGTTTCCGCCATCTCTCATGCTTGGCGTTTTTCCATAAAGTTGCCATGGCGCTGTTGGCTAAAATAACAAACCAGCAAATGAAGGCTGCCACTATTGTGTTGTAGCCTGCGGAGCAGTTGCTTGTGGAGTGGTTGTTTGCACGATTTCTTGCCCGCCGTCTATTACACCAACTTTATTTTCCTGATCTTTTTTTTCTCGTATGTTCTATGCAACTGCTTGCATACCTCTGCCAAAAAACTACCCAACAGTATTTCCTATGCTTTGACCAAGAGCCTGTGATTCTTGCATGCGCTTCATTTCATCAAACTGTTTTTTCTATTCCATGCTTTGGTTGAAATTTTGCACAGCCATCTCTTGCTGCTATTTCCATTGCTGCGAGAGATTTCCATTTGTCTATATCTGAGATGCTCCATAAATGGAGCCACCGTCTTGGTGTTTGAATTTTCTGGCATTCTATGCGAAGACTGCCTGTTTTCGTATTTTTGGATCCGGAGAGTTCTTCCCTCTCCGTATGCATTCTTCTGTCACATTACCTCCGCAATATTCCGTAAATCTTCCCTCATGTGATTTTTTTATATGAATGCCGGATCCCTTTTTTAAGAGATGTACCATAATTGCTGCTATTTTATGTAACAATAATAGTATTATTGCGTAGAATATAAACCAATCAAGATATATGTCAATTTTTAAAAATTAAGTTTCATATGAATCAGAAAGAAAGGAAGCTAAGATTTTAGCTCCGCATGGCTTCTGTAATATTGACCGCTGGGCTGTTGCTTCTTGTCGCTGGATTTACAGTTCCACCAATGGGTGTGATTCACTCTTCTGTACTTATAGCATTTGGTGAAACGTGTACTTTCGCTGGTTCCTTAATTGGTATGGATTACTCATATAAATCTAAACTGTTAGAGTTTTAGAGTAAATCATCCAAAGATTAAACGATAATGTTGAATGTTTAAATGGAGAACGGAAAAATGTCTACACATAATATAAATGTAACCGATTTAATTCACTCATTTGTAGCGCCCTTCGATAAGGAGTTTTGGAGTGGAGTAAAAGCACTCGAGAGATTGATACCAAAAGACAGATGGTAGGTTGAAAAAAAATCGGTACTTTCTAAACATAAGATAGACACGGACCTGTTGATGTTGTATGATATAAGTGAAACAGACTTCAATCGGGAAAAGCAGAATGTACTTGATCAGTGGCAGAAAAGCAAACAAGACGCCTGTGACCGTGGAACTATCATCCACAAACAGTTGGAGGATTCCTTCAAGGGCGGCAAACAGACACTGGAACGATTCGGGCTGGGAGGTAAGTTCGAATTCATGAATGACTACTCAGATTTGGACTTACCTCGCGGCGCGTATTCTGAATTTTCTATCAGGTACGAGGACGGTGATTTTCGACTGAATGGTAAAGTTGACCTTCTAGTTAAAGATCTCAATGATATCATTGTCATTGACTTCAAAACGAACAGCAAGATCAACAAGAAAGCTGCGTCTTATAATCAGCAAACAAGGACAACACAACGGATGTTGTATCCATTAAATAAATTTGACAATTGTAATTTTAACGAGTACCAACTACAAGTGTCTACTTATGCCTGGATATTGACAAAAATAAAACCAGAGCTAAAAGTCAAGGAACTCATAATCTACCATATTGATCCAACAACAGGTGTTGGCACTATGTACAAGTGCGACTATCTGAAAGATGAAGTGGAGAATATGATTTCTTACTATCGGAAGAAGTTGAAACATGAAGACACTATGCAGAAAATGAAACCATTAATTTTTTGATTTATGATAGAGAAATTTCTTGATGAAGATGTAAGTAAGAAGCTTGGGCTAGACAAAGATTACATCGAAATTAGGCAATAGATATGTGAGAAGTGCCCAATATTTTCCTCAAGTCATGAAGGAATATGTAATAGCAACCTATGGATAAATCCAGAAAATGATGATATTGCTTTTGAAGCACGCAAAGGATTTGTTAGAGGTTGCGGTTGTATGTTAAAATTTAAATGGAGTAATTCTACAGCGGAATGTGTTGCAGGAAAATGGTAAATATTATTTTGATGATCGCTCATAAAATGTGGAATATTCTCGAGGGAAACTTCAAGAACTTATTCCATATTTATCCTGAGTTTTCCAGGAAGAGATACGCGGCTTGCCGTTCGTGCGATCAAAAACTATATATACCACTTTTTGGATTTATTTGCAAAAAGTGCGGTTGTATAATAGAAAGTAAGATAACAGTAAAAGATGAGAAATGTAAATTAAATAAATGGTAATGTTTTTAAATTTTTGAATTATGGACGAGAGAATTGGAATGAATAGTAATGAGAAGCTTGCACGCGTGGCTACAAATATTGAAACAGCCCAGCATTTTGTGTTGAATGGAGAGAATGCTGACCACATCATGGAAAGAGAAGCTGCAACAAAGATTAATCAGAAGATTGACGACATGCAGAAGAAGCTCGAGGACCACGAGAAGGCAGTCGGTAAGTACGCGGAAAAGTTCAATGAGGAATTTGATAAGATGGAGATCAAGGCAATCTACAACTATGTTTTAGTGAAGCCTTATTCGCAGAATCCTTTCCAGAGGATCACGAAGACTGACAGTGGCATCATTCTTGACACTGGCGGATATGCTCCAACTTACAAATCGAATGAGACCGGAGAATATGAGGAAGAGAAGTCTATGATTCATGTTGGAGAGGTTGTCGATGCAGGTCCGGAGTGTAAGTATGTGAAGGATGGGGACGTTATCTATTGGACAGTTGTCAGCGAGGTACCTGTTCCATTCTTCAAGCAGGGACTCGTACTTGTAAATGAGACACGCGCTTTGGTAGTTATAAACTCAGGACTCACTGAACGTTTCAAGGGGTCCGATAAAAAGAAGTGAAAAATTATGTTAAATGAGGAAGATAAGATTTATTTCCTTCCTGGTCAGGTTGTAAGGATCAAATAGGACATTCAAAACCGTCCTGATATGATCGTGATCGGAAAGGTTACGAATGTTTTCAAAAGAAACGTAGATAAGGGAAGCAGCCTGAAAGGCATCAAGTGCATATGGTTCAATACATAGCAGGAGTTGCAGGAGGGCGTGTTTAGTACAAAGGATCTTGAACTTGTAAAGTGATATGGCTGGAGAGACAACATCTAAGACTTAGACTTACGACAAAGACAATAAAGAGTTCCAAGAGCAAAATCCAGATGTACCACCAGTAGTCGATGATGAATAGCAAAAAGCTAAGCTTGAGCAAGAAGCGAGAGACAAACGATTGTATGGTCAAAATAGGTAGATCATCAATTTGAATAGCAGTCGATACCGTGGTCTCGGAAAATCTAGAAGGCTCAAACGAGATATCAATCGATATGGTGGTTAGGCTTTTATTTGGGACGGAGCAAAAACAACATTATCTGGAGAAGCAAATCCTGATGGTTATTCTTGGTCTGAAGCTCGCAATTTATTGAAGAAGTAGAAATCGGGTTATCAGTATGACCCGAATATATCATACGATAGCACGACAGGCGAAGGTTTGTTTAACCAGAAGGTTGCAGATTATTTTAACAGAAATCAACGTGCAGCATAGGCTACATGGCAAACTGGTGCAAACAAACCAAAAGCTGTAGGAAATAGATTTTTCTCTGGTTTTGGCGATTAGAAAGATCAATGGCTAAATGAATTATACACACAAACACCAGATAAAGCAAAATATAAATCTATGATGGAAAAAGCCGACACGAATAATGACGGTTCACTTTCTCCTGATGAATTGAATGAATACGGTAAAACCTGGTTTGCTAATTCTAGATTTAATGTAAACGGCCAAATCGATCCTATGGATTATTTATTCTAGAGGCAAATGGGTAATACTGACGATGTTCTGAGATCGCAAAGTGGATATTATAATATGCCGGTATGGTATAATTGGGATTAGAGCAGAGCTAAATTTAATCCATCTGAAGCATGGTCTAAATATGACGAAAGTAAAGACGGAGACGATAATCTTTATATAGATAATCAAAATGTATATAAAGATTTTTTAAAGTCACAATATAACTTGAACGACGCGTAGATACAGTCTATCTTTGGCAACGACTATAAGAGCGCTTTAGGTAAAATTGGATATACTCCACAGCAGGGCCATGAGAATTATTTTGACAATAGGGTTGCTTCAGCATTTGACAGATACCTTATGAATAATGTATACCATGGTGCTGGTTGGAACTTCCAAAATGGTTAGTGGCAATATATTGTACCTAGTCAAAGAAAAGGTGGACGAATCCAAAAGGCTGAATATGGAATATATTTTGGTAATTTAAGATAGAGGACACAACCTCCTGCTCCAGAAGATAATTCTGGTTAGTAGCCAACATAGCCAGAATAGCAGCCTGAACCATAGCAGGAAGAAATCGAATCCGTTTTATTACACAAAACGAATGAGTAGCCAGTTGACAAATACGATGCAGATTATGGCAATGCATATAATGATTCGCATATAGGTCTTTTTTCTGATGGTGCAGGCAGTATGAACAATAGATATTTCAAAGCTATAGATGCTCCTTTTACATTTAAAACATTTCTTAGGGGACTAAGAACCGTATTTATAGATTCACCAGAAGAACTTAAAAAAGGCGATGTTGGTTTTTATCCAATTTCAAACAGAGATGCAAAAAATATGACCATACATAATGGCTAGACTGCTAGAAGTGAGTATTCAAGCGCAGATTCTCCTTTTCGTGGAACTAGAACATATGTTACATTTGAACAGAATGGTAAAAAGTATATGATGCCAGTCAAAAATAAATATGGAAAGTGGTACTACAATAAAGATTATGTATATAACGAAAAAGGAGAAAAGATTCGAGTTGAAACTAAATAAACAAAAACAAAATGATTAATTATTATCAATAGGGTGGAGCAGCTAATAATTAGGCAGAAGATCAGCTTTTGCTTGGTGCTGTTCTCGGATATATTGGCTATGCAGAAAGTCAGAAACAGGACGTCTCTGTAGAAGATGCAATCGCACAGGTTGCAAATATTGCAGTGTAGGATCAGGAAACTCTCCAGAAGCTTGCGACTAACGAGCAGTTGATAAAGGTAGGACAGGAGAAGGTTGAAAATGAAAATCCTCAGATTTTGCAGTAGATTGCTCAGCCTGGAGTTTTGAAAGAGATAATCACAAAGCAGATAGAACAGTCAAACGTCCAGTTTGCACGTCGTGGGGCAAAGCTTAACTATCTTATGAAATTGAAGGGAATATGTCCTGCAGGATATGAGACAAGATACTATAAAGCTGGCGGTACCATTTGCTAGGCTTGCGTTAAGAAGCAGGAGTAGCGCGAAAAGGTTCAGTCTGCAAAGTGTGGTAAGAAGATGAAGAAGGGAGCAATTAGCAAAGCTATGAACGGTATTCGTACAGAGATGTTTCAGAATGGAGGAACCGCAAAAAAGAAGCCTTCTCAGAACATACAGGTAAAGACAGCCAAGACTCCGGATGGTACGATGATGAAGCGAACAATAATCCCTGCCATTGATCCAGTAAACAACGACACTATATATAGTGAACGCGTATATTATCCTGGACTAGTTGACGAAAACGGTAAGCATGTAGAAGGTTCTGGTGGCTATGGATTTGAGCCAGCTGGTGTATATCATTGGGACGGAGAACTTAGAACAGAGGATAAAAATTATCGGAATCTGAAAAATAAGTTTGGTAAGGCAAGGATTATAAACATAAAGAATATTCCTTTCACAAACAACAACGCTGACAGATATAGAGGTTTTTCTTATACTGAGTAAATATGAAACGTTTAATAACTCGTTTTAAAAACGGAGGTAAAAAACCGCCTGTGCAAAGAAAGGAGTATGTAGAGAAAAACGATGCGACACGTATAGCTTCGATCGTTGTAGATAGGCAAAATGAAAGAGGTAATGGTGGAGTCGCTAATAACAAAGATTAGATACGAGAAGACATTATATACGGTACGGATAATATAATTCCAAGCCGTGATAGGATAACTGTTATTCCTGGACTGCTTCCAGCTTTAAATGATACGATTTATACACTTGAGTCTCCTACTAATCAATATGGTACACGTGTTCAATACACGCCAGTTTATCACACTCTTAATGACCTCGATGTATATTATCCGTCAAATCCTATTAGACCAAGAGATACCTATATTGAAAATTCTCATGTCCTTGGTTATCAGAACGCAGAGTTTAAAAAGAATCTTGTGGATAATTTAACAGGTAAAGAAAAATTTAATATAAAAAAATACCAAAATAGCAAACAAAATAGAGATTCATTGAGAACTCGATATCCTTCAAATAAGAGATTTTAGCGAATAGAGAACGGAGATAACGGAGAATCTAATTATGAAAATTTTCTAATGTTATTTAGAACTCCTTACGAGTTCGTATCTTTAAAAGAATTTAAATAATTTATGAACAATTTCTTTGTATATGATTCTGCTCACAATCGTATTGAGATCAACCGCCCTGAGATCTTATTGATCAAGGAGTTTGCTGATCTTGCTGATCCAGAGCGGAATAAGTGCAAGGAAGATCCAACTGGTGAATATGGACTACGTATGTTTCGCGAGCTTACTTATATTTACCTTGCTTTACATTGGCATTCTTTGTATAGCGACATATCTCAGGGAGAACGCCATGAGGCGGCGCTCAAAGATTCGCAACTGACGGATGAAGAGTTTAATGACCCGGTGTTTAGGGAAGCATGTCGTAAGTTTTAGGAGATGCAGAACTAGGATCGGAGCATTAGACTCTTAGAGTCAGCGCGTTTTGCGATTGACAAGATAGCAAACTATTTTGTCAATATAGATCCTGAGGAGCGCGATGAACTGACAGGAAAGCCGATGTTTTAGGTGAAGAATTTGATTCAGGAGATCAACTCATTGAACAAGCTTCATGATTCTCTGACAACATTAGAGAGTCAGGTAAAGAAGGAGCTAGCGGAACGTTCGACCATACGAGGAGGAGCAGAAGACGGGTTTATGCCCGAAGGTGATTTTTGATTTATGAAAAATGTACAATATCCTGAGGAGATACAGAAAATTGTTGACGAGGTAATGCTCAAGGATATTCATGATGAAGATGCAATTGTTGAATAGGTAAAAAGCGAGCACAAAGGCTAGTGGGATATACCTATTGATCAAGAGATCGTATTTTTTGATACTGATCTATCTTATGAGCTTACTGGATACATTCCGATAAACAAAACATCTGGGCTAGATTTCGATCCTGACTGGTTCACTGAGGCGAGGGATTCTTTCTTGCGAACTGGGCACTATACATAGTTCCATAAAGGGACGAAAGCATTCCAGGATTTTTGGCTTGAGGAATACAAGCGATGCAAGCACGGGATGACCGTGAACGGCTACACCATAACTGGTGACAATTATTTTTTCTTGAATTATTTCCAGCTTATGGACCTTGACAACACGGAAAAGTCAGGTGGTGGTCGTCTTTTTATTTTTCCGGCTTTTTATGCTGGGCAATATGAGTTTTTTCATTATTATGAGATGTGTAAAAGACTCAGAAGAAATGCCGTGATAATGAAAGCACGAGAGGTAGGATTTACTGCCGTTTTCGCGATGTATCGGTGAAAATGCGAATGCATAATACCGAGAGGAATAATTTATTCTTTGTAACGCATAGGAGAACAGCTCCCACGAGCTCGCGAACACTAAATAGTGAAAATGTATGCTAAACTTATCGGAAACGATAAGAATCACAGAATAAAAAGTCTGTGAGTTAATATTTTGAGGTTATTCTGAGATGCTTTCAGCAATTCTAGCCAACAGCTATAATTGCATCAAAAATTCCATAAACATGTTAGCCACTCATAGATCTGACTATTTAGACAATACTATCGGTAAGGTCTGGAACTGTTTGGCTTTTTTAAACGACAACACTGATGGCGGATTTTTCAAATTACGATAGGTGAAAGATTCCACTGATTGGAAAAGATCCTCTCATTATAAGATAATCAACGGACAGAAAATCGAGGTAGGATGGATGTCTTAGATTATCGGCATTGTCGCAGACAACCCAAGCAAGTTGCGTGGATTCCGTTTGGATATTCTTGCCATGGACGAGGTAGGTTCATGGAAGAATTTTGCCAAGGCATATATCCAGGCAACGGCGCTTGTTGGTCCCATGAATGCGTCATGGGGGATACGTGTGTGCGGTGGGACATCTGGAGACACCAAGGAATCACTCGATGGATTACAGCGTATGTTTTACCATCCTGAGGTTTACGGTATTCTACCACATCGGCACAGATACACACAAAACGGTGCAGAGGTGTTGACTTCTTTTTTCATACCTTGCACAAAGATACCAAAAGATAGAAAGCGGTTTCTTTCGCATAGGGGATTTGTTGATCCTGACGCTGTTGTAGAATGGCAAAATGAGATTCGTGCAGCTATGGCTTCTGATCCTACTGCACTCATTGATCACTGTGCAGAGTATCCGTTCAATGATACAGAGGCTTTTTCTTCTGGAGTTCAGAATAAATTCAACAGGGCAACTATTGCCGAGTAGCTCACGCGCATCCGTGCAATGCATGAATGTCCGCCTATTGATATTGGCACCATACGTTTCCAGTATAAGAATACAGAGCGCAAGGTTGATAGGGACCATGTCTAGAGCGTTATATGGAACGCTTGCAAAGATGGCAAGATCAAGATTTTAGAGCATCCGCTATGGGTAGAAGATAAAGAGCGAGACGGCGAGTCTCAAGGTCTGATAGAGAAAACAAACAACCTATATGTCGCCGGTATTGACGGAATTGATATCGGTATGTTGCAGACATCATCAACATACAAAGATCCATCTGATTTCTGTATGGTTGTCAAGCGTCGCACGTTTGGCAATCGCACGCCTAGATACGTTGCCATATATAAAGATAGACCGGATGATATACGAGAAGCTTATGAGATAGCTATAGGTCTTGCTATGTATTACAACTGCCAGATTAACATCGAGGCAACAAGGATGTCCATGGTGACATGGGCACGTGATAGGCATCTTTTGAATTACTTCATGAAACGCCCATCTGCAACATATCCAGATATAGCAAGACGTAAAACGTAGCAATACGGATCCCCAGCATCTCCTGCTGTCATCGATCATTAGACAGACCTGATTAAGGATTTCGTCCTTGATTATGGCTACGATATATGGTTTGAGGAAATGCTTGATGAGTTATCAAGATACTCTGACGAAAACAAACGTAAGTTTGATATCGTGGCTGCTATGGGAGAATGTGAGCTTGCAGATGAAGAGCTGTCCGGAATCACGCCATAGGCATAGAAAAAAGCAGACGATGAGTTTGTGGATTTTGGATATTATTATGACGAACGAGGAATCAAACATTTCGGACCTATCAAAAAGAATAACTAGATGACGGCTAATTTTAACATGTATTTGCAAACCAATGACTACAGCTACGGACAAGTTCGCTCAAGCGATCCTAGAAACTATTTTTAAAGTATACGGCAAGTGTTATGTTGGCCTTTTGAATATTCACAGATTACCAGGTGGAGCTATTGATCTTGTGCTTGGATTGAATGATCCGGAGCACCCTCTTCATATATGCGCGCAGTTAGACGATGATAAGTTTCTCGAATATCTAGAAAAAGAGCTTCATGGTCGCCGGTTGACTGATACGAAATTTTACACTGGATACAAGACCGATATGTTCGAGCGTCATATGCCATGCCCAATAGACCACAGCACACACCATATAGGACAGAAAGACCTAGTAAGCAATGGATGATTTGAGGATGTACATATGCGCGCATAATACAATAACAGGAGACCACCCACACAGTGATGGCTATTTTATCACTGCGCAAAATGAGAATGTTTTTGATGATTTGTCTCCTGTTATATATATGAATGATGAGTTCACGAAAAAGCACAATATATGCTATGGTGAAGCTTGCCAGATCAAACACGTCATGGAGCACGAGGAGTTAATACCTGAATATATCGGCTTTTGCCATTATAGAAGGTTTTTTGATGACTTTATGGAAGACCTAGGAAAAGCACGTGATATAGTTGACAAGCACGGCGCAGTGTATACGAGAACCTGGTCCTCCTGGCTTATGAACAAGGTCAATATCTCTGTTTATCATAACTCGATTTTCATTAATCCTTTAAGGTATGCGATAAGAGAAGCGGACAGGTCATACTTGCCGGTTTATGATGATTTTCTGGAAGATGCGCAATGCTCATATTGCAATATGTTCATTATGAAACACAATGGTTTTCTGGAAGGTGCCCATTTTGTTTTTGATGTTCTCAAACGGTTTGATTTTTATTTTGGAATAGATGGAAACAAACAGGTTGAGGATTTCATGAATGAACAATTCAAAAAAGGCAACTGGTTCAAAGGAGATATCAAATGGCAGCGTCGAAATAAATACTTTATCAGTGAATACTTGTGGGATCTTGTGAGACGAAAGAAATTTCCTAATGCTTACCATTCTAAAATACGGATGGTTGTAGAGTAGGACATAAATATTAAAAGTTTATAATAATGACAAAAGAGCAGGAACGCTTGCAGGAATGTACGGACAATGCCATCACGGAGCTGGTATATGAGAAAACAGACTTGCAAAAGGCGTATAACTACTATAACGGAAAGATGAACTCCGAATAGTACAGATACCTTGAGGAGAACTTCGGAATAGGAAGCCCTACTTCCGTTGAATTCATACCGCTTATTAAGAAACACGTGGACGTATTGATCGGAGAGTATCTTGGTACTCCGGTATTGCCGAAGGTTTCCTGCAAGGATTCCAAGACTATCAGCGCGATGGAAAGGGAGAAATAGATTCAGATTCACGAGTAGGTCTACAAGTTCATGCAGAAAAAACTCAAGAATGATATCCTCTCATTTATAGACGGCAAGGATACTGTCGACCATAATATAGAGGCTGCGCTTCAGAAGATCATATAGGACGTGAAGACAAACTTCACCAGCCAGTACGAGATAGCGGCGTAGAATGTCATCGAATATTTAATGCAGTCGAGAAGTACCGACATCATGAGAAAGCTCCGCGAGTTATTGCTAGATATATTGATCACTGGCTATTGCTTTTACAGGGTAAAGCCGAGCGTAAACAGGAATAATGTATAGATAGAAGTATTGAATCCTCTAAACACATTTATAGATCGAAATCCGGAATCTCCATATGTCAAGGATTCGTACCGTGTAGTTGTCAGGAAATGGCTTTCCAAATCACAGATCTTGATGCAATACGGTCAGGATTTATCGCGTGAAGATGTTGAGAAGATAGAAAAGGAATGGGAAAATGCAGCGTCTGATTATTCGTACTCTTACATTAGGACCTTTGAGCACAACGGAATTCCCGCTACTCAAGGATTGAGAGCAGGAGAGGAGGCTATCATACCAGGCTATCCAACAGATGAGCAAAACAACAGATACAACAAATTGCTCCCTGTTTATGAGGTTGAATGGATAGAGACAGATAAGAATTTCGTGATGAACAGATACCGCACCGTTAGAATCAATGACGACATCTATATCCTAACAGGCAAAGATGATTCTGCTGTGCGTTCTATTGACAACCCGAGCTATTGTGGTTTGACAGTCAACGGGATCTATTTCACCAATCGAGGGAGTCAGCCGTACTCTCTGGTTCTGGCTTGTGTTCCTTTACAAGATCGATATAATCTTTTACATTATTACAGAGATAACATCATTGCCAACAGTGGAACAGTTGGTGATTGGATAGATGAAAGCCTTATCCCTACCAACCTTGGCGTTAACTGGCCGGAGAGAATATAGAAATGGCTAGCATATAAGAAGGGAGGCCTTGGCTTGATCGACACCTCACAGGAAGGACGAGCAGCTGCTGGTTAGGCACCTATCAATACAATTTTCAATGGATTTGATGATACCGTAAAAGTTGGGGCTATTCAAGCTATCTAGGTTGCTTTGTAGTCCATAGAAGAGACAGCGTCCAGTATCACCGGAGTATTCCAGGAGCGACTGAACGGTATCGAGTAGAAGGACGCAGTGAGTAATGTAAAACTAAGTGCAAACAATTCGTTCACTATAACCAAACAGTACTATCAGCAAATGGATCTCGTGACTTGCGAAATGTTGCTAGATGCTTTGAATGAGGCAAAGATAGTATACAAGAACGGACTAACTGGAACAATTATTCTAGGTGATAAATTCTAGAAAGTATTCACTGCTCTCCCTGAACATTTCACACTTAGCGATTACGATATACATATAAGCAGCAGCACAGATGTCATGCAAGATATGGCGAAGCTGATGCAAGTAATTCCGAACTTCATCCAATCATAGACCCTAGCTCCAGATATTATTTTTGAAGCGTTGACGAGTAAGAGCTTGACGGATTTAAAGATCAAAGTAAAGCAGGCTATGGAGAAGCAGAAGGCGGAAAATAACCAAATCCAACAATTACAACAGAAGCTGCAAGAATCACAGCAGCAGCTACAGCAGATGCAAAAGCAGTTGTAGCAAGCCCAGAAGCAAATCGAGAAGTACGACCAAGAAAAGATGCAGCTTGAAAAAGAGCGTCTCCGTATTGATAGTGATATCAGGTGGTACAACGCGAGGGCAGACAAGAAATACAAAGAAGATAATATCGCCGTTGATAACAAAAAGGTTGACATAGAGCTTAAACAATTACACGACGGCAATCCATATAATGACGACGTTAATTTTGGATAATGTAGGCAATATTTCAATTACAGCATACATCCGGCTGTCATGTTACGATAGCCGGAATGGAACGTCCCTGTAATACTTACGATGGGATCTTTACATATGATGGGACGGTTTCCGTCAACGTTATCCATAGCGTTGACATAACAGAAGAGAAAGAGGAAAAATACGACCTGTACACGTACGGTATCAATGACCACAGTTCGGATGACGTGAGCGATTTTCATATCGAAGAGGATGGCCTTTACATGGTGTCGCATTACATCCTGCCTAAAAAGGACAGTCTGGAATATATCGATGAGTTAGCAAAAAAGAAATTCGTTTTTGCTTATGATGGTGAGCATATTGTCAAGTACTGGAACGGATAGTGGGATATCGTGCAGATTAATGATTTCATTTCTCTGAATATAAGCAATAACTTCACGGTTGCACTCTCTCAGGATTATATGTTCAGCATGTGCGGACTCAAAGAGTGCTTCTTTAATATCAACCGTGAGATACTTGGTAAGTTCTGCGGAGCTAACAGGTGTAACACATAGAAACATAAAGATCTAGTGTACAAGCGTGATCTTTTGTGGATGGCAATCAATGTCATCGATTACCTACTTGATGAGGATCGGTACTTTGAAGCGTTGAACATCATGCGTGAGTTGATCGGTTGCACTGGATTCTGTAAAGACAACAGCAAATATGGTAGTGACAGTTGCGGATGCCGTGCTTGATTTGAAACACGCAGTCATCGATGATTTCCAGGATCTCATCGAACAGTTACACAATGGTCACCAGCCGGAGAACTATCAATGCATACTGAACAGGATCGCGTTCATTCAGAATGTCGACATGTTCAATTCCATCAATGTTTTTTATGAATGTTTGAAGCCATGATACAAAATAAAAACCAACTTCATCACACGCATGATTGTGTGTATGTTCCAGACATTCATAGTGGCAACGCGCATTGTATAATAAATGAAAAAGGAGAATATCTTAAAAAGGACAATCTCCTTTCTGAATTTGACACAGACCAAAAGCGAGCTATTGCTATTGAAAACCTGGGCCTCTCTGGCGCCATGCGCTTCAAGGGAGAGATAGATATTTTACCTATTGATAATGTAGAAATTGGCGACGTGTATTTGTGCAATGATAAAATACACGTCGCAGTATATACTGAAACACATTTTGTGCGTTGGCACGAATTAGACAACAATTTAAATTGGTCATAATGCAAGTTAAATTTTACAAAAACGTTTCTAAGGAGAATGCAGCACAGGGCAAGAACTCTAATGGTGTTGTTGTTGCTGATGGTTCTATTATCTTTGCCAAGGATGGCAAGATCTACCTTAAAGATACCGCAGGCGTTACTGTTTACGGTGCTGATAATCTGCCCGAGGCTTATAAGAATTACCTGGACAATTAGCTGTTGAGTACAGCAAAGAGCAAGTTGAAGGCTACCATTAGCCTTTCCAATTCAAGCTGTGTAGCTGACGACCTGCCCGCTTCTCAGACTGCTACCCTTAGTATTACTTTTGACGGTAAGGCTGTGAATGCTGACACTGTACCTGCTACTTGGTCGCAGTCTACAACTGGTAAGTACACGAAGACATTGGAGAATGTTAAAGATTCAACAGGTTCTGCTACTATCACCTATACTGTACCCGATGGTGACTACAAGGGTTTGAAGTTGACAATTACAGCTGCTGCTGTCCAGATGTACGTATCATATCCTGCTTGGTATGGTATGAGTGTATCCAAGGATAAGAGCATTATCTCTGAGTTTATCAAGACTGCAACAAGAACTACTACGTCTGTCAATCAGTCGGATTTTACATGGACAAATAGTTTGCCAAACTCTGCCTATGGTATCATCTTGACACACGGCAACGCCACAGCAAAGCAGGCAGGCATTTCTATTCTTAGCACAGTAACCACTGGCATTTCTGTTGTTTCTAATGGTTAGACTATGCCAGGGTATACAATGTACGCAACAAATAAGACTATCGCATCGAATGGTAGCGCAGAGAAGGTTGAACTTAAAATTAATATCTGATTATGAAAAATAATACTACACAGTCGTCACAGTCGGCTTTTGCTATAACATTCACCAGCGCTAATCCTAACGAGTACCCTGTAATCTATGCAGAGGATCAGTGGCACACAGCGGCCCAAAACGATAAGATCTGCCAGTTATACGATAATACACATAGTGGAAGTAATACCTCAGCAACTGGTGCGCAGTTTACACAGCGTGAGATTAACGAGACGCTGGCAAGTACAATAGGTGCTTCTAATTCAAACATTACAAAATTAAACTAGACTGTTAACACTCTCAGTGGTAAGATTTCTAGTCTTGAATTTGGAATTGTGAATGTTTACCGTTATAAGGGTTTCGTTAATTCTCTTACAGAATTATCTGGTAAGAGTAAGGGAAGCCGTGTCGGTGATGTTTATAATTTGAAAACTACAGGTATGAACTATGCATTTGTCGGTCCTGCTCAGTATATAATCGACTCTGAGCATAATAGAACTGACGGATATAATATTTTTGAATTTGCAAAAACATGTGATGAAACGCCGCAGTAGAAAATGTTGTATGTTGGCCTTCCGCCGACAGATAGGCAGTGTACTTTTGCTGCAACAACTGATAGTACTGGCCATTATCTGCTGTATGCTTACTTTAATGACCCCAGCGACAAAAAGACTTATGTCGTTTTGGATCACATATTGAATGACAACAACTACGTAGAAACAACCGAAACGATTAGATATTACAAAATAGATTCTGAGGCTGAAATGTGGGATGCTCTTGGTGAATCCAAGACGCTCACATTGTGGGAGGAGTAATTTAATAAAAAAGCCAGGGTAATCTCTGGTTTTTTCATTGTTAAATATTATTATTGTAAAAACGCGAGGAAAAATGAAAGCTTTAAGCTTAAAAAGTATAAGAGAACTTATTAAAATTTTCGTCGTATCCGGCGATCTTTTTATGTCTATTCACTGTATAGCTGCGCTGTGCGGTTTACATCTTTGTGTGTTTGAGTTCATCTTTGGCTAGAGCTTGTGCGCTTTTATTGTCTTAATCTTATCAACCTATCTATTGGGATTTTGCAACAACTTCAGATGGTTGATTTTTCATTCTTTTATTATCCAGTGCTTCATAATGTACAACAGAATGTTTGGCCTTGGTGTTATGTTGACATTGGTGCGTATAATTTTACCTGTTTCGGGTTTGGCTTTATTGTCAAACATAATAATTAAAGACCCATAGTAGAAACTCTACGAAAACTTATCCCACGCGAGTTGCGGAAAATAGCCGACAGAATCGACAACGGATCATGTGAAATGACCGCGCAACAAGCCGGCGACCTATTGTCAGCTATTTCACACTAGCCATATAGTAAGGCCTAGGCTTACATGTACCTAGAAATAAGCAGGAGCTCGTTTGATAAGTTGGTAAGGGATGGATTGATTCCGAAAGGATAGAAGAGGTTAGGATTTAAGGAACTCGTGTGGTACAAGGGAGATTTGGATAATTATAAAAACAAACAAAACTCCTGCATAGGATAATATCTTTAACATGTTAGAGATTAGCTCATGCGGTTTTGTTTATATATTCGCGATTTAGTACTTGGTGATCAACTCGTACCTACAAAATAAGTATAGCATAAATTCACCAAAATAAACATATAAAATATGACTAACGTAGAGAAAAATGCAAGTGGCGTATACGATTCGCCAACTTTCAAGAGCACAGGCACGAACATCTTGCAGACTGATGCCACCTCTACCATTTCTGTTTTCGTACGAGTAGACGAGGATGCAGACTGGGTAAAGGCTGACAATATCAAGGCTGGCGATGTTTTGACTGAGTTAAACCTGTATCCCGGCATACATGTCATGCTGTCATCTTCAAAGCCTTTCTCTTATGGCTACCTGTGATGTTAAGCATGTGAGCATAAAGGAAAAGATTGACCTGGAAAATTTCACATACAAAATCGAGCAGATATGGAAAAAGTAAATATTGGATCAATCAATCTAGGCATCGAGAGATATGACAGGAATCCTATCGTTTCTGATCTCCAGCGCGAAGTCAACAAACTGAAGATTCAAAAAGAAAACGGTAGTGGTCAGATCTCGGGCGAGCTAAACGATGTGATCGTGACCATAGACGGGAATAAAGAGGTTGTCAACATGGGCAAGCTTGTCAAGACCGTCAAAGAAAATAAAGCAGAAATCAAGGTCCTCAAGGAAACAACACCTGGGGATTAGATTTGGAATGAAGTAACACTTTAAAAAATTAAACCTATATGGCTAATAAATCAGTCAAATTTTATCGTGGTAATCTGGCAGCATACAATCAGGTCACCCACGCTGATGGCATCTATTTTGCATCGGATGCAGGATGCCTGTTGTTGAATGGCAAGAGCTATAGCGGCATCACTGATGTGGAGTTTAAGGATGGCAAGCTTATGGCTTCCTATATTGACACAACTGGTGCTATTTAGAAAAAGGAAATAGAGCTCGGAACTGGCAAGTATGCACCCGCAGACACTACGGCTTCAACCGCTGCTATTGGTGGCATCGCAGCCGGCACTACTGCCGAATCTTTGAATGGCAAGAGTATCAACGAAGTTTTGGATATGCTGCTCTATCCTGAGTATGCCCCCAATTTTACAGATGCAACTATCAGCTTCAACTCTACTTTTGACTCTCCTGTTGAGGTTGGCAAGACTTGCCCTGCATAGCCCAAAGCTTCTGCTGCTACTGGTAGCCCTGCAAAGACTGTAAGCGGCAAATATACCACAACTGGTGGAGAGGCAACTAATACGTTCTCGCTCAATGGTAGTAACAGCTGGAGCGGTCAGATTCTTGAACCCACAACTGTGACTGTTACCGCTACGCGTGCATATGCTGGAAGTACTGACACAGTGAAGACTAATAAGGGAACAGCAACGAATAAGGCAGTAACTGGTAGCTCTACGACTCTTTTAGTTAATGCTACACCTCACTCTCAGGTTGATGACACTTTTCATATTAAGCCTATCACAAAGACGCAGTCCAAGGGTATCAAGTTTGTGTATTCAATCTATGCAAGTACAGCTGAAGCTGGTAAGCTGACAAAGCAGCCTATCCAGGATACACAGACACGCGAACTGACATTGAAGGCTGGCGTTGCTCTCATCGCAGTACCCGCTGTGTTTGGTAGTGTGACAATTGAAAAGTACGGTTTGGGTCAGTGGTTTGCAGAAGCTGCAACAGAGAGTGAGGTATAGCTTGCAATTGGAGATGGTACAACCAAAATAGCATACAAGCAGTTCAATATAAATGCAACCCCAACTGCAGATAGCTTATTCCGTGTAATTTATAATAAGTAATTAAGGAGGACATAATATGGCAAAATTATATGCAAGTAAGGCCGAATTTGGCGTTTCTTTTAAATTTACAACCGCGCGTCCTCTTGATGACCGTTTGGTTGTTGATCAGGCTACAGACATCTATGATCCCGCGACTTGGGGCGGTGTTGATAAATGTACACTTTATACTGGCTTAACTGTTGCAACTTCTGGCGGTACACTTTATACTTATACTGGTCCTGCTGGTGATGCTGGTTTTGCTGATTCACTTGTTGACGGTAAGATCCCAGCCGGGAACTGGAAAGTCTAGGGTGGTGACACTCAGGTTTAGGTTGGCAATCTGGCCGATAAGATTACAAAACTTGAGACTGCAAACACCGAAAATAAAAATGCTATTGCAGCCGTTAAAGCAACCGCAGACAAGGCAGTTGTTGCAAATGGCGCTATCACAGCTGCTACTGATTTTAGTGTTGTAAAGTATGACGCCAAGGGTCTCGTGACAGAGGGCAAAGTGTTGACTGCTTCAGAAGTTCCCGGTCTTAGCGCCTTAGAGACAAAAGTTAACAAGATCGGCGTAGCTGCCAAGGAAACCGCAAACGCTGGTTATCTGAAATCTTACACTTTCACCGGCCCCAACGGTACACCTATTGACATTGATATACCCAAGGATCTTGTGGTAAAGTCTGGTGAGGTTATCACAGCAACAACTGAAACCGACCTCGTTAAAGGTGATAAGTATATCAAGCTCACAATTGCAAACCAGGACGAATCACCAATTTATATAGCCGTCAAGGATCTCGTTGACGTTTACACCGCACAGGCTAACGCGGCACAGGTTCAGCTTGCAATCAGCGGCACAAATGAGATATCGGCAACTATCAAGCCAGGCTCTATCGCTAAGACAGACCTCGCGACTGCTGTTCAGGGAAGTTTGGATAAGGCCGACGCTGCAGCTCCTCAGTCCGCACTTGATGCTGCAAATGCAGAGATCGCTAAGATCAAAACAGACGTAGCAGCTCATGGTGTTAAGAGTGTTACAGCTTCAGGTACTGGTTATGTAACAGCTAGCGCTGTAACAAATGATGCTGGTGTTGCTACTATCACTGTTGCATCTACCGATGCACTCGCAACTGCTGTAACAGCTGCAACCTCTGCACTTCAGGCTGGAGATGTCAAAGCTGGCACTGGAATGCTTACCTTGGATGTTAAAGGCACCACGGTGAGTGTTCCCCATGGATCAATGGCCGAGGCTGACGCTAACACTTACCTCACAAAGGACGCAACCAATTAGGCAATCAACGCAAAGGCCGAGGAGATCAACGGCACTATTAATACTACTAAGGCTGACCTCTAGGTAAAGATTACAGCACTTGAGAATGCTAAACTTACAGCTGGTGCTGGTATTTCAATAGAAAATAATAATATTGCAGTCGATAAGCTTGCAGTTACTAATGCGCCTACTTTGAGCGTTGACTCACATCTAACAAGTCAGGGCAAGTATGCAGTATATAACAACCCGCTTGTTGGTGAAGCTGACAAGTATGTTGACAGTGCAACTTTGGCATCTACTGTAAACAACACGAACGAGCAGGTTGTCAAAGGCTTGAATGAGTTGCATGATAGTGTTTATGAAATTACAACAAATCTTGATAGCAAAATCGACATCGTTAAAGTTAACGGTGTATCTTGCACAAAGGCACATGGAACAGAGGGGGCTGAAAAAGATCTCTAGATTGCAACCGTAGTACTTGACGCAACAAGGATTGAGTACACAACAGGTGTATCTGTTGCTAATCAGCTCAAGACTCTCACAGATACTCTCCAGTGGACCGAGGTATCACAGGCATAATTTAACCACTCAATACTATGGAAAACACAACTTTGACAAATCGGTTTGTAAATTTCCACACAAGAGCCGCATATAACACTTTTAAAGCTGGCGCGGGAAATGCTATTTCCAATTAGTCCATAGTATTCATAACAGATCCAGACGCATCACAGCGTGATATCCTCACGCATGGCATAAGCATGATAGGAGGCGTTCCTAGAATTTCGTCATATTCCGTTGATGGCAAAGTTCCGTACGTCTCAGTATCTGGTGCTGCGAATTTAAATTTCATCTCTGGTAATGGCGTAGCTTTGTCGGCTGATGAAAAAGGCGTCAAAATATCTTGTGATCTTCCTATTGAAAAAGGAACAGGTGTTGCAAGTTTAAAAGCCAACTCTGGCAACTCTGCAAAAGGCGCCTCGTCTTTTGCAGAAGGTATCGGAACGCAAACACTACATGATGCAGAACATGCAAGCGGAAAGTTTAACGTATCGCATAACAATGCCGATAAGTTCACAGATGACCACGCTGATGGTACAATAGGCACAGCGCATACCGTGTACTCAATAGGAGGTGGCACTTCTGATACCGACAGGAAAAATCTGTTTGAGGTTATGGACAACGGAGATATCTATATTTTGTTTAAAGGAAAATATAGAAGATTACAAACACTGCTGGATGATACATTCACAGTAAGTGATGATAGCGTATTCACAATCATTTCTGATTCAAAATAATAAAAATTAAAATTTACTATGGCAGATATTAGTAAAATTAACCTTGGTGGAACCGTCTATAACATCAAGGACTCAGTCGCTCGCGACGCGATTGTAAATACTCTTAAATTTAAAGGTATAACAACCGTAGCCCTTACAAATGAGGGCACACAGGTACCAACTGACATCTACGGTGCTAAGGCAACAGCTGCTGACATTCGTGTTGGTGATTTGGTTGTATATGGCAAGGCCGAGTATGTATGGATTGAAAAGAAGTCAGGCGAGACATCAACCAAGCAGTGGTGCCTGCTCGATGCTCTTAATGCATACGGTAAGTTGGCAAGCAAGGATAGCGCAAGCGGTACAACTTCAAGTGATGGTGTACATAAGCATAGCGTAATTGTTCCAACTTATACTGGCGCAGCTTCAAATTTCTCTGGTAAGTATACGCCCGCTGGCACTGTTACTCTTACAGCTGCTGCTGATGGAGTTAAGACTTCAGGAACTGTAAGTGCTCCTACTATCACGCTTTCTGGTGGTTCTACTTCAAAGTTGAAGACTGCAACAGCAAAGGGTGTAACTGGTACAGGAAAGGCTATAACAAGTGTTGAATATACAGCACCCACACATACAGTAACCAAAGGTAAATTCGTAACAGGCGGAACTGTTTCCGCTCCTACTGGTAATATTACTATCGACAAGACTACTGGCGCTGCAGTTACGAGTGTATCAGCTTCTATGGCTGAAAATGTTGTGAAGAGTGCAACGTACCAGGCTGATGGCGAATGTTTAGTACTTTCTATGGGTAAGTCTCAGATTAATACATCTGCACCTACTGGCACATTCTTGACTGGCGCATCGTGTGCTAATAAGTTTGTTACTGGTGTAACTCATAGCCTGGCTACTGCTGATGCTCTGACTGACGCAACATTTACTGCTGGAGGTGTAGAGGTTGGTACAGCAGTATTTGCTCAGGGTGCAGCAGACTTTACATACGCAACTGGTCAGGTTGCCGCAGATGGCACTGGCGCAACTGTTGCAACAGCTCTTTGTTCTAGCGCAACTGCAACTGCTCCTACATTCACTGCTACTACTGGCCTCAAGGCTGCATTCACCGGCACCGAGGGTACGATTTCCGTATCTGGTACTCCCGAGTTGGCCGCTGGCACACCCAGCACAATTTCGACTACCGATGCTGGAAGTCACACCCACACTGTTACTGTTCAGTAATTCACATTAGATTAACATACGAGAGGCGGCGTAATACCGCCTCTTTTTATTTTAAATAAAAAAAAATATGTCTGATATTAGAAAAATACAAACTGGGGGTAACCAGTATACACTACATGCTAGGGTGTCGGATAAGTTGGCGGTAAATGCTCAGATTGGTTCGACTACAAAACCTGTGTATGTAGATAGCAGCGGATAGGTCAAGGCTTGTAGCCGTGAGATACCGACAGGCATGACTGTTGACACAAAACTCAGCGCTACATCAGAAAATGCAGTATCGAATAAAGTAATCACCGAAGCACTCAATGGAAAGAATCCAAAAGCAAAGGCTGATTTTATAGCGTCAGGCGATTTGTCATGTCTGCCTATTACTACCGGTGTTTTGGATTTGAATGGGTACACGTTGACATTGAGCGGTACGACATAGTTGACAGGTACATTGACGATTAAGAATGGAACGATTGGAGGAAATGGAACTATTAGCAGTGAAGACGCTGTTTTTTATATATATGATTGTTAGTTATCTGATTCTGCAAAAATAAGCATTTCGTGTATAATGTTTGTGGCAGATAACATATATTATAGCCATGTATTAAGTGATGAAATTTACATTACTATGCCAACGCTTTCTCCTAATAATAAAACGATTGCATTGATTTCCAATTCTTCTTGTATACGTATAAAAGGGTAGTTAACAAGCGTTGGCGATTTTGGGACATCATTTATTACAAATAGTACGTTTATTATTATTTAGAATATAGCAATTAATATTAAAACTTCAAATGATATATTTCTATCTGGTGTAATTTGTACTCATATTGATTCATGCTCAAATGTTTAGTGCATACCTGAGAATATACCTGATTTTGGAATAGATCAATTAGACCAAAATTCGATTGTCGCAATATCAAATTGTATTTTTGATGACGGAACAAATAGGTCATTAATAATGCAAGGTTAGTATGATGTACAAAATCATAGATATTTTCAATTCGAATACGTTAATAGCATAAAAGGGTACGATACTAATAACTTTTATGGCTTACCAACAACCAATGCAGTACTTGATTACCTCAAAAACTACGCTAAAAAAGACGAAATCAGTAAAGTCTATAAATATAAAGGCACAAAAACCAATTATTCTGAACTCACAACTTCTGGCAATACTATCGGTGATGTTTGGAATATAACCAATGCAGACGCAACTAATGGAATCAAAGCTGGCGATAATGTTGTATGGGATGGCAATAAATGGGACAATCTCAGCGGAACCGTTGACCTCTCAAACTATCTATAGAAAGGCGGAAAGCAAACTACAACTTCAACAGCAGATGGCGGCAGTAATGTCTACACTTTCAAAGATGGCTCAACAATAACAGTAAAGAATGGATCAAAAGGATCAACAGGAGCTGCTGCTACATGGTTCTCTGGCGATGCTGTTACGGGCACCTCTACCACTGCTAAAACATTTACAGTTTCTGGTTCTAAGGCTGGGGATATGTACCTCAATACTGGAACAAGTAATGTATATAAGGCAACCGCTGCTAACTAGTGGGTTTATCTTTGCAATATCAAGGGACCACAAGGAACGCCAGGAAATAATGGAACAACCCCGACCATAAAGGCGGCAGCTGGTGGTAATATTGGAGCTGTCGGAACTCCAAGTGTTACAGCAAACACAAGCGGAACTACTACCACTTTCACGTTTAACAATCTAAAGGGATAGAAAGGAGACACTGGTGCTACTGTAACATGGCATACGGGTACAGCTGTGACTGGTACGGCAGCAACTGTTGCTGGTGCAAAAACCGGTGATATGTATCTGAACACGAAGACCTACAACGTGTATAAATCAACAGAAACCAATAAGTGGACCGGTATTTGCAATATCAAGGGAGCGAATGGAACAACTCCAACTATTAAAGCAGCTGCAGGTAGCAATATTAACAGCGTAGGAACCCCTACGGTTTCGGCAACAACAAGTGGTGCAACCACAACATTTACATTCAATAATCTGAAAGGTTAGAAGGGAGAAACTGGTGCGACTATCACATGGCACACTGGGACTGCTGTTCCAAATGCTGGAGTGTATGCAGTTACAAATGCAAAGGTTGGCGACATGTATCTCAACACTCATACATGCGATGTATTTAAAGCTGCAAATGCAGTGCAGGCATCTTTTGACTGGGTACTTGTTTGTAATATAAAGGGCGCAAAGGGAGATGCTGCTAATATTCCTAGATTGGCCATAGGCGTAGCCGGTATTGTTCCAGGAACAACAAATGATAGTTCTAACGCATCTCGATGGCTTAATGGTGGAGATAACGGTACAGGTAGGTGGAGTCCCCTTCCAACTGCAGGAGGTGGAACGTCTGGGATTGTTCGAACTTGTAAAGATTACACAGGATCCATAAATAGAGATGATATTCATGGGTATGCCCACGGGACAACACCTCCTACTCTTTAGCCCATAACTAGCGGAGCTTCCGATTACAGAGGTGTAGAGAGTGATGGATCAGGTCGTCTTTTCGTAAACGTTCCAGCTTATGAAAAGAATATCAACAGAGCACAAAATACAGTTCTTGCAGCACCTACGACAGAAACCGGAACGGCAACATTTAGAAAGCTTACCACTTCGGACATACCTTGGGGCGATAAGTTTAAAGTAGTTACAGAATCCGAATTTTATTCAACAGCACCAACAGCTGGTATTTTTTATTTTGTTTTAGAAGAATGAACAATGATACACTAATCGTAAGTATGACATCATACCCAAAGCGAATAGGCACCACTCGGGATATTTACAATATAATCCTCGGACAGAAAGAAGATGATGTGCATTTCGTCCTTGTATTGTCCGAGGATGAGTTCCCGAATCTGGAACTTGATTTGCCAAAGGATTTGCGCGAGGATTTCGGCGTGGAAATAATATGGGATAAAGGCAATATAAGAAGCCACAAGAAACTCATCCCAACTCTCGAACGATATCCAGATAACGCCATACTTGTAGTTGATGATGATATGACAATGAGGCCAGGATGGCTACATGAATTTATAGAGATGCATAAGAAGTACCCGGAGGATATTATTTACGGGCAAACTTCGAGTGTAGTAGTAACCGAACGCGACGGAAGCTTGCGAGAAATTAGAAATTTTGACAATACATACCTCAGAGGCGTTGCGACAATAAACCAGAAACCGGCAAATGGTGCAGCTGGCACTTTATACCCAGCTCACACTTTCACCTCTCCTTTATTCTTTGACAGGGAGAAATTCATGGCACTTTCTCCTACATCGGATGAGACGTGGCAGTTTTTGTTTTGCGTGTTATCTGGTAGACGCTACCGATCACTTTATGAAAACGGTATCTGTAGGTATGACATCCAGACAAACCAAGAGGATTGCCTGACAGATGTCAACAAGGAGAAATACACAGAGATCCATAACATACTCGCTGCACATTTCCCGCAGTATAGGGAGAAGCTGCAGGAGAGACTGCCGGGTGTTGTTGTATCTATGGCAACGTATGGCGAAAGGATGAATAACTCCATGACTGCTATTTTAAGCATTTTAAGGCAGACGATGAGACCGGAAAAATTCATTTTGAATATTCCAGTTGATGATGTGAAAAACATGTCTCAGGAGTTGCTTGATCTTGTTAAAGCTGGAGATATAGAAGTCCACCCTGTCATTGATGATATGGGACCACATAACAAATGGATCTATGCAGCCACTGAATACTACGATCGCTGTATCTTGTTAGTAGACGATGATGTTGAATACGAAAACACGATGATCCAGCGAATGTTTACCTGGTGGCAACGGAATCCAGGGTGTGTTATCTCTGGTCGTTGCCGCTGGATTTATATGGATGTTGACGGAAGTATCAAACCATACGGAGAGTGGCCAGTATTTCATGGTGCGCAAGGTATAGCTACTCGCTCTTTACTTCCTACTGGATGCGGTGGGACATTTATCCCTCCGTATATTCTAGAGGACGCTATCGACTACGATATGATTAAAGATTTCGCACTTGACGATGATTTGTATCTTAAATTAATTTTTAACAAGCACTATGCAAACGTTCTATTTATCAATGTTGAAAAACACGATATATATGTCGGAGGCAAACAGCTATCTTGTGATATGAACAAGAAGATTGAACGCATCCAAGGCATACTTGATAAATATGACATCATGGCTGGTGCGCATATTTTATAATTATGGCAGTAGAAGAAAGACTAATTTTCAGCAAGTTTTGGATAAGATAGAACACTGACAACCTCATTTTCTTTAAAACAAAAACAGGAAATTCAAGTGTCGTAGGAGGAAGTGAGATTCACTGCTACGAAGGAACCACTGCAACATTCACAGCTGATATTTCTGACCTTGAAAATGGCAAGACGTATTGGTTCACATGTTTTCCAGATTACGGAGACAATCCGCAGTCGTGCTCTATTTTAAACTCCTCATCTTAGCTTGTTAAGTCATTGAGCGCATCGATGTTATCATGGACATATTTCAAAAAAACTGCTGACATGAAATATATAAGGGTGACGATCAACCCAACAAAAAAGACATCTGTGCGTGTAATGCTTAGTACATCACAAAAGTCATATGTTCCGTTTATTCAAAAGATCAAGGAAATATACTGTCCTTATAGCGCTGGCTACAGATTGGATATTTCTCTGTTTTATAAATATGACGCAGGGAATCCTGCTCTTATGTGCTGTGCACATTATGATGTCATCAGATATAGAACACAAGATGGCGGGAAAATGACACCAAACCCAGACTCGCTGTATTACGATACGATAAGGAATGACATCCCATCACGGAAAGGAGATCATCGTTTTCTGCTATTGACCCTTACGG
>ULRB01050260.1_pt1 | contig 36235 bp, 27 predicted proteins | sample 1955051 | NCBI WGS metagenome assembly ULRB01 (sample SAMEA4835671, study PRJEB28245) | human gut metagenome | biome: gut microbiome; material: fecal sample | place: Denmark | collected 2008 | reverse complement strand
AGCGATAGCGAACTGTTCGACCGTCTCTTTGCCCCTTATCTCAATCCGTGTGAATCTGTGTAATCTTTGGTGGAATGAACAGTGACGAATGGATTTGCAGCATAGCTCTCACACTTTGCCCCGGTATAGGACATATCGGGGCAAAGCGTTTAATAGAGGGTACGGGCAGTGCTGCCGAAGTATTCAGTCGGCGGAAGGAGCTCCCCGAAATCATGCCCGGTGTGAATCCGGGGGTAGTGACGGCCCTTGATTGTCCCGCTGCCTTTCTGCGTGCCGAGCAGGAGATGGAGTTTGTAGAGAAGAACCGCCTTTCCTGCCTGACGTTGAAGGATGAGGCTTACCCTTCCCGCTTGCGTGAATGTGAGGACGCACCGATTGTACTTTTCTTTAAAGGAAACACCGATTTCAACCGCCTGCATGTCGTCGATATGGTAGGTACACGCCGTGCCACCGATTACGGCAAGCAATTCTGTGCCGACTTCCTGCGCGATTTGGCCGTTCTTTGTCCCGATGTGCTGGTAGTAAGCGGACTGGCTTACGGGATAGATATCCATGCCCATCGGGCCGCTTTGGCAAATCATCTCCCTACCGTTGCTGTCCTTGCTCACGGACTGGACCGCATCTATCCGTATGTACACCGGAAAACAGCCATCGACATGCTGGCACAAGGCGGACTGTTGACCGAATTCCTTACCGGGACGAATCCGGACAAGCATAATTTCGTCAGCCGCAACCGTATTGTGGCGGGTATGAGTGATGCTACCATTGTGGTGGAATCTGCCGCAAAGGGAGGTTCCCTTATCACTGCAGAGTTGGCAGAGGGATATCATCGTGACTGCTTTGCCGTTCCGGGGCGTGTTACGGACGAATCTTCCATCGGTTGTAACCGGTTGATACGCGACAACAAGGCCGCCCTTATCCAGAGTGCGGAAGAGTTTGTGCAGATTATGGGCTGGGCCGTAGCGGAGCAGCCTGCCCGGACAGAAGGTATTCAGCGTAATCTCTTTCCGGAACTGACGGAAGAGGAGGAGCTTGTTGTGCGCATCCTTATGCGGCAGGGAGACCTCCATATCAATGCGATGGTGGTGGAAGCGGACATACCCGTCAACCGGATGAGTGCCTTGCTTTTTGAGTTGGAGATGAAGGGAGTGGTCAAGGCAATGGTGGGCGGTGTCTATCACTTGCTGACTTGAGCGCGGCAGGTCTCTTGCCTTACATGGACGGTTTCCCGTATTTCATGATGAACTTTTCCGGGTGGTCCGTCGCTATGATGTCTACCCCCAGGTCGACTGCCTTCTGGTTCTCTTCCGTCTTGTCGTCCAGCCCCAGGACGAGTGCCAGTACCTGCAGGTTGTGCTCACGGCATTTCTTTACGAATTGCGGGGTAAGGGAGTCAATCCAGACGACAGCGATGTCGGGGTGCAGTTCCTTTACGACATGCTCTATGTCTTTTTCACTTTTGATGTAGGCTTGCAGGGTTCTTACCTCGGGTGCCATCTTTCTGAAGCATTTGGCATGATACTCCTTGCTGAAGGTGAAGTTGCAGTTTTCCAGCATGCCTTCGTCCTTTATCAGATTCAGTAATTGGTGCAGACCGCCGTTGCGGTAGTCGATGGTGATTCTTAAACCGTGCTCTTTGGCCTTGCGTAGCAGGTCGGTAAGACGTAGTACCCGTTGTCCGGCAAATCGGGGCGCAAACCAAGAGCCGGCATCCAGTGTGTCGATGTCGGCGGACAGCCATTGGGAGATGGCGCCGGTACCGTTGGTGGTACGGTCGAGGGTGGAATCGTGCAGTACGTAGAAGACACTGTCCTTACTGATGCAGACATCGCATTCTATATTGCCTACACCGTATTTGATGCACGAATCTACGGATGCCATTGTGTTTTCGGGAGCGATGGTGGCGGCACCACGGTGTGCGCTGGTTAGGGGTATCTTGGTGGTGGCAGCAGGCCGTTGGGAACATCCTGCGGTAAGTAGGATTATGGAAAGCAATGCGAGTACCGGTTTTTTCATAATGGGCTCAAGTGGTGATGTTTTCTTCTTTAACAGTTATAAAAGCCATCGAAGATAGCTATTTTTTGTCATTCGGAGAAACGTATGGGCATAAAAAAAGGAGTACCGCTGTACTCCAACCTTTGTTAACCTTAAATCTAATACTATGAAAAAAATCACATTACAAATGTAAGGTTCCCGTTGTTATCTTCCAAATTTCAGAATGTTCCTGCTACTTCTTTTGTATTTCTTTCACTGAATTTTACTGTTTTCGCACACGGATTGACTTTTTGAGAGAGAAGAATCTATTCACAGCGTCCCGGATAAGGCAGAAGTTGCAAATCTGTTTCAATCGTTTCACAGAACCTTTCAGCCTTTGAAAAGAGTGATGGAAAGTGATTTTTATTCGGTAATTATCTTCTACTTTTGTTTGTATACAACGCGAAATTATGGGAAAACGCATTTTTATATATGTCTTTTGGCTACTCCTTTTTTGCATGATGTCGGGGCAGGTAATAGGGCAGAATAAGTCGGTAGAATCCCATAGCCATACTTGTAAAACGGTGCTGGCGTTAAAAAATAATTTGCTTTACGACCTGGCCTTGGCTCCGAACATAGAAGTGGAGCTGCCATTGGGAAAGAGGTGGTCTTTGAATGTTGAGTACAAATGCCCTTGGTGGTCTGACAGCGGATGTAATTTCTGCTATCAGCTCCTTTCGGGAGGGACAGAGGCGCGTTACTGGTTGGGAAACCGCCATACGCGCGGAAGATTGTCCGGACACTTCCTGGGAGCATATGCCGAAGGAGGTACCTATGATTTTCAGTTGAAAAAGGAGAAGGGATACCGGGGGAAGTATTACGCAGCTGCAGGAATAACTTATGGATACGTGCGTCCACTGGCTCGGCATCTGGCGATTGAATTCAGTGTGGGCATTGGATACTTGGATACGGAGTACAGGAAATATACTTCTTATGGAAATGACTTGGCTTGGGTCAGCAGTGGAAAGTATCACTTTATCGGGCCGACAAAAGCAAAAATTTCTTTGGTATGGCTTCTAACGTCGGGGAGATGAGTGGTATGAAAGATGCACGGCATATGATTCTCTGGCTGTTCTTCGGACTGTTGCCAATGCTGGGAAGCTGTGACTTCCGCGATATGCTGGATGATTATCCCGTTAGCGGAGTACAGATTAAACTGGATTGGAAAGGGGTGACGGATAAGCTGCCGCAGACCATGCGGATTATCTTCTATCCGAAAGATACTCAGGGGAGAAAGGTTGAAAGTTATCTGCCTGCCGGAGGGGGTGAGGTGAAGGTACCGTCGGGGAAGTATGCGGTGGTGGCCTATAACTTCAATACGGAGAGTATACAGATACGGGGCGACGAGAGTTATGAGACGATTGAGGCTTTTACGGGACACTGTACGGGGCTGGATGTACACGAAGATATGGTTTGGTCGCCCGACCCTTTGTATGTGGTGGCTTTGGACGAGGTGGAAATAAGGCAGAGTGATGTGGCGCTTCCGTTGAACTGGAAGCCGGAAGCGGTAGTGGACCATTATTCCTTTGATATAAAGGTGGAAGGATGGGATAGAATATCGAGCATCATCTGCCATGTGGACGGCTTGAACGGAAGTTACTTTATAGGCAACCGTGCTTGCCATTTGAGCGAGGTACCTATATGTGTGGATACAAAGCGTGAAAACGGGCTTTTATGGGGGTATTTCTCCAGTTTTGTATTACTGAAAGATACCAAGACCCGTGCGGATAGTCCTATGTTGCTGACACTGAAGATTGTGAAACGAGATAAAACGGTTCAAGAGGTGAAGGTGGATATCACGGAAGTGATTGAAACAGCTCCTCCCTCGGGAGGAGGCGAAGAAGAACCTGATGTGGGCGTTCCTGGGTCGGAAATCCATATCGAGGTTCCCGTACCGGAGGACAAGGTTGTGGTGGATGATTTGGAACCGGGAACCGATGAAGGAGATGGAGGGATTGGTGGCGATGTGGATGATTGGGATGATGAGACGGATGTGGAGCTACCGGTGAATTGATAGCAAACAGACAAATAAATATATTAACTTTAATAACAGACAATTATGAAGAAGGTTTTATTTTTGGCTTTGGCTGCAGCAGCAGTAATGAGTTGCTCGGAAAGTGAGGAGATAGAGAATGCCGGACAAAAGGCAGAGATTAAATTGGGAACAGTAGTGGGTAACACTACGAGAGCCACAGTGACTGATTTGCCGGAATTGCAGAAGGTAGGGTTCACTGTGTATGCTTATAATACGGGAGCGACAGCAATGGCCTCCGTTGCGACTTTTGATGCGATGAAGGAATTCATGACAGATGTTAAAGTAACCTATAGTGCTCCCAACTGGAGTTTGACTGGGGGAACATATTATTGGCCAATGACGGATAACTTGCAGTTCTTTGCTTACGGGAATCCGGGTACCGGAGCCTTGACGTACAATCAACCGGCTGCTGGTGCTATATATCCTTCCATTACTTATACGGTAGCAGATGTAGCTGCCCAAACGGACTTGGTAGCCGCGAAAGTGACGGATGCAACCAAGGCATCAAATGCCAGTGGGGTATCTTTGAAATTCGGCCATATACTGACCCAAATAAATTTCACTGTCAAGGCAGCCGACGCTTTGACTTATAAACTGAAAACACTTACAATATCCGGTGTGCACAATAAAGGAACTTATGGTTTTGATGATTCAACATGGAAGTCACAGGAAGGAACAGCCACTTATGCACATACGATTGACGATGGTGCATTGGAAGTGAATACAACGGGTGTGGAAGTGAATACAGCCTGGATGTTGATGCCCCAGACGTTGGATACGAACGCCAAAATCAATGTTGTCTATGACATCTATGAGAAAGACGTTCTTCTTGATACTGTAACTTCCGCCATTGACTTGAATGATACACAAGCCTGGGGTGAAGGCAAAAAGATACGTTATACGCTGACGCTGGCCAATAAGGCGGCAAAAGTAACCTTTGTACCTGAAGTTGGTCCATGGAGTACGGCTGATGATACGAACGTGGAAAAATAAAACGGCACTGTCCGCAATAAAAAACTGAATTACTTCTATTTTATTCATTCCCCGAAACTTCTTTATGAAAGTTTTCGGGGAATGTTTCTTTTATGAGTATTATTTATCTATTTTTGTCACTGCAACAAACAAACAAATCTACTTGCCGATGCCCAACTCTTCTGCTTGCAGAGGTAAAAAACAATGCGCTCAATGTCCCAAGGCTGTGGACAATGCAATAATATATGCTTCCCACCCCAGAGGATTCCATCTGCCGGCGCGAAAGTGTGAGGAAAATATTATAATTTTCCTGCTGAAAGGAGAAGTGCTTGTCAACAGTAAGGAGTATGCGGGAACTGTGTTGCATGCAGGTGAGTTCATCCTTCAAGCTATTGGTTCCAAGTACGAAATACTTGCCATGACGGATGTGGAATGCGTTTGTTACCGGTTCAGTAAGCCTGAATTCTTCTGTGAGGACCGGTATAACCATATTATGAAAGAGGTTACCCCTCCATTGATATTCTATCCTTTGACCATTACTCCCGAGTTGCAGCTCTTTCTGGAAAGTTCCAAGGCCTATTTGTCCGAGGAGAAGATTTGCCGGGAAATGCTTTGTTTCAAAAGGAAAGAACTTGCTTTCATTCTTGGAAATTACTACTCCGACTATGAGCTTTCCATGCTGATACATCCTCTTGCCCAGTATACTAATTCCTTCCACTACTTTGTCTTGCAGAATCATGCCAAAGTCAAGACGGTAGAGGAACTTGCCCAGTTGGGAGGATATACAGTAGCTACTTTCCGGCGTATATTCAATTCTGTTTTTCATCAACCGGTGTACGAGTGGATGATGGAACGGAGGAAGGAAAGCGTGGTTTATGAACTTCGTTATACGGATGCTTCTATATCAGAGATTTGCTATAAATATGGCTTTGAATCGCTGCCTCATTTTTCCAATTTCTGCAAAAAGAATTTCGGGGCTTCTCCCCGTAGCTTGCGTGCCGGCAATTTATCTGAAGTAAACGGCATGTCATAAAAAAACTCCTCCGGCGGTTTCCCGGCAGAGGAGTCTCTTGTGATATTAATCAAATATAGTGAAAGCTGAGTGATAAATCTGAGCTTGCTCAAAAGGTTTATCCGAAGCGCATCCTATATTATTTGCAGAAAGACCGGATTAGTCTTTCAGTTTCGCAATGATAAAGTCGCGGTTCAGGCGAGCAATGTTGCTGATGGAAACATTCTTCGGGCATTCAGCTTCGCACGCACGAGTGTTTGTACAGTTACCGAAACCGAGTTCGTCCATCTTGCTCAACATAGCCTTGGCACGGCGCAATGCTTCCGGTTTGCCTTGGGGCAACAGGTTCAGCTGGCTCACCTTGGCAGAAACGAAAAGCATAGCAGAACCGTTCTTACAAGCAGCCACACAAGCACCACAACCGATACAGCTGGCAGCATCCATAGCCTCGTCAGCGATGGGCTTCGGAATCAGGATAGCGTTGGCATCCTGGGGAGCACCGGTACGTACGCTGACGTAGCCGCCTGCCTGCATAATCTTGTCGTAGGCCGTACGGTCGACCATCAAGTCCTTGATAACCGGGAAACCGGCAGAGCGCCACGGTTCAACAGTGATGGTATCGCCGTCGTTGAAACGACGCATATAAATCTGGCAAGTCGTAGCGCCGGTTGCAGGACCGTGGGGGTGTCCGTTGATGTAGAGCGAACACATACCGCAGATACCTTCGCGGCAGTCGTGGTCGAATACAACCGGTTCTTTACCTTCAGAAATCAGCTGTTCGTTCAGGATATCCAGCATTTCGAGGAATGAAGTATCGCCCGGGATATCTTTCATTTGGTATGTTTCAAAAGCGCCTTTTGCTTTCGGACCCTTCTGGCGCCATACCTTGAGCGTAAATGATATATTTTTATCCATTTTCTTTAATTCTTTAAATGTTCAACTTCCCGATTAGCTCTTGTAGTTACGAGTCTGTACCTTGATTGCTTCGTAAACCAGCGGCTCTTTCAGCAATACCGGTTCCTTTTCGTCAGAACCCTGATATTCCCAGCAAGCCACGTAGAAGTAGTTTTCATCGTCACGCTTGGCTTCGCCTTCTTCAGTCTGATATTCTTCACGGAAGTGACCGCCGCAGCTTTCGTTACGGTTCAGTGCATCGTAAGCAACCAGCTCGCCCATAGTGATGAAGTCGTACAGACGGATAGCCTTGTCGAGTTCTACATTCATACCTTCCTTGTCGCCCGGGATGAACAGTTCTTTCTCGAACTCCTTGCGGACTTCTTTCAGCTTCTTCAGACCTTCCTTCAAGCCTTCGGCCGTACGTCCCATACCTACATATTCCCACATAATGTGGCCCAGTTCCTTGTGGATAGAGTCTACAGACTTCTTACCCTTGATGTTCATCATCCAGTCAATCTTCTCCTGAACGGCCTTTTCTGCAGCTGCAAATTCGGGCAGGTCGGTAGAGAAACGGGGAACTGTAATCTGGTCGGCCAGATAGTTCTGGATAGTGTAAGGCAATACGAAGTAACCATCGGCCAGACCTTGCATCAGGGCGGAAGCACCGAGGCGGTTTGCACCGTGGTCGGAGAAGTTACATTCACCGATGGCGAACAGTCCCTTGATGGAGGTCATCAGTTCGTAGTCAACCCAGATACCACCCATGGTATAGTGGATAGCCGGATAAATCATCATCGGGTTTTCGTATGGGCTGACATCAGTGATTTCTTCATACATATCGAAGAGGTTGCCGTAACGTTGTGCAACGACATCTTTACCCAGACGGTTGATAGCTTCGGAGAAGTCAAGGAATACGGCAAGACCGGTGTTGTTCACGCCGAAGCCCTTGTCGCAGCGTTCTTTGGCAGCGCGGCTGGCAACGTCACGCGGAACGAGGTTACCGAATGCCGGATAACGGCGTTCCAGGTAGTAGTCGCGGTCTTCCTCGGGAATATCTTTTCCTTGCAGTGTACCTTCCTGCAGTTTCTTGGCATCTTCCAGCTTCTTCGGAACCCAGATACGACCATCGTTACGCAGAGATTCGGACATCAAAGTCAGCTTAGATTGCTTGTCACCGTGAACCGGGATACAAGTGGGGTGAATCTGTACGTAAGCAGGGTTGGCAAACCAGGCACCTTTACGGTAGCAAGCCATTGCTGCAGAGCAGTTACATGCCATTGCATTGGTAGAAAGGAAGTAGGCATTGCCGTAACCACCGGTAGCGATTACCACAGCGTGGGCGGCAAAACGTTCCAATTTACCGGTAACGAGGTTCTTTGCAATGATACCGCGGGCACGTCCGTCAATGAGGACAACGTCTTCCATTTCGTAGCGGGTATACAGTTTCACAGTGCCTACGTTCACCTGGCGGCTCAATGCAGAGTATGCACCCAGCAACAGCTGCTGTCCGGTCTGACCCTTGGCATAGAAAGTACGGGATACCTGGGCACCACCGAAAGAACGGTTGTCCAGTGTACCGCCGTATTCGCGGGCGAAAGGAACACCTTGCGCAACGCATTGGTCGATAATATTGTTGGATACTTCAGCCAGACGGTAAACGTTGGCTTCGCGGGCACGGTAGTCGCCACCCTTTACTGTATCGTAGAACAGACGGTACACAGAGTCGCCGTCGTTTTGGTAATTCTTAGCGGCATTGATACCACCTTGTGCAGCGATGGAGTGTGCACGGCGCGGAGAGTCCTGGATGCAGAAGTTGAATACTCTGAAACCCATTTCGCCCAGAGAAGCGGCAGCACTGGCACCGGCAAGTCCGGTTCCTACTACGATGATGTCCAGACGACGTTTGTTGGCAGGGTTCACTAATTTTTGGTGAGCTTTATAATTGGTCCATTTCTCAGCCACCGGTCCTTCCGGTATTTTAGAATCTATCTTAGTCATAATGCAATTTACAATTTAGTCATTTACAATTTACAATTTAGCAAGCGCCGCACAATGATTTTGCAAAGAATACGACAACTACCAGAGCGAAGCAGAGGACAACGATAGTAGAATAGATGTTGGAGATACATTTCCAACGGTTAATCCATACTTTGTTGTTCCAGCCCAAAGACTGCATGGAGCTCCAGAAACCGTGAGTGAGGTGGAACCACAATGCGCCCAGCCAAACGAGGTAAAGCACTACGAATACCGGATTGCTGAAGGTGTTTTGAATGTGATAGACACCGTTGGCTGCATATGCCAGCGTGAGGGTGTCGGCATGCATGCCCATGTTGTGCATCAACTCGGGAAGCTGCATTTTAGCCCAGAAGTTTACCAGGTGCAGGCCCAAACCCACGATTACGATGATACCCAGTACGAGCATGTTCTGAGAAGCCCATTCCACAGTCTTGGGCTTTTCCGTAACGGCATAACGTTCGCTACCACGTGCCTTACGGTTCTGCATAGTCAGCCAGAAAGCGTAGATGATGTGGATGATGAATAAGGCAGCCAGACCTACCGTAGCCACCAATGCGTACCAGTTTGCTCCCAGGAACTCACAAACCATGTTGTAGCCATTAGCCGAGACTAATGCAACCAGGTTCATCGCCATGTGAAATGTCAGAAACAGGACAAGGGCGATACCGGTAACGCTCATCACCACTTTCCTTCCTACAGATGAATTACTTAACCACATAAATGATTGAATTTAAGTTATTTAATAGTTTGAAAATTTGTTCTATCAGGATACTTCTGTAAATGTTTCGCAAAAATAGGAGAAATCCAGCGATAAAGCAAGCGATTAAAGAAATAATTCCGTAATCCGGCAGAATGCGAAGTTTACGGACAAGTAAAAGGTTTACTCGTCCTCCTGGTCTTTGCCTTGCTCTTTGCAGATAATGGAAATCTTTTCTCCGTTTGCTGAACGTTTTCTCAGGGCGCGGGGCGTGTCTCCGAAAGAGTCTTTGCAGAAGTGGGCAAAGTGGGATAGGGAATCAAAGCCATAGCGGGCGCTGATGACTGAAATGCGTTGTTTGGTGTATTGCAGGTCGTTCAGAATTCCTTCACGTTTCTTGTCCAGAATCCATTCATAGACCGGGACCCCATACATATTTTTAAACAGACGGCGGAATGTGGTGGTGGTATATCCACCGAGGTGGGCAAACTCTTCCACATTCTTCACCTTGTCGTAGTTCTGCATGACGAAATATTGGAAGCTTTCCGTATAAGTGCTGATGGGGTAGAAGAATGTACTGATTTGGTGTAGCGGATAGTAGCATGTCAATATGTATACCAATTCCTGGCATTTCATTTCAATGTATTTGCTGCACGCATAGGGTTGCTCGTTGAGGTAGCAGGCAAGGCTTTTCAGGAGCCCTTCGAGCATGGAAATCGCGGTAAGCGGGGTATAAGTCAAGGGGGCTTCCGAGCGTTTCAGTATCTCCTTGTAGCGCTCTTCGCAAATCAGAGGAAGCTCGGTGAACCAATACACAATATATTCCACTTCGGTCAAAGCCAGGAGTTCTACTTTGGAGCCGATGGCTTGCAAGATGAGCTGGCGGCTTTGGAGAGTGGTGCCCGGATATTCGTCACTGTTTACAAGTAATTCACCTTTCAGCATAAATATCATGCTGTTCTGTGTGCACTTTTCAGCAGAGAAATGTTGTCCCTTGGGGTAGTGGCGGTAAACCAATACTCCTTCTGATTTTTGGGGACATACCATACAATCAATCTGTCGGTTGCAGCAAGTTTCCAGTCTCATGAAATGATTAGCGAATTATTATAAATGTGGCAACAAAGATAGAATTTTTTTGTGAAAACTCTATCTATTTGTCCTATCTTTGCGTCAAACTAATATAAAGGACTTATGAAAAAGGCTATTTTTTTTGTATATTTTATCTGCCTTGTTGTATCCGGTCTTTCGGCACAGAATTGGGATATTAACACTTTGCACCGGGTTAACAGTTGGGATGGCAAGTTTGTCCGTAACTATAATAAGATAATTTCACGTTCGGAGCCCTATGTTGCTGTCGGTGTTCCGGTGGCGATGGCGGTTGCCGCTTGGATAAAACATGATAAGGGTTTGCTGAAAGATGCGGTCTACGTAGGTACAAGTGTAGCGGGGGCTTTTGTTGTGACTTATGGAATGAAATATCTGGTGGACCGTGAGCGTCCTTATGATAAATATCCCGACAGAGTGCATGCATATAGCCATGAAGGCAGCCCGTCTTTTCCTTCTGGACATACGGCGACGGCTTTTGCCCTTGCCACCTCGCTCAGTGTAAAGTATCCTAAATGGTATGTGATAGCTCCGTCTGCCCTGTGGGCTTGTTCCGTGGGAGTTTCCCGTATGAACGAGGGAGTGCATTATCCGTCAGATGTGTTGGCGGGGGCTGCAATCGGTGCTGGATGTGCTGTGGTCAACATCTACGTCAACAAGTGGCTGAATAAGTGGCTGTTCGGAGAATGATTTTAGGCGCGAATTACGCGGAATACGCGGAGTTAGATAAACTAAATCCGCATAATCCGCGCCTAAGTTTGTTTCAAGTCGGCTATTGGATAATAGTGCTGTAGATGCCTTCGTTCAGCACTTTTAGAGCTTGCTGCACGCTCTGGTTCGTGCTGTTCATCACCTGGAAGTATTCGTTCATGTCCCATAGGTCACGGGCTATCAAGGCTTTAAGTTGTGTCTTGATGAGCGGTAGGGATTGGTTGTACTGTTTCTCGTCAAACTTGATTTTCTCTTTGTCGGCAAGCGTACGTATTTCGGCAAGGAAGTTATCGTCTATCTCGAACTTCTCGTTGAAGGCTTCGAATTTCTTGTATTTGTTCTGCAACTCCTTCCGGTGCTTCTCGATGTAGCCGGTAGTGGCTTTGATAACCACGCCTTTGGCTACGAGGTTGCGGTGATAGTCTGTGTACTGGGTAGTGTCGATGGGGACGAAGAAGTCGGGCATGATACCTCCACCTCCGTAAACGGTACGTCCCATACGCTTGGTCTGTGCTTTCAGGGAGTCGGCAAAATGGATACTGTCCGCATGAATCATTTCTCCATGATTGAAGCGGTCTATCAGTTCCTGGTTATACTTATCCTGACTGTTCTCGCCGGTTAGGCGGCCGTCGAGGTTGGCGGTGCTGTCGTAAGGCTTCTGGATACAACGGCCCGAAGGAGTATAGTAGCGGGCGATAGTGAGGCGAATCATGGAACCGTCCGGCAGGTCGATAGGACGCTGTACTAATCCCTTGCCGAAGGTGCGGCGTCCTACTACCACGCCTCTGTCCCAGTCCTGGATGGCTCCGGTCACGATTTCACTGGCAGAAGCGGAGTACTCGTCCACCAATATGATGAGACGGCCGTTCTTGAAGTTGCCCGTACCTTTGGCAAAGAAATCACTGCGGCGTGCGGCTCTTCCTTCGGTGTAGACGATGAGTTCTTTTTGCTTCAGAAATTCGTTGGCAAGGTCGATGGCGGCATTCAGATACCCTCCTCCATTTCCTTGCAGGTCGAGGATGAGGTCTTTCATTCCTTTCTTTTGCAGGCTTTTCAGGGCTTCTGCAAACTCTTCGGCGGTGGTTGCCCCGAAGCGGTTGATACGGATATAGCCGGTTTTGGGTTGTATCATGTAAGATGCGTCCAGGCTGAGGATGGGAATTTTGTCACGCTTCACGGTGAAGTACAGCTGGTCGTCCACGCCACGGCGCACAATGGTGAGTTTCACTTCCGAGTCTTTCGGTCCGCGCAGGCGGCTCATAATATCTTCCGTGCTCATTTTTACTCCGGCAATGGCGCTGTCATTGACGGCTACGATACGGTCGCCGGCAAGGATGCCCACCTTCTCGGAAGGTCCGTTGCTCACGGGTTGTATCACAAGCAGGGTATCTTCTATCATCTGAAACTGTACGCCGATGCCCTCGAAATTGCCTTGCAACGGCTCGTTCATCTTCTTCACTTCTTCGGCGTTGTTGTAGGTGGAGTGCGGGTCGAGTTGTGCCAGCATCTTGATGATGGCTTCTTCCACCAGCTTGTCTTCATCCACCTTGTCCACATAAAGGTTGGTGATGGCAAACTCTGCCATTTGCAGTTTGCGCAGGGCTTCATTGTTCGGCTTTTGCGCTTGCGCCGTCACCGCGCATATACATATTATAATAGTAAATAGTTTTTTCATCATTTCCATTTTAATCCCTAATCCTTTATCCTTAATCCCTAATCTCCATTCCCTCCGGTATGAACATGCTTATGTCCTTGCCGTATTGCAGCAGTTCGCGCACGGTGGTGGAACTGACGCAGGTAAGTTCCGGCTCGGTGAAGAGCAGGATGGTTTCTATGCCGGTCAGTTTGCGGTTGATGTCGGCAATGGTTTCCTCGTATTCGAAATCCTTCACGGTGCGTATGCCGCGTATTATCAGACTGGCATCTACCTGCCGGGCAAAGTCGATAGTCAGGCAGTCATAGGACTGCACAATGATGCGCGGCTCGTTCCGGTAGTAGTCTCGTATCATTTGTTCGCGCTTTTCCAAGGGGAAATACGTATTCTTATTTTCATTGATGCCGATGCCTATGACGATTTCGTCTATAAAAGTCAGTGCACGGCTCACTACCGAAGAGTGTCCGATAGTAAACGGGTCGAATGTTCCCGGAAAGATAGCTCTTCTCATGATGCCAAATCTTCTTCTATAACCAAGTTGTTGATAATAAAGTTTTGTCGTTCCATGGTATTCTTACCCATGTAGAATTCCAGCAGCTCTTTTACGAGGTCTGTCTTGCGCAGGGACACTTGTTCCAGACGCATATCCTTGCCGATAAAATGCTTGAACTCGTCGGGCGAGATTTCTCCCAGACCTTTGAATCGGGTGATTTCGGGGTTGGGACCCAGTTCTTCAATGGCTTTCACACGTTCCTCCTCTGTATAGCAATAACTTGTCTTCTTTTTGTTGCGCACGCGGAAGAGAGGGGTTTGCAGGATATATACATGCCCTTTCTTTATCAGGTCGGGGAAGAATTGCAGGAAGAAGGTGATGATGAGCAGGCGGATGTGCATGCCGTCCACATCGGCATCGGTAGCTACGATGACTTTGTTGTAGCGCAGTGTCTCTATGCCGTCTTCTATATTCAAGGCTGCTTGAAGCAAGTTGAATTCTTCGTTTTCATAAACTACTTTCTTGGTGAGTCCGTAGGAATTTAGCGGTTTACCACGCAGGCTGAATACTGCTTGGGTATTCACGTCGCGGCTCTTGGTGATGGAACCGCTGGCAGAGTCTCCCTCGGTAATGAAGATGCAGGATTCGGTTTCCTGGTCTTTGCCTTTACCGTCACTCAAGTGGTAGCGGCAGTCGCGCAGCTTGCGGTTGTGCAGGTTGGCTTTCTTGGCGCGTTCGCGTGCCAGCTTGGTGACGCCGGCAATGGCTTTGCGCTCTTTCTCGGAGTCTTGTATCTTTTGCAGCATCACTTCGGCCACAAGCGGGTTCTTGTGGAGGTAGTTGTCCACTTCCGTCTTGATGAAGTCTCCTACGTATTTGTTCACCGTGGGGCCGGCGGGCTTGTGTTCCTGCGGCGCGGCAGGCCACATGTTGTTGCTGCCCAGTTTCGTTTTGGTCTGGCTCTCGAACATGGGTTCCTCCACGTCGATGGCAATGGCGGCTACCAGTCCGTTGCGGATGTCGGCATATTCCTGGTTCTTGTTGTAGAACTCCTTGATGGTACGGGCAATGTGTTCCTTCAAGGCAGTCTGGTGTGTGCCGCCTTGGGTGGTGTGTTGCCCGTTGACAAAGGAGTAGTACTCTTCGCCGTATTGGTTGGTGTGTGTGAAGGCAATCTCGATGTCCTCTCCTTTCAGGTGGATGATGTCGTAAAGGCCTTCGCTGGTCATGTTGTCTTTCAGCAAGTCCTCCAGCCCGTGGCGGGAAACGATGCGCTGGCCGTTGTAAATGAAGGTGAGGCCCGTATTCAGGTAGGTGTAGTTGCGCAGCAGGGTTTCTACGAACTGGTTCTGGAAGGAATAGTTCAGGAAGAGTGTGGCGTCCGGTTCGAAGAAGATATAGGTTCCGCTTTCTTCTGTCGAGTCTTCGGTCACATCACTCAACAGCGTTCCTTTCTCGAAGATGGCGGTACGTACTTTGCCGTCGCGGTAACTGCGTACCTCGAAACGGCTACTCAGCGCATTGACCGCCTTGATGCCCACGCCGTTCAGTCCGACACTTTTCTTGAAAGCCTTCGAGTCATATTTACCCCCGGTATTCAGTTTGCTGACCGCCTCTACCAGTTTGCCTTGCGGAATGCCTCGTCCATAGTCGCGTACGCTGACACGCAGACTGTCTTCTATAGTCACTTCTATACGCTTTCCGGCACCCATCTTGAACTCGTCGATGCTGTTGTCCATCACTTCTTTCAGCAACACATAGATACCGTCATCGTTCTGTGAGCCGTCGCCCAGACGGCCTATGTACATACCGGAACGGACACGGATATGCTCCATGTCGTCCAGGTGGCGGATGTTGTCGTCGGTATATTCCACGCTGGAAACGGGGCTCTCTGTGATATTGTTGTCTGCTTCTTCCAGCGGCAGGGTCATATTGTTGTTATCTTCCATAAGTACGTTATTCCTTCATATTGCGCATTGCGACAAAGGTAATGAGAAATTCGGGGGTTCGCAAAAAAATAATGTCTTTTATGGACTTCTGACAAGCTTATATTCTGGATTTAGAACTTATTTTATTCCTTTCACAAAGCATCTTCTCCGTTTATGCTGTTCCGTCTTGAAGTACTCCCACTGCGCTTGCACCTTGTCGTTCAGCTCCAGCTCCGGATTACTCTCGGCATACTCGAAACCAAGTTGCTGATAGACGGGGATAAGGTCGGAGAACAACAATGCATTTACCCCCTTGTTCTGATACTCTGGTTTCACGGCAACCAGCAGCAAATCGAGCATCTTGGGATATTTCTTCAAGAAGATGGTCTTGGCCAGGTGATACCAACCCATAGGAAGCAGGCGCCCGTGGGCTTTTTGCAACGCTTCGGCGAGTGACGGCATGGAAATGCCTACGGCAAGCAGCTGGTCATCGGCATCGGTAATCAATGTCACCATGCGTAGGTCGAGGATGGGCAGGTACATCTTGACGTATTGGTCAATCTGCCGTTGGCTCAGTGCAGAATAGCCATAGAGTGGCTGATAGGCTTCGTTCATCAGTTCGAAGATGGCCTGACCGTAGTCTTGGGCAATCTTCTTGGCAGATGTGTATTTCTTTACCTTGAGGTTATACTTGCGCTGGATGAGGTCGGAGATGCGCTTGTGCTTGTCGGGTATGGCGTCGGGAATGTAGATTTTGTACTCCACCCAATCGGCATCCTTCTCAAAGCCCATGCGTTCCAGATGTTGCGGATAATAGGGATAGTTATAAATGGTGGCCATGGTGCTGAGCTGGTCGAATCCTTCGATGAGCATACCTTCGGCATCGAAATCTGTGAATCCCAGCGGGCCTTGTATATGTGTCATTCCCCGTTCTTTTCCCCATTCTTCCACGGTGCGAATCAAGGCATCGGAGACTTCCGCATCATCGATGAAGTCTATCCAGCCGAAGCGGACTTCCTTTTTGTTCCAGGTTTGGTTTGCCTTGTGGTTGATGATGGCAGCTACACGTCCTACGATTTTACCTTCCCGATAAGCCAGGAAATAGTCGGCTTCACAAAATTCGAATGCAGCGTTTTTCTTCTTGTTGAAGGTGTTGAGCATGTCATCGAAAAGGTCGGGGACGGAATAAGGGTTGTTTTTGTATAGCAGGTAGTTGAAACGGATAAAGCGCTCCAGTTCCCGTCTTGTGGTTACTTTCTTGATTGTAATTGCCATAGTTGTTCAATATTGAGACCACAAAGGTAATGCAAACTGAGAGCATAAAAAATAAGCTTGCTTATTTTTTATGCCGAGGTACAGCTTGCCTTATTTAAAAATACGTGATAATCTTTAAAATACCGCATAGGGTGTTTGTAAATTTGCTGTTAGAGGTTGTATATTAGTACCGCTGTGTAGGCAATGTAGCAGAGAATCAGAATGCTTCCTTCCACCCGGGTGATGATGCGTTTCCCGAAAAAGATACCGAACAGCCAAAGCAGGATGCTGGACCCTACGAGTACCCACAAATCGAAATTGGTGATGCCCGTCAGACGCAGTGGAGTGATGGAGGCCGAACAACCCAGTACGAAGAATATATTGAAGAGATTACTTCCGATGACGTTTCCGATGGCTATTTCGGGGTTTTTCTTCAAGGCGGCTACGATGGAGGTGGCGAGTTCGGGCAGTGAAGTGCCGCCTGCTACGAGCGTCAGCCCGATGATGGATTCGCTGACACCCAATCCGCGGGCTATGCCGCTGGCACCGTCTACAAAGAAATTACCTCCGATGATGAGGCCGGCAAGTCCGCCGAGAATGTATAGGGCGGACTTCCACGCGGGTAACAGCCTGATTTCGTCTTCTTCCTGTAAGTGCTCCTTTTCCGGTTCCTTCATACTTCCATCCCTTTTTGCAATGGCAAAAGTATAACTCAGGAAAATGGCAAAGAAGCATAGCAGTAACAGACCGTCGGTGATGCTGAGTATGTTCTCCCCACTGCCGTCCAGAAAGACGTCGTTGGCACAAATCAGCAGGGCGATGGACGAAAGGATACATAGAGGGATTTCGCGCTTCAGCGTGTTGCGGGTAATGGCTATCGGGGCAAAAAGGGCCGTACAACCCACAATCATCAGGGTATTGAACGTATTGCTTCCCACCACATTGCCAATGGCAATGTCTGCACTGCCTTTGAGAGCAGAGGATATGCTGACGGTGAGTTCCGGTGCGGAAGTGCCGAAGGCAACAATGGTGAGCCCGATGACGATGGACGGTATATGGAAACGTTTGGCAACGGATGCGGCACCGTCTGTCAAGCCATTGGCACCCAGAAGAATGAGGAGCAGTCCTCCGACAAGAAACAATATATTCATAGGTATGTCAATTTTGAGTACAAAGATAGTGCAAACCGGATACAGAACTTTCATGTTTGCATGAAAAAGTTATGTCGATTAGGGTAGGAAGTTAAAAACATTCCGTATGTTTGAAGCATTTATTGGGTATATTTGCATAATTAAAGAATCAAATCAAGAAGTTTATATATGAAGGTTATCCGTGCTTTCTGTCTTTGTTGGCTGTTGATGCTGGCAGACGGAGTGTCAGCTCAGTTGGTAGATAAAGTGCTCAGTGTTTTAGGTGAGGATAGTGTGGGGAGTGTCACAGTGGCAAGGACTGACTCCGATTCGATTCAGTTGTCGCTTGTCCGGCAGGAGTTGGAAACAGCCCGGCTGAATGAGGCGAACCTGCGGATGGAAATGGAGCAGATGAAGTTGGCGGGCTATGCGGCCGATTCGGTGAAGCTGGCATTGCAGAAACAACGCATTGATTCGTTGCGGACGGTGACACCGGGTATTCCGGTGGTGGTGGAGAAGGACACTTTGTTCTATCTGTATGCCAAGCGTGGAGGGCATACGCCCCAACAGCGAGCCAAAGATGTAAGCAACGTCATCGAAGCATTGGGCACGCGTTTCAATCTGCGTCCGGACTCTGTTTATTTAGAGAGTACGGATATTGTTACAGACTTGATGTATGGCGAAAAGGTCATCATTTCCTTTACCGATCAGGATGCTTTGTGGGAAAACTGTACCCGCGACCAGCTGGCCGCCAGCAAGAGGCATGTCGTGGTGGACAAACTGAAAGCCATGCAGAAGGAGCATAGCTTGTGGCAGTTGGGTAAGCGTATCTTGTACTTTATCTTGGTGCTTGTGGGACAGTTCTTCTTGTTCAAGTTTACCAACTGGCTGTTCAGAAAACTCAAACTACGCATTCAGAAGCTGAAGGATACCAAGCTGAAACCGATCTCTATTCAGGATTATGAATTGCTGGATACGCAGAAGCAGGTCAACCTGCTGGTGTTTGTTGCCAACCTGGTGCGTTATGTAGTCATGCTGTTGCAGTTGCTGCTGACGGTTCCGTTATTATTCTCCATTTTCCCTCAGACCAAGAGCTTGGCTTATACATTATTCTCCTACATCTGGAATCCTATAAAGGTCATCTTGAATGGAATAGCCGACTATATACCCAATCTGTTCACTATCTTTGTGATATGCTATGCGGTGAAGTATCTGGTCAGACTGGTGCGTTATCTTGCCAATGAGGTGCAGGCTGAACGGCTGAAGATAAACGGCTTCTATCCGGATTGGGCCATTCCTACCTATCATATTGTGCGCTTCTTGCTTTATGCGTTTATGATTGCCATGATTTACCCTTATCTGCCGGGTTCCAAGTCGGGAGTCTTCCAGGGAATCTCCGTGTTTGTCGGCTTGATTGTTTCGCTCGGTTCCAGTACGGTTATCGGCAATATCATTGCAGGACTGGTCATAACCTACATGCGGCCTTTCAAGCTGGGTGACCGCATCAAGCTGAACGATACTACGGGCAACATCATTGAGAAAACACCGCTCGTCACCCGCATCCGTACTCCGAAGAATGAGGTGGTGACCATTCCGAACTCTTTCATCATGTCTTCCCATACGGTCAATTACAGCCAGTCTGCCCGTGAGTATGGATTGATTATCCATTCGGAGGTCAGTATTGGCTACGATGTTCCGTGGCGGAAGACACATCAGCTGTTGATAGAGGCTGCATTGAATACTCCTGGAGTGATAGATGATCCCCGTCCGTTTGTATTGGAGACTTCCCTTCAGGATTATTATCCGGTTTATCAAGTGAATGCCTATATTAGGGATGCCAACAGCCTTAGCCAGATTTACTCTGATTTGCATCAGAATATCCAGGATGCCTTCAACGAAGCAGGCATCGAAATCATGTCTCCTCACTACATAGCTACGCGTGACGGCAGTGAGACGACCATACCCAAGGATGACTTGCGGGAGAAAAAGCAGTAAGGGAGCCGGTTATCGTGCCAGTAAAATCTCTGCAAACGGTACGTAGAACATAAACATCCTCCATTTCTTTGTCTGGAAATCATAAGTTTCGATGAAGTCGCCTTCACGATAGCCTGCAAACTGCACGTAGAGTTTCCTTGTCTGCCCGTCCTTGGAGTAGTACATGGCAGCGGAGCGTACGGCGTTGGGGTAGGTGGCGAAAGGCTCTTTCAAGTTTCCGGCAGTAGTATCCCATAAGCAGAATTGCGTATCTCCACCATTGGCACGGGAAACGATATAGCCTCCTTTGCATCGCAGGCTGTTTGGGTTTTCGGGGGATGGTTCCATAATCCGGAAAGGTATCAAGGCTTCGGCCTTGATGGGGTCGTAGCAGTGCATCTTTTCTTTGGCGATGTCTATCACGACGGGCGAGAAGGTGCCGTCGCCGTTGTTGGCCGAGAGCAGCATGTGGGCGTCGGCTATCACGCCCGGATAGCGTGAGAGGGATTCGGGCTTCAGTCCATCCGGTAATGGTATTTCGGGAGTATGTATCGGTGGCATATTCAACCGGGTATATACCGGATAAGAGATGCTACAGTAGGTGAGGAGCTTATCTCCGGCCATTTCCAGGGAAACAGTGTTGTTGAAGTCCGAGCAGATGGTAATTGCGTTACGTTCTACCGGGTTACACCAATAGTGCATGCAGAGGTCGTATCCGTCGATGAAACTACTGCCGTCTTTCTCCCGTATCCCGCAGAGGATGTTGGTGCCGGGGATGTTGGCGGCAAGGTGGAAATCTTCGTCGTCATGGAACTGGATTACTTCCGATATTTCTTGTGTTACCAGGTCGATACGGGTGATGCCGCGGGGAACGGTCGGTGTGTAAATGGCGTGGGAGTTGGTGATACCGTAGAGATATGGTTCTTCGGGGGATTGTCCGTCGGCTACCGAAATCTGGCCGAGAGGCTGAAGCTGTCCTGCCCGTTCCAGGAACATTTCTACCCGTGAGGCGGGCCAGTGTCCGGGGGCAAGGAAAGTAATGCTGTTGGTGGTTTGCTCCGTGGTAACGGCGCGTGTGTAGCGTGAATACCCTTCGGGAAAGAGAGGATTGTCGGCTATCGGCCAGTAGATGTCCAATATGATTTGGTCGCCGCTCTGCAAGCCGTCGGCTTTGACGGTCACGGCATCACCGGGATTGAAGGTCTTTCCGGCATCGGATATGGTGATATTGGTCACAAAAGCGGGTTGTTTCTCTTTGTCGTCATCACTGCAAGCGGCAAGTAGCAGGCTGATTAGTAGCAGGAAGTGTATCTTCTTCATCATAGTTATGTATTGACAAATGCAAATATAGGGCTTTTTCTTGTATTCCTGCGGATAGGCTTTGTTTTTGTCGTATGAGATGGAAAAATCCTCCTACGAAACATGGTCTTTTGCTTCGTGGGAGGAAAGTGGTTGTTCGGCAGGGCTTCGGGGGAATGCGCCTGCTTGCGTGCCGGCTTGGATTATTTGCTGCGCGTCACCGTGTGCAATACATTCCCTTTCTTGTCAATCATGCGCAGTTCCAGTGTCTTTTTGCTGGCCGATACAATGGAGAAACCCGGTTCGGGGCTGCAGAATACGGTCCCTTCGATGGGCTTCACCTTGCGGGCGAGCGAACCGGCAGAATTGGTGATATAGTCGATGTCGCTGCCTGCCACGCGTACGTGCTGGAAGTTGTGGATGTGCCCGCAGATGTACATATCCACCTTGTGCTTGCGCAGGATGGGATCGAGACGTGCCTGCATATCCGCGCGTTCGCTCTCGTCCTTCGGGGTTTCGGCATAGATGGGATGGTGTCCGGCAACGATAACCCAGTCCTCTTTGGCGGCAGTCAGTACGGAATCTATCCAGGAAAGTTGTTGCTGGTAATCCTGCTTGCAGGCATCGGGATAGGTCTCGCTGTCGTTGCGGTATTTGTCAATCATCGGGGCGGTGTCTACCCAAAGGATGCGGATGGTAGCGCCGTTGTCCTCGAACGTCTTGGTATAATAACGGGCGGGCATGGTCCAGCGGCGGCTGATATTACTGTAGTCGAGCACAGCCTGCGTATTGCCACGGTATTCGTGGTTGCCCAGCAGGGGGAACCAGTCTATCATCAGCTCCGGGTGGCTGTAAATAAGTTCGTAGTTGGTCATCCAAAGCGGGTCGTTCACGCTACGTACGCCTTCAAAGTGGTGTACATCGCCGGTGGCAAGAACGAATTCGGGGCCTACTTCTTCTGCCATTTGTCCCATCAGTTCGGCGATGGGCTTTTGGTCGTAGTAGCCGTTACGGCCGAGGTCGTTGGCTACGTAGAAGTTGAACTTCTTGTCGAAGATGGAGTAATCGGTGATTTGGGCAATGGCTGCGTTGCCGAGTAGGGCAATAAACAGTAAAAGGAATATTTTCTTCATTGTCATTATTAAATTGTTGAGTAGTTAATGTTGATAACTTGTTGAGATAGAATTCGCTGTTTAAAAATTAATCTTCACTCCCGCATTCACTTTCACGCCGTAGTATTCTGCCTGCATGGTACGGTCTTTTGTGCCCTGGTAGTAGCGTAGCGGCTGGTTCAGCAGGTTGTTGGCTTCGGCGTAGAAGGTAGTCTTGAACTTCTTTCCGAAGGTATAGCTGGCGTTTACGTCCATATAGTTCACCTTGTCGTAGTAGCGGTCGTAGAAGGTGCTTTCTCCCATTTCGTCGATGAAATCGGAAGCGAAGTTATAGCTCAGGCGCAGATTCAGACCGCCTTTTTCAAAGTATAGGGAAGCATTTGCGGTATGCTCCGGAGAGCCTGGCATGCTCAAGTCTTTCTCATTCTCGCGACCTTCGAAGTTGAAGTCTTCCACACGGGAGTGGGTGTAGGTGTACGTTCCGTAGAAACCTACACATTTCAGAGCGGGAGCAATGAAGCTGAAGTCGCGCTGGTAGGATAACTCTACCCCTACCAGGTTGGCGTTGCCCGCATTCTTGGGTTGGGTGAAGCGGGTGTAGGTGTTACCCTGGTATTCGTAGTTGGTGCTCACCTGGTCTACGATGAAGTCGTCTATCTTCTTGTAGAAGATGCCGGCACTTATCAGACCGATGCTGCGGAAGTAGTAGTCGGCACTCAAGTCGAAGTTGTAGGAGACGGTAGGTTTCAGCTCCGGGTTTCCGATGGTGATTTCGTTGTCGGAACGCTTGATGTTCACACTGGGCACGAGGGCCGAGTATTTGGGGCGTGACAAGGTTTGGGTAAACGAACCGCGCACTTTGAAGTCATCGTTTACATTCCACTTTACGAGCAGCGACGGCAGGAAGTTGATGTAGCTGTTGCGCTGACGGTCGGTCTTGCTGGTGAGGTCTTCGTCGGCATCGTAGGTGCGTCCCGTATAGGCAAGGTTGGTGTTCTCTATGCGAAGTCCGGTCATCAGTTCCACGTCTTTTGTCAGTTTTTGGTCGAAGCGGAGGTAGCCGGAAGTCACGGTTTCGCGGGCGTTGAAGTTTCCGGCAAGTTCTTCCTGCACCTGCTCTTTCTCAAAGAGGGAAGCGTTGTTCAAGTCTAAAGAGCCGGTGTATTCCTTGCTGGCGTAGATACCTGCCTGGTATTTGTTGTTGGGCATGAAGTTCTTGTTGGTCTGGTCCACTGTATTTGCCAGGCTGTTCGTCATGAAGGCATCCTCGTCCAGAGGAGAGTATTCGTAGAAGTCCACTTCTTTATCCTTGGTCTTGCGCACTACCTTTGCGCCGAACTTCAGCTTGTTGCCGTTCTTGAGGGGAAGTTTGAAGTTGGCGGAGAACTTCAGGTCCTGCTCCTTGATGTCTTCCTGCTGTTCCGTCAGCTCTTTCAGGCTGAATTCATCGTTCAATGTCATGGTAGAGCCTGTTTTGGGGCTGGCAAAGGGTTGGCGTTCGTCGCTCAGGTCCATGTCGAACTTCTGTTTCTTCAGTTGGAAGTCGATGTAGCGTTCGTTGGGACGTTCTTCGCTGGCTTTGGCATAGCTGGCGTGCCAGTCCATGGAGAGGGCGCCGAAGAGGTGTTCGCCGCCGAGGGCAAAGTCCATGGTGCGCTGGCGTTCCAGGCGGGCGTTACGGTTGTCCGGCGTACCGGCTTTGGTCTGTATGCGTACGGTGGCGTTGCCGTCGGGGTCAAGGTCTTTCAGCGTGGTACGGTAGCGGTTCTCCCAGTCGTTGCGGTTGTTGAAGATGCCTTTGAAGGTCAGTTTGTGGTTGGCATTGATGTCCCAGTCCAGTGCGGCGGAGTAGCTTTGGCGTTCGCGGGTGACGTAGTATTGGCGGATTTGGTAGTCGTTGACGTACGTCTTGCCGTTGTCATCCTGCTCCCATACAAATTCGGTGTCGTAGGAACCAGAAGGTGAGCTCTGATAGGAGGCCGATACAATCAAGCCGAGTTTGTCGTTGAAGAAGCGGTCGCCGTAGGTGAAGCCAAGGTTCAGTTGCGCCTTTTCGCTCACCCAGTTGTAGCCGGTTCCGGCGGTGGCGGCAATGGTACGCTTGTAGGGGGAGTTCTTGGTGACGAGGTTGATGCTGCCGCCGATGGCGTCGCCGTCCATATCGGCGGTTACTACCTTGTTCACTTCGATGGTCTGAATCATGTCTGCCGGAATGAGGTCGAGCTGTACGTTGCGCGTATCGCCTTCGGCAGAGGGAACGCGGTTGCCGTTGATGGTGACGGAGCTGAGGTCGGCACTCGTGCCCCGCACTTGCCCGAAGCGTGCCTCGCCTTGGTCGTACTGCACGTTGATGCCGGAGATGCGTTTAAGGGCGTCACCGATGTTGGAGTCGGGGAACTTGCCTACCTGGTCGGCAGAGACTACATTCGTAATCCCCATGTTGTTTTTCTGTGAGTTGATGGCACGGCGCTGTCCCTGGAAGGCGCCGCCTACCACCACTTCCTGCAACTCCACGCCTTCGTTCAGTACGACGTCTTTTTCCAGTGTACGGCCTGCGGGGATGGTGATTTTCAGTTCTACGGGAGAGTAGCCCACGTAGCTCACCTTTACTGTATAGGTTCCCGGGTCAAGGTTAGAGAAAGTGTAGAAGCCGTTGACGTCGCTCGTCACGCCAGTGTGTAGTTTCTCGATGTAGATGGATGCGCCCGGGAGAGTTTGTTTAGTGGCGTCGATGATGCGTCCACGTACAGTTCCTTGTTTCGTGACATTTGCTTTTTCGTCGGCAATGGCCGTATTGACGGTGGCGGTGAATAGGAGTAAGAATAAGAATGCTCTCAAAATCTGTTTCATACTTGTTATTATCTGTTAATAATCTGCCGCAAAAGTAGAGGGTTGCCGTTACGTGGAGATTGCGGAGCGTTGAAGAACAGATAACGATTCAGTTACAATGAGGTTACATAAATTCTTGGAGGTAGTACCCTTTCGGCGGTATCTCCCTTTGCCGTCATCTGGCAGACTGATGCTAAAGATGCACGAGATGTGCATCTCGGACTGTATGAGATGTACATATCGAGCAACATGAGATGTACATCTCGTGCAGGGGAAGGTATAGGGGTTGGTGTCTTATCCCGTAGCCTGGCAGCGGATAAGTACCTTCTTCTCGTCTGCCAGAGTAGTGGCAAAGAGATAAGTGCCTCCCCCTTCGGCCAATTTCAGTCGTTTGCGCAGTTCGGCCACGGTGGCGGGGAAGTTGCGCACGGTGAGGTTCGCCTTTTTCTCGGCAGCCAGCATCTCTTTCACTTCTTTCTTGCCGAAGCCGCAGGAGGAGGTAATCCGGAACTTGCGGCCGGGGAAGTCCGGCAGGAAGTGGTCCGAGGTGTAGAGGTGGCTGTTGGGATGCAGTTTTTCCACCTTATACAATGAGGAGAGGCTGCGGAATGCACCGGCTTTCAGCACGGAGGCATTCGGTTCGTAGAGGTATGATTTCAGTTGAGGGGTGTAGGGGCATGCACGCTCCTTCTCCTGCCGGCGGGTGAAGACGAGGGCTTGGGGAGCCGGTACACCGGTGAAGTTGACGCAATGGATGGGGATGTCGTCTGCCGGCACTCCTTCGCCTTGTCCCAGCAAGAGCAGCAGTTCCTTGCATTCGTTGCCCACGGAGACGATGTGTGCCTCTCGTACATGCTTCAAATCGTTCAGGGCAAGGGTGAGGTCGAGCATGGGGGAGAGTTTTACCAGTACGTGTCTTGCCTTGCGCAGCAGCAGTTCTTCGAGGGCGGCTATATCGGGTTCGCAGTCGCCGATGGCTACGGTCTTTCCGCCGTGTCCGTCGCGGCGGGCAGGGTCTATAAATATACAGTCCACGGGTTCCATCTCTTGCAGATGGCGGACGCTGTCTGCGTGGCAGACGGAGATGTGGTTCAGGCCGAGGACAGGGAAGTTGTGTGCGGCTATCTGGCAGAGGGTTTCCTGGCGCTCGACGTAAGTGGCATGCCCGAAGCGGGAGGAGAGATAGGCGCAGTCGATGCCGAAACCTCCGGTGAGGTCGGTAAAGGTGCCGGCTGATGCGGGGGTACTGTTCTGCGCGGGATGTTCTTGTTCTGTATGTAGCAGGTTAGTTATAATCTCCGCTTTATACTGTGCCGTTGCTTGGGAGGAGCATTGTTCCAGAGAAAGGTGGGCGGGGTAGAGTATATGCTCGTTCTCGGCCCATGCGGGTATCTTCTCTTTGGCAATCTGCCAGCCGGAAATCTGTGTGATGGCGGCGGGCATGTCTACCGAAGGGTAGCGGCGTGCCTGCAAGGCAAGGCTGCGCACGTCGTCGCGGCGATGCTCGCGGATGAAGCGGAGGGTGTCTTGGGATAAAGGCATGGCTTGGCTTATTTATTCTGATGCAAAGTTATCTCAAAAAGGACAAAGTGGGGCATAAATTCGCAGCTTTCTGTCTGATTATTTTTCAGACACAGATGACGCTGATAATACAGATTAAGAATATAAAAATCCGCGTCATCTGCGTCATCCGCGTCAAAGCGATAGCAAATTTAAGTTTCCGGACAAGCTGGGGGTGAGAGTTAAGGGATGACCCGGTATCGCTCCTTTGCCGTCTGCCTGCTGACGCGGTTGAAGTGCCACCATTCGCTGGGTAGCGGGTGGAATCCGGCTTCTTTCATTACCTGCCGGAGCAGCAGCCGGTTTTCACGTTCTTGTTCCGTAAGCTTGCCTTGTGCCACGAGCACGGCTTCTTCTGTGATGTGGGCTTCCCTGCCCAGATGGTCTACCGGGGTGCCCATGGGCAGAGGAGTTCCTTTATCGTCGAGTATGCTGATGTCCACCGCCAATCCGTAGTTGTGCAGGCCGCCGCCGCGTGAGGGGTTGGAGACATAGATGTATTTGGAGGTTCCTTTCACTACGTTCCACATCTTCTGCTGTACGGACAAGGGGCGCGCTGCGTCGTAGACGATGAGGCTGTAGCCGGGGTACTGTTCTTTCAGTAGGCGTTGTGCCCGCTTCAGGCTTTTCATGGCATCGGGGTGCAGGTAGGCTTCTTTCAGGTCTTCGTATAATAGGGTTCCGGTGAAGTTGTCGGCACGGGTGTACATCAAGTCGATGGCGATGCTGCTGTCCGCTTCGGCGATGTTGACGAAACCGAGGGAGTCCAGGTAGCGGGCTGTCAGGCTTTTGGCCGGAGCCGGAGGGACGGATGCCGCTATGGTGTCGGCGTACGGGATGGTGGCTTCCGTATCCGGGTTTTGTATCTGCTTTGGCGCTTGTTTTCCGCTACAACCGTATAGTGAGCAGCCAAGCAGCAGATATAACGAGTAAAAGAAATATCGTTCCATCTTACAAGGCGTTCTTGGCGGTAAGGATTGATTTCATCAAGGCTATGTCCGAATGTACTTCTCCCTGCATCAGGTATTTGTTTTTCCGTTGGCAGGTGGCTTCGTAAATCCCCTTTGCCTTTGCTGTGTCCTTGTCCCGGTAGAGCGCCAGGGCGCAGAGCAGCCGCTGTTTGGAAGAGGTCACATCCTTGTATTGCCGGATGTAGGTATCCAGCTCATCGGTATATAATTCTTCTGCCCGTGCGGTCCTCTTTGTCACCAGTGCGGTGAAGAGCAGCTCGCAAGCGTTTTCCTTTATCAAAAGTCCGATGACTTCGTGCCGGTGACTCATTATTTTCTCGAATGCATTGTAGGCGGCTTCCCATTTTTCGCAGTCGAGCAGGCGTGAGGCGCTCATCAAGGCTATGGTGACCTGCAGGGCATCTTTGTAGTTGATGTCTTCCGTTTGGCTGAACCATTCGGCAGGCATGTCCTTAGGACGCATGCCCTCTTGCACCAGTGCGTTGATGCGCAGCTGGGTGACCAGTGCCTGCTTGCTCTTGCTGTCCTTGAGAAGCAGGCACATGTTGTCGGCATCATTGCCGATGCCGCCCATCTTCATGGGGATGCCGTTCATCCCTGCAAGGAGAATGCCAATCAAAGAGAGCATCAGAAGGAAGAATTTCAGCAGGTAAGGCAGCCCGTCTACGGTCAGCAGGGGGAGGAAGGCAAGGATGGCGGTCAGCAGGTTGGCAAGCACTCCACCCAGGTTGTATAAGACGGTCGGGATGTCTTCCAGAGGCTTGTCGGGTGGTGTAAGTAGGCATTGCCCTCCAGTTCCGGCAATACTGAAACGCTTGATGCACAACTTTCCGTCTTTCCGTATGAAGGTAAGGTTGAAGATGCGGAAGGAGACGAAGCGGTAGCCGGTTGCCAGTCCGCAGACAAGATGTCCCCCTTCGTGCAGAAGCACTTGCAGGAAGATGGAGAACAGCAGAATCAGTATGGCTAACAAGGAAACTCCTACTGTCTCCAGCATGCCGGTTTCGGCAAACTTGCTGTGTAAACCGTCGAACGAGTCTCCTAAAACCAGGACTCTTACACCTATTATTCCTACAAAGCCGATGCATGCCCCGACCATGAATCCTCCGGCCAATTTAAATACTTTCTTCATCCTGATATCTTGATAAATGTGTTTGCCGGCAAAGGTAAAGGATTTTATCTGAAATGCAACAGCTTGCCCCATGTATCATAAAAAGAAAGAGATTGTGATTGCCACAACCTCTTTCCGTCACCTAAACCCACTACGCAGGCTACAGATAGGGAATTATAGTAATATAGATACCCGTAATGATGGCCGAAGTGATTACTCCTGAAATATTAGCCCCCAAGGCATCTCCCAAGATGAAGGAATTGGGGTTGTCCTTGCTTACTATCTTCTGGGCAACCTTCGCCGTAGTAGGCACGCAGCTCACGGCTGCAATTCCGATGACCGGATTGTAATTGCCCCGCTTGATGAAGTACATGATGTACCCTCCAATGATTCCGCCGATACCGGAGAGCAACAGTGCGCCCATGCCCAATACCAACAATTTAAGAATTTTAGGGTCGAGCAGCAGATGTGCGTCGCAAAGTACGCCCAACAACAGGCCGAGCATGAAAGTAGAACCATACAACAGCGGACCGCTTACAAAATCGTAGATATGCTTCATCCCCGACTCGCGTACTGCCACTCCGAGGAACAAGGAGAAGAACAGCGGTGAGGCAACCGGGAACAGAAAACACAGTACAGCACACAATATAGCCGAGAAAGCCAGTTTTACTTTGGCATCATAGTTTTTGGGCGGCTTCTTGCTCGTCATCTTGATGGCGCGCAGGCGTTTCGGTACCAGCAGCTTCACCAGATAGGGGTAACCGCCATATGTCAGTCCCAGATAGAGATAGGCCACTACCGTGATGGGTACAAACAGATGTTTGGCCAGGGCCAAGGAAGTGAAAAGCACCATCGGCCCGTCCGCACCTCCTACCATGGCTACGGAAGCGCTTTCTTTCAAGGACAGTCCCAATGCAGATGCGATGGGTACAGTCAAGAAAGTTCCCAATTCGGCACATAGGGCAAGGAATATGCTGGCAAATGGTTTCTGCAGCAGGAAGCCCACGTCGAGCAGGGTGCCGATACCCATAAATACGAAGCATGCAATCAATCCGTTGCTGAAGGTCAAGGTGTAGACCGGTTGCAGGAAGTCTATCTGCATGGTGTTCATCAAGTCGTCCGTATCCGAAAGCATCGGGTCCAGAAAGAGATTCCCCAATGTGCCGTCGGGCATGAAAAGGGTGCCGCAATTGATGGCGACCATACCCAGTCCCATGGGAATCATGACCATCGGCTCCAGTACGCCTTTCCATCCCAGGTATATGAGCAGCAGGCCCAGGGCTATTAGAAATACACGGGCAGAGGAGAGTAGCCAGCCGCTTTCCATCATTGTTCCGAATCCTTGGAACAAGGTTGCAAAATCTATATTCTCCATAATTAGTCTTTGTTTTTGGTGTCGTTGTTCTTTTTAGTCTTGTTCTTGTTGTCACGGTGGCTGATGGCATCTTCCAGATACATCATAAGGGTATCTTCTGGGTAGAAGTAGTCTACCAGGTTTCTTTTGGAGACACCGTGGCTTACTCCGTGGTAATAGCCTCGAGGCTTTTCGTTTTCACGGTCCACACCCCGGCTGTAGTCTTCGCGCGTGTCGTTGCCGAAGATGTTTCCGTGCATGGAGGGGGTGTGTAGCATCAGTTCCATCTTCTGGCGGAACTTCTTTATGCGGCGCAGGCGGAGTAACTCCTGCTGGTGGGAACTGTAGAAATCGAGTGAATCGGCTGCGCTGGCTATCAGTTTGATGATGAATGCCACAAAGAAACCGATTGCAAAAGTGAGCCCCATCATCTCAAGGGTGGGGAGGAATAAATCGGACATAGTTATGATATTAATGTGATGAAATGGATAATAAAAAAGCGAAAGATGTACATGCAGTACACCTCCGGTAATGGTTTGCAATAAGTCCGATAAAGTCTAAATCAGGATATGCAGCAGTGCATAGATATAGTATCCGCAGGAATAGCGGAGAGCATTGGGATTGAATGAAAGGTTGGCGCTCTCTCCGGCAGACAGATGGCTGGAAAGCAGATGCTCCAGTTGCCCGGCTGGTTTCAGAATTCTCATCTTCAGGAATTTCGGAGAGGCGTGGTTATGTGTGTATAGGCTGTTCGGACACAACGCTTCGTTGGTCCAGCAGTCGGTATTTTCGTCATTGAATAGTGAACGGTGGGTGGCTGTGTACGATGCGCACTGTGTGTAGGCGGTAAAGGAGCATTCGGAGGCCGGACTTCCGACAACTATTCCCGCCGGACTCCCGGTAGTATTCCGTGAGTCTGGCTGTTCCTCCTGGGAGATGGCAGTCAAACCCAGACAGAGGAAGGTAAACATAAGTATGTAATACAGATGTTTCATCATAGCAAGATAAAGGAACAAATAACTTTGGACAAAGTTATATATTCCGCTGTATTTTAAGATTAATTGTCTTTTTCCTCTGCAGGAAGTATTCTGAAGGACTGGTTGCGGCATTTATATGCCCAACCGTTCCTTCAGTAACCGGTATCTGGAGAGGCTTACCCGTAGCTTGACGCCACTTTTTAACGTCACTTGGTAGGTCTCTTTTCCATACTGTTCTACTCGTGATATCTGGGTTACGTTGACAATGCTCGAGCGGTGGATGCGGACAAAGTTATCTGCTGGCAAATGTGTCTCGAAGTTTTTCATGGTCTGTTCCTTGATGTACTCTCCGTCGGATGTCACCAGGGTTGCGTAGTCCCCACAAGCCTGGATGTATAATAGGTCTTCCACTTTGATGATGTGAATCCGGGAGCCGTCTTTTATCGTGATCCGGTCAATACTTTCTTCTTGTGGCAGGGGAGCGGCCTTTTCTGCCTCGGGGGCGGTGAAATCTTCTGTTTGTAATGAAGTGTCTGCCACAATCTGCAGATGATACCACAAAAGGATAGCTGTCCAGGCAGGAATACCGAACAAGAGGCGGAAAGGAATGCTTGTTTGGCAGGTGTGCCTTGCCAGCGTTTGTCTTCACATCCGCCGCAAAAGCAACTGCATTCTATGCGTACTTGCCAGTCGGCGGGTATGTGCAGTTCCACTCCTCCCCAACTGCAGTCCAGGTCTATGTAGGTTTCTCCGGGTGCTATGTTCCTCTTGCTCTCCCATTCTCTTGTTCATCATCCGTTGTACCATCTTGGCACGGCGATGCACTGTCCTTTGGTGTGTCCAGTTTCTCCTATGGTGATGTCTGAGAAGGAAGATGCCGATGAGGATAAGGGCCAAGGGCCACAGCATGGCTTGGAAATTGCCGGGGAATAGCAATAAGCCTGAAAGGATAAAGAGCGAGGCGGTCAGCACTTTGCCGGAGCCTGCATAGGATGGGAATCGGTGAATCCGGAGTTATCTGTTCCTCCACCAATACCAGATGAAGCGTAGCCCGGTGCCGAGAAGCGCGAGAGAAAGTCCGGTATAGAACACTGCGATGAAGGAGTCGGGCAGAAGGTGGCAGGTACGTATTACAATTCCCATTGCAATCATGCCTATCATGACAATCCATCCTTTTACGTCGAAAAAGGAAAAGGGGCAGTGCTTCCCTTTCTTCTGTGAGATACGGAGAGTATGTTTCTTGTATAGCCTATGGAAAATAATGCCGAAGAACAGAAGGAATACCAGGCTGGCTTCGCAGACTTTGAATAGCCAATAATGTCCGTCATCTATCCAGCAGGTCAGGCCTATACGCAGAATATTGACTCCTGCCAATGACCATATGGTTCCGGCAGTTATGAGCAGTGTATTTGGAGATACTCCGTATTTCATGATGAAGGTTGTTTTATTACACAAATACCGGGCTTGTATGGCGGAGTCCAAAAATTAAAAGAGGCTCTATTCTATTAAGAATGAGCCTCTTGTTTGTGGACCAGCCTGGGCTTGAACCAGGGACCTCCAGATTATGAGACTCTAAATTTCATCCTATTAAATAGCAATATGTCAACGCATTAATAATCTCATTGGAAGTTTATCAGTCAACAATTAGTCAACAGTTAAACCTATGGTACAAAGTTAAATATTAATTTCCTATGTTCCTAAGAATTGGGTTGTTAGTATGTAACATTCGTAGTGGCTCAATAAAAAAGAACAGCATAAGAGTTTCCTCCGATGCTGCTCCCTCATTATTGCATTTACAGACTATTGTTTAGTGAAACGATATTCCACTCCATCTTCTGCTGTCATATTGAGTATGTTTGACGACACTGAATAAGTCCATGTTTCAGGGTCTCCGTCTCCATAATCAATCACCACTTTATTGGAATTGGTTGTGTAATTGAATGAATCTTCATCCCATTGCCCAGTTCCATTGTTATTAAAGGTTAGGAGTTCTTTTAAGTCGAAACCAACTTCTCCACCTATCCATGTGCCAACAATAGGAGAGTTTGGTTCATCTTCATCATCGCTACAAGCTGTAAAATTTACAGCCAACATGACCATTAACAAGGTCATTCCTAAGAATCTTAAAGTTTTCATTTTTGATAAGTTTTAGATGTTGTGTATTCAATTCCATTATATGTATAAGTCCACTTGACCGTTGGAGAGTAAATGGCAGGTAAACCTGTCGCTCCCTCCAAATGGCTTTGCTGAGGATTTATCACTTGATTGTCGTAATGCTTTTCAAATATGGTTCTCTCTCCACTGAAGATTTCTATCTTAGTCAGTACGATTGGATATGCACTATTGTTGGTGATTGTACAGTCAAGTACTCCCCAGAACTGTCCCATTGAATTACTGCCGTTAGCGACTACTTTTGTCTCAATATAAGCACTGATTTCCTGCTTCATCGCCACTGTGATAGTAGCAGATGCAGTAAAGTTACCTTCCTCTGTGGTTGCAGTGATTGTAGTTTCTCCTATTGACTTAGCTGTTACCAATCCTTTCTGATTAACGGTTGCTACTTCTTCATTAGAGCTACTCCATATTATATTTGTATTGGTTGCATTGGCTGGCTCAATGGTAGCTATCAGTTGGAACGTATCAATAATATCCAACTCCTTAGAAGTTTCATTCAATGTAATGCCTGTGACGTTATTGATGATTTTACCACTATCTATATTGATTTTAAGTGTAAAGTCCTTCTTAGTGCCATCATAGAATGTGACTTCACATTTATATTTCCAAATGTTGGTAGTGCTGTCAAGAAGTGTATAGTTTCTCTTTGCATCAGAAGGTACTTCAAATGGGGCAACAATATAAGTCCCCCACATTGATTTCCCTTCTTTAAAGTTGTACTTACTAATGAAACTATCACTAAGTTTAATCCCTTCTTCGTAAGAGATTAATGAAATGTCAGCAGGATTTTCATTCTCATCAAATGATGGTTTGGATTTAGCAGTATAGATAGTATCTCCTTCATGTGAGTAGCAACAGTCAGCTACAAAAACAGATTCCTTGTACCAACTATAGGCAATTCCATTTTTAGTGTTGTCATATTGCAACTGAGTCCGTTTAGTCTTATGGTTACTTGTGAAGATAGTCTGAAATCTACCTCCAATATTGAATGTTACAATATTGCCTGTACTCGTTTCTTTATAAACTAAAGGGTGAACATATTTGACATATAAGGTCTCATATTCTCCATATCCTTTATATAGCTGCTGAATGGTATCTGTCTTCTCTATATCAGTCCATTCAGTATTGAGTTGTTTGTTGGCTACATCGTATTCACTAAACCACAGGCGTTGATTCTTCAATCCTGCAAAGAGAATGGATGATTCTCCCTCTTGATAATATCTACAGGTTATATTGGAGTAATCACCAATATATTCAGCAAAGGCTTTATCCATTTTTTCAAAGATGCTGGGTTCTGTTGGAAGTGTTGTCATGGGTTCACTATCCAATTCTTCACTACAAGAACTAAGTCCTGCGCATAGTGCAACCAATAGTGAGGCTACAAATAATCTAATTGATTTCATAATGTTGGGTGTTAGTTATTTTAATCCTTCTTCATCTTCTGCATAAGAAGTAAAAATCCATTCTAAGAGGATGATGGCTATAGCATTGATAATCCAAAATGTAACTGATGCAGGAATTAAGTTACCATCACCATTCTCTAAGCGAAATATGTTTACCTGTAAGAACTTACCAGCATCTTTTAAAGCTGATATTTTAGCATCGTTTCCTAACCATTTAAGAATAAAGCCAAGGATTCCAAACACACCCCATAGAGCTATAGTAGTTGCGAATGGAATTAAGAACTGAATCATTCCTCTTAATCTCATGTCGTTTAAATTATGCCACCTGTTCCCTATGGATAAGCTGTTATAATAAAAGAGGTGTGGGAACTATATCTGTCTTATCCTACTAACTGGCTTCTCGCATTGCCTTGACTGTGGATAAAACAATAGCCACCCACACCAATTTTGACAATATCTAAAGCCTTATAGAACATATAAGGTAGGTATATATCAAATGGTGGGGTGCTATTGCTACCATCTTCACAGTCTTTCAAATTTTGCGAGAATTTGTTAGTAGAAGATAATTTCAATAACACCTTTCGTTAAATATGTCCTTCCAACTCCCTAACGCATTAGTTCATTGGAATTGATGCAAAGATAGCAAAAGGTTTTAAATCATTAGGTATGAAGTGTGGATTAATAGTAAATTCTATGCCCTCAAACATAGTCTGAATGGGATATTTAATCAGAGTTGCATCTGAACTCTGTAAATCCATGTGGGTATCAAATTCACTTCTTCCCATATAAGAACTAAATTCAGAATATTCTTACCTGCTTTGAATTACTGTCTTTAAGTCAACATATTGTTGGATATTCAAGAAGTGCTACCTGTAACATGATTAATAAGAGTTGAGATAGTTCTAAACTCTGTAAACTTATGGAATTGACTTACTTCTATAAGGCTGAAATGCCAAACTACCAAGATTGGACTTTAGATGTATCTAAGCTCAATATTCAATGGATTTGGGACAGAACCATTCAGACCACTATAAATATGTATCTTAATAATCCTGTCCCAATTCATCAGAAGCTCAAACAGTCATAAGTCTGTAGAATCTCTTCCTGCCTTAGTCCCAAGTATCTTTTTGTAATGGCAACAGAACTATGGTTGAACAGTTCCATCAACTTTACTAATGCTAACTCTGCGTTATCACTGTTCATGTTATAGACCTGTCTGCCAAATGTCTTTCTAAGAGAATGGCAACTAAAGTTCTTAACCTTTAGCCTGTACTTCTTCTTCACCTCTTTAAGAATGATATTGATTCTCTGAACTGTGAAGATAGTGCCTTTCTGACTTATAAGAATTGGTGCATTGATTCCAACTGGATTTATATGCTCGTAGCACTCTTTAATGTGCTGCTGTAATTGTGGATTCAATCTGATAGTCCTTACCTTGCCTGTCTTTTGCTCAATTACTGTAAACTCGTCAACATCTAATATCTGCTTCCATCTTAGAGATAGAATATCAGATATTCTTAATCCTGTGAAGCA
>ULRB01072257.1_pt1 | contig 36951 bp, 27 predicted proteins | sample 1955051 | NCBI WGS metagenome assembly ULRB01 (sample SAMEA4835671, study PRJEB28245) | human gut metagenome | biome: gut microbiome; material: fecal sample | place: Denmark | collected 2008 | reverse complement strand
TCGTGTAGGGCACGCCAATACGCTCGGCAAAATCCTTCTGGGAGATTCCCCGCGCAATCAACTCATCCTTGATAACCTCGCCCGGATGGGTGGGAGTGAAATTACTTTGCACCATAGTCCCTATTGATAGTGGTTTGACAATTCCAAAATGTTGCAGACAGTTACAATGGCCGCGCCATCAATCTTTTCCGTTTGGAACTCCAGACGGTATCTGTCATCGACGCGCACCGATTCAATCCCGGTCTTGTCTCCGGATAGTTTCTCATAATTGAGGGAGTTGAAAGGAAACAAGTCCTCAACCGCCCTCGCATTCTTCAAGATGTTCACAACCTTTATGTACTTCTTTACCACCTCCGGCTGAAACCTATGCTTTTTGTCGGCAGTCTGATTGTAATAGAGGCTGGACAGGTATTCTTGCTTGAAAACTATCTGCATCGCTTTTGTTTCCTTTCTGCAAAGATACAAACTTTATTTCAATATTACACTATTTAAGTGTAATTGTTTTGTAATAGATTGAAACACAACGCTACAATAGTAGGCACAATTGCGGCAAAATACATTTAGCCTGATGATGCGGCACCATCCAAGAAATATGCGAAATATATTCCGTTCCGGGCCTGCATCAGTTATGTAGACAGGAACGTCGGCAGCAACTTTCTGCCGACCTTTTTTCGGAATATGGCAATTAATTAATACATTTGTCGATATGATTGATGCCGAGTATATACAGTCTCTCTCTGACTACCTTTTCTGGGACACAGATAAAGGCAGTATTGACCTTGAATCCAATGCACCATTTGTCGTCAAACGCGTCTTGGAATTCGGACAAATAAAAGACTGGAACCTTATCGTAAAAAGATACGGGATGCCCCGTATCACAAACATTGTAAAAAACTTAAGAACACTTGACCCCAAGGCTGTATCTTTCGTTTCCGCAATCTCATCAATCCCAGAAGAAACTTTCAGATGTTACACTACGAAACAATCTCCCCAGACACATTGGGACTTTTGAAGAAAGCCCAATCGCTTGACATACTCCAAAATACTATGCTCATTGGCGGCACAGCACTCGCCTTGCAAATTGGTCATAGAGTTTCCATTGACCTTGATTTTTTCGGGAAAGCAGATGCAGAATTGGAAGAACTGGCTGAAGAGTTTTCGTCTTTCGCATCCACCGTATCTCCTATATCAGCATCAAAAATGATGAGATTCTTGATAGTTGACGGCATCAAGATTGACATAGTCAACTACAATCACCCTTGGATAGATAAGCCTGTCGTTGAAGACGGCATCAGACTAGCAGGAATCAGGGACATCGCAGCAATGAAATTATCAGCGATAACGAACCGTGGAACAAAAAAAGACTTCATTGACTATTATTTCCTGCTTCAAATCTACTCTTTGGACGAACTAATATCTTTTTACAGACAAAAATATTCAGAGGCCCAACTGTTCACATCAATAAAGAGTCTTACATCTTTTGGTGATGCAGAAACAGACCCTATGCCGAGGATGCTTGTTCCAATAAGATGGGATGACGTTAAGACAAGTATAATTACAGCTGTCAAGCAATATTTGAGCAGATGAAGAAGATTAAAAAGCGGGCTGGCTGAAAATCAATTCAGTCTGCCCGCTTCACTTTATTCGCGACGAGATTCCCGATTATTCTGCGCTGTCGCCTGAACCAGAATCAGCAGCTACATCCGTACGATAGATTTTGCTGACCTGGCCGGACGGCAGTTTTAGGATACAAAGCCATGAAGTACTCATAACCAGGAGTGCACTTCCCTAATCCCACCTGTTCTATCAATAGCCCAAGACTAACTCCGTCAAGAGCACATTTCACTCTTTGGCTTACCTTATATCCGCTAGTATTGCCGGTAAGGGCATAGCCGATGAGAAGAGAATATTCTTCTATCCCTCCGGGAATCCTCGACTCCAGGCCGGATTCCTTCACGACATCATTGATGACCGCCTTATCGTTGATGACAACAGCGCCTACCCCAGGAATTCCGGCTCTAAGGTGCTTGTATAAAGTAATGCCATTCTGCTCCAGCAACCCGGGAACAGTTTCATCACAGGCATCCCACGAGAACAAGTCCACGCCAGCCTCTGAATCAAAAGACACCGGGGCAATGGCGTCCTTGTCTGTCCAGTCAAACACATCATCCTTCGCGCAGCCTGCCAATCCCAGAGTGAGAGCCACCACAACAAATAACCTGTTCATGATGCCAATCCCTATATGCTGAAAGCGTCAAACGTATAGAAGTCGGGAGACGTAAATTCGAACAGACCTGTCTCGTAGAAGCTGTTGGCAAGTTTGAGCACACTAAACTCTGATGCCTTGTCAACCTTGACAAAAAAGATATCCTTCCCGAAGAATTCCCGCTGAGAAACTGCACATCCGAACTTGGCGGCCAGCCTCTCAAGTTCAGTTTGAGAAGTCCCCTTCCTCAGTTTCACAGAGAACTCATCAGAGACACCAACAAGACTGCCCTCATATTCAAGGGCCTTAGACACAAATACTACCGACGGGTCAGCTTTAAGTTCTTTGATCAGACCGTCTATTTCTTCGGGCGAAGAACTCTGCACCAGCAACATGTCACCTGCGCTTCCAGAGACCTGCTCTTTATCGCCACTCGGGCTATATGGCCTGAGCGTGGAGAGCCCGTCGTCTATTCTTGCGACAAAAGCATCCTTGGACTGACTGTCGCAAAATTTGATGAAAGCCAAGTCTTGACGTTCTTTCAAAGAAACTTTCCGGTCAAAATAGTAGTAGTACAACTCTCCACTTTTTCCAGCCTCAGATGACCCTTTCACAAAATCCTTGTCGGTGCACCCTGCAAGCAGCCCCGCAAAGCAGGCGACCAAGAACAATAGCTCTACTTTCTTCATAATTAATATAATTATCGCTAATATGCAAAGTTAGAAATTTCACAAAAAAACAAACACCCGCAAAGAAAATAAAACCATTTAATATCATCACTATATGCGCGACTCAGAGCACCTGCCCCCCATCCCCGGCGTAAGCAACATAACATACTTAAAAAAGGCGGACTCCGGAGAGCCCGCCTTGATTATCGCATGATATGTGATTACTTCGTCTTTGACCTGAAGCCGTATCCGTTGAGGACACCTGAAGTCACGCAGACTGTCTCCTCCATAGGGATGAGATAGATAGGAGCCTTACGGGCAGCATAGTCCGCGTCAGAGTAACCGCCCATGAACTTGGTGCTCCATTCAGCCTCCTGATTTGGATCATCTGAACCGTCCTTGGTGTACATTCCGACAGCCCAATCGGTCTGCTTGTAGCCACGAGCCTCAAGAGCCTGAGCCTCGGCACTGCCCGGCTCGATGTACTTGAAGAGACCCTGGATGGCAAGGTTTGTGTAATCCTCCACAACGCCGACTTTGACATTGTTGCCACGAGACTTGATCTGATAATCCTTGGCAGCCTGCCAGTCATCGTGCTGGCCACGCCAACCCGGATAGAGAATACCATACTCGTCAGAGCCTTCAGTAAGCCCGGCAGGAGTGGTCATTGTGAGACGGAAGCCATAATCCTTCTTGGCATCAACAAGCTTGGTCCAGACATAAGCAGGAAGCTGGTTGCCATTCTTGAACTGAGCATAGCCCTTGGCTTTAAGCTCTGCCATATGATCAACCATCTTCTTGCGGAACTCGTAAGCCACCTTAGGGAGGTTACCGCTGCGGATAAGATCCCAACGGCGGATGTTCTCACCCTGGAACTCAAGCTGACGCTCCTTGAGGATAGCCTCGACAAGGGCGGACTGAGTCTCCGAAGCCGGCGTGGCAAGAAGTTCTGCGAACTTGGCGTCACGCACAGATGCATCGAAAGCACGGTCATGAACCTTCTTAAGCTCGGTCTTGGCGGCACCCTCGTCGCCAGTCTGGGCATAAGCCTCGGCGAGCATAAGGATGATATCTGCCTGACGCATGTGAATGTATGAAACACCGCTGTAAAGCTGACGCAGATCCGGAGTCTCGACACGATTAGGGTCATACTTATTGAGACCGATACCGATGGTCAGACGGTTTCCAAGAGTGTAGGTATAGAGGGCCTCCACACCTGTTCCGGTGGAACCGGTGACATTCATGGAAACATCACGGCGCTTGTCCTGAGGATCGAACTCTCCGTAGTAAACCTCCGGATAAGAGCAGATCTGTGCATTGGCCTTAGGAGGCATTGCCGGAGACGCTCCGCCTGAACCACGCCCGAAATTGTAGGCGATACGGGAACCACCATTTTCCTTCATCGTGATCTCATATACAGTCTCAGTAGCCTTCTTCTGCTCGTTGACCTGCTGGAAGTAATACTGGAACGGGTTGTCATACACGCGTTTGTCATCAGTACGAGGATCAACCGTGGTAAGAGCGGCCTCGCCCGGCTGCTCGACAGCTTTCTTGAGGTAAGGAAGTGCGGCAGCATAGAACTTCTTCCAATCCTTGCGGCGCGCATACTGAGCGTTCTTTTCTGCGTCGGTACCCCAAACTTCAAACTCGATAGGTTTTCCGTCCTTGTCTGTGTAGAAATCTGCTCCGAGGTCAGTGCGGCGGGTCTGATAACCAGCCTCAAGGAAGCACATGCGGCCGATGAGACCGTCAACGAAGTTGCGGGTCATCTGGTCAGAGTAATGGCCGTTCTGACCAATAGTGTAGAGAAGAGGCTCGATACGGTAGAGGTTCTCAAGCTCACTCTCTATTATGGCATCGCGGCTCGTGAGGTTCTCACCGCCGTCCTCACCGGACTTCGTCACATAGAACACATCACCATAGTAGATTACAAGGTCGTTGTAAACTGATGCACGAAGGGCGTAAGCCTGTCCGAGGAGGTCAGACTTCTCGTTAGGAGCATTCTTGGTGATGCTGTCCAAATCCTTCTCAAGATACTCGATGATGTTGTTGCACTTACATATTATCGAATAGAAACGGTCCCAGTTACCCTTCTGGAAGTTGATGTTGAACTTCTCCTGAGTGTAAGGGGCATTATAAAGCTGGGCACCGCCGACAAGGTCTGTGATATTGCCGACGGAGCAACGCTCTATATCCGAACCGATGTTGGTGAAGTTCGGAACATAGCCGTTGTTGTAGTCGTTGATGTACTGGTTGTATGCGCCGAGCAATACTGTCTTGGCTGTCTCAACGCCGGTGAAGACGAAGTCACCGTCAACAGAAGACGGAGAGGTGGTCTCCAGGCTGCATGACATCACTGCAGTACCGCAAAGGGCAGCAAACAGATATTTGATATTCTTTTTCATTGTTGCAGTATTCTTTACAGTGTGATGTTAAGGCCGATGGTATAGGTGCGGGCCATAGGGTAGGCATTGTTGTCCACGCCCGGGGTCGGGAAGTTGGAACCGCCCATTGAACGGCTGCTGTTGGTGTTGACTTCAGGATCGAGACCGGTATACTTGGTCAGGGTGAAGACATTGGAAGCGGTGAAGTATGCACGGATGTTCTTCAGGCCGACCTTGCTTGAAATGCTCTTAGGCAGAGTATAGCCCACGGTGACGGTCTTCAGGCGAAGGTATGAGGCATCCTCAAGCCAGCGGTCGAAGAGAAGTCCCTTCATTGAAGTCGGGGAGTGCATGGTGGCATTGGCGTTCATGGCGTCAAGCTCAGCCGGATCGCTCACGAGTTCGAGGTCACCGTTGTTCCAGCGATATGGAGAGTAAGCCTCGGACACGAAAGCAAGACGGTTGGCGCCGAAGTAGTTGTCCTTCGCCCCGTAGGTTGACATGAGCGACCAGTAGTTCATCAGGTGACCACCTATCACATAGTTGAAGTTTGCGGAGAAATCGAGATTCTTCCAGCGGCCGGAGAGGTTGAACGAACCGGTAGAAGGAGGTGTCATCGTGCCGAGCTCGTATGTATCAGCCTCAGTGATGGCTCCGTCGCCGTCAAGGTCCTTCACCTTGGCTGCACCAGGGAAGGCCATCTGGCCGGAAGCACGCTTGAGCGAGGTTGAATATGAGTCCATTGACCAGTCAGGAATACCTTCTTTAAGGGTATAGATACCGGTGGTAGGATCATAGTTGAAATCATCCGTGGTGTACCAGCCGTCATATGCGAAACCGGTAATCGAGCCGATAGCTGCGCCCTCGCGGAGGAAGTACTCACCGGCACTCGGGTTATGCTCAGAGTTGACCCACTGACCATAGGTATTGGCGGTCACAGTGTCTGAGAGCTTCTCGATACGGTTGACATTGTAGTTGTAGATAAAGTTGGCACTGAGGGTGAAATCCTTGCTGCGGACTATATCTCCACCGATGGAAAGTTCAAGACCCTTGTTGGATACCGTACCCATGTTCTGGAACTGATAACTGTATCCCGATGCGGATTTGACGCTGACCGGCATAAGAAGGTCATAAGTGGTGCTCCAATAGCCCTCCACAGTACCATAGATGCGCTCATCAAGGAAGCCATAATCAACACCGATGTTGCGAGAAACGGTTGACTCCCACTTCAGATCAGGATTCGGAGCCATTGAACCTGGCTGATAAGGATAACCGTAGCCGGTATTGGTGTCGGTCCTGTTGTCAGAGATGGTATAGTTGGTGGCGCCTGTGCTGAGGGACCATGACTCCTTCCAGAGGTTGGAGCTGATGGCGTCAGAACCGGTCACACCATAGGAGAGACGGAGCTTGAGGTTGGAGAGCCAGTCCTTGGTATTTGCCATGAAAGGCTCGTCAATCACACGCCATGCGAAAGCACCAGCCGGGAAGTAACCCCAGTGATTGTTCGGAGCGAAGCGTGAAGAACCGTCGGCGCGCATCGTGAAGGTGAACATATACTTGTCAAGCAAGGTGTAGTTCGCACGACCGAAGAATGAGAGCGAGTGTCCAGGAAGGTTTACGCTCTGGGTGAAAGCATTGTTCTTGGTGCCCTGGGCAAGCATCGCGAGGGTTCTGTCCCTATCGAAGTATGACGGGAAGAGCTCTGCGTAGTACTGCATCCACTCGCCATTGTTGGCAATCCACTCGCTGCCGACCATCACGTCAGCCCTATGGAACTCGGTGTTGAGAGGGAGCTCGTAAGATGCGGTGTTGGTCCAGTGCAGGTCGCCGCTCTCGCCCTTGTAGAGGGATGCGGAATTGGTGGTGGTACCATAGCCGGCCACATAACCCTCAGTCTTGCTGAAGTTCTTGCTGAGTCCGATTTCGCTGCGGAGTTTGAGTCCCTTGAGCGGAGTCCAGTTGGCTGCGGCGATGCCGCGGAAGTTGTGGCTGTAATTGGTGTTCTGCTGATTCCAGGTAAGTTCTACCGGATTTGCAGCATCACTTATATATCCATCATAACCAGCGCCGAACCCGCCTACCACGCTCTCGTCGCCGAAGACAGTGTCAAGAGGCTTATAGCGGAATGCGGAAGCGAGACGAGGATTGGAGCGATTCTGCCTATATGAGTAAGAGACGTTGAGCTCGACATCGAAGGTGTCGCTGAGCTTCTCTATGGTCTTGAGGGAAGCGTTGATCCTCTTGAAGTAAGAGTTGATGACGGTACCGTCATCGTTGAGGAAGTTGAGGGAGAACATGGTCCTGTTCTTCTTCGTGCCGTTGCTGATGGTAAGGTTGTGGCTGTGGGAGATACCCGTCTTGTAGAGATCCTCCTGCCAGTTGTGGGTCTTCACATTGGCGTAATCAGCATAGTGGTTGCCGTTCTCGGCACCGATACCGAAGTACTTTCTCATGTTCTGGTACATGTCGGTATTGTAATCCTTGGCATATCCGAGGGTGAACTTCAGATAATCATCGGTATCCATCACGTCGCGTACGCTGGAAGACGAATCCTTGATCTGCACGAAGCCGTTGTAGGTAACCTGGGTCTGCCCCTCGACAGCGCTCTTGGTGGTCACGATCACGACGCCGGCTGCGCCGCGGGAACCGTAGATGGCTGTGGCGGCCGCATCCTTGAGGACGTTGATAGACTTGATCTGGTCTGAAGGGACATTCACGAGGCTGCTTACAGGGAAGCCGTCCACGATGTAGAGAGGGTTGTTGGTCTGGGTGATGGATTTGGCACCACGCACGCGAATCTGCGGCTCGGCGCCAGGGGTGGCATCATTGAGGGAAACAACGACACCGGCCATCTTGCCCTGAAGAGCCTCTCCGACGCTGGCGACAGGAGCCTCAAGATCCTTGGAGCTCACCGCCGCGACGGATCCGGTAAGGTCACGCACCTTGACGGTACCGTAACCGATGACGACAGTCTCGTCGAGCATGGTGCTGCTCTCCTGGAGAACTACGTCATATTTATCCCTGCCGGCCTGTACGGTGAACTTCTGGTCCACGTAACCGATGCAGGATACGACAAGATTGGATCCCGTAGGGACAGTGAGTGCCCAGTTGCCGTCCAGGTCGACTACAACGCCGTTGGTGGTGCCTTCAACGACAACACCGGCGCCGATCACGGCCTGTCCGGATGCATCCAACACTGTTCCTGAGATTTTCTGCTGCGCAAATGCTGTTGTGCAGACTCCGAGCAGGAGAGCGCCCGCAAGCGCGACCCTACCCATAAAAGAAATCAATGACTGACTCTTCATCTGTAGAAAACAAATTGGTTAATAATTAAAAGTATATGTGTACTTACGTTTCAGTATTCTAATTGGCAAATATAAGAATTTTTTGCGGAAATGTTTCAAAACCGTCAGTAAATGATACATATTGTAAAACAACGGGGCCCTCCCGCCATGAAAAACAGGCCGGCGGTTTCCCGTCGGCCTGTGCCATACCGAAAATACGGTTATTTCAACTCGCGGAACTTCGCGGAAGTGATCTTGGTCGGCTTGAGGGTGATCGTCTCCTTGAGTTTCTCAATCACCTTGCGGTCCTCGACCTGCTCGGCAAGATGCTCAACCTGCTTACGGTCGTGAAGGACATTGACAACAGCCTCGTCCACCATTTCCTTAGGCACATTGCCTATGCCGTACATGGCATACTGATAGGTCACGTAAGCCTCGGCCGCCTCGCGTATGTCGGCCTCCTCCACCTTGAGCTCGAACTTCTTCATAAGGAAGCCGCGGACAAGCTGCCACTTGAAATCCTCAGCAAATGCAGGGAAGTCCTTCTCGACATCCTCCTCGGTGACCTTGCCGCCGTTCGCGGCCACAAGCCAGCGCTTCAGGAACGCCTCCGGCAGGGTCAGACCGGCCTTCTGCACGAAGAAGTCACGGATATCCTTGTTGAGCCTCCACTCGGCCTCGTTCTTCAACTGGCCGGAGAGGCGCTCGCTGACCTCCTTGTCGATATCCTCGTCGCTCTTCTCCTCCTTCTTCTCCTCGTAGTATTTCTTGAGGCTCTCGGCCATGGACGCCTTATCCTTGGCGGCTATGGAGACGGTGTATGACGGCACGGTGTCTGACTTCTCCACCTCGAACTCCACCTTAGGAGAGAGGGCGGCGTCGAACACGAAAGTGAAGTCGTTGCCAGCCTTCCACTCGAGTTCCGGCTGCTTCTCAGAGTTGAGAGGCTCGCCGAGAAGGTTGAGACCATTCTCCTTGATGTGTTCGTCAAGAGCCTTTGAGATAGCCTGGTTGACAGACTCGACGAGGCACTGCTCGCCGTACACGCGCTGGATCATCGACGCCGGGACCATACCCTTGCGGAAGCCCTTGAAATCAGCCTTGCGCCTGCACTCAGCAAGCTTCTTCCTCAAAATTTCAGCATAATCGGAAGCCTCGATCTCGACTGTGAGCTCGAGATTGAGGTCATCAATGTTGTTCTGTAATACTTTCATATCTATTTTTTGTTCGATTTATTCTTGGGATATGCTATACGCTCGTGGTTGAGCTGGGCGAGATACTGCTTGAGCGTCTCCTTGACGGTGTTGAGTTCACTGATGGTGATGTCGGCATTGTCGAACTGCCCTTCGTCCATCTTGCCCGCCACGATGCCCTCGACAAAGTCGGAATAGGCCTTCGGGGTGTTCTCCCTGACCGTCCGGGACGCGGCCTCCACGCTGTCGCAGAGCATGAGGACTATCTGAGCCTTGGTGACAGGTTTGCGTCCGTCGTAGCGGAACTCCGGAGCGAGCGCCGGGTCACCGCCTTCCTTGAGGAACTTGTTGTAGAAGAAACGCACAAGCGTGGTGCCATGATGCGTGGCGATAAAGTCCACAATCAACTGCGGCATGTGGTGCTTCTGCGCTATCTCGATACCGTCATCGACATGGCGCTTGATGTCATGGGCGCTCTGCAGAGGAGTCAGGCCGCTGTGATACTTGTGCTCCTCGTCCTGGTTGAGAAGGGATTCGTTCTCCACGAAACACAGAGGGTTGCATGTCTTGCCTATGTCGTGGTAGAGCGCCCCGGCACGGATGAGATCCGGATTGATTCCGATCGCCCGCGCGACCGCATCGGCCATGTTCATCACCTGAAGAGAATGCTGGAAAGTACCTGGAGCCTTCTGCTCAAGCGTACGTATAAGCGGATTGGAGGTGTCGCAAAGTTCGATGAGGCGGGAATTGGACACAAGGTTGAAGATGCGCTCGAAAAGGAAAACGAGAGGATACCCCGCCACCGTGAGCAACGAACCGGCGAAAAGCGCCATGAGCACGCCCCAGACACTGCCGGAGACGACATCGGCCGCACGGAAGCCAAGATATACGCAGGCGAGGATGGCGAAAGTGATCATCGCAGCCAAAAACTGCTTCCAACCACGCTGAAAACGCCTGAATATCAATATCATCACAAGACCTGCAAGCACATACATCACGAACATCACCGGACCCCACGAAGAAGCGAAAAGCAGAGGCATCATGGACACGACATACACCGGAGCGATCTCGCGCGGCTCCATGAACGCCTGCAGCATTATGGCGGCAAGGGTGAATGGCGCGAAATACAGCAACGACGCGCCAGCCCTGCCAAGCAGGAGCGCGGAAAGCGCGGCGGCCAGATAGACCACCAATATATACGGATACCTGCTGTCCGCGAACACCGCAGGGCAGCTGAACAGAATCACGAGATACAGCATCAGCGTCAAAGCGGCCGCGATGATGAAATTGCCGAGAAGCATAAGGGCCGGCGGCCCTATATACCCGACATTCGCCTCGAACTCCGCCTTGTACGAGTCGAGCATCTGCTCAATCTCCTGGGTGACAATCTCTCCCTTGGACACAATCACCTGGCCAGCAGAGACATAGCCGGAAGTAGGCGAGACAGCCCGGTCCGCATCCTCGTTGACCAGTTCTGTGGTCTGCGCGTCAAACAGGACATTAGGGACGATGATGTCATACACCCCGCTCACCTTGAAGAGCGAGTCAAGGTTTACATCCGCGGCCCCTCCGAGATCGGCAAGGAGCTTGGCTTTCGCGTCCGTCTTGAGGTAGACCTCGGTAGACGGCACCTTGTAGGCACGCTTGTCCCTCTGCACATAAATCACATCGGAGGCAGGCACGCCGGCCTTGTCGCGCTCATCAGTGTCCGCTATGACACCTTTATTATATATGGCCCGGATTTCGGACGCCACTGCACCGCGCAGGGAACCCAGGTCAAGGGCCTCCGCCGCGCTGATGTTCTTGTTGGCGATCTCCGCAGAATACTTATAGTAAGGCACGACCTCCACAGCGGCCGTCTCACGCTCCTCCCGCATCTGGTCGGCGGTCTTGTACACCGGGAAGTCGAACTCGGCGAACAGCGTCTCATAATTCCACTGCTGACCACGACGGTAGTCGTATGGGAATTTCGATGTCCGCGGCAGCGAGGCGAACACTGCGGCGAAGACCAGCACGAGCGGCAGAATGAGCTTGAGGCGAGGGAGATTCTTCATCAGGACAGACTATGCGTCAATGTTGGCGTAATGGGCGTTCTCCTCGATGAACTGGCGGCGAGGCGGAACATCGTCTCCCATAAGCATGGAGAAGGTGCGCTCCGCGGCGGCGGCGTTGTCGATGGTGATCTTCCTGAGGCGGCGGCGGGCCGGGTCCATGGTGGTGTCCCAGAGCTGCTGCTCGGACATCTCGCCGAGACCCTTGTAGCGCTGCACCGTGTAACCCTTGTCCGAGCCCTTGCCGAGAGCCATGGCGGCCTCCTCGCGCTGAGCCTCAGTCCAGCAGTAAATCTCCTCCTTGCCCTTCTTCACGAGATAGAGAGGCGGAGTGGCCAGATAGACATAGCCGTTCTTGATGAGGTCGAACATGTAGCGGAAGAAGAAAGTGAGAATCAGACAGGCGATGTGCGAACCGTCGACATCGGCATCGGTCATGATCACGATCTTATGGTAACGGAGCTTGCTCAGGTCCATGTGCTTCTCCCCGTTTTCGTCCTCCTGGGCCACAGTGACGCCGAGAGCCGTGTAGATGTTGCGGATCTCCTCGGAGTCGAAAGCCCTGTCTCCGGACGCCTTCTCCACATTGAGGATCTTGCCTCGAAGCGGCAGGATCGCCTGGGTGTCACGGTTGCGCCCCTGCTTGGCCGTACCGCCTGCGGAGTCTCCCTCGACAAGGAACAGCTCGCACTTCTCCGGGTCACGGTTGGCGCAATCGGCCAGTTTGCCCGGCATACCGCCACCGGACATGAAACTTTTGCGCTGTACCATCTCGCGCGCTTTGCGCGCCGCAGCCCTGGCGGTCGCCGCAAGGACGATCTTCTCGATGATCAGCTTGGCCTCCTTCGGGTGCTCCTCAAGATATGACTCCATCGCGGACGAAGTAGCCTGGGAGACGGCGGATGTCACCTCGGGATTGCCCAGCTTGGTCTTGGTCTGCCCCTCGAACTGAGGCTCGGCCACCTTGACCGAGATCACGGCTGTGAGTCCCTCGCGGAAATCCTCCGGAGAGAGCTCTCCCTTGAACTTCTCCAGGAGCTTGTTCTTCTCAGCATACTGCTTGAGCGAACGGCTGAGGCCCATCTTGAAGCCCTGAAGGTGTGTACCGCCTTCTATGGTGTTGATATTGTTGACGTAAGAGTAGATCTTCTCCGAGAACCCGTTGTTGTACTGGAGAGCTATGTCGACGGGGATGATCTTGTCGGAGTTGACGCAGACAGGATCCGGGATGAGAGTCTGCGCGCCGGCGTCGAGATACTCGATGAACTCGCTGAGACCCTTGGTGGAGTGGAACACCTCCGAGCGGAAGACCTTGCGGCCGGTGCCCTTGGACTCACCCGTGACAGGATCCATCACGAATTCGTCCACTTGCTCACGCTTGTCGGTGAGGGTGATGCGAATGCCCTTGTTGAGGAAGGAAAGCTCACGCAGGCGGGCCGCCAGGGTCTCGTATTTGTAGACGGTACTCTGGGTGAATATCTCCGGATCCGGATGGAAGGTGATGATGGTACCGGAGTCACTGCACTCCCCGACCACCTCGACTGGCCCGAGAGGCTTGCCCTTGGAGTAGTTCTGCCTGAAAATCTTGCCCTCGCGGTGAACTTCCGCGACAAGGCTGTCAGACAGGGCGTTGACGCAGGACACGCCCACGCCGTGCAGACCGCCGGACACCTTATAGCTGGACTTGTTGAACTTGCCTCCGGCGTGGAGGACGGTCAGTACGACTTCAAGCGCGGAGCGGTGCTCCTTCTCGTGCATCCCGGTCGGGATACCTCGGCCGTTGTCGGCGACCCGTATGGAATTGCCGGGAAGCACCTGGACATCAATGCTGTCGCAATAACCGGCCATCGCCTCGTCGATACAGTTGTCCACCACCTCATAGACCAGGTGGTGAAGTCCCCTCTCGGAAACGTCGCCGATGTACATCGAAGGACGCTTGCGGACCGCTTCCAGCCCTTCAAGCACCTGTATACTGTTGGCGGAGTACTGCTCCTCCGCCTGCTTCATATCTTCTCTGTCTACCATCTCAGTATTGTCAAATAATCTTGCAAAGATACTAATTTTTTCCTACAAACTCAGGCTGAGGCCGAGGGTGAAATACGGCCCCTTCTCCACATAGCCCGGATGCCTCTCTATCTTCATGCAGGCCAGGTTGCCGGCATGAAGCCAGACGCCCCACATCCTGTCGATCCTGTACTCCCCGTAGAGACCCAGGTCAACATAACCGCGCAGGCTCTCAAGCGAGGTGACAGCCGCCCTCCGGGATGACGCGCCCTGCGCGAGCACGCCGGCATACACACGCTTCATCCAGTTGTATGTCAAGCCGAATTCTCCGCTGAACATGGCCGGGGCGTAAACTCCTGCCTCAGTGTCGAACTCTACATCGGCGAAACGGATGTCGGCATCGGCGTTGAGCCTCTCCGAAAGCCAAAGCATCTTCAGGTCGGCATAGGCGAGGCGATAGTCCGCGAAACCGAGCCCGAAGGCAGGGGCGTCGAGCGGAGAACCTGCCTTGAGGACATATCCTCCCTTGAGATCATATTGGAAACACGGGCCGATCCTGCCCTGGAGACCGCCGTAGAAGTCAATCTTGTCGTGGGACACATCGGGATGTGTCTGCCTGCGGTAGAAGTGATTGAGGCGCTTCATATCATAGAAGTCATTGAGCCTGCGCCCTCCGCCGACACCGGCCATGATCTTCATCTCCAGAGGCGACAGTTCCAGAGACGCGCGCACGTCAGGAGCGAGGGCAAAGGAGCCGGAACTCGCCGCAAGATAGTCCATCCTCACGCCGGCGTCCACATCGGCGGGGCCGAGCACGAAGCGTATGTGCGGGGTGAGGACAGCGAAGTTGACAGGCCTGTCCCCGAACCCTTCCCGGCCGTCCTTGAGCATGGCCGAGGTGAAGTCAAAATCAAGCAGCACGCTGTAACGCCCGTTGATGATCGGCCCGAACGAACCTCCCACCCCGACAAGATGCTCCCCTACGCTTCCGCCCTTGACACGGTCCGACCCATAGCGGTAACTCGCCCCGACCTTATACAGGAAAGTCGTGCCGTCCCTGTCGGGAGAAGCCAGGCCGACAGAGACGCCGGCAGAATTGTAATATGAGTTGTCAACTCCGTCCCCGGCAAAGATTCCGCCATATCCGGCAGTGTACGACAGACGCCCGAAGCGGCCGTGACAGTGCCCGCTCACCCCGGCACGCTCACTAAGATCGTGGAAGGTGTCGCCGGCATATCCGGAACCGCGGTTGAACAGGCTCACACCGACATTTTTCTGTGAGACAGGCGTATAGGTCACATCAAGCACCGGATGCAGGGAGTACCCGGCACCGGCCCTGGCATACAGGAGGCGGCCGTCGTAAGGCACAGGCTCCGGAGTCAGCTTGATCTCATATGGAGTGAAGTCATAGGCCCCCTTGTAAGGAGAGTCGAAGACCGAATAATCGAAATTGTAGTCGAAACGGTAGAGAGAGTCAGGGACGCTGCCGGCGACCTGATTCTTCTGGAAATCCGAGAAACGGGTCTCGTACTCGTTGGTGACCTCGACGCTCTGGTCGATGCCCTGCGAGAAGAGAGGCGCGGCGGCGAAGATGGCCACAGCTGATACAAATATATGCTTTGTTTTCATAATCACTTGTTTATAAGGTCCGAGAGACGGGAGAGTCTCTTGTTCACGTTGTCCTCGACATCATCGAAGCCTCCGGCCGGCTCATAACCGTCACGTATGCTCTCGAAAGTGGCCTTGGCCTGGTCATAGCGGCCGCGCTCCACGAAGGAGTCGCCCAGCACAAGATAGGCTTTGGCAAGCCAGTACGACTGGGAGCCTGCCGTCTGGGAGAAGCCGTACACCTCGGCCTCCACCTTGTCGAAGTCACCGGTATCGTAGAGATTCTGGATGGTCATGTAGCGGCCTTCCGCGCCCTCCGGAGTGGACGGGTTCGCGCCCAGTGAAGCGAAAAGCTTCATGGCCTCGTCCCGCCGCGACATGGCGAGGCACGACTTCGCCTTGACATACTCGGCCTCGCGGCGCAGAGCCGAACCGGCTGCGGAATTGGCCGCAACGGCATCGGAAGCGCTTATCGCGGCATCATAGTCCTTGCTCCTGTAGGCCGAGCGCATCATGCCCTCGCGGGCCTCCTCACGGTTGCCGTCAATCTTGGTGTTGGCGAGAAGGGAGGAATAACCCTTGTAGGCATCCCTATAGCGCTCAAGCTCGTATGAGAGCTGGGCGTAGCGGAGCATGGACATCTCCGTGAAAGAACCTGCGGAGCCGGCGTCCATGGACTTCGCGTAATGGTCGCACGCCTTCTCCTTGTCTCCGGAAGAGCGGTAGCACTCAGCGAGATAGAACTCGGCCTTGAGCATGTCGGCGCTCTGCGGATAGGACTGCATGAACTTGCCGAGCGAGCTGATAGCCTCCACATAGTTCCCGGCCAGATACATCTGCTCGGCCGTGTTGAAGTACATCTTCTCCTTCTCGGCGTCAGACTTGGAGGCATTGAGCGAATTGGCCTCCACATACTCCAGGAACTTGTCCGGGCGCTTCATCTTGCGGTAGATGGACTCTATGGCGAGCATGGATTCCTCGGCATACTCGCTCTGCGGGAGGTCCGAGACGACCTGCTTGTAGCACTCGAGGGACTTCTCGTACTGGGACATGTTGCGATAGACCATGCCCATCCCTATAAGGGCCTTGGCGGAGCATATCTTGTCCGGCACGGTGTTCTTGAGGCGGGTGAACGTCCTTATGGCGTCGTTGTTGTTCTTCAGGTCCATCTGCGCCTTGCCGAGCTCATAGACGGCTTCGGCATACATGGGCGCGGACGGCGACGCGTCCTCTATGTGGAGAAGCGTGGAAACCTTGCGTTTCTTGTCACCTGACAGGCCGTACGAGATGGCCTGCTGATAGTAAGGATATACATTGTCTGGAGTGAAATACTCCGATATCACACGCTGGTATGACGTGACGGCGGCCTTGTAGTCGCGGCGGCCGAAGTCGCAGTCCGCACGCCTCACCATGGCGTCCTCCCTATACTTGGGGTCTCCGTCGGAGATGCAGATGTCGAACCATCTGGCGGCCCCGTCATAGTCGCGCTGCTTGAAACAGCTGTAAGCGACATTGTAGGCAAGGGACGCGCCTTCCTTGCTGCCGTCCAGGGCATCGGCGTTGTAGAGTTCCATGAATGTGCGCTCCGCCGTAGCATAATCTCCGGACCTGTAGCAGGCCTCCGCCATCCAGTAGCGGGAGAACTGGTTGAGCCTGTCCGTCTTGGGCAGGTAGTAGGCCGTGGCGCGGAAATAAGGGACGGCATCCCTGTACGAACCGCCCGCGAAGAGCTGCTCGCCGCGCAGGAAGTTGGCCTTGGTATAGTTGTTCTGCATGTCGGGACTGAGGTCGTCGATGTTGTCATAGGCGGCCACGGCGCCGGCATAATCCCTATCATAAAGGGCCGCGAGAGCCATATAGCTGTAGATCGCGTTGCCCCTCTTGCGGGTGGACCAGCGCTCGATGTAGCGGGTGAAGCCGCGCGTGTCCTTGTTGAGGTCCAGGGCCAGCTTCGCGTAATTGAAGGCCGCGTCTTCGGTGATTTGCGGGTCGAAGTCCACATTGGAAGCGTCGTAGAAAGCCGCCATGGCCGCCACCTGGTTGCGCGTGTGCACATAGGCGTTGCCGAGATGGTAGTTGGCTATCTGCCCGAGGGAGTCGCTGCGGTCGGCCATGCAGGTATAGTTCTCGATGGCGCCATGGTAGTCATGCACGGAATAGAGGACGGAACCGGCGTAGAAGTAGTCCTTGCGGTTCATCTCCTTGCGGGAGAACTCCTCGTAGTACTCCCTGGCCTTGTCGTTGTCCCCGAGTATGAGGCTGGACTCGGAGATGATCCGCGCAAGCCTCTCCCTGCGCTCCGCAGGAGCGGCCTGGTATATCCTCTCCCCCTCGCGCACGGCGAAGGCGTAGTTTTTCTGATTGAACTCGCAGTCAACTATATAGAACTCGCAAAGCTGAGTGAATCTCGGATCAGGAGACGCCTTCCAGAAAGAGGCTTCAGCCTCAGCGAAACGGCTGTCGTCGTAATATATGATCCCGGTCAAGTAACGGCCCGGAGCTGTATACTCGGAGAAATCCAGAGCCTCCAGTATCATGAAGAACTGCAACGCCTCCTGGTGTCTTCCCAGGGCGAACTCGCAGTAGCCGCACTTGAAGATGTATTCTGCCGTCTGTTTAGCATCGAGGACGGCGGTGGTGACCTTGGAGAACTCCAGGGCGGCCTCACCGTAATTGCCGGCATCAAAGAGCAGGCGGGCGTTCTCGAAGCGGATATGCGGGGTGAGCACGGACGAAGGGTAGCGGCGGTCGTATTCCGATATCAGCAGCGGATAGCCTTCCGTCCGCATCTTCACGGCGCAAAGCACTTCATATCCGTCTGCCATCGGGTCGTCAGGCAGAGATTCGAAGATGGACAAAGCCCTGTCGTACATGCCGTTGCCATACAATTCCACGGCCCGTCTGTAGTCCGTGGACGAGGGTTCTGAAGCCGCGTGCGCAGTCGGAAGAGAAAGCGCGGCAGCCATGGAAAGCGCAAGTATAGTTTTAAGTTTCATACCAATAATATAAAAGCCCTAGTCTACAAATTTACTCAAAATTTTCGACTATCTTTGCAGCCATGGAGAAAACTCCTGTCATATCTTTCACCGCCGCCGACATCCTGAACGGCGAGAACACTGTCATCTACGGGCTTGACCTGGAGGTCTACCCCGGCGACCTCGTCTACATAGTCGGGAAAGTCGGCAGCGGCAAGACTTCCATAATACGCACCATCACAGCGGAAAACCCTCTCGGAGCAGGCAGCGGGTCCGTCTGCGGCTACGCCCTCGAGAGCATACGCAAGAAAGACATCCCCTACCTGAGACGCAGGCTGGGAGTCGTGTTCCAGGATTTCCAGCTCCTGATGGACAGGACTGTGGAGGGCAACCTCTCGTTCGTGCTGAAAGCGACCGGATGGAAGGACGGCAAGGAGATAGGGCGGCGGATAGAAGAGGTGCTGGAAGCCGTGGGGATGGAGACCAAAGCCCACAAGATGCCGCACCAGCTGTCCGGAGGCGAGCAGCAGCGCATCGCGATAGCGCGCGCCCTGCTAAACGACCCTGAAGTCATCGTGGCAGACGAGCCGACCGGTAACCTCGACGAAGACACGGCAGAGGGCATTCTCCAGCTTCTCAAGAAGATAAACGAGGAGAAGAGCACCGCCATAGTGATGGTCACGCACAACAGAGGCATCTGCTCGCGCTACCCCGGAAGAGTGTTCGAGACCGGGGACGAAAGCTGCAAGGAAATCGTATGACCCTCGCCGAGAGATATTCCGGGATTCTTGATTATTTCATCAGGCACAAGCCGGACGCCCGTTCGGAGCTGCATTTCGACTCCACATTCCAGCTGCTTGTGGCGGTGATGCTGTCAGCGCAATGCACCGACAAGAGGGTCAATCTCACCACACCGGCCCTGTTCAAGGCATATCCCGATCCGAAAAGCCTGTCGGAAGCCGGTTTCGACGACGTGCTGGCCCTGATAAAGTCCATCTCATACCCCAACAGCAAAGCCCGGCATCTGATAGCGATGGCCGGCAAGCTGGTCAGCGACTTCGGCGGAGAGGTCCCCTCCGGCATAGATGAGCTGATGACCCTGCCGGGAGTCGGGCGCAAGACGGCCAATGTCGTCGCCTCGGTGATCTGGGGGAAGCCGGTCATCGCAGTGGACACGCATGTGTTCAGGGTCGCCCGCAGGCTCGGGCTGTCCAGGGGCAGAACTCCGCTTGAGGTCGAGAAAGACCTCGAAAACCACATCCCGCCGGAGCTGCGCCCCATCGCCCACCACTGGCTGATTCTCCACGGACGCTACACCTGCACGGCCATAAAGCCGAAGTGCGAAGGATGTCCCCTCGCACTCTGGTGTAAAAAACTCATCTGACGCCGCCAGGCGGGCGGCAACTTGTTTTTTGACGATTACTAGGCGCAGAACTGCTTCTTGAGGGCTTCGATCTTGGCGTCGGCATCGTCGCCCTTGGCCCCGAAGTAGAACTTTATCTTAGGCTCGGTGCCCGAAGGTCTTACTGACACCACATCTCCAGCCTCATCGAAGAACTGCAGGACATTGGACGACGGCTGGCCGGTCTTCTCCGGCTCCAGATAATCCACGACCCTGCACACCGGCGAGCCGCAGAGCTCCTTCGGAGGATTGGAGCGCAGGCCGGACATCATCTTCTGAATCTCCTGAGCCCCGCTTATGCCTTTGCGCACCACAGACACCAGACCCTCTTTACGATAGCCGTATTCTTTATATATCTTCTGCATGAGCTGATAGAGCGTGAGTCCCTGCTCCGCCGCCCAAGCTGCGCACTCGCAGACCATCATGGCCGTGACCACGGCGTCCTTGTCGCGCACGAACTGCCCCACGTTGAAGCCGTAGCTCTCCTCGCCTCCGCAGATGAACTCCCCGCCGGCCGCCTCGTGGCGCTTGACCACCTCGGCTATGTATTTGAATCCTGTAAGCACATCATATACAGGCACCCCGAAACTTTTGCAGATCTCGGTTATGAGTTCCGTGGTCACTATGGTCTTGACCACATATTTGCCGGGGCCCAGCGTACCCAGAGCCTTGCGGCGCGTCAGGACATAGTATGTGAGGAGCGACGCCGTCTGATTGCCGTTGAAGAGCACCATCTTGCCGTCATTGTCGCGCACGGCGATGCCGAGACGGTCCGAATCAGGGTCGGAGCCCATAACGATGTCCGCTCCGGTCTGCTCCGCCTTGTCGAGGGCCATCTTCAATGCCGCAGGCTCCTCAGGATTAGGGGAGACTACAGTCGGGAAGTTCCCGTCCGACATGTCCTGTTCCGGCACATGGATGATATTCTCGAAGCCCAGACGCTTGAGTATCTCCGGGATGAGACGCACTCCGCAGCCGTGCAGAGGAGTGTAGACGACCTTGAGGCCCGAGTGCTTGCGGCACAGGTCCGGACTCAGGCTCAGGGAGAGGAGGTCACGCAGATAGCACTCGTCGACATCAGCCCCCATAAGCTCTATCTCACCGCAACGCAGGTCCGAGGTGAACTTCACCATGGACGGGTCGGTGATCTTGGCCACTTCGGCGACTATCTCCTTGTCTACAGGGGAGATGACCTGCCCGCCGTCCGACCAGCTGACCTTGTAGCCGTTGTATTCCTTTGGGTTGTGCGAGGCCGTAATCATGACTCCGGCCACCGCGCCCTTCAGGCGCACGGCATAGCTCATCTCCGGCGTAGGCCGGATATTGTCAAAGATATAGACATGTATGCAGTTGGCGGAAAGCACGTCCGCCGTGATGCGCGCGAACTCCTTGCTGTGATTGCGCGAATCGTAGGAGATGCAGACCTTCGGGTCCGGATCGCTGCAGTGCGAGAGGATGTAGTTGGCAAGCCCCTGGGTGGCCATCCCGACCGTGTACTTGTTCATACGGTTGGTCCCGACACCCATCAGGCCGCGCAACCCACCGGTACCGAATTCAAGGTTCTTGTAGAATGCATCCTCAAACCCGGCAGGGTCGCTGCTGCGGAGCTGCATCACTTTGATTTTTGTCTCCTGGTCGAAATCTCCGTCCAACCAGCTTTGTGCTCTAAGTTCGAATTCTTTCATCGGCCATAAGTGTTACATTATTCTTCAAAACTAAAGAAAATAATCAATTATTCCTACATTTGCGCCGATGAAAAAAAGCTTCGCCGACATACTCTCGGACATAAACAGCGGGACAGAACGCAAGGTCAGCAAGAAGATACCCGGCTGGCTCGGGGCTGAGATCCCCTCCGCGCTCAGTCTGGAGCAGTGCTCTTCAGAAGCGGCGGCAGACTACAAGCGCCGCCTGCTGGCGGGTCGCCTCCCGGGCGGCATCAAGGCCATATGCGACCTCACCTGCGGGCTGGGCGTAGACAGCCTCGCCCTTTCACGCGCGGCGGAGAGGGTGGTCAGCTTCGAGCGGTCAGCCCCTCTCGCCGAGGCGGCGCGCGGCAATTTCCACCGCTTCGGAGCGGACAATATAGAAGTCCGCTGCCAGGAAGTCGGGCCAGGCACCACGCTTCCGGAATGTGACGTGTTCTACGCCGACCCGGCACGGCGGGACGGGACAGCCCGCAAGGTGTTCAGGCTCGAAGACTGTTCCCCGGACATAAGGCCTCTGCTGCCGGCACTCCTGGAGAAGTCGTCCATGGTGCTCCTGAAACTCTCCCCCATGGCGGACATCAGCCTGCTCGCGGGCGTTTTCGGCCAAGCCCTCAGGGAAGTTCACATCGTCAGCCTGCATTCCGAAGTGAAGGAACTGCTCTGCGTTCTCGAATCCGGGGGACGGGACAGCTACCGCATCCATGTCGTGGATCTCGACTCCCCCGGGGAAGAATTCAGCTTCACCCCCGAAGAGGAGAATGACGCCAAGACGGAATATGCCTCCGGCGCGGAGGCGGGCGAATACCTGCACGAACCCTGCGCCGGCCTTCTCAAATCCGGGGCATTCCACCTCACGGGAGAGAGATTCGGCCTGAAAGAGGCCGACAAGTCCACGAGGCTGTATCTCTCGGACTCCCCCGTCAACTCCCCTCTCATCAGGACTTTCCTCATAGAGCATGCGCTCCCCATGAACGGCGAAGGCCTCAGGGAAGCGCGGAAACTCTACCCGTGCGCAGGTGTAAGCGCGCGCAATGTGCCGGTCAGCAGCGAGACGCTGCGGGGCAAGCTGAAAGTCGGAGAAGACCCGCGGCGCCACATCTTCGGATGCAGCGTCGCCGGCCGCAGGACGCTACTGCTCTGCCGCAGGCTTGCCGAGCAGGTGGCGCGACCAGAAGATGTGGTCTGAAGCCTGGTCGTGCAGGTGCTGCTTCCCCCTGTAGCCGTGCATGCCGTCCGGATAAATCATCAGTTCGAACTGATACCCTTCTCTCTGCAAGGCGTCTACAAGCAGCAGGGAATTCTGGAAATGCACATTGTCGTCACCCGTGCCGTGGGTGATCTTGAGTGCGCCCGGAGCCGGCCGGGAGGCATTCTCCGGAGCGAAGACCTTCGGCACCCATGTCAGCACACCGGCCTCGGCATATCCTTCCGGATTGGCCTGCGGAGTATCCATGAAGCGCTCGCTATAATGCGAGTCATAGAGGTTCCAGTCGTAGACCCCGCCGCCTGCCACGCCGCAGCAGAAGTACTGAGGGTAGCGGAGCACAAGCATTGAAGTGGTGGTGCCGCCGAACGAGAAGCCCTCGACCCCTATCCTGTCCCCCTGCACATAAGGCAGGGCCTGCAGCCACTTGGCCCAGGCCACATAGTCCTGAAGCTCGATCACAGTCATGCGGCGGAACGCCTGGTCCATACCGCGGCGGCCGTTCTCTCCGGAAGAGCGCGGGTCTGTGACTATATATATTATCCCGTTCTCGTAGCTCCAGCGGTCGGAAGCGTCACGGTCTGCCCAGCGGTCACGGACATACGGAGTGCCGGGGCCACCGTACAGCTGCATCAGCACCGGATACTTGCGCGAAGGATCAAAGTCTTTCGGGAGGGACATCAGGGCATAGAGGTCGAAGCCGTCGTTGGAGATCTTGACTATCTGCGGCGAAGGACGCGAGGAGAGATCCACCGTGGAAGTGTCCGTGACAACCTTGCAGCTGTAGCGGTCGGTACGGCCCTCTATGCCGCGCCACGGCTCGCGGGCGTTGGAGATGTCGGCCGTGAAGGTCTTCCCGTCCTCAGAGAACTTGACGGCGCGCACGCAGTAGTCCGGGTCAGTGAGCGCCGTGACGCGGCCCTTGCGGTCAAGCCGGTAGAGCGCAGGATGGAGGCGGGAGTCGCGTTTGGCGGTGAACCACAGATTCCCCTTCTTCTCGTCGGCCTTGAGCAGGGAAATGTCCCAGTTCTCGCCCTCGGTCAGGCGTCTGAGCGTCCCGTCGTAGGAGAGGAAGTATATCTGCTGCCAGCCGGTCTCGAAGTTGCGGGCCATATACAGGCCCTTGTCCGTGAATATCATGCCGTCAATCCACTCCACCCAGGTCGGATATTCCTCGTGATAGACGTCACGCCTGCTTCCGTCCTCCACGCTGACGGCATACAGGTCAAGCACATTCTGCCTGCGCGGCTCGCGCGAGACATACAGTTCCCGGGAGTCGGCACCCCAGAACGGAGTCCCGAAGTACTGGTCCGCGGTCTCGTCGAAGTCGGCCCATACGGTCCTGCCGTCCTGCAGGTCGATGATGCCCACCCTCACCTGAGGATTGGTCTGGCCGGCCTTGGGGTAGCGCGTCTGCGAGAGGGAGCCGTTCTGCCCGAAAGGAGAGAAGATGGGGAACATCGGCACCTCGCTGTTGTCGAAACGGTAGAATCCTATCTTTCTCGAGTCAGGACTCCACCAGAACGCGCGGTAGTTGGAGGCGCGGCCAAGAATCTCCTCATAGTACACCCATGAAGCATAGCCGTTGAGTATCAGCTGCGACCCGTCAAAAGTGAGTCTTGTCTCCACCGAATCCGCCACTGAACGCACCCAGAGATCGTTGTCCCTCGTGAATGCGAGCATCTTCCCGTCAGGGGATGGCGTCGGGTTGTAGTCCTTGGCCGCCGCTGCGCCGCAGAGCGCCAGGCAGCATGTCAGCAATGCGATGATCCTTCTCATGATAACTTGAAAAAACTGTCCTTGAAATTGACCAGATATACTTTTTTGACCGCCCTGGTGATGGCGGTATAGAGCCACTTGAGGTCGTCCACGCTCTGTTCAGGCAGCCAGAAGGGGCAGTCTATGAACACACAGTCCCACTGCCCGCCCTGCGACTTGTGGCAGGTGACGGCCTCCGCGTACTTGAGCTGGAGAGCGTTGAAATACTTGTCCTCACGCACCGCCTGCCAGATTCTCTTCTTGGTACCGCGGTCCGCGTAGTCGGCGGAGACGCCTTGATACAGGGCGTTCTGCTGCTCATAGGTGAGAGTGGCTGATTCGGACCGGAGCGTGTCCAGACAGACTTTTGCCCTCACCGTGGCGTCATCGTAGTCCGGGAAATCCAGCACCGCGTCGGCGAAATGCAGGCCGTAACGCTCCTCGTACCCGGAAATGCTCACCAGCTTGGCGATGTCTCCGTTGGCTATATAATCCAGCCCCGGGATGTCCTCCACGAACTGGTAGCAGTTCTTGACTATCATCAGCCTGTCCCCCTTGACCAGGGACTCCTCCTTGAACTGGACCATCCCCCGTATCCCGGCGTTGTAGCGGTTGGCCCGCTTGTTGGAGCGGCACAGCACGACTGTCCCGTCCTCGCCGTAGCGGGAATACGCGTCCGAAAGAGTATCGATGAGCTCCCCTCCTCCTATCCTCTCCACATCATCTATGCCCTCAAGGTCGAGCCTCAGGTCATCGAAAGTCTCGTCAGGAGATGACGCCGAGATTCTCTCGCGCAGGAATGTAGCATTGCGCAATATGCCGGATTCACGCTCCTGGCGCACGACCGAAGTGAGCGCGGAATACCTCACTCCCCCGAAGCCGTCCATATACTCACGGCTCAGCGCCGGAGAAGCCTCCATCCCCACTGGAGGCAGCTGTGCGGCATCTCCTACCAGCACAAGCCGGCAGTCATCCCCGGAGCGGACAAAGGCGACAAGGTCCTCAAGCAGGTTTCCGGTGCCGAAAAGCGAGGTGGAACTCCCCTGCTGCACGGCATCTATCCCTATCAGCGACACCTCATCCACGATGAAGAGGGTCTTCACAGACTTGTTGGGGGCGAGGGAGAAACTGCCGTAGCCGTCCGCCCCGACCGACTTCTGGCGATATATGTGCTTGTGTATGGTGAACGCCGGCCTGCCGCTCATCCCGGAGAGCACCTTGGCGGCGCGCCCCGTCGGGGCGAGAAGCACGGACTTCACGCCGAAATCTCTCAAGGCCGCTGTGACGGCGGCCATGGCGCTGGTCTTGCCGGTGCCCGCATAGCCGTTCACGACCAGGATATCGGCATCGTCGCATACGGCAAACGAGGCCACATCCCTCAGCAGGGAGTCCTGGCAGGGTGTGGGCTCCAGCTTGAAGCGCTCCCGGAAACGCTTATACAATATTTCCGAACGGCCGCCGCTCATCCTCTCCTCCTGTCAAAAACCATTGCCACCACGGCGAGCACAGGATAGACCTCAACCCTCCCGAGGAACATGTCCAGCGAGAAGATGAACTTGCCGAGCAGAGGCACCGAATTGAATGACCCCATGCTGCCTGCAACACCGCAGCCCGGGCCCACATTGCTCAGGCTCATCACCGTGGAGACGAATGAATTCTCCGTGTCAACCCCCACGCAGAGGCATAGGAACACAGACACAAGAGCAAGCAGCGCATATACGCAGATGTACAGCAGATGCGGGGACACTTCCGAGTCACCGAGCACCTTCCGGCCCATACGGACCTCATTGACAGATGAGGGGTGGAAAATATTGTTGACATAGCGGCCTAGCGACTTGAAAAGCAGCAGCACCCGGTCCACCTTTATACCTCCGGCAGTCGAACCGGCGCTTCCGCACATCACTCCGGTGAGCATCATCAGGACAAGCATCCACATCGGCCAGGAAGCGTTGTCCACTATGGCAAACCCGGTAGTGGAAGAAATACATAGTGTGCTGAAAAGGCTCTGCCACAGCGCGCTACCCCAGCCTCCGGCGCTCTTGTGCAGCCCGACGGAGAGAATCAGGGCCGTCACCATGATCGAGATCGTGTAGAACTTGATCACAGGATTCCTGAGCGGCTTCAGGGAGCGGGTGACGAAGGAAATATATATGATGCCGAAATGGATGGACGCCAGATACATGAACAGCATGGTGACAGCCTCGACCGCACGGGAGTCGAAGGCGGCTATGGACCGGCCCCTGGTACTGAATCCTCCGGTGGAGACAACGCTCATCGCATGGCACACCGCGTCGAAAAGGCTCATGCCCGCCAGCAAATAACATATTGCGGCAGCGGCGAACAGGGCCAGATACACATAAGCGAAGACATATACTATCTTATTGGGACGCGTGGAGTACCCTGCGCGGCTCAACTCGGTCAACTCCATGTTGGTCAGGCGCATACGCATCGGACTGGACTCAGGGATTATAAGCAGCAGGAACACGACGACTCCCAAGCCACCGATGAAATGCGTTGACGCCCTCCAGAAAAGGAGGCTCTTGGGAAGGGCCTCCACATTGTCCAATATCGTGGCCCCGCAGGTGGTGAACCCGCTGACGGACTCGAACCAGGCGTTCTGCAAGGTGAAAGGACCGCCCCACAGGGCATAAGGCAGCATACCGAAGACGAACGAGAGCAGCCACGACAGGGTGATGATCACATAACCCTCCTTCAGGCTTATCACCGAAGTCCGGCGCACGAATATGAATGGGAATATCCCGACGATGAATGTAATCAGAAACGATATCGACAGGGCCGCAAGGGCCGAGTCATTGCCGTTGCCGATGGACACGAACACCGACAGGAGCATGAAAAGCGCGCTGACCAGCAGGGCGTAGCCTATGTTGCGGCTTATGACTTTCCAGTTCATTTGCGGAGCTCCTTGATTCTGCGCCTCAGCTGCTGGTTCTCTCCGGCTATCTCGGATATGCCGTCATTGAGTTCGGAGAGCTGGTCGTCCCCGTCAAAGCGCACCGTGTATTTCTTGTCAGAGAGACGGTATGCGTTGAGCCCGTCAAGCATCTTGTACAGAGGGTTGACATAGTATGCGAGGACGAAGAAAAGCAGCATGACGACAAGCATCAGGCCCACACCCACAGCCACTATCCCGGGGATGATGCTGCGGTAGAAGCCCCTGTCAAAGGTGGCGGAGTTCTTCGCCAGGTCCTGATGGATTGACGAACTCAGTTTGTCCAGATCTGACCGGAGCCGGTCGTAACGGGGCTGGAGGCGCTCAAAGTACCAGGACCGCGAATCGATGAAGTCCGACTGCATCACATCCTCAAGTTCAAGCGAAGTCAGCATGTACGCCGCATAGCTGTACATCACGGAATCCGCCAGCGGCGCCGCCTGGTTGGCCGCGGCTTTCATCCTCAGCGAGTCGCAGTGCGCCTTGAAGTACTTGTCGTCGAAAGACGGGAGGGCGCTGGAGGAAGTGTTGTCCCCTATCACCTCGAGGATGTCGAGATTGTAGGCATTGCCCATATCGGCCAGTTTGCTGGCCACGTTGATGCTGCTGATGTCGTCCGCTATGAGGCCGGAGACATAGTTGCTCATGCTGGAATACTCCATCACCGATATGGTGGAGGAGACGAGAAGTATGGCGGCTATTGACAGAAGGCTCAGGATGAGCTTTGACTTCAAGGTCAAGCGCAAGGTTCTGATTGACTTCCAGACTGTCATTCTTTAATTTTTTCGGAAATATTTTTACAAATATATAATATTTTTTATATTTTTGTACGAGAAATAACACAGAACACGATGACATCGTCCTTTCTTAATGATGCGACAGGCAAGAACTCCTCGACAAAAAGGGAGATTCTCAGGCTTTGCATAGCACATAAAAACTTCAGCATCGCTGATTTCAGCAGGTCGCTTGGGATAAGCGTACCTACCATCACCAAACTCATCTCCGAACTTATCGCCGAGAACTTTATTCAAGACGAAGGCAAGGTGGGCACCAGCGGAGGCCGCAGGCCGAGCGTTTACGGGCTCAATCCGGAAGCCGGTTATTTCGTGGGGGTGGACATCGCAAGACACCATTTCCACATCGGCATCAGCAACTTCAAGGGAGAGATAGTCAACTTCATCCAGGACATCGAGTTCGTGCTCGAAGCCAACGAGCTCTCATTCCGCACGATATGCCGCATGGTCAAGGACGAGGTCACCAAAAGCGGGATTCCGTGGATCAAGGTGCTCGGCGTGGGCGTCAGCCTCTCCGGCCGCGTGAACCCGGAGAAGGGCTACAGCCTCACCTATTTCGTGAGTGACGACATCCCGCTCAAGAGCATCTTCCAGAAAGAGTTCAGCGTCCCGGTCAACATCGAGAACGACTCGCGCGCGATGGCATACGGCGAGTACATGACCCTCGGCGAGAAGGCCGACAAGAACATGATATTCATCAACCTCAGCTGGGGTCTCGGAATGGGTATCATCACCGACGGCCGCCTCTACTACGGCAAGTCCGGTTATTCAGGCGAGATCGGGCACTTCCCGGCCCTCAACAACGATGTCATCTGCCGCTGCGGCAAGGTGGGCTGCCTGGAGACCGGAGCCTCCGGGTCGGCGCTCCACAGGATGATGGTCGAAGAGCTGGAGAAGGGACATTCTTCCTCGCTGCTCAAGCCTTTCTCCGAGAAGGGGGACATCGAACTTGACGAGATCCTGAAGGCCGTCGAGAAGGGCGACGTGCTGGCCATCGACGGGATCGGCAAGGTGGGCGACACCCTCGGACGAGGCATCGCCGGAGTCCTCAACGTGTTCAACCCCGGACTCGTGGTCATCGGAGGGCGTCTGATAGTCGGCAAGGACTACCTGCTCCTGCCTATCAAGACAGCCGTCAACCGTCTCTGCCTCGCCAGAGTGTCTTCCGACACATCTATAGTGCTCTCCCAGCTTGACCGCCGCGCCGCAGCCGTGGGCGACTGCATGCTCTCCCGCGACAAGGTGCTCGGCCTTATCTAGATAATGGCAAGCTATCTCCAGATAGAGAACATCTCCAAGTCCTACGGACAGAAGGTGCTCTTCGAGCATATAGGCTTCAATGTCAACGAAGGCGACAAGATAGCGCTCGTGGCCCCCAACGGCACGGGCAAGACCACGCTCCTGCGCATCATCGCGGGCAGGGACTCATCCGACTCTGGCGGCAAGGTCATATTCCTGAAAGACATCAGGATAGCCTTCCTCGAGCAGGACTACGACTACGACCCGCAGCTCAGCATCATGGAGCAGATACTCCGCCACAGCAAAAAGATGCTTGAGGACTTCCATCAGGAGAACCTTGAGCTCTTCGGGCGCAAGGCTGTGGAGTTCCTTACCTCCTTCCGCCTTCCGGACCCGTCAAGAAAGATGGGAGAGCTCTCCGGCGGAGAAGTCAAGAGGGTGGCTCTCAGCGAGATGCTGGCATCGGAAGCCGACTTCCTGATAATGGACGAGCCGACCAACCACCTCGACATAGAGGCGGTGGAGTTCCTCGAAGGCTACCTGAAACGCAGCCGCTGCACCCTGCTGATGGTGACCCACGACCGTTACTTCCTCGACAGGGTCTGCAACATCGTGATGGAACTCGACCACGGGGTCGTCTACAGCTACAGGGGTGACTATCAGAACTATCTGGAGAAACGCGACAGCCGCATCGCCTCCTACAACGCCGAGACGGACAAGGTGCGCAACCTGCTGCGCCGAGAGCTGGAGTGGATACACGCGACACCATGCGCCCGTTCAGGCAAGGCTAAATACAGGATCAACGCGTTCCACGAACTCTCTGACCGCGCCTCACAGGCCTACAGCACGAAGAACATCAGCCTCGAAGGTGTCGGGGAAGCCTCACGCCTGGGCAGCAAGATCATAAACTGCAAGGGGGTCGATTATGTCTGGGAAGGCAAATACCTCCTCAAGGACTTCAGCTACAATTTCCAGAGGTTCGACAAAGTCGGAATCGTGGGCCGCAACGGGATAGGCAAATCGACATTTCTCGGGCTGCTCACCGGCGAGATAGAGCCTTCTGCGGGGATAATAGACCGCGGAGAGTCTCTGGTCATAGGATACTACAGACAGGACGGCATACGCTTCAACGATGACGACACGGTGCTGGACATCGTGGGCGACACCCGGCTTCTGGGGCGCTTCCTTTTCCCCCATGACATGCTGACGACACAGGTCTCAAGGCTCTCCGGAGGCGAGAAGCGCCGCCTGTACCTGCTGACCATACTGATGCGCAACCCCAACCTGCTCATCCTCGACGAGCCGACCAACGACCTCGACATCGTGACTCTCAACCTGCTCGAAGAGTATCTGGGAGAATACAACGGCAGCCTGATAGTGGTCAGCCACGACAGGCACTTCTTGGACAGGGTCGTAGACCACCTGCTGGTGTTCTGCGGAGAAGGCCTCATCAAGGACTTCATCGGGAGCTTCAGCGAATACCGAGCCTACATCAAGGACTACGAAGCCGCCCGCAGAAGCGAAGAGTCCTCAAGGAAGAAAGAGTCCAGGCCGGCAGCCCCGAAAGCGCCCGCCGCCAACAGGCCGAAGAAACTCAGCTACAAAGAGAGCCGCGAGCTGGAGGCCATAGAAGCGAAGCTGCCGCAGCTCGAAGAGGAGAAGGCCTCTCTCGAAGAGAGGATGAGCTCCGGAGACATGCCATACGACGAACTGCAAAAAAGCTCCTCCAGGATGGAAGAGCTTCTCGCTGAAATCGACGACCTGGAGACCCGCTGGCTGGAGCTCCAGGGATAGGATGGCCTATTCTGGCTTGTATGAATCCTTGAGCGACACGGTCTTGTTGAATACCGGAGCCTCAGGAGTCGAATCTTTATCCTTTACATAATAGCCGGTGCGCTCGAACTGCACGGCTATGCCTGACGCGTCCCCGAGCAGCGCAGGCTCCGCGAGTCCGCTTCCTGCCACGAGGGAATCCGGATTGAGGAAGTCCTTGTAGTCCTTGTCCTCCGGCACCTGGCTCATGTCGGCAAGCGTGAAGAGCCGGTCGTAGTTGCGGAGCGCAATCGGCTTGGCGTAGTCACAGGAAACCCAGTGTATGGTCCCCTTGACGCTCCTCCATTCCCCTCCTCCCGGACGGGTCGAAGGATCGTAGCTGCATTCCAGCCCGGTGACATTCCCGTCCTGATCCTTGATCACCTTGTCGCACTTGATGATATAGGTGTATTTGAGGCGCACCTCCCCGTCAGGCTTGAGACGGAAGAACTTGCGCGGAGCGTCTTCCATGAAGTCCGCCCTGTCTATCCAGAGCTCGCCGGTGAACGGAACCCTGCGTGTGGCGCCGTCCGGCTCGGCCGGATTGAGAGGACAGTCAAACCACTCCACTTTGCCCACCGACCAGTTGGTTATGGTGACCTTCAGAGGATCCTGCACGACCATATAGCGGTTGGAACGGGCATTCAGATCCTGACGCACGCACCACTCCAGAAGCTGGATGTCCATCAGCTGGTCGCGCTTGGACACGCCTATCTTCTCGCAGAACATCTTGAGGGCCTCGGCCGTGTATCCCCTCCTCCTGACGCCGCAGAGCGTCGGCATGCGAGGGTCGTCCCAGCCCGAGACGAGTCCTTTCTGGACGAGTTCCAGAAGCTTGCGCTTCGACATGAGGGTATAGGTGAGGTTGAGGCGGGCGAACTCGTACTGGTGTGACGGATAGATGTCGAGCGTCTTGATGAACCAGTCATACAGAGGCCTGTGCACATCGAACTCAAGCGTGCAGATGGAATGGGTGATATGTTCTATGGAATCGCACTGCCCGTGGGTGTAGTCGTACATCGGATAGATGCACCACTTGTCCCCGGTACGGTGATGGCTGGCGTGCTTGATGCGGTACATGAGAGGGTCGCGCATCATCATGTTGGGGTGCGCCATGTCTATCTTGGCGCGGAGCACCTTCTCCCCGTCGGCATATTTGCCGTCGCGCATCTCCCTGAACAGGCGGAGGTTCTCCTCCACCGTACGGTTGCGGTACGGGCTCTCCACACCCGGAGTGTCCACCGTGCCGCGGCCTTTGGAAATCTCCTCCTGGGTCTGGTCGTCGACATAGGCGAGGCCCCTCTTTATCATGTCCTCAGCCCACTCGTAGAGCTGGTCGAAGTAGTCGGAGGCGTAGCACTCCTTCTCCCAACGGAAGCCGAGCCACTTGATGTCCTCCTTGATGGAATCGACATACTCCACATCCTCCTTGACAGGATTGGTGTCATCATAGCGGAGATTGGTCTTACCTCCGTATTTCTGGGCAAGTCCGAAGTTGATGCACAAGGACTTGGCATGCCCGAGATGCAGGTAGCCGTTCGGCTCGGGAGGGAAACGGGTGAGTATGCTGTCCACCTTCCCGGTACGGAGGTCGTCTTCTATGATTTCCTCAAGGAAATTCAGCTTCTTTTCTTCTTCCATAAGACGCAAAATGTTTGAACTCGCAAATTTAGAAATTAATTTCGTACATTTGGATTCATTTCAGTAAGCGGCAGCATTATTTTTAACGATTACTCACAAAGGATGGCGATAGAAATAAAACTCGAAAAGACAGAGACAAATCTTTTCTGCTCAAGCAAATGGTGGGGCAATCCTGACCTCCCGCCAGATGCGGAATACCCCATGATGAAAGTGTCTGAAGACGGGGAGGAAGGCGAGTACCCGCTGACCTTCATCTGCCAGATGGACTGCGAGGACATCGCTCCTCTGGACAAGGACGGGCTGCTCCCGCACGAGGGCATGCTGTACTTTTTCGCCGCCATCGACGACTTCAACGGATATGAGTCCCCGGAGCACTTCCCTGCCGGGGCGTGGCCGGCCAAGGCCGTGAGGGTGAAATACGCGAAGCAGATCAATATGGAGACATTCAACAGCTGCATCCTCGTGGACGATGAGGAGAATGAGCTGGCCGAGGAAGCGCTGAAAGCGAATCTGGAAGACGGCGGCACGGACGGTCTGAGCCTGCTCCCGGGGGACTCTCCACAGCAGGGCTGCGTCTGCCTTCTGCGCCTGCGCACGGACGCCGCGGCCGGGCTGCAGTTCCCGGGAGGGGGAAGTTTCGACATACTCATAAAAGAGAGCGATCTCCGGTTCGGCAACTGGAAGAAGGCTTTCGGATACCTGAGATAGCATGAGTTTCAACATGTTCCTCCTGGCGATGAGCCTTACTGCCGTCGTCGTGTTCTTCGCGCTGTACCACATTGACGCCGGGTACGGCAAGTTCTACCACCACAGCTGGGGCCCGGCCATCAACAACAAGACCGGCTGGATGCTGATGGAGACCCCCGTATTCGTGGCCATGCTCCTGCTCTGGCTGTTCTCGCCGAGGCGTGCGGACCCGGTGAGGTTCGCGTTCCTGCTGATTTTCGAGCTGCACTACTTCCAGCGCTCGTTCATCTTCCCGCTGCTTATCAAGGGACGCAGCAAGATGCCGCTGAGCATCATCGCGATGGGGATAATGTTCAACAGCCTCAACGCCCTGATGCAGGGAGGCTGGATTTTCTACATATCCCCCGAGGAGATGTACCCGCTCTCCTGGTTCGCCGACCCGAGATTCATCGCCGGGACACTGATGTTCGCCGCCGGAATGTTCATCAACCTTCAGTCCGACAACATCATACGGCACCTGCGCAAGCCGGGTGACAACAAGCACTATCTCCCCAAGGGCGGGATGTTCCGCTATGTGACATCGGCCAACTACCTGGGAGAACTGATGGAGTGGATAGGGTTCGCCATCCTCACCTGGTCCTGGTCCGGAGCCGTGTTCGCCCTGTGGACATTCGCCAACCTCTGCCCCCGGGCGGCAAGGATCTACGAACACTACAAGGCCGAGTTCGGCGATGAGCTGGACACCAGGAGAGTCAAACGCATGATACCGTTCATATACTGATACATATGGAATCCAAGATCTTCACACCCTGCAAGATAGGCCCGGTGACCCTGCGCAACAGGGTCATACGTTCCGCCGCGTTCGAGAACATGGCCTACGGCAACCGGCCGTCACAGGACCTGCTCAACTACCATGTCGCCGTAGCCAGAGGCGGGGGCGGCATGACCACGGTCGCCTACGCCGCCGTGTCACGCTCCGGCCTGTCATTTGACGGTCAGTTGTGGATGAGGGAGGAGATCGTCCCGGAACTGCGCCGCCTCACGGATGCCGTCCACGCGGAAGGGGCCAAGGTCTCCATCCAGCTCGGGCACTGCGGCAACATGACCCACTCCTACACTTGCGGCTGCATGCCCGTAGGGGCGTCCGGCGGCTTCAATCTCTACTCCCCCACCTTTGTGAGGGCTCTGCGCCGGGATGAGATTCTCGCCCTGGTGGAAGACTTCGGCAACGCCGTGCGGCTCGCCCGCGAGGCCGGGTTCGACTGTGTAGAGATTCACGCGGGGCACGGATACCTGATCAGCCAGTTCCTCTCCCCATACACCAACCGCCGCCGCGACGAGTTCGGGGGAAGCCTCGAAAACAGGATGAGGTTCATGCGCCTCGTCATCAAGAAGGTGATGGAAGCGGCGGGAGACGACCTCGGGGTGGTGGTGAAAGTCAACATGCACGACGGATTCAAGGGCGGGATGCAGACAGAGGAATGTCTGGAGGTGGCCCGAGAACTGGAGAGGCTCGGCGTACATGCGCTCGTGCTCTCAGCCGGATTCGTCAGCAAGGCCCCTATGGAGGTGATGCGCGGAGCGATGCCGCTCAAGACACTCGCGCACTATATGGACCCGTGGAAGTTCTGGTGGCTGAAGGCCGGACTCGCCGTCGCCGGCAGGAAGATGATACCGACCGTGCCGTACAGAGAAGCTTATTTCCTCGATGACGCCAGGAGATTCCGCTCCGAGCTTAAAATGCCCCTGATATATGTGGGAGGCATCAACAGCCGCCAGTCCATGGAGACGGTGCTGGACGAGGGGTTCATGGCGGTGCAGGTGGCCCGCGCCCTGGTACACGACACGGACTTCGTCAACAAGCTGCGCAGCGGCGAGATAGAATGCAGCGGCTGCGGCCACTCGAACTACTGCATTGGCCGCATGTACACCCTTGAAATGAGGTGCCACTGCAACACTCCGGACCTTCCGGCCAAGCTTGAGAAGGAAGTGGAAGAAGCGGAGAAGATGTGGAGATGAACGGAAAAGTCATCATAACCGGAGCCAGCGGCGGGATGGGGTCCGCCGCCACCAGGGCGCTCGCAGGGAAAGGCGTACCTGTCATAATGGCCTGCCGCAACCTCAGCAAGGCCGAGGCGGTGCGGAGCGACATCCTCAGAGACTTCCCCGGCGCCGAGATCGAGACAAGGGAAATCAGGCTCGACTCGTTCCGCTCGATAAAGGACTTCGCCGGCTCATTCGACGGGCAGACCATAGGCGGACTGTTCAACAACGCCGGGACCATGCCCCGCAAGTTCTCCCTCTCCGAAGACGGCTACGAACTCACGCTCGCCGTCAACTGTCTCGGCCCGTGGCTGCTGACCAGGCTGATGCTGCCTCATCTTGACAAGGACGCCGCCATAGTCAACATGGTGTCAGTGTCGAGCTATTCGGCTCATATACGCAGCGGTTTCCCGCACAAGGACGCCGACGGTTTCCGGCAGCTGAGCGCATACGCCGAGTCCAAGCTGGCCCTCATGTACTTCACGATAGAGCTGGCCGCCCGCTGCACGCAGAGGGTCAACGCGGCAGACCCCGGTATCGTAAACACCGAGATCATCCGGCTCGACAGATGGTTTGACCCGCTCACGGACCTGCTCTTCAGACCCTTCTGCAAGAGTCCGGAGAGAGGGGCCGCCCCGGCCGTGGCCGCACTGCTCTCCGGGGAGCGCGGCAAGCTGTTCTCAGGAAAGGGGTTCAGGGACTTCCCCGAGAAGTTCACCCGCGAGAAGGCCGCAATCCGGAGCGTATGGGACAGTGTTGAGGAAGAATTAAAAGATTGGCTATGAAAAGATTGACCACAATACTATTGGCCTGCGTCCTGTGTCAGGCCGCATTGCAGTCCCAGGAAGTCATAGGGACATACAGGCTCTCGCGCGACGCGGACGGGTGGTACTGCCACAATGTGGTGGCCACGGAATTCAAAGGCATGCTCTACGCACAGTGGCAGTGCTCCGACAAGGACGAGGACGCCCCCGACTCAAGGATATACTGGTGCCGCTCACGCGACGGGAAGCGCTGGAGCAGGCCGAAGAAATTGGACATAAGGATAGACAGCGTCAAGTTCATCTCCAACGGGGGCTGGTGGAGCGGCAAGGACTCCCTGCTGTGCTTCATCAATGTGACAAGGCTCGACGGCAGCAAGGAATGCCTCTATGTCAAGTCCGGGGACGGCAAGAGATGGACCTCCCCGCGCCCGGTCACGGATGATTCCGGGCGCCCGGTCCCGGGAATGATAGAGCAGGATTCGAGGCGCCTGCCTGACGGACGCATTCTGACGGCATTCCACATAGGCAAGGGCACTATATGCACCCCTTACTATACGGATGACCCGACAGCCGAAAGC